>Ga0160454_100085_pt1 | contig 123429 bp, 84 predicted proteins | sample HID1971M_E6MG_FD_108218 | JGI IMG/M metagenome (GOLD analysis project Ga0160454, IMG submission 108218) | Enriched millipede-associated microbial communities from UW Madison campus, WI, USA - HID1971M_E6 MG | ecosystem: Host-associated > Arthropoda: Insects > Digestive system > Unclassified ...
TACTAAGGATTAGAAAATCATAAATAACATGAGTTGGATCAGGATCTGTATCATAATTTTCCCAATAATGCTCCAACTTGATTTCGAAACGTCCATCAAAGCCCAAATCTTCTTCCGAAATTCTACTAAAATCATATAGATAGAATTGGTAAAGGTTGAACAAAATTTCTTTGTGGCTCAGTTCGACAGGCCTTAGACTTATTTCCATACTTTGTCACCCACCTAAAACAATAGCGTATCACACCCCACTTGGAATGTCTGTGGTTATAAACGAATAGCTGAATTAACCTGCCCGTTAGGCTTAATCACTCATCCCTCACTCTGTTGATCATCCGTCGGGAATGTGATCAAGTTCTTGCCATCACCCAATGACAAGAACTTGATCACATAAAACAAAAAAGCCGCGATTTACGCGACTTGTTATGGGACATTGTTCTTGACCTCCGACACTATCCCCTTCGTCGTGAGTTCTACAAACCTTTCACATCGCCTGCAGAATCGTGCGGAACGCGCGTGCTGCAGGTAGTCAAAATCCCCCTCATTTTAAGGCAATTTCATGAGATATTGAGTCCGGAATCCAAAAATGTTTCATCCGAGCTTACCCATATTTACATACCAACGAACTATATCCAAATAAAAAGGGACCATATACCATATAAGGTGAATAATACTACTTTATTTCAGGGGGGTGATAAAGATGAAATCATAGGCCTTGAACGCTCTTCTGTTTCGCTAATATTCAATAGTGCAGCACTAAAATTCCGTTTGAAAGGTATGGTTGAGCCCAATTCATTATTAACTATCAAGGCAAAGGAAGTGTTCTTATGATGAAAAAGAAAATATCTATTTTGCTAACTATGTTCACACTCTTTGCGTTCTTAACAAGTACAAATGCCCTTGCCCACGAAATGTATTTTACACAAAGCGGCTCGACCATCAACACGCTTCCACTTAGATGGACTCCAAAAAACACGACCACTGGCCGTCTGAAAGTCTTGATAAATAAACAAAGCCTTACCGGATCTTGGGCAACATATTTTGAGGATGCCCGTACGGCGTGGCACTCTTCCTCAGTTCCTGGAGAATTTACGACTACTACCACAACTCCAGTACCAAACACTTATATGGTTACTACCACTCAGCAATATTGGGATGCAATGTACCCAGACGGGCCATTTTCGGAAACCTTAGGAGTTACGGAATTATATGATACTAATGGTTCAGCTATTAATTCCTACGCTACAGCAAATGCTTCGACCAAACAGATCAAAGGAGCAAACATTTATTTAAATCCAAGCCCTAGTTCTACCACTGCATTTACTTATCGGTTTACTATGAGCCACGAGCTCGGGCATGTTCTTGCTCTAGGTCATTCTCATTTACCCCAATATTCACCGGCTAATACGAGTACGGATCCTTCAATAATGAGTTATGATTATTTTGGCTTAGGACTAAGTTACTCACCTCAGACTCATGAAGTAAATGATGTGAAGAACATGTACGGATACTAATCAAAAGAAAGGAAGAGGCCGAATGAAAAGATATATTTTAATAGTCTGTGCGGCATTTGTGGCATTGGCCATCACTGTTTATAGCAGCGGTGAACTGACAGATACTAAAAGTATGGCGGCAGAAGAGTCCCCTGTAAAACCTCGAATCGTTGAAACCACAAGCGGAAGATTAATCCAAATAACGGATCCCAAGGATTTGAAAGAATTAGTTGATCATTCAACATTGATTGTCAAAGGAACAATTATTAAAGCTGACAATGTTCAAGAAGAAATTCAACTGTTGGAAGGAAGTCCGGAAAGAGCAGCAGTTGAAGCGCAGGGCGGAAATCCCACTCATATCCGTTCGGGTATAAACTATACCATTAAGGTGTCGGATGTAATAAAGGGACAGCTTGATTATCAGGAAATCACAATGTATATAACGGAAGATGGAATAAGCCTCCGTCCAGAATTGAACATCGGCGATCAATTTATCTTTAACTTGGCTTTCAACAAGACAATAGACAGGTTTATCGACGTGCATCCTATCGCAGGTTATTTAAAAGTCGATCCGGAAAATATGGTCAAACCGATGTTTAACAGCACCAAAGAATTTTCGAATTTGGATAATAAATCTTATGATGAAGTAAAGAGGATAATCAAGGATGTCAAATAACATTGTAAGAAAAGGCCGCGATTACGCGGTTTTTTCTTTTGAAGACAAGATAAACGTTGTGTTATGTAATTACTCTCTCGATTACTTTTCTTTTCTATTTATTTGGAAATACAATCGATCCCTTTAAATCATTTTCTAAATACCCCTCACAATTTGAAACTGAAAAGACTGTTCTTTCGTCCTCCTCCACTCTATTCAATTTATTACATTTATAAACTTCTACTGCTCCATTCGTGTATACATCTCTGGATGTATCGTTTATCCATACAATTTCCTTGCCGTTTGAATTGATGTTAGTTATTACTGGCCCAGTGTCTATACTAGGTCCTATTATCATTAAGTAATCATCTTTATTATCCAAAAATCTTTCATAAAGTATATTCATTCTGTTCAAAGCAGTTTGATCGAATTTTCTAAGAACAATTCCTTGAAGGTCATCATCTTTGTTCATTACATTCAATCGAATCGAATAAGCGAGGCCAATGCAAAGGAGAACAACAACAAGTGAAAGGAACCAAATTGTCTTTTTCATGTTATCCCTCCTAATAGCTAAAGTCTCATTTGCGTACTTCATAAATCCGTCATCCTAGTGTATACGCAGAGTAGTTAAACGATTACCCTCTTCGCTTTTTCACCTTTTATACTCCAACCCATAGTTCAAAACACGTCGGCTACCTCCACGCGCTCTTGCCTGTAAACTTAACTAAGTACAGTCAGTGTAAACTTTTTATTTTCCAATTCTAACACTTAATTATCAGTCTCACACCTTTATATAAGGATCAGGTCTATTTCGGAGTTCTTCAAGATCGAGCGGCTTATATCCCAAAATCCTTGCCTCAATTTGTTTAATGAACCGGCTTCCCTTTTCTTTCGCATACTCGCGCCAATCTCTTTCACGCTTGTCATCGTTACATTCCCGGCAGCAAGGGATTACGTTGTTATATAAAGTTAAAGCTTAATGCGTTAATTCGCTGAAATATCACTGTCGGAAATCAAGAACTTGATCCCACAAAAAATATTGTCCCATTCCCCAAGCTCCGCGATGGAGCATTTGCGGAACTTCCGCCAGCACTTCGCCTTCCTGGACCTTGACCATTCGTTAGATTCTTTGCCGCAACTGCACGATTTTCTTTTATTGGTCCGCTCGGCGAACAAACACTTCTGCAAGTTCCATTTCGTCTTCCTTCCTCGCGGCATCTGCCGATCCGAAAGCCACAACAATCGCCCCCAGTTTCTTTCCTACTGTTTCCATGCGAAAAAGTGACTGATTGATTATAAGATACGGCCTACCACTTCAATGAATATCGTTATCATGAAGTAATGAAAGACATGATTAACGCTGTCATAAAAAACAAGGAGGCACGCTAATGAGGATGTGGAAAAGAGTATGGAGTTCAGCGATTACGCTAGCTATGGTCGTCGGTTCTTTGTTCGTCGGAGGCATGGCCGCACACGCAAATTTTGTGGAGGTGTGGACTGAATCATCTTATGTAAACGTATTCAAACACACGATCCGAACGGCGGACTCCAGCACTTCTGTTAATCTCTCCGCCGCTAAGAACGAATTTGAAGCTGCGCAGATTCTTATCCGCCGAGATTCAGCGTTCACCATTAACGGTGTGACATTCACCAACTTGACGAGCGGTGGGAATACGATCGCAGCAAGCAACCTTGAGTACCAGTACGTCGAATACGAATACTTGAACCAGAACTCGATTACGACAGACAATGTCGTAAGGAAAGGGCCGGGCTATTTTCCGGAGTCGTTGTCCAACAATCCGACAATTGCCGTGGCCGCCAATACGACACAGCCCATCTGGATCCGGGCGTACATCCCTGCCTCGACGGTAGCCGGTATCTACACAGGCACAGCAACTGTCCAGACGACCCAGGGCAGTTTCCCTGTCTCCATTACGATTGACGTACAGAACGTGACGATCCCCGATGCTAAGGATAGCACGTTCAACAACTCGCAGTGGATGCAGTTTTACGGTCCCGATTCCACCGACGTCGTGAACGGCGACAATTTGAAAAACGCCTACGGCTATCCAAGGTTGTCCGCGGACTGGTGGACGCTCATGGAGAACTTCGCCAAGAACGCGAAAAATTACCGCACAAATAGCATTCCGGTCAATTATGTGTACATGCTGCTTGACGGGGGTTCGACGCTGGACGCCAACGGGGTGTATACGTTTAACTGGAGCGTATTCGACCAGGTCATCCAGTTCTTTATCGACAGGGGCGCGGTCAAGAGGCTTGAAGGCTTCGCTACGGGTACCATCATTGACAGGGACGTTAACGGAAACCCCTATCGCAACTGGATTCTAAACAACCCGAATGACCCGAAGCTGACGAATTGGATCAATCAATTCTTCCCCGCGCTGAAGGCCCATCTTGAGAGCAAACACCTCCCCGACGGAAGAACGTGGGCCAGCATCTGGTGGCAACATGTGAGGGACGAGCCGTCCGACCAGGCCACTGTTGATGAATATAAGAATTTGGCTACCAAAGTTAGGGCGTATTGGCCCGACATCAAGTTCGGAGATGCGATATGGACGAATTACTATTCGCAGCTGGCAGGTTATGTGAATGTGTGGGTGCCCCTGTCCGAGACCTTCGACTCGAATCCGGCGTTTTTCCATGGCAGGCAGGCTTCACCGAACAATGAAGAAGTATGGACGTACACATGCGGTATTCCGCGAGGCATGTATTTGAACAGGTTTATCGATCAGCCCGTCTGGATGAACAAAGCGATGTCGTGGTACGCCTATGCGACAGGAACGACCGGGTACCTTCATTACGGCTACAATCATTGGGATCTGGCCATGAATGATCAACCGGCCAAGGGGGACCTCCATCTCGTACAGCCTGACGTCCTTAACAAAAAGCTAAAAAACTCTATCCGGCTGGAGGCGCAACGCGACGGGCTGGAAGATTACGAGTTGCTCAAAATCGTGGAGCAAAGCAATCCCGATGTTGCCAAAGGTATCGCCACCAGCCTTGTTACCACCGGTAACACCTATTCGCGTGACATCGGCCAGATGATCCGGATGCGGAACATTTTGCTGAGAACGGCTGCCGGGCAACCGTTCAGCCCTGACCTCTCCGCCGCCAAGCCGGCTACAGCTTCCTCTCAGGTGGTCGGCAACGAAGCGAGCAAAGCCGTGGATGGCAACCCGGCAACCGGGTGGCAAAGCACCGCGGCGGGCTCGCAATGGATCAGCGTCGATCTCGGTACCCAATACCGGCTGGATGCCGTCAAAATCAAGTGGGGCGCGGGGTATGCGACGAGCTACAAAATTCAAACCTCCTACAACGGAAGCAGTTGGGCCGATGCGGCTGTGATCACGAACGGAAACGGCGGAGACGACTTCAGCGGCATCGATGCGAAAGCCAGGTATGTACGGGTCTATGCCACAGCCGGCAACGCAAGCTCCTATACGATGCTCGATCTGCAAGTGGCGGGAGATCAACTTCCTAAAGTCAATCTGGCGGGCGGAAAATCCTACAGCAAATCGGAGACGCCGAACGCGACGTATCCCGATGCGAGCAACAGCAAATCTACCGACGGGGTGTTTTCGTATAATTACCTCGATTTCAAAAATTACGGGTATACCGGGACGAACGGACAGGTCAAGTCTGTCGATGTCACAGTCGATTTAGGCTCGCTGCAGTGGGTGGACGAGATCAAAATCCGTAAGTTTGCCGAAACGAATGCACATTACGCGCCCGACAGCGTCGAGATTTCCACCAGCAAGGACAATGTCCATTTTACGCCGAAGGGCAAGCTCACTTATGCGACAAGTCCGGACGGACTCTGGTACGAATTTACTTTCTTTGCTGGCCAAGCCCGGTATATTAAGGTCAATTTCAAAAAGACTTTGAATGTATCCGCAATTGCGGATTGGATGTTCATTGAAGAGATTGAAGCATATGGACCTGCAGGGACGCCTCCAGCTAATCTGGCACTCGGCAAATCGTACGTCAAATCGGAGCAGCCGCTCAGCTCGTATCCAGATACGAACGGCGTGAAATCAACGGATGATATTTTGTCTGGAGATTATGCTATAGACGGTAACTCCTATGGTTATTATGTGGGGGCTGGAGCTACCAAAACGGTAACTATCATGCTCGATTTGGGGAGCGATAAAACGGTGAACCTGGTGAAGCTCAGAAGGTTCGAGGACGGAATTCACGGATTCGGGCCGGACAACATTGTCGTCTCGACGAGCACGGCGGCTGCCCCTAATACCTTCGTCACCCGCGGCGAAACTTCATGGTACACCGGATGGTGGTACGACGTCGCCTTTGCTGACGTCACAGCGCGATATGTAAAGCTTGCGATCACCAAAAACGGCGTGCCAGGTGCGGACTACTTGTTCCTGGATGAAATCGGCGTGTTCGGAACCGAGCCAGCACCGACCAATTTGGCGGCAGGTCTTCCTTATACCAAATCGTTAGCTCCTGACGCCAGTTACCCTGACAACGTTTATAAATCGACAGACGGCATACTGGCAGGTTCTTACGTAGACGGGAAGTCCTATGGCTATCCGCTTTCGAGTAGCCAGACGAAGTCCGTCGATCTGATCTTCGATTTGGGAACGACTAAGACCATAAATCTTGTAAAACTGCTAGCCTACAACGGATCGGTTCACAACTACAAGCCGGACAGCGCAACCGTATCTACGAGCTTGGACAACGTTACGTATACCCAGAAAGCCTTGGTTACGACACCTGTAAACAACTGGTTTTCCGCAGCATTCCCGAATTCAACCGCAAGGTATGTCAAAGTAACGTTTTCCAAAACCTACGGGGCCTCCTATGCAGACTGGATGTTCCTGGATGAGGCCGAGATTTACGGTTTCTAAATTATCATTCGGTACCAAAAGACCATTCGCCCTGTATCGGGGTGAATGGTCTTTTTGCGCAGTTCATCGCTTTACGCATAGTGCCTGATCAATTGCTCCTCCAACCGACCCATCGCGAGCCCCGACGCAATCTCGGCGACAGTCCAGCCGGACTCGATCGCCCACGGCCCCCAGCCGACGTCCGCCGGCAAGCCATATACCTCCAGCATATCGACGTCCAATGCTCTTGCCCAGCTTCCGTCAATCGATTTGTTCTTGCTATGCAACTGAGTGGAAACGAAGAATTTGGCGATGTCCTCCCACAGTTCTTTGAAGATCATGTCCTTTGTTACAAAATACGCTTGCGCGAAAGCAGTCGGCAGCCAGTTTAAGGAATACAGCAAGTCCACGATCGGATCTCCGTTGCGGGTCAACATGGTGCTCTCTTCTCCATCCTTGGAATTGCTGCGATCCGCTTGATAACCCGTGTCCCATTCCAAATAACCGCCCGAAGGATGCCGCAGCTTTTTCAAATCGTCCGTCACGCGATACAGCCATTCCTTATGCCGATTCTCCCCGGTGACCCAGTAAAGCCAGGCAAGCGGCATGATCAGTCGGCACATTTCCTGCGTTTCACTGTACTCTCTGCGGGTATTCGGATAGACGGACATGAGCGACTCCAGTCCGCGCACACCGACTTCCTTGTACTGTTCGTTGCCCGTCAGCTTGTAGCCGAGCAGAAGCGCGCCAAGGTAAAACGCATTGTAGTGCGCGCAATAGAAGCGAGCCGGCGTAGACGACAGCTCCCGGATTTTCTCTTCCGTCAGGTCGATGTTGTCCGTGCGGAACGGTCGCAAACCATCCGTTCCCGTCGTCCGCACGAGGAAATCCAGAGCATCGGCGCATTCTTGCAAATAATGCGTGGTACCGGTGTACAAGCATTTCAGCAGTTGCGGAATGAGCACCCTGGCCGCATCGTCCTGGTAGCAGATACCCCAAGCTTCCTGCGTCCAGCGCAACATCCCCTTGAGCGGCGACTGCTCCTTGACCTGCATCAGATCGAAACAGACCGACATCAGGCGATCGGAGACGTCCAGACTCCTCCTGTCTTCCGTCAACAGGCCGTTCATGAAATAGGCCATGGCAACTTCCGCGACGCAATCGATGCGGACGGACGGCATGAGCCGCTGGGTTCCGTCGGCATACACTTCCGTTCCGAAGCCTTCCTGAATCCCATCCCGGCCTTCATTCAGCAGCATGCCCGCCTCTTCGAACCAGCCGATTGCCTGGCCGATCGCGCCGTCCACTTGATCCTCCAGCGCTGCAGTCGGACGATAAGCCTCGAAGCGATAAGCAGCCTCCAGCCCTGGCACCGCCGCGGGTTCGCAGCCCAGCCATTCCAGGACGAACTTCACGAGTCCGTCCCATTTGGCGTTTGGCGAGAACCTCGCCTTCTTGAAATTTGCCATCCGGAAGCAGCAAATGAGCAAATTCCCGGGCTCCTCAAACCAGAGGGCCCGATCAGAGACGGATGCAAGCAGTTTCGCGTCCACCGCAGATCGGCTGTGGTCTTTGCCTTTGGCATATTGAAGCAGGGGGCGTGTACGCGAACAGGCGATGTCGTGCGGGCGAATTCTCGTGTTGCATTGCTCGTCCAGAATGTCGCCCGGTATGACCCCGTTGATTTCCGTCTCTCCGGTGAACACGACCCGCTCGAACCGGGTGGAAACCGGCGGCTCGGAGTACATATGCCCGATGCTGACGCAATACTCGCTGAATACCCGCTTGCCGGCTTGCATCTGTCTTTCGATCAGCACCCTAGCCCGCGGATGAAAAAGCAGCGGCTTATCGGTCGTGCCGCCCAGAATGGCGATGGCCGAGCAAGCGTCCAGCGCGTCTGCGTCCACTGCGTCTGCCGTCATTCTTAACGTGCTCAACCCTGATCTTTCCAGCAGGATCGACATATCGCTGTCCGCGTTCGTAATAATCGCAATCGTTTTTTCAGTCATGAATAGATGCAGCCCTTTCTTACATTTTAATCCCGCCTGCGGCGATCCCGGACGTAATGTGCTTTTGGACGAGCGCATAAAACAGCAACGTCGGAATAAGCACCATGACGAGGCCCGCGAAGAGTGCTCCCCAGTCGGTCTGGTATTTCTGCACGGCGAACAGGTTGTTAAGCCCGATCGGAATCGTCATAATGGCGTCGTCAGTCAGGAACGTATAGGCGTAAAGAAATTCGTTCCACAGCCCTAGGAAGACGAAGACGGACACCGTCACGATGGCCGGCATCGAAAGCGGGATGATCACTTTGAACAATATTTTGTAGCGGGACGCTCCGTCGATGAAAGCTGCCTCCTCGTAGTCCTTCGCGATATTGCCGATGAACCCGCAAAGCACGAAGACGGAGAACGAAATGTTTAAGGCGATGTAAACGATGACGATGCCGAAGCGATTGTTGGTCAGGTGCATGTCGTTCATCATCAGGAACAGCGGCACAAGGCCGACGACCCCCGGAAGGAAGAAGGTTGAAATATACAGTCCCTTCAGCAGCTTCGTATAGACGTTCACGAACCGGGTAATCGCGTAAGCGGACGTGATGCTGATCAGCAGCGTGCAGACAAGCGATAGGCCGGAGACGAGGATGGAATTGACAAAATAGCTACCCATCTTGGCCTGTACCCAGGCATGGACGTAATTATCGAAATTCAACTGCTCCGGCAGAAGCAACGGATTTTCCATGAACTCGCGTGAAGTTTTGAAAGAACTATAGATCAGCCATAAAAAAGGGAGAACAACCGTCGCCGAGAACAAGAGCATAATCGCCCGGATGACGGTCCGCGTTAGGATGCGGCCTGTGGTTGATTCACTCATAAGGTTCACTCTCCGTCAGAACTCGACGGCGTCCTTTCTCGTCAGCCTGTTCGATATAAATGCCAAAGTGATGCCTATCAAAAATACGACGAGCCCGATTGCCGTGGCATAACCCATATTGAAGTTCTTGAAAGCTTGATAGTACAAATAGTTGACCAACGTTTCCGAAGACCAATTCGGTCCCCCGTTCGTCATGACCTGTACATAGATAAAGCTACCGTAGAAAACGCCGGAGATCAGCAATATGAATGAAACACGAAGCACTGCCCAAAGCAGAGGAAGCGTCACCGTGAAGAACTGCCGGACTTGCCCAGCCCCGTCAATCGCCGCAGCCTCGTAATATTGAACGGGAATGCTCTCGATTCCCGCGATGAACAAGATCAGATAAAACCCGAGCCCGGCCCAAATGATCGTAACCGTCACAGAATATAAAGCCGTCTCCGACGTTCCGAGCCATACGATTTCCGATAGGCGGGTCAGCCCGAGCGATTCGAAAATCGCCTTCAGGATACCCATCGTCGGATGATAAATGAACGACCAGAGAATCGAAATGACGACAATGGACAAGACATTCGGAAAAAACAGCACGGTTCGGTAAACATACTTCTCTCTGAGCTTAAACCGGGTCAGCAGCACCGCAAGAAAGAGAGCAAGTATGATGGTCGCTGCGGGAACGATCAGCATGACGATAAAACTATTCTTGAAGGAGATCCAAAAAATGTCGTCCTGCATCATCGTCCGGAAATTATCCAGCCCGATGAACACCTCGGTTCCCCGCGCCGTGCCGCTCCACCGGTAGAAAGCCATCGTGAAGGCGCGAAGAATCGGATACAGGAAAAATACCGAAAAAAGCAGCAATGCCGGTACGGTACAGACCGCTATGAAGGGGACACGCCCTTTTTCTTTCACTCTCTCACCCCATGTAGGTTGCCTCGGCTACAGGAAGACCTCCCGGAACATAAAGCTCTGGAAGGTCTTTCGTTAACGCCGGCTATACAGCTTATTTCTTTTCTGCAGCTGCGATTTCCTTCCGGACGGTCGCCATCGACTTCTCGATGGTAGCGCTCCATTCGTCCACCGTCATTTTTTTGTTCATAACGGCGTTAAGCGGATTAAAGATCGCCTCGGACACGTTGACTGAGAGCGGCGGAGTCGCTTTCCATGCGGTCATGACCGGCCTCACGCCCTGATCAAATACGCTGAGCGCTTCGTACATCGCCGGGGAAACGTGCGACTTGGCCAATTCGACGACTCCCTTGACGGCGGCGAGATCGCCCGTTTTTTGAATGTTAAGCAGAATGTTATCTTCCTTGAACTGATACCGGAGGAATTCCTTGGCGAGCTCCGGATTTTCACCGTTTTTCGGAATCAAATAGTAGGCGTTGCTCGCCACCGCGTAAGGTTGGTCTCCCTGGAACACCGGCGGTGCCATGAATCCGAAAGAGAAGCCTTCCTTCGGAATGACGTCCTTCATTTCATTCTCAAACCATGTTCCATTCGGAATGAACAGCGCTTTACCGTGAAGGAATTCCGTCTGGGACTGGGTGTGGTTGAGCGCGATCGTGCCTGGCATCAGATCGCCATTCTGTGCGATCTGGTAGAAGATGTTCAGTACTTCCTTCACTTTCGGATCCGTCCATACGCCTTCTTCATAGTTGAAGATTTTCTTCAGCGCTTCCGGCCCCGCATGGCTGACGACCATCGGCCAGAGCAGCATCTCATTGTAGCCCGGATATGCGCCTTGGTACGTGTACAATGCCGCGTTTACGCTTTTCGCGTTTTCGGCGAAGGCGAAGAACTCGTCCCAAGTCGCTGGTTTTTTCCAGTTTTTGCTGTCGAACTGCGTCTTGTTGTACCAAATCCCTTGCACGTTGAAGCCAGTCGGGGCGTAATAGATTTTGCCGTCCCCGAGAGGCATGCCCGCGTCGAGGAAACCGTCGAGAATCAAGCTTTTCAGCGGGATGGTATTGCCCAGCGCTTCCTTGTCGAACACATCGTTCAATTCCAGCAGTTGCCCGTCCTTGGCGTACGTTTCCACGAACGGAGTGGCGATAAAGTCCGGAGCGTTGCCGGAAAGCAACTGGGTTTTGATGTAATCTTTGAAAATATCGCCTTTTTTCGTTTCCAGATTGACTTTGACGCCCGGGTAGTCCGCTTCGAATTTCTTCACGACTTCTTCCCAATAAGCAGTTCCGAAACCTCCGTCGAAGGCTGCGACGTTCAACGTCGTATTTTCGAACTTCGGCTTGTCGGAAGAAGCGCTTTCACTCGCAGACGGTGAAGCGCTCGATGCCGAAGCCGTCGGGCTCGCGGACGGGCTGGAGTCCGTGTTATTTGTTTTTTTCGAGCAAGCGGCAAGCACTATACTTGCGAATAAAATGAGAATGATGGTCGACCATACGGTTTTTCTCAATTCGACACCCTCCAAATAATTGTTTGTCCTACAGTTGCACGTTGCCAATCCGGTTAACCAAGCCAGGCAGCTACCGGGTATCCCCCCCTCAGAGCGTCAAATAGGCGACGCCTCTATATTCGGATTCTTCTTTTCATTCCGGATTCATGATACAGTAACGGTAAAAGATTGATATGCCGTTTATTATCTTCATCCAGTCAATTTTTTGCATAGCGGGTGAACAGAATGACTAAGTTTCCGGAATATCAGGATGTGCTAGGCAAATTCCAAAAGGGGCAGCTGCCGTTTTATATTTCCGTTAACACGCTGCATTCCTCGTCTCTGCTCCACCACCATGACTTCGCCGAGCTTTCCCTTGTCATCGAAGGGTCTGGTCACGAGGTCCTTAATGGTGTCAAACACGGGATGCAACCCGGAACGGTTTCTTTTTTGCTGCCGCATCATATTCACGAAATTCACAACGATTCCGGAAATTGCATTCGCACGTACTGCTGCATGTTCGACATGAACATCATCTTCGATTCTCCGATCGATGCCGGGCTCGGAAAAATGCTTCTCGGTTCTGGGCAAATCTATTCTTCCTACGTAAATTTAAGAGAATGCGACATCGCTAAATTATCGAACATCTTTGATGAAATGATCCGTGAATTCCAATTCTACTTGCCGGGGAAAAACAGCTTGATTCGCGCGAAATTAATCGAGGCGCTGACGCTGTTCATTCGCGCCCACGATCATTCGTTTGACCTGCCGGCTCACTCGAATAATACGAAGACGATGGATATCCTCCGTTATATTCATCTGTATTATGCCGAAGAGCTGACGCTAGACAGACTTTCTGCCCAGTTCGAACTCAGCGTCCCTCATATTTGCCGTTTATTTAAAGAACACGTCGGCGAAAGCTTTCTCGAATATTTGCATCAATTGCGGATTCAAAGCGCCTGCAACCTGCTGCTCTCCACGAGCATGCCGATCGCGGACATCAGTGTCGAGGCCGGGTTCGAATCGTACCGGACGTTTTCCCGCGTTTTTCAGCAGCATAAAGGAGTTACACCCTCAAACTATCGCACGCAGCACAAATAAGTCAACCTACCGGATACCAATTTTTGACCGATGGAAATCAATATGTGGCATATCCCGATGCCGGGCGTATCATACGATAACCTCATTGAACATTTAGAGGGAGTCGATGGAGTGATGAAGAAATTGGAAGACCAAGGAGGGCTTCAAACCCGCAATGAAGGGAGCGAAAAATGGCCGATCTACGGAGAGCTTGAGCTGCAACTTCTACGGGAGGTACTCGAATCCGGCAAATGGGGAGGCGCGGGCGAGCCGCATCATCCGGACTACAAGCCCAAGCTGCTTGAATTGGAACAGCGGTTCGCCGAGCTTCAAGACGCGAAGCATTCCGTGAGCGTAGTGAACGGAACCGTAGCGATCACCGTCGCCCTGCAGGCTGTCGGAGTCAAACCGGGGGACGAGGTGATCATGCCTCCGTATACGTTTATCGCGACGGCATCCGCAGCCTTGGCTTTCGGGGCGATTCCCGTTTTCGTCGATATCGAAGAAGACACGCTGGCCATCGATCCCGGCAAAGTCGAAGCAGCGATTACACCCAAGACCAGAGCGATCGTCGCCGTTCATATCGGAGGCGCTCCCGCGAATTTATCCGAGCTGTCGAAGATCGCCCGGAAGCATGGGCTCGCCTTGATCGAGGATGCGGCGCAGGCCGTTGGCGCCACTTGGGAAGGGCAGGGCGTTGGAGCGATCGGAGATATAGGAACATTCAGCCTACAATCTAGCAAAAACCTGAACTGCGGCGAAGGCGGCATCCTGCTCACGAACCATTCGGATTATTACGAGAAAGCTTGGTCGATCTGCAACGTGGGAAGAGTGCGGAACGGCGCATGGTACCAGCATGAAAATCTTGGCCAGAACTACCGGATGACTGAGTTTCAAGCCGCGATCGCGCTTGCGCAAATGACCCGGCTCGAGGAGCAAATGCGCCGCAGGGAAGCCAATGCCGCGCTGCTCGACCAGTTGCTTGGAGAAATCGGCGGCATCCGTCTGTTGAAGCGGGATTCTCGCATCACTAGACATGCGTACCATCTATATATGTTCAAGTTGGATTCCAAATTAGCGGAGCGGATCGACAAACGCGAATTCATCCGGCAAGTGACGACGGAAGGGGCTCCTATTCTTCCGGGTTATATTCCGCTCAACCGCAACCGAGCGATTATCAATTCCATCCGGGATTGGACCGGAGAAACGCGAGTCGATGACTGTCCTATCTGCGAACGGCTTTGCGAACGGGAAGTTCTATGGATTACCCAGTCCATGCTTCTCGCGAGCGAGACGTCGATGCATCATATTGTGCGAGCCTTGGACAAAGTGATTCGCGGTTACGGAGCTTTGTCGTGAGCCGATCGACACTCAAAGTAGCGATAGCAGGCTTCGGTACGATGGGGCGAAAATATGCCGAAACGATAAACCGCCTTTCCGGAAACAGGGTGACAGCGGTCTGTACATCCAAGCCGGAATCGGTGAAATTGTCGGGTGTATGCGAAGAAGCCGCAATCTTCTCTTCCTACGAGGAGATGCTTTCCTGTAGCGACTTCGACGTCGTATGCCTAACGGTTCCAACGCATTTGCATTATTCGTATACGTTGCAAGCTGCTGCCGCTCGAAAACACGTTATCTGCGAGAAGCCGATCGCTTTGCGGCCGGAAGACGCACGGGACATGATATCCGCTTGCGATAAATATGGCGTCGGGTTATTCGTAGGACACGTACTCCGATTTTTTCCGGCCTACAAGCACCTGCGTGAACTCGTATTGAACGGTCAGATTGGAGCCGTCCGCAGCGCAACGGCGAAACGGGCGAGCGTCTGCCCGAAAGCGAACAGTTGGTTCTCGGACCATACCCAAAGCGGCGGCGTTATTCTGGACCTTATGATCCACGATATCGACTTCATGCGCTGGACGCTAGGTGACGTCCAATCGGTTTATGCTTTCAGCCGGTGTGCGGATGGCGTAGAGTACGCCTCCGCGACCCTGCATTTCATGAGCGAAGCGATTGCCCAATTGGAAGCCCACTGGGGCTACCCGGACGAATTCCTTACCCAGGTCGAACTGGTCGGGGAAAACGGCAGGTTGCGAAACGACAACCGCTCCACCAGACCTTTCGTGTTGCGTAAATCGCAGACACAGCAGATGAACTCACGAGGAGTCGTTCTTCCCAAAGCAACTGTCGGCAACGACCCTTTTCAAGAAGAAATCCAACATTTTCTCCAATGTATTCGCGATCGCCGTACGCCGATCGTCACGGCGAAAGATGCGGCTCGGGCTTTGGAAATCGCCGCGGCGGCCGCCAAGTCCGCACAGCTCGGAAAGCCCGTCCGATTATTCAATGACAGCCGTGAAAGGACGTGAACCGGATGGCTCCTTTGAGGATAGGACTGTTGGGATTGGAACCCGGCATGGGGAAGGCTTTCGACCGCGAATGTTACCATGATCCGGATGTTGAAACGATCACGTTGGATCAGAAGGACAATGCTCGATTGTCGGAGGGAGATTTGACCTTGACTGCCGTGCTTTGCCGAATGGTAGAACCTTGGTTGACCGATCCGGAGGAATTAGATGCCTGGATACGAACCTGCGCCAATCGCCGGGTTCCCTTTATGCCAGCTTTTCCGCTCCGTTGCGCTCCCGCCGCCATAACAGCCAAAGCTGCGGTGGATTGCGGTGATATCGGCGATATTCTGGCGGTCAAAGCTTGCATTTATTCCGCTGCTGACGCGGTACATACTCCGAATCCGATACTGATTCCCACGCTGCATATGGTGGACATGATCTCCTGGCTGACAGGCGCAATGCCCCGCGAGGTCTATACCCTGGAAGCCGTTGACGCGGCATTCGTTCACGTCAAATTCGACGGGGGCGCTGCGGCTGTCATCGACATCGGGTGCCCGAAAACACGGCCCTTCCATTCCGAGGATAAGATTCAGTTGGAACTCACGGGCGCCACCGGCGTCATCTCGGTCGATTTCCATGCCGAGAAAAACGAATTTTATGGAGCTCGCCTGCCTACGGTACAATGGAAGCAATATGGGGACAATCCGATGAGGTGCATGGTGGAGCAATTTGTAGAGGCAGTCCGAAACGAATGCGCTCTGCCTGCATCGGGCAAAGACATCTTCCCGGCCGTGGCTGCAGCATGGGCTGCCTGCGAATCCTCCAGACGGGGAAAGCCTCTTCGCGTGAAATGGCGGAAAACTGTACAGGAAGGACAAAATCGGCATGACTGATCATACACTGTTTCTCGGAACATTCAAAATGGACATTACTCCGCGCGAGCCGCTGCAACTGGCTGGTTTTGCGAGTCGCGGCAAAGCCAAATTCGAGGGCATTGACAGCCCGATCCATCTTCGCTTTTTTTATTTCAGAAACGCAAAGGCTCCAGATCGGCAATCGCTCGTCGTGATCGCCGATCTGCTCTGTTTCAGCGACGAACTGGCCGCGCGATGGAGAAGCCGAATCAGCCGTCAAACGGGTATTCCGGCAGAAGCCGTCATCTTGCATGCCACGCACAATCATTCTGGTCCATCCATCCGGGATTTCATCGGCTTGTGGGAACTGGAGCCGACCTATATCCGGTTTCTGGAGCAGCAGCTCGAGGATGGAGCCGCTATTGCGATCGCCGATGCCGAGGAAGTCGGGATTGAACACGGGATCGGCAGCAGCCGACTCGCCGTGAACAGAAGAAAACGATTGGACGACCGCATCGTCATCGCTCCGAATTTGGAAGGGCTGTCAGACCCGGAGCTGACCGTTATCCGCTTTGCCCGCAGCAGTCGCGGCGGGCAAACGAAAGCCATCTGGTTCCATTACGCCTGCCACCCGGTCGTTTCGAGTGAAAACAGACTCTCCTACGAGTTTTGCGGAGCGGCGGCAAACATACTGGAAGAGCATATGGACGGCGGTGTTATCGCCGGATTTTTGCAAGGGTGTTGCGGGGACATCAATCCGAACTGGGAAAACATTCTGCACGGCTTTCATGCTATTCGGGCGTTGGGAGCTCTACTGGCGGATGATGTCAGGAATGTTCTCCGCGACATGACGCCGCTGGCCGTATGTCCGATCCGCGTCGTCCAAACCAAAAACGACCTGCCCTATCAAAGCGTCCCTCGTATGGAGCAGCTTTATAAATTGGAGAAGGCCGGTTCACAAGCGGAGCGGTATTGGGCTTCCTTCCTCCTCCAGCATCCCGAGAAACTTCAGCCTTCGACCGTGCTGGAGCTTACTCGACTCGATCTTGCGGACGGCTTGTCCCTCTTGTTCATGAACGGCGAAATGGTCGTTCGCTACGGTTTTTATGTCAAACAGCAAACCGGACGGACGATCCTTCCCGTCGCTTATACGAACGGAATGGTCGGATATGTGACGACAGATGAGCAGCTCCGGGAAGGGGGCTATGAGCCTATCGATTCCACCGTTTATTTTGGCTTGCCGGCCCCCTTCAGCATGCGAACGGAATCCATCGTTCTGGATGCCCTGGATCGAATGATGCAATTATAATCTATTATTCAGGGTGCATTTTCTATATCCCCCATCTCCCTCGCCTGGTACAACTTTAATTGATGAAAACTTCGACGCACTACCCTTTAAACATGAAAATGCTCCCTGTACAGCAACAGGTTTATTTCACCTGTCTACTGTATTCGGAGCATTTTACTTTTGAGACAGCCCTTTTCGGGGTTAATGAATACGATGCGTTCCACTGACGTTCACCGTTAGCGTAAGACTACAAAACATTATTACATAATTAGCAACCATGGGAAGATAGAAGAACATTATGCTCTGAACATTTTGGGAAACTAATAGGAATTGTAGGTTCCTCATGACATAAAGTAAAATCCCCTATCATCCAAGGCATCTCACTTATGCTAAATCCCACGGTTCCATTACCTACAACTGATTGATCCCTTTGATTCAACCAAATGATAAACTCGAGAGAGAGACTCAACAATTTTTTCATCGCAACTGTCAAATAAGGTTATTGTGTTTCCCATATAACGATCACCTCGTCCCTATTGCGTACAAATTATAGCAAGTTAACGATGATACAGTTCAGCTTAACGGGGTTACCGGTAAAAAAATCGGCCTAAGTGTGCCACTGCATAGGATTTTCCACTGTTTTGCTCATAAAATTAAACAAAGCACCACGGTTTTCAAAAATTGATTATGAATCATGTCAGTCAGGAGCAGATCTACAAACCCATAGATCCTTCCTTATATCAGTCTGATATCGTTTCTTCCCTATTCACTTTTTAACGATAAAGGTAACCGTAGTGCCTTGATGGAGATTGCTTCGGATTTGCAAGCCGCTGCCATAAAGCTGCTTTAGGCGGCGATTAGTATTAGTCAGACCTATGCCTGATTTTCGTCTGGATTCTTTACCCTCCAGCTGCTGGAGGGTCTGATTATCCATTCCGACACCATTATCTTCTACCGACACCTCAGCGTAGGAGCCAAGATCCAGAATTTGAATATGAATGCTCCCGCCTTCGGTACGCTTCAAGATGCCATGGCGGATGGCATTCTCAACCAGCGGTTGGATCGAAAGCGGGGGAATAAGAAGCTCCATGCTCTCATCGATATTCCAAGTTACTTGAAGACGTTCTTCAAAACGTTCTTTTTCAATGAACAGGTAAGATCGAACAAGGTCCAGTTCATTATTCAGCGGGATCAGGCGCTCAGAATTGCGGAAATCAAAGCTTCCCTGGAGATATTTACCGAACTCAGCAAGCAAATTGCGCATGCGGTCTGAGTCAAACTCACTTAAAGCTGCGATGGCATTCAAAGTATTAAATAGAAAGTGCGGCTGAATTTGCGCTTGAAGCCATGCTCCTTCCATCCGCAACCGATCGCTGATGGATTTTTTGATTTCGGTCAATGATCTCACACGTGACTTCAGCTCCATCGCATCAACAGGCTTTGTCACATAATCATTAGCTCCCGCCAGAAAGCCTGCCTCAATATCCTCCGGCCGATTGCGTGCAGTTAGCAGTAGGATTGGCAGCTCCGATACAGAAAAACGATCACGTATGGACCGCGTAACCTCATAACCGGACATAAGGGGCATCATCACATCGGTAATAATTAAATCCAACTCTTGAGAATCCAGATAAGCTAATGCATCAGCCCCGCTTGTAGCTGTTACGATATCATATCGCTCTATAGATAGAACATTGACCAAGATGTTCAGGTTAATTGGGTCGTCATCGATAGCTAAAATTTTAGGCCTATCTTCAGCTAATGTAGTGTTAGCTTCGGAGATTAAGCTTGAACTAGCTGCTGCGGTCTCTAAATAGCCTGAAGAGAGCAGAGCAACAGAATCAGCATCATCTTGATTACGAGAAATATCAGATAAAGGCAAGGTTAGAGTGAAAGAGGAGCCATGACCTGGTGTGGAGCTGACAGATAGCGTTCCATGGTGCAGTTCTACAAGCTGCTTACAGATGTTTAATCCCAGTCCAAGTCCAACTACACTTGCGGTTTGTTCCCTTTCACCTTGCTCATAGAGTTGAAAAATTCTTTGCTGTGTTTCCAGATCCATCCCAATTCCAGTATCCGTGATATGTATGTGGGCTTTATGATCTATAATTTGTGCCCCTATTGTGATAGAGCCTTCGTTAGTGAACTTCACAGCATTATGCAGCAGATTAAACAGGATCTGAATCAGGCGATTCTCATCTGCGATAACGTAGGGGAAATTATCCGGGATGTTATGAATAAGTCGAATGGGCTTGCCTTCCGTCATAAATCGCAGCATATCCAATACACCTGTAGCAAGGGTTTGCACTTGAATATTCTCGACCTGAAGCCGCACACGGCTCTCTTTAAGCATCGTTACATCCAACAAATCATTCAGCAAGAAAGACATCCGTTTTCCTACAGAAATAAGCAGCTTCATATGTTCTTTATTTTTATCTTCATCATATCCGCTTTCGCTATTTAGGACGGTCTGGGCTATATTGAGCATGCCGTGCAATGGGTTTCGCAGCTCATGAGAGGTATTAAGCAGAAAGTCATCTTTCAGCTTATCCGCTTTTTGAAGCTGCTCTGTGAGCTTTACTCTTTGCAAGTTGGAACGAAAATAACCTCTAAACCAGAAGGCAGCAAAGGCGACACTAGTAATGACCATATCGAAAGGGTAGAAGCTCATTTCAATGATGCCTGTATTTTTAATAACGCCCCAGATCGAACTCGTTGTTAAAGCCGTTAAACCGAATAATAAATAAATCGCATCTTCATTGCCCTTTCTAACTGAACGGTATATTAGAGCTGGGAGCACAAAGAAAGGGACAACGATTATAAATGTATGAAGAGTATCAGCAAGCATGATCGTTTTGACCGGCAGAATCAGCACAAACAAGGCATAAACTGCACATAGGATTGAATACCAACGGAAGCTCTTATAGGTTGCATATTCGGGCAAAAGCAATTTGATATATTGAGTCATAAACGCGGCGACGCCAAGATATGCCAGGTAATATAGCTTTAAAGTCCAATGGTAGTTTACAGCAGACCAAGCCGGCAATAACCGATCATCGTCGATCAGGATTGTAATAATAGCACAAAGCATCAGTATCACAAAATAGAGTAGTGCTCTCTGTCTAGTTCCCATCCAATATAGGATGAGTGCATAGATGACATGCATCAGAAGGAGAAGACAAACCGCTACCTGTGCGACTACTGGAAATCCGACAGCCTTGTCGATAGCACGATCAGTGCCGAATTTAACAGGAAAAAACAGACCTCCCGACAAACGGTCGGTATAGTTTGCTACAACTATAATAATTTCGATCTCGCTCTGATCGGTGGAAAAAGAAGCGGTATAAGGCACATTGCCAGCTGTGTATTGCTCTGCGGTAGCGGCAGGATTACCGGAATAGGCCAATAAGCGTCCATTGACATAAAGCTTAGAGGAGGAAGCGATACTGGGCATACGGATACTAAACAATTGGTTTTTATCAGGATGGATCAGGAGCCGTAAACGGTAGCTTCCGTAACCGAAGGTTGGATTTTCATCGTCATCTATAGCGTTGTTCCAGGTTCCCGGCACATCAATAAACACTTTATCCTCGGGGATGAAGTGCTCGCTATTGTTCTTCTGTTGAAGCAATACACGAGGATAAAACTCCCATTGCCCATCGAGTGATAGCGTACGATTGTCCGTGAAGTCCCAATTTCGTAAATCCAATTCACCCTTAATGGCATTAAGATGATCAGGAGTAGTTTGAAAAAGTATCCATGTGATTCGCATTGCCGTTAAGATTAGGAAAAAGCAGCCGACTGTGAAAAAAATTCTTCTTTTGGTTATCATAAGCATATTTTCGACAAAAAATGCTATATTCCTCCTCGGGAGAGGAAGCTAGCGGTTAGTCGATGCGGTTATGTCCTGCTGAATTCACCTTCAACACTCGGCCGGATCGAGGTGGCTCATAAGCCAAAGCCTGAATATGAAGTTATAAGGTGTCGGTGACTTATTGAACCCGAATGATACGATAAGGTTCACCGTGCTATTTATAACGGCAAGTTTTAAGGCCATCCTTTTCTGGATGGCCCTTTAGTGTAGATATTTTAATTGACAATAATGAGCAACCTGCACAATTCCATTCTCGTCAACCCTTAACGGCTCCCGCTGTTAAACCCTTCTCAACATACTCCTGCAACGAGATATAGACTATGATCGTGGGGATATTCACGAGAACGATCGCAGCGCAGAGACCAACGTAATCAGTTGTATAGAAGCCCGAAAAATTCAAAAGACCAAGGGACAGTGTCCACATATCCGACTTCTTAATGAAGAGCAGCGCTAAGATCAGATCATTCCAAGTGGATAGGAAGCCCAATATGCCCATTGTGGCTAACACTGGACGGCTTAATGGAAGCAATACCTTCCGGTAAATTGTCCATAGTCCACCGCCGTCGATAATGACCGCCTCCTCCAACTCTCTCGGCAACCCCTTCATGAAACCATACATGATGAAGATCATATAAGGAACACCGCTGGCGATATAAATCCCGATCAGGAATGAATATTGGTCGGACAGGCCCAGCGACATAGAAGTTTGAGCAAGCGGAATCAAAATGGCATGAACGGGGATCATCATGCCGGCTACAAAAAAGTAGAAAACTGCGGTTAGCCATTTGCCCCGCAGTCTCGCCAGAACGAAAGAAGCCATCGAGGAGAACAACAGGACAAGCACTACATAAATCGTGCATATATAGACACTGTTCATAAAGTAGGCGCCTATTTTTCCTTTAACCCACGCATGGGCATAGTTTTCGAAGCGCCAACTTTCCGGTAACCCAAAGTAATTGCTGAAGATCTCGTTGTTTGTTTTGAACGAGGTAAGCAAGGTATAGATGAGCGGATATATAAATGCGATTGCCAGCAATGAGGTGCCGATATAGAAAGGTGCCTTACGCCATTTTTTTCTAGTCCTATCGCTCAGCACAGCAGCTCGATTGTAACGAGTTATTGTAGACATCATTCAATCTCCTCTACCCCTCGTAGGCTTCTCTCTTCATTGCCCGATTGGCGATCAATGTAAGCACGAATCCGATAACGAACATCACCACGGCAGTGGCGCTGGCCATTCCAAACCGATTGTTGCTGAACGCTTCCGAGTATAGATAAGTTCCAAGTACTTCCGTCGCATTGAGGGGGCCGCCATTGGTCAATACGTAAATATTATCGAAGATCTTGAGCGTACCGATAACCAACAGAATGACGTTGATTGCCGTAACTTCTCGAATCAAAGGCAACGTTACATACCATAACAGCTGTCTGCGGTTAGCCCCGTCAATCCGCGCAGCTTCTTTGATAGCATCGGGAATGGCTACCAGACCGGACAAGAAAATAATCATTACCACGCCGATTCCCTGCCAGCAGCAGATCAGAATGACGGTGAACAACGCGATGTCAGGATCGGCCAGCCAGGCTTGAATTACATCCCCCATGCCGAGCCGAGTCAGGAAGCCGTCCAAGAGACCGTCTCCTGGGTATAAGATAAACTTCCACAACAAGGCGATCGAGGTAGCCGACATGATGACCGGCATGAAGAAGGCTGCTTTGACGACCCTAATGCCTCGCCATTTCCCGTTCAGCAGCAAAGCAAGAAATAGCCCTGCCGGGATTTGGATCAGAATACTCCCTGCCATAATCATCATGACATTCTGAAGGGACTTCCAGAATATCGCATCCTCAAAGATGAACCTGAAGTTGTCGAAGCCGACGAAGGTCATCGCCGATCCGGCGAATCCATTCCACTTGAACGCCGCAAGATAGAAGCTCTTGATGACGGGATACACCAACAAAGCAGTGTAGAACAGCAATGCGGGGAGCAAGTACAGTAAGATTTGCCCGTATCGGGCATTTAGTCTCTCCATCCGAATTCCCTTCCTGAAGAGATAGGCGACCGTTACCGACTTTACGCCTATCTCCCGATTTCCGAACTTATTGCGATTTTGCCACTTCCGCATCCAACTGCTTAACTGCTGCCTCTGGCGTAACACCTTTAACCAATACGGCTTGCGTCAGATCGTAAAGCTTCGAGTTTACTGCCTTCGCAGGCTCGAAGGCGGAGACATCTCCCGCGAATTCCTTGCCCGTACCCATCGCCTTAGATACTTCGGCGATCAGCTTGCCGCTCCTCTCTGGATCGACTTCCGCCTTCACGGCAGTCAGATCGTGAGCGCTCTCAATAATGATCTTGGATGAGGCAGGACTTGTCAGCGTTTTCACCAGTTCGATGGCCATGTCCTTCTGATGGCCTTGGGCTTTGGTTGAGATCGCGAACGAATCGGATACGCCTCCCATCCATGAATCCTTATGTTCTTCCTTCTCCGTGAAGTAAGGGAACGGGAAGAAGCCTACTTTGTCGCCGAAGCCTTCCGGCGAATTCGGACCCGTCGATTCACCGACTGCCCATGAGCCGGAAAAGCGCATTGCCGCCTTCTCGTTATTGAAATCAGCAACCTCGCCCGCATAGTTTAATGCGACGTATTTTTTGTCGAAAGCTCCTGCATCGACAAGCTGAACCATGCGCTTGAACGGCTCAATAGCTTCAGGCGAGCTATATGGAAGCTCACGGCTCAAGATTTGCTTCGCTTTCTCTGTACCGTTCCACTTATAGAACAATGCCGTGTACAGATGCTCCGCGCGCCATGATTCAGATGCACCGATTGCCATCGGCGTAACGTTGGCCGCCTTAAGCTTGTCTATGACGGCAAGCAGTTCATCCCACGTCTTAGGAGGCTCAACCCCGGCGGTTTGGAACAGTTCCTTGTTATAATAGAAACCCGTGCTATATGCACCGAGCGGCGCGCCGTAAATTCCGGTGAGGCCATCGAACCTGAGACTGTCGAGCGCTCCCGAGATGAAGCCATCCTTCCAGTCCGTATCGCTGTTCAAGTACTCCGTCAGATCGATAATCTTATTCTCTTTGGCATAATCAGCCGTGCTTGCTCCCGGGAAGATGACGAATACTTCGGGAAGATTATCCGTGGCACGGTCAACCGTCAGTTTCTTGTCCAGATCCGCAACCGGCAGAAACTCTTTCTCGATCGTTACTTCGGGATGCTGCGCGGTGAACTCCGTTAAGATTTGATCGATGGCCGGACCGAACGGGTGGTCAGGCGTGTAGGCCGTCGCCACACGCAGAGTGACCTTCTCTTTGGGTGCTTCTGAGGTTGCCGGGCTTGTCGTGCTGACCGTTCCCTCGTTATTACTCCCACATGCTGTAAGCGCTAACATTGCTAACAAGACAGCGACGATCACCTTGCTTTTACCCCAATCTACTTTTTTCATTGTGAACCTCCTGAGGTTTTTTGTTTCTAATCGCATTTTATATCCAGGGAAGTTAAGCGAACAGATGAGGAATTACAGCCTTTTTGTTTGTTTTTTCAGTCCTAACCGTGATGCTGGTGAGATTTACGATATTCGGAGGGGGTCATGCCATACGTTTTTTTGAACAACGTGCTGAAGTACCTCTCGTCCTCGTACCCTACCAACCGGGCGATTTGTCCGATCTGAATACCGTTCATCTTGAGAAATTCGCTCGCTTTTTCCATTCGCACCTTGAGGACGTACGACACGAACGTCATGCCTGCTGCCTTCTTGAACACATCACTCAGATGATTGGCGTTCAGATGAACCTTATTGGCCATCTGGGTAAGCGACAAGTCTTCGCCATAATTGGCACGAATATAGTCCATTACGCTTTCTACCGCTTTCCGGCCATCCGACTGACGGTTCTTCCGATACATCTCGCTTAATTGCATGAATGGCCTTGAGAAGCCCTCCACTAACGAGGGAATATCGCGATAAGATAACAGCGGCTCCGGCATTCTGATGAGAGACTGCGCTTCCTGCTGCACATCCAATAATTCTATCGTCCATTTCTCTATCAAGACGCGCAAGTAATCTGTCATCTGCTCCAGCTCAGCGACGTCGTCTCCCTCTCTTAATGCGCGTCGCAGTCTTCCGTCAATGTATTGGCTAATTCCTTCATGGTTGCCGATCCAAATGTACTCCTCCAGCTGCTTGTCCTTCCATTCCGGAATCGATGCAGGCGTCGTGAAATCGATATCAACGAATACTTTTCTCTTCAGAGCAAGCAACGATTGCCTGACAGCCGGAGTCAGTGCATTCCAATGGACTTCCGACATGCTGTGTCCGGTTTGAATTGTGAAAAACTTTAAGCGTCGCGCAAGCAACTCGATCTGACCTATGCAGCGGGACAGAAGCTGCCCGAGGTCGGTCTTGCTATGTGATGCCAGCAGTAGAATGTTCAGCGCTCCGTCAAATTCGAAGGCAACCCAAAGAAATTGTGCCGGTATCCAGTCGGCCAAATAATTCCGAATGGAGAACGCTGCCAATTCTTTCTCTACTCTCTCTTTCTCTTGATCGGCAGCTTGAGGATAATCGATACGGATGGACAAGCAGGCTGCCGCGCACGTCAGGGGATTCCGACCGAACAGTTCCTCCGGGTTGGGAACAGCGGAATGCTCATGTAACAGCCATTCGACGATCCATGCTTCCTGCATGTAGCGAGTCGATTGCTCCGATCTCTTCAACTGTATGTCCGTTTGCTCCTGTCGCCGCTTGGCGTCATATGCATTACGGATCGCACCGATCAGTTCTTCGCGAACGATCGGCTTTAGAATATAATCTCTAGCATGAAGTCGCAGAGCATCTTGCGCATATTTGAAATCCGAGTAGCCGCTGACCACGATAAATTGCGCCGTAGTACCCAACTTGCTTACGGCCTGCTCGATGAAGGAAAGGCCATCCATGGCAGGCATGCGAATATCGGTAATCACGACATCCGGACGATACCTGTTCAACAGCTCCAGCGCGGAGACCCCATCTTCTGCTTCTACGATTTGCTGCACGGGCAAGACGCTTCCCGCCAACATGGAACGGATGCCGCGTCTCATCCAAACCTCGTCATCTACGATCAGGATCTTCATTGCCCTGCCTCCTTGGTGTCCTTGGTGTCCTTGTCGTCAGTAAGGTAAGGCAACCGAAGCTGTACGGACGTACCGGCCCCCTCTTGACTGTCGATCGCAACACCGTAGCGCTCGCCGTAATAGAGTCTAAGCCTCTCATGAACGTTAAGAAGTCCGATTCCGCCAGCCTTTGCCTGAGGATCAGCCGTTCTGCCATGCACGAGTGAACGCCTTAGCGACTGAAGCTTTTCCTCGCTTATGCCGATTCCATTATCGAACACGGACAACAGCAAGCAATCCTTATCCAACTCCATGTTGATAATGACGATTCCTTTGCCCCGTCTCGGCTCTAGACCATGGTAAACCGCATTCTCGACGATCGGCTGAAGCGACAGCTTCATCACCTTCACTGCCATTAACGACTCATCCCGATTGAGGATCGCCTCAATCCGGTTGTCGTAGCGAAAGCTTTGGATCGTCATATATTGACCGACGCTGTCCAATTCCTCCCGTAGCGTCACCAGATCGGATCCCGACTTAATGCTATAACGGAACAAATCCGATACGGCCTTGCACACGACGCTGATCTCATGAACCCCTTTGACTTCAGCCATGCAGCCTATCGAATTAAGCGTGTTATAGAGAAAATGCGGATTGATCTGCGCCTGTAGCGCGTTGAGTTGAGCTTCCTTCTCCTTCATACCTGCTTTGTATACCGTATTGATCAAGTCATTGATTTTACCGATCATCTCATTATAGGAACGAACGAGAGAGCCGATTTCGTCCCTTGTCTCGATGCCACGGACTTGATAGAACCGCTCCTCTCCCATTTTCAGCATCGCCCTTTGAAGCCTCTTGATGGGATTGGTCATGCTTGAGGACACGAAGAGAGACACAATGCTCAGCAGAATGAGCAGTACAAGGGTGGAGATCACGATATTGTTCATGATTGCATTTTCATTGGGTTGCAGCAACGGTTCCAAATCAGTTACCGTAATGTACTGCCATCCTACTCGCTGCGAATAGCTGAAGGTGACCAATTGTCTGTGCCCGTCGATATTCATGACACGGGTTCCTTCATTCACGCCACCCTCCAGCATCAATTCCGGGCGCTCGAACGGCTCGCCTAGACTACTCTCGTCGTAGCTGTAGACGAGTCTGCCATCCATATCGACGATGTAAAATTCCGTATTCCGCTTTTTCTTCAGCCCTGTCAGGCGATCTCGAATAACCTGCAAGTCGAGGTCCACCAGGATGAGTCCAATTGCTTCGTTCGTTTCTTTGCTAATGATGCTTCTGCCAATGGAGAATACGTATTTGGGGTTAGGCGAGACGAAATGATCGGCTTTGCGTGTCGTAATCATCAATCGTTCCCCGCCAAGAGCTTTAATCTTGGAGAACCAGGGCTGATCAACAAAGGAGTAGAACGGAGTCACATCTCCGAGAGACGTTTTATAGTACCGATTGTTGGTATCGTCGAATATGTATAGGCCGATAATATCCCTGCGCAAGCCGAGCAGTACATCGATCGTATTGAACAGCTTGGCTTCAGCTTCCGTACGTTGGAGGCCCACTTTATATTTCAATGACAATAACGTCTGCTGCGTCTCCATCGAGTAATAGGGAGCATTGGTCAGCTTCTCGACATCGTCTACATAGCTTTCAATATTCTGATTGACGGATTCAGTGAGATCCCACATATTCTGCGTCATCATCTCTTCCATCGTGTTCGTCGTTGTTACATAGAACGAAATGGCGGGGACAGCAAGAGCCGGTATCAAGATCATCAGACAGGTGAACAAGATCTTCTTACGGATTTGATTCCGAATATCGAAAGCCTGTATGACCTTGCGCATCCCTCTCATGGCTGTCCCTGCTTTCGCATTTATGTCAGGCTTATCTTATAGGTATGACCGGGACGGGTCAAGCCTAATTCATATTCGTCTGCGGCCACTTGCTGAAGCTCTCCTTCGCTTGCCCGTGGAATGAACTTGCTGGTGAAACGCAGCCTGCCGATGCCCGATTGAGCCGTGGTCACCCGAATACTCGAAGCATCCATGTAGACGGCAACCTCGCCATGCGGAGTAGGCACTTCCCCTGCCATCCACTCCAGATCGCCGAGCTTCGGTTCCACACGATAACGGGCGTAACCTGGGGCTTCCGGCCTGACGCCGAGATAATACTTGCCGAGCAGATAGATAGGCGCCGCTCCCCAAGCATGGCACAAGCTTTTGCGGAATTTGCCGCCATACATATCGTATTGCTCGTTGGCTGGAAGCCCTGGATCGAATTCTTCCCAGAATGACGTGGCGTCGAGATCCAGCATACTTCCCCAATACCGTTTTATCTCCTGCAGCACATAATGATGCTCTCCGATTTCGCAAAGTGCTTCCAGCTCGAAGAAGCGCATGAAAGGCGTCTTAATCTTCTGTACGGTATCATCCAACAACACGCGCCGCTTGACTGTGTCCTGCCGCTCCGGACTGAGATAGCCGAACCGCAGCGCGAACATATTCGGATACTTCAGCAGCCGCTCGATGATCTCGCCATTCCTTCTGCCATGCATCAGTCCGCCTTGGTTCTCGTTCCAGAATAGCTCGAATATCTTCTCGCGCAGCCGTGTCGCTATTTCCGCGAATTTCCGCTCATGTTCCGCATCGTCCAATAATCCGGCGAACATGGAACTAATGTCCAGACAATGACAGAACAGAATCTGTTCCGCGCATACTTCGCCCTCCCGCTCCATATCCGCCCAGTCGATAAACACCCAATCTCCCGGCAGCCCTTCCATCATGCCTTCCGCGTTCCTGCGGCCTAGGCAGAATTCCATGAGTGTCAGCAGCTTAGGGTAACAGGCTTGAATAAAGTCAAGATCCGCCGTGTACTGATAGTAGTCATGAAGAGTATGAAACCAATGGAACGTAAAATCCATAATCGTATTGATGTGTCTGTTCACGGGATCTTTGCCGCGCAGGGCCACGATCGTACGTTTGATGACATCGTTATCGAAGAAAATGTAGTTGTTGATCAAGGCGCCCAAATTCGCGTCCCCGCTCCACACCCAGCGGTCCCGCTTCATGCCGTCATATAGAAATTCTCTCGTATTCATATGAATCGTGTGTGCGGAGATTTCCCATATTCGACTCAGACGATCGTCGGAGCAACGGAATGCTCCGCGTCGCTCTAACGGCAAGTATTCGTATTCGTGCAGGATGTGCTTGTAAGTCAAGCCAGGCTCCAATCGAAGCTGAATGTACCGGAATGCACGCGTGACTTGTGTTCGGTAATTGGTAGGAGCCGCACAGTTCACATCCAGTTCATCGAACGTTTCGGCTCCCTCTCCCGCCAGAGCCTCCTCCAGCGATTCTCCATAATAGAGCATCATTTTCCCCGTACCGCTCATGCCAGTAAACGTAACGTAGCCAAATGTTTCACGGCCGAAGTCGACGATCGTCTTATCGCCATATTGCTTCACCGACACAGGCTCAACGGTCTCATAGGCGAAGGGAAATTCACCCGGCGGCTGATGAATATTCTGGAACGCCCCGCTTGCTGCCGGCTTCCAATCGCCGTCGTGACAGGTCACCTCCCAAGAGTTGTCTGTGCCTCCGACGGTCTGTCCGTAGGCATAGATAGCCGGAACGGTCTCGTCCGTGTACACCATAATTTTAATCACGTGCTCTCCAGGCGGGATTACGATGGATGTGATCGGCTTCTTCTCGTAGGGAACCGGAATCATGTCATCGTCCATCAGCACGACGAACGATCCTTGAACCGCAAGCGTAACCACTTCTTGCTCCTGAAGATTGAACATCTTTCTGAACGCTACGTTGCTGTAAGCCGAATCCAATCGCCAATAGGGCGGCGAGATATATCCCCGGAATTGACGCAACACGGATACTTTGCGGTGAAGCCAATGCTCATAGTCACCCGGGTACCAGATCCAAGATGCTTGCTGCTGTGTCATAATGGATATCCCTCACTTCAGTAATACTTGACGTAAGTATGCTGCCGCTTGCGGCGCGTTACCGCTGCGGATCAAAGCATCAATCTCTTGAGCCGGCATTTCATTTACGAACCGGACGAAAGCTTGCATGGCGCTAACGCCTTCCCGGACCGCTTCCAATCCGTCCTCTCGATAAGGGTATTGGTCGATTGACAGCCAACCCGTATATTCCGTCCGCTTCAACCAGTAGAAGAACTCTAACGTCTCGATCGTATGAACGCTGCCGACAATCATATCATCGTCCCAATGGCGATAGTTATCATTCATATGAACGTGATATAGCTTATCTCCATATTTCTTAAGCAGCGCGACCGACTCCGCCGGCGTCTCGTAGGCGTTCAGAGCATGGCCGAAATCGATCGTGACCCCGACATTCGACATCGCCGTCTCTTGGCAGATTAGCAATGCATTGGCGGCGGTGCTTAAGTAGCTGTGCGTGCGGGGTTCCTTCACCTTGTATTCCAATGCGATTCGGAAGTCCGGACGATACAACGCAGCTTCCTTGATTCCTTCGGAGAACCAATCTCGCTCCTGAATATAGTCAGCCTGGAACAAATAATCGTACCCGTCCTGTCCTGGCCACAATGACACCAGGTTGCCTCCAAGTTCGACTGCGGCGTCGATCATTTCTTTCGTATGCGCGACAGCCTGCTTGCGGATCTCCTGATCCTTAGCGGAGAAGCTGCCGTTCTTCCACTTGATCTGTCCGAAGTGATCCGGAATAATCGATACAAGCTTTAGCCCATAGTGGTCCAGATATCCCTTCAATTCCTTCACATTGTGCTCCGTTACATGCCAAGTGCCAACCAATTCTACACCGGTAACTCCCTCGATCTTGGATACCCTCTCGAACAGCTCAGCAATGCTGAATGGACGACCGTATCCGGACGGAACGTAGCGATCCGAACTTGAACCGACATTGGATAGAATGACAGAATAATTGGCTTTCATAGGGTACATTCTCCTCTCCATGGTTTCTTTCATTCTATCAGCCCTCCCGTGACCGGTATTTATCATATCTACTATACGATTACATGAACAAAAGCCCGATTCATCGGGATGAATCGGGCTTGTTTGCAACTTCCTGAACGGTATTATTGGGTGAGATCTAATCCCCACTGCTGGTCGAATCCATCAACATCTGCTGCTTGAATCAAATTCGCCGGACCGGTCACATGATTAAGCGGCGTAATAACGAGACCGCTGACTTTATTCTTAATCTTGTAATAGCCGTCTCCGGTTGGGATCAATTGCCACTGCTGATCCATATTGCCGTCATCGGCCCACTGTATCAGCTGAACGGACGTTGCGGAATGACCGGAAGGCGTAATGAGCAGCCCGCTTGCCTCGTTGACGATCTTGTAGTACCCGTTGCTTGACGGAACGAATCGCCAATATTGATCGTTCGACTTATCATCGCTCCATTGAATGAGATTCGCGGGACTCACGGAATGAGCGTACGGCGTTACGAGCAGATATTGCGGTCGGTTCATCAGCTTATAGCTGCCTTGCGCGATACCGGCATTGTTGTACACCTCAAACGACCAGAGAGAAGGAACTCCGCCATTCGTCATGCTGATGTTCAGTCGCACCTTCGTTGCGGTCACTGGCGCGAATAGATCGGTCTGATAGACATGGGGATTCTCTCCGCTGTAAACGTTCACCCAAGCTAAGCCGTCCCAATACTGAATCTGATATTGTTTAATCTGCGAACCCTCGTTGACATACTCATTCATTCGTGTCGTATTAAACGTGGTAGGGGTACCGAAGTCGACTTCAAGCCAGCCTCCAGAAGTACTGTTCGAGGCCCATCTCGTGTAGTGTAAACCGTCGATCGCTTGAGCCGGACTGAACGCCTGATAGTAACTGCTGGCCGTTGCCGTTCTGCCATCGGTCAAATCTCCGCCTTTCCATGGGTTCTTCGTCGATACGGTTCCGTTGCCTGCTCCAGCACTCGACATAATGTTCAGAGCATGCGCATCCCAGTTTCCGCCGCTTACCGAGATATTGTTGGTGCAAGAATTCACGACGGGAGTCTTGAAGATTTCCAGGTTGCTGGAATAGTAGTTGTATTGGCAATCGTTGTCTCTCGCTGAGAAATGCGCCGGACCATAGTCATTCGCCATGAACCAATAATTGGTATTACCGATCTGTCCATCCATCACATTGTCTTCTATGGCGTACTGAGTGGTGCCGCTATCCAAATAAATATAGGTGTACATGTTGTGCTGAGCGCTCATATAGTTGTACTGGATCTTGGAGCCATTCTGTTGGCCGAGCGTATAGATTCCGCCTCCGTCGAACATGACCTTCATATAGTCATAGATGCGATTGTACTGAATCGTGTTGTTCCCAATCGCGTCGGTATCATAATCAGCCAAATAATCAGCCTCTCCCCATCCCCAGCCGACGGATATGCCACTGTATGGGATATCGTAGATGGTGTTGTGGTCGATCAACAGATTTCTAACGAAGCCGCCGAATATACCGACCGCTCCATAGATCTCATTGCCGATCTTGGTAATCGTATTATGAGACACGACATGATTGCTTACAATTACCCTTGGATCTGAAGGGTTACGATCGCTCATGCCCAGCTCGTTCAATCCCGACTTCGTCTCATGATAATTGACATCGCCAATATTGATCCCATTGATGGAGATATCCACAAGATGGTTATTGTGAATGACATTGTTCCGGCTTCCTAGGTCGAAGGCAATGCCACTGGTACCGATGTGAGAGACTGTACAATTCTCGATACGAATTCCTTCGGAGAATTTGAAATCAAGAGCCGAGGGCGACAAGCGGTTAGCCGCTCCCGTCATTTCATCCGTTGCCTTGATATGAATGACACCCCCCTGGTGATCCGCATACCCTTCATCGCTCCCTGGCTGCAGGTAAGTGGTGTACGAGAAGGTAATGCCTTGGAACTGCACATTCTTCAGCAGGTTATCCAATGATCCTCTATGATTGCCGTCAATTAACCTCTCCAGCTTCGGCAAGATGAAGCTGGACGTATTCATATTCTGACCTGGCAAAGGCTTGTAATAGAGATAACCTGACGAGCGGCTGAGATACCACTCCCCATGCGTATCGAGCAATTCGTATGCATTCTCGATCACTTGCGGATACGTCATCCCAATTGCATACTGCGTATGATATTGCGTCGTTCTCCAGAAGGGCTGCTTCATATAAATTTTGCCGTTCGCAATATGGTCAACCCCGCCCCATTGAATTGTCCATTGCACCTTCTCGTGGATTTCGATATCGGACGGATCGCCCCAGGAAGCCATGTTGGCATACATCCCGGTAGTAGGCAAGTTGAAGCCATTGGCTGCATCCAGCGTAAAGCCGGCAGGAGTCGATTCGCTTCTGGCGCGTACGGCGCGGACACCGTCTACATATAGGTGCCTGGAATAGAAGTCAGTTCCTACGTATGCACGATAGATATTGTTGGTAGCATTGAAGAGGCTCCAGTCCGTTACCGGTACGCCCCCGCTGATAACAGGTGTCTCCGAAGGAAAGTTCCGGTACACGATCCGGTAACCATTCGTACCCGAATCCTGCGAAGTCAGTTGTAGAGGAGCAGCAAGCGTATACGTTCCTCCGCGCAAATAGATGTTAATATCCCCAGTCATGCTGCTGTTGACCGAACGTACGACATCCCGTGCCTTCTCGATCGTGGCGAACGGCTCCGCTAACGTACCTGGATTGGAATCACTCCCACCCGGTGAAACATAGTAATTAATAGGCGTTCCTGCCGAGGCATGGTGAGGTATTACGACCATGCAGATGGCTGCCATACATAGAACGAGCAGACTCGATATCCATTTTTTCATCGAGTAAACCTCCGTTTCATTATTGAATTAACATTCCTAGCACGTATTGAGCATACCAGCGCGACAAGAAATCGTTCGGATGATTGATGTTGTTGCCTGTCATATCGCGATACCACTTGTGATAGAGCAAGGTCTGATGAATATTGGTCATATAGGCGACAGCTACTCCTGGCTTCACGGCGGCAATCTCCTGCAGCTTGCCGACATAGGCCGGCTGCTCATGGAAGAAGCTAGGCGTTTCGGGATTGGGCAACGTCGTACCTACGAGAATAAATTCCGTCATAGGGTTGGCTAATCGCACCGTGTCAATAATCTTCTCGATATTAGTCTTGAAGTTTGCCGCAGATACATTCGGAACCCAACTCGACCCGTTCCAGTAGGCCGACCCATCATTCATGCCGAATGCCAGAATAACGAGATCGGGATCGTGCTGACTGACCCTTGTCTGTATGTTGTTCGTCGCTTGATTCGGAATGTTATCGCTGCCCCACACCGAGTTCTGACCGCCGACTGCGGAATTTACGATAGAGACCTCGCTGTCGTAATGCTTCTCGAGTCCGTACTTGAGAACATCCCCCCAGTTCGGCAAGTACGGCGACTGGTTCATGAACCCGCTGGAGTTTGCTCCGACCGTGATGCTGTCGCCATAGAGGACGACCTTGAGCGGATCTTGGCTATCGAGTTTGTCAGCAGTTCCAGTCAATACGTTACCCGCATAGGCTGGTGTATGACTTGTCCATAGATTGCCCGAGTGTTCATACGTCACGAGAATCTGCCGGTTCACAATCGTCCCTTCTGCATACAGGACGCAAGTTCCATCCGTTCTCTTGAACGCGTCGTTACAAGCCGAGCCGGTTCCGGTCGTAAACTCAGCATCGTTCATATAGGGGATGCTGGAGCCTGCAACTCGCTGAATGTGGCCATTTACAACAATCCAGTCGATTCCTTCGAAGTATTCCTTCTCCATTCGAGAATCTCGAACCGACAGGATCTGGGCTTGTGTCGGACTGAACAACAACGGCGCCATGGCCGCAGAGCCATTCATCGAGACCAACAAAGCAGACTCTTGGTAGATCGTATCCCCTTGCCATAGCGGTCGAAGCGCGGTTTCATGAGGATCGCTTGTGTAGAACAGAGCATCAAGATCGAATCCGATACTTGTCGAGGCACTATTCTTCGCGTTCTTAGCCACGATGCGAATCGTATGCTCATCTGATTCTGGCCATGAATGATGATACAGCTCGGAACGCCATTCTCGAATAGATCCATACGTATCTACTTCTGCGACCCACAACCCGTCGATATAAATATCGACTAGCCCATGATCCGTATTGCGCGAACCAACATAGCTTATCGAGTCTCCTACGAATGTGAATTCCACATAATCACCTGCCGTCGTCGTCCAATGCTGAGACTGATTCAGAGCGTTCGGAATCTGGTCTGAATGGCTGACCATTCCGGAGTAGCGGACTTCATTGCTATAATCGTCTACTTGAATACGATCATCGTAATAAATCTTGAAAGCATCAACGATGGCATAGGTGCCGCTTCGTTTGACAATCTTAATCGTATGCTCCTGCTGCGGCAATCCCGTACGTTCGAACACGGTTTGCTGCGCTGCCCAAGTGCCGGCGCAATCAACCGTTTCCTGGAAGACATCGTCGATATAGATATCCACTTCTCCTTGCGAAGGCGACACCTCCGTAATGTAAGCAATTCCTGTACCGTAAAAAGACATCTGCGCATAGCTGCCGTTGCTTACCGCCGCATGAATGTCATCCTGATAGTCCCCAACCCCTCTATTCTCGAGACGGGTCCATGCGCTCGTGGGCTGATAGCTAATCCACCCGTTATTATTAACGTAGGTCCATCTTGTCCCATCATCGGGCACGGCTAAGGACGAGTGATGGGCGAACTGTGTAGAGGCCACAGACGCGTGACTTTCCACACCGAACACTGAGAGGAATTGCATCAGCAAGGCAAGTACCATCCATACAGCCGTTCTACTTCGAAGACGTAACCGGAACATCATTATATTCCCTCCTCCATGTTTGTGAACGCTTTCAAATTTTACTTTCGATCTTCATTCTAATCCATGACCGAATTTATGTATTTGTCATATCTGAAACTTATTGCTTCGTGCGAATGACTTCAGCTTCTAATCTTCAGCGATCTTCTATTGCAGTAATCTGAACAATTACAGGCCGAATGCGTTTACTTCTCACAAAAGCATCCGATATAATAATACTTTAATGAAGCTAGTGTAATGGGGGATGGGATTCCGTGTATATCAGACAATTCGAGCAATTTCATTCGAGCTACATTAGTCAGATAATCGGCGGCGGCATTCATCCTTTTCACGAGATTCTGTTCATCTCCTCCGGTGAAGTGATGATTCATTGGATCGGGCATTCCTACAGGGTGAATGGTCCGGCCTTGTTCATCTTTCCGCCCCATTCTCCTCATCAGATTCGCCAGATCTCCTCAACCCTACAATGCTGGTTCATCGAAATGCGTCTACTTCAGAGTAATTACGCCCCTGATTCTTCCTCCATTGCCATATGGAATCATGCTCAAGCTTCTCTCGATTGGAACGAAACCCAATTGGATCCCATTAGAAGCGTAATACACTCGATCGAGAGTATGCTGCCTTCGAACGGTTTACGCAATGCTAAAGTGCCATTTCAGCAACTGTTAGCTTGCGACATCCAGAAGCTTCTATTGTTAATCGATCAATATATCCACGTATATAAGGCCAAGACCAACGGATCACCAACGTCTGATCCTCATAGCGACAAATGGTCTGCCCATCAAGATATCTATGAGCTTGTTCGTCATATGGAGATGTTTTTCACAGAGGATATCACACTCGAAATGCTCGCAGCACGCTCGGGATATACACCTTCGTATGTCAGCCGATTGTTTAGAGACATTACCGACTTTTCACCACATCAGTACTTGTACGAATTGCGAATGAGTGCGGCAACCTCTTACCTATACACAACGAACATGACTGTTCAGAAGATTGCCGAAGCAGTCGGATTTCCCAGCATTCATTATTTCAGTCGCATGTTCAAAAAAAAATTCGGAGTCAGTCCCTCCGAATGGCGTCAAAAACACAACTTGGTATAAAGTGACTTTCATTAACTCTCTTTTTAATTTCGTGACATGGCCTTCAGATTCACTATAGAATTTATCTTCTCTTTCGATCGCTAGGCTTTTACTTATGATACGGTTCACTGCAATGTGCCTAAACATAAAGAACACTATGACCATAAAATTTACATCAATATATAAAGACAAAGCCACTCCCGATAATGGAGTGGTTTCTTTAGTCATATGTCTAAAAATCATGAGGGTCAGCCCATTCAAAATCATCAATTGAAAGTCCTTCTTTGCCTTGCAGAGTTAAGTAAAAATGCTTGACCGCATCTTCCAGTGCTTCCTCGATTGTTAATCCGTTACCGCCTATCCAATCTGGTGTACCATCTAACTCGCTTATGACTGCAACATTGACTTGACCGAAAAACGTACCTGTTTTAGAATTTTCCTTTACTTTTACTTTCATTTTTGAAAAAAGGGAGTGAATGATGTACCCCTACAACAAACTCCGCAACAGTCTTTTCGATGTATGATATTCCTTCATGGTTCACGTCTTTCCAACTCATATCCATCATCACCTTATACGTTTAATCCTAATTCATCTATTAAAAAATCAGCTTGTTCGATTTTCATCAATTTCTTCCTATGGTACGATTCACCGCGAATGATCTTTCTAAGCCAACAAATTCTCGTCTGCGGGCAAAATGGCATCAGCCTATCACTTGAGCCTTCTTCTTAGGTCTTATACAAACATTATCACAAGCTCGCTCTTGGATTCCATATTTCATGTAGGAAGCCCGCTCCACGACGGGGCGGTATTAATTCGAAACGATACCATTGATTCGGCTGCCAACATTCTTCCGCTTACGAAAAAAACGTATAAAGGCAAAAAAATGGGGACTCGGCATCGTGCAGCGATCGGTTTGTCGGAACAAACGGATGCATTGATTTTCGTGGTCTCGGAGGAAACCGGCAAGCAATCATTTGCATATAAAGGCTCGCTTTACCGCTTCGAAATTCTGAAGTCGTAAAAGAGAAGCAAATATATTGGAGTGATTCCAATGGTTAAATCAGAGCATATCGAAGATTTCCAGCAATTAAAGGAAGAATTGGTGGAGTACCTGACTCGAATTTCCAAAGCTATTGAGAATATTATGGCTACGATCGAGGAAAACGATATCTCTTTACTGAACGATCTCGAGAAAGTTGCAAAAGAACTATCGGAAGCGGAGTCTATTGTATCGACCTATTTTTGAACAGTCTGTTATCCGAATACACAAATTTTACACATGAGATATCTCGTGCCATCCACAAATTAAGTATAAAGGGGCACAGTGCACTAATCGTTATAGAAAAAAGCGATCCCGTCGCTCCTCATATTGACGAAGGGACGCCGATCCACGCCCGAATTTCAAGTCCGTTGTTAGAGTCGATTTTCAATCCTGAAAGTCAGCTCCATAATGGAGCCGTATATATCAAAGAAGACAGTATCATTTCCGCATCCAACGTATTGCCGACTTCAAAAGAGATATTTTGGAATCGCATGTTTGATGTCCGCGAGATGTCGGCAGTTGGTCTATCTGAACGCTGCGATGCGCTCATTTTGATCGTGTCCGAAATGGGTTCTTCATCATTTTGCATTGGAGGCAATCTATATCCCTTTACGGCAACTTAGTCCGAAGAAAGGTGGATCCCGGTGCATGGATCCATCAAATCAAAATAAACCCATAAAAAAGCCCGATGATTCAACAACGCATCAATTTAATTGATTTTGCTGAGTTTGCCGCGGCAAATGATTATCGTTAAAAAAATAAGACCACCGGAAGCCGATCCCTTGGCCGGCTTCCGGTGTCTCATGATTGGACTATTGTTCCCAGTTAGCTTAATCGAAATGAGAAAATCATTTTTCTCTTGTTAATATAAGAATTGGATTGTTATAACTAACCAATTCTTTATTTAGTTCCTCAAGCGTAATTTTATTTTGTTTACAATATTCTTCTAATGACTGCAATTGAGATAGCTAGAAAACAAAATTTTTCAAAAGAACATGCGGCAGATGTGGAAAACCGCTTAATTTAATGCCTGCCATGCGACGGACAGACTGGCATAATCCCCAATCTGCTCGCCCAGCCCAGCCGGTACGACGCGACAAACGGACAACGACGGACGCAACGCTTCGCGTCCCAGGGTGTCACGGACAATCGGCTCTAGCAGCGACTGCTGACGGGCATATATGCTGCCGATCACGATACGTTCGGGATTCAGCAAGTCGACGAGCACGGCGAGGCCGCGGCCTAACTGCTTGCCGACGACGGTAAACACTTCGAGTGCCAGAGCATTGCCCGAGCGAGCGGCTTCCGCTACGGCGAGCGCGGTAATACCCGACAAATCCGCTTCGCTCGGACAGAAGGCGGGCGGATTGCCGGCGGCCAACGCCTTCGACGCCATTGTACGTGCAAGCAGTGCGATGCCGGCTCCGCTGCAGAAGCCTTCGAACGAACCGGCTTTGCCGTATCCGATCGGTCCGTCCGCTTCCATCCTCATGTGGCCGACTTCTCCGGCCATATCGTTCGTTCCCGCATACAGCCTTCCGTCCAAAATCAATCCAGCGCCCATGCCCGTGCCGAACGTTAGGAAGACCATGTTCTGGCATCCGCGGCCCGCGCCCCACCTCCATTCGGCCAACGCGCAGGCGTTGGCATCGTTCTGCAGTTGAACCGGAACGCCGTATATTTTCCGGAATGCCGATACGATCGGAATACGGTCCCAGCCCGGCAAATTCGGCGGCGACAAAATCAGGCCAGCCTTGCTGTCCAGAGGTCCGCCGCAGCTAATACCGATGGCGTCTGGGGCGGCATGACCATACGGTTGGAGAAGTTCATCAAGCGCTTCGGTCAAGCTGCGGATGGCCGACTCGGCAGTTGCGGGAGTGGGGAACTGCTTTTTCCCGACGATCTCGATTCCCGTGCTGTCTTCCTTGGGCTTGCCGAGGCAGACGGCGATTTTCGTCCCCCCGATATCAATGCCGGCCAAATGCGTCATGATGGAAAAAACTCCTTTTCCAGCAGCATGCAAAGCGCATGATAGATGGGCAGGTGGCGCTCCTGGACGTCCGGCGTGCTGTGCCATGGAACGCGAATCGTGACGTCACACAATTCTTTCATACGTCCGCCGTTCACACCGGTCAGCCCGATCGTGCGCATGCCGAGCACTCGCGCTACTTGAATCGCCCTAACCACGCTGACGGAATTACCGGAGGTGCTGATACCGATCAGAGCGTCGCCCGGTTTGCCGTACCCGTATACTTGCTGCGCGAATACGGATTCCGCGGCAACGTCGTTTGCTATTGCGGTCGTCAGCGCCGTATGGCTCGCAAGCGAAATTGCCGGCAGCGCTCCCTGCAGGTCGTCGACCCACGCGTCCGCCTCACCGGGATATTGCCGGCGGAACTTCTCCACTATTTCTTTAGACAGCCGCCGCTTGGACATAAACCCTTTCATCAGTTCCCCGACGATATGCTCGCAATCGGCGGCGCTCCCTCCATTGCCGCACAACAGCAGCATTCCTCCCTGACGGTATGTTGCGACTAGCATCGCTTCCGCGATTTCAATGTCCGGCACGACCGATGCCAGCTCGGGATATTTGGTTGTTAATGAATGGTAGATGCGGTCCATGTTTTTTCCTCGCTTTCCCGGTATTCTAACGACCTCCAAAAGAAGAACCGTCGAGTCACCCCGACGGTTCTTCTTTCCGCTAATTCCTGACCGTCTTGAAGGTGAAGCAATCGAACCAGGCCGAGCCGTTCGAGCCCCACAGGCGCCCTTCCAGATAGAGATATTCGCCGACTTGGGGAATTACGATGGTGCCGTGCACGTACGTCCAGCCATTCGTGCCCGTCAGCGATTCCGTTCGGGCCTCCTGAACGACGTTGCCATCGAAATCCTTGGCCGTCATTGTGATAAAGGCACCTTGCCCGCCCGATACTCCGGACGTTTTCACCCATCCACCGAACGCATACTCCTTGCCCCGCTGAACGTTCGGAATCAGCTCGTTCCAGGAGGCGTACTGACCGGCGGAGTTGACGATTTTCAAGGAGCGGCTGCCGTCCTTGAATTCGGCGCTGTCCCACGAGAACGGCGTGCCAGACGTCGCCCACGTGCTCCAGCCGTCAGGTGTGGAAGCTCCCATCTCCGCACCGGGGTTCACGCTGCCATTCCCGGCTGGAGCCAGAACGATGTCGTCGAACCAGGCCGTGCCCGAGGAGGCCCATAGCCGTCCTCCGACATACAGCTTCGTGGTTCCGTGCGGCGGCGTGAACCGCAAGGATACCCGCTTCCAATCCTGATTCCCCGTCAGCGCCGGCGTCCCCTGCTCCTCCAGTACGTTGCCAGCCGCGTCGCGGGCCTGGATCGCAAGGAATGCGCCATGTGTGCCCGCCACGGCCGAAGACTTCACCCAGCCGGACAGCTCCAGCTCCCGGCCGAGTTCCGGGCTGCCGATTTCCTGGAACCAGGTCGAGGAGTCCGCGGCGCCGTTGACGATCTTCGCCGACTTCGCTCCGGTATGGGCGACGCTGGCGTCCCAACTGAACGTGCCGGTTCCCGACGTCCAGGTCGACCAGTCCGAGGGAAGCGATGTCCCGCTCTCGAAACCGCCGTTGACGGCGGCGTTATTCCGCGGAAACGAAATACTGTACACTTCTCCGCTGCTCACCCAGAAACGCGGGTAGTATCCGCGGAATCGGTAGCCGTTCAGGAACGTCACGTCCTTGGCCGATGCGAACGCGTATCGAATCCCGTACGGGGAATGAAGCTGCTCCAGCGTCGCCGAGGTGACGCTGCGTTGAATGCCATGGGCCCAGCCGACGGTCGACATATCTGTGACGACGTCGTCCGACCAGCGCACGTGCCCGTTCATCCGGTACGGGTAACCGGCGTCCTCGATGACGTACCCGCCCGGATTCGGCCCCGTGACGCTGATCTCGATGCGATCGGGATAGAAATCGTAGGTCAGTGTCTCGCTGCCCTGTACGGTAGCGATCTGTTTGTGCGTCGCGTCGATATTGCTGTAAGTGACGACCGGCGACGTCTTAGCGGGGATCAGCTTCTCCCCGGCTTTCGTCACGCTGACGTCGTCGAACCAGGCGGTGCCCGCCGATGAGAAAATCCGCAATTGAATAGCTGCGGAAACCGCATCGACCGGTGCCGTAACTGAGATGTTGTTGTAGGACCAGTCGTGCGTATCCTTCTTGGCGTCGATTTCCCCGGTGCTGTAGATGACGTTCCCCGCGGCGTCCTTGAACTGAATGACGGCGGCGGCGCCCTGGCCCTCGAACCCGGTCTGCGCGACGCCATCCGTCTTCATCCAGTAGGAGAAATCGTAGGAGGCGCCCGGCGTGACCGTGTCGATGCTCTGGAACCATGTGCTGTTCTGGGTATTCGCGGTATTCGTCACCTTGAGCGAATGGCCGCCGGTATGCCGCACTGCGGAATCCCATAGGAACGTTCCGCCCCCTGAAGTCCAGTTGTACCAGCCCGACGGCGTTCCGCTTCCGGCTTCGGCATCGCCGTTGGCGAGCTGCTCGGCGAACGCTCCGCTATCGTACGGATAGACGATCGGATACGTCTCGTTCGCTTTCGTAATGTTCGTCCGCGAAATGCCGCTTGCATCCTCGACGTAAAGGCCGGCGCCGGACGTTTTGGAAATCCGGAACTTGTACCCGCCGTCGTAGGTGCTGGCGATTTCGTAATACTGGCCGGAGGAATTGTCCGTAACGGTCAGCGCGTTGCCGAAGCTTTCCGGCGGTGTCGTAACGGCTGCCTGCGCCGACGCCGGGCCGACGTTCTCCGACGAATCAACGGCGGCAACCTTATAGTAGTAAGTCGTATCGAATGCGGCGTTCCTGTCATGATAAACGGGCGCATGGCCGGACTGAATCCACGTTTCGTCGATCAGACTGTCGTCCGACGGCGTAAACCCGCTTGTCGTGGACCGATAAATGCGGTAATACGCCAGATCGGCGTCCGTATTCGCGGTCCAGGTTACGTTTACGGTTTTACTCGCCGTCGACGCTCCGGTCCCGGCAACCTGAGCAGGCGCGACGGAATCGGGAATATCGGTATACACGTACATCGTCATCGGCGGGATGGAATCGGTAAATGACGTCCCGCTGACGGTTTTCGTGCCAATGCTGGCCGGGAACCGCCCCAGACCGTCCATGGTCTGATTTTCGTTATACTGATACTTCTTGAAGGTCGTCGACAAAGCGTTCTGCAGATTAAACTGAACGGAAGCCGTGTCCGTGCTCCAGTTCACCGCAACGATTGTGTTCTTTCCTCCGGCCGTATGGATGATGGCGGGCACGACCAGACTGTTGTCCGAAGCCGTCGTATAAGTCGTCGATCCTTTGGGCACGAACTTCGCCATCAGGGACAGCGCGTAATACGCTTGCTTCGGGGTATAATCTTCCTGTTTGCCGCTCAACGCGCCCCAGCCGAAATCGCCGGAGGCGGTCATCGTCTGATTGGCGCCTACGACGGAGCCGTACCAGTCGTCGTACAGCCGCCATCTGGAAAATCCGGCCACACCGTTGCGAAGACCGTCCACGATCGCGCTGGAAAATTGCAGGCCGTCCACGGCGAGCCCTCTTCCCTCGAACGAGCCCATCTCCGTAAACATGAAAGGTTTGCCGCTGCCGCCGGAATCGTTCGTATTCTTCATGTTCTGCCAGGCGGCTACCCGGGTGGAGAACGAACCGTCCTTCAACTGGGCGATCGTCGGACCGGCATGCGTCGTATAAGCGTCCAGAAGGCCGTCCGCCTTGGTGAAGTCCTCGAACCAGGGCTGGCCTAGAGCATCGTAGAACCCGACCTCGATTCCGGCCAGCTTCACGCTGGACAACAGCCCTTCCGTTAACAATCTGCTGCGGACATCCTGGTACACCTGCTTGTAATACGCCAGTCTGTCCTTGCCCGTCGGCACCGTGATGATGTTCTCCGGCTCGTTCCAGAGCGAGATGAACTTGACGTTCGTATAGCCTTCCGTAACGACCAGCTTCTTCACCAGCGCCGCGATGCTCTCCGCGAATTCGGCTCTTTTGTCGTCCGCAGGCAGGGCGTCTCCCCAGTTGTCCCACATCATCCACGGATACATTTTGGCGGGGTCCATCATCATCATATCCAGCTCGACGTCGACGCCGGCGTCCTTCAGCGCGGACAAATACTTCACCAGGCTGACCATTTCCGGACTGTTCCACGTAAACCCGGCGTCGTTCATGACGTTCGGGTCCGCGTTGTCGTTGACGGGCTCCCACCAGTCGGCCTGGATCCAAATTCTCGCGAAGCTGATGCCGCTCTTCTTGATCCGGGACATCAGCGTCGCGAAGTCGTCGTCCGTCACGCCCTTGATCTGCTGATGAGGGAAAAACATCATCGGATCCGTCTGTCCGCCGATCCCGACAAGCGGGCCGCTGTAGGCGGGCGTGTTGTTGTTCAGCGAAACGTTGACATGAATTGCCGCGTAGGAAAACTCCACCCTGGCGAACAGAGCCGCCGCGAAAGCGACGACCGTCAGAACCGCGAAACGAATCATCTTGCTTGTCATGCTTCATCCTCTCCCTCTGACGAAATGATCATCCTGCTTCAAATAACGCAATGTGCCCTTCGGCGGCATCCCCCCCCCCTTTTGTCACCTGTTCATCGCCTCTTCGTCATCCCTTCATCGCGCCGGCCGTAATGCCTTTGATCATGAATCGCTGCGCGAACAAATAAACGATCAGCATCGGATAGACGATCAGAAGAATCGCGGCGAAGATCGGCGACCAGTTATTGAAATATTGCCCGACGAAATTGAACAGCTGAACGACGAGCGTCTGCTTGCCCCGCGAAGGCAGGAACAGCAGCGGCATCAGAAAGTCGTTCCAGACGACGAATGCATTCAGAACGGCTACCGTCGCCGTCGCCGGCTTCAGCAGCGGGAACACGACGCTCGCGAACGTGCGAAGCATGCCGGCCCCGTCGATCACCGCGGCTTCCTCCAGTTCCTTCGGCACGTTCTTGACGAACCCCGTATAGAAGAACAGCGAGAACGGAATGAGCAGCGACAGGTAGACCGACGTTACGCCCGTGAACGTGTTGATGAGATGCAGCTTGATGATCAGCTTGTACAGCGGAATCATCGTCATCTGGAAAGGCACGATCAAACCCGCCAGGAAAAACAGATACAAGCCGTTGTAGAACCAACCTCCTCGCCGGGCGATTGCGTAACCGGCCGCCGAAGCGATCAACGTAATGAGTCCGACCGAGAGCGCCGTGAGCAGAACCGTATTGAAGAGGCTGCGAAAATAGCTCATCGTCTCCAGCGCGGTGTGAAAATGCTCGAACGTGATGCGCTTCGGGGGCGAAAAAGGGAAGTAGGCGAGCTCGCTCTTCGACTTCAAGGCGGAGAACAGGATCAGAATCAACGGGTAGACGTGCAGCAGCGCAAGTGCCCACAGCGCGGCCTGCACAACGATTCGACCGGACGATCTTCTCACATTTCCACCTCTCTCTTGCGAAGTATAGTCACCTGAAATACGGTCAGAATGAGGATGAACAGAAACAGCACGATGGAGACCGCCGTTCCGTAGCCCCATTTTCCTCCGGGTCCGAAGCCGATCGTGTAGATCATCGTCGCCACGGACTGCGTCGCATAACCCGGACCGCCCCTGGTCATGGCGAAGATCTGGTCGAACAGCTTCAGACAGCCAATCGTCGTCAGCAGGATGTTAATCGTGAACGACGGAGCGATCAGGGGAAACGTCACGTGCCGGAAACGGCTGAGTCTCCCCGCTCCGTCAATGTCCCCCGCCTCGTACAGCTCGGCCGGAATACCCTGCAGTCCCGCCAAATAGATGACCATCGTATAGCCGAGGAACTGCCAGACGGTGATCAGCACGATCATCCATTTGCCGTATGCCGGATTGCCAAGCCAGTCGAGCTGGAGCGAAGGCAGGTGCAAGGCGCCGAGCAGGCTGTTCACCGCGCCGATATTCGGCTCCAGCATGAAGCCCCATACGTAACCCAGCACGAGCGGACTGAAGACGGCGGGCATGAAATAGAACATGCGCAGGGCGGACACGCCTCGCCCTTTCCGATCCAGCAGCAGCGCCATCGCCAGTCCCGATACGTTCTGCAGAATCGTAATGCCGACGGCATAAAACAGCGTGTTGCGGAAGGCGAGGGCGATCTTGTCGTCCTGGAACATCTTGATGTAATTTTCCATGCCCACGAACCGGTAAGAAATGCCGTCCCAGTCGGTCAGGCTGTAGAACGCCGAGCTGGCCGACGGGACGATGAAAAACACCAGGTAGATCAGCAGTGCGGGAACGACGAACAGAAACCATTTCAGTCTGATTACAGTGTGATAGCGCATGGCTCTCTCCGGCTCTCTTTATTTTTTCTTGGTCAGCTCTTCCGCGACGATCTTGTCCGCTTCCTCGGCAAGTTTCTCGTTGGTCGTGCCTCCGGCGAGCACATTCTGCCAGCCTTTGTCGAAGTGGGTACCGATACCGGCCGCCTGGAAAAACCCGTGCCAGTGAGACGCGACGTATCCGGCTCCCGTCAAGGCGGCGTTCACTTCGCTCAGGAAGTGATCCTCCACCTTTACCTTCGTGTTCGTCGTATTGCCTTTGAGATCCGCGATGACGCGGGTTTGGTTCTCAGCGCTCAAATAGTACTCCAGCACTTTTTTCGCCACATCGACGTGTTTGCTATGCGCATTGATTGCCAGTCCTCCGACCGATGCCGTCGGAATCGTCACCTGCTCGCCCGGCGCATTCAGCGGCAGCGCGAAAAATCCGATTTCCGCCGCAGGATCCGCGTCCTGAACCGCCTTGAACTGCCAGGTTCCGCAGATCAGCATCGCCGCTTTGCCCGTACCGACCATGGCGCTCGCGACGTTGATGTCGGAGCCGAGGAAATTATTCTGGAAGTAACCTTTCTTGGCCCAGTCGCTCTGTACGTTCTCCGCTTTGATGAACGTCGGCTCATTGTACTTGGCCCGTCCGTCGCCCAGCTTCTTGATGATGTCGTGGTCGCCCGTTTGCATATACTGCGCGATCGCGATGAACGGAATGATCTGAGCCGCCCAGCTGTCCTTAAATCCGCCGGCGATCGGCGCGATTCCGGCCGCTTTGATCTTGTCCATCGCCGCCGTGAATTCGTCGATGTTGGTCGGGACGGCAAGACCGGCGTCCTTGAACACTTTCTTGTTGTACAACACGCCGAGCGCATCCGAGGAGATCGATACGGTATACAGCTTGCCGTCGATCGTGTTGATTTCCTTGGCCGAGGACAAGTAGTCGTCCAATCCCCCTACATCGGAGATGTCCGCGAACATGCCGCGCTGAGCGAGCTCGTTCTCGTAATTGCCAGGAAGCACCGAGTGGAGGTTCACGATATCCGCGCCGTCTTCGGCCGCGAATTTCGCCTTGATCATGCTCTCATACTGGTCGGTCGGCACATTCTCAAGCTGAATCGTAACGTTGAATTTTTCTTTTACCGCCGCAATGAAAGCGTCGGTCGACGTCTTGCGGTCGGAATAGTCCCACGTCGACAAGCGAAGCGTGACCGGGTCGGCCGGCTTGGCCGATGTCGTGCCCGACGGCGACGAGGCCGGGGAAGAGGCTCCCGCGCCGCTGTCCGACGCGCCGGATGAATTGTTTTTGTCGGAACATCCGGTCAGAGCGACTACGGTAGTTAAAGCCAAAGTCATCGTGATACCTGCCCATTTCTTCATGACGGTAAAAACCCTCCTTTGATTTTGAAAGCGGTAACACTTTGGAACATTCCCATCATAAAAAAAATGCCCGAGAACGATAACCTCTTTTCTCTACCGTTTCGGGTCCAATTTTTTTACTTTTCGTTTTTCCGGTATTCCGCAGGCGTGCAGCCGAAGCGGTCCTTGAATTTCTTATAAAAATATTTCGGGTTGTCGAACCCGACCATCCCTGCGATATCGTCCGTTCTCAAGTCAAGGTCGGACAGCAGCTCGGCCGCCTTGGCCATCCTTATATCGCTCGCATACTCGTTGAAATTGCGCCCCGTCTCCTGTTTGAACAGCCGCGACAAATAGGCGGGGTTCATATGAAAAGCTTCGGCAACCGCGCCCAGGCTGAGATCCTCCTGATAGTGTGACTGGATATACGACAGCAGCTCGTCGACCGCCTTCCTCCCTTCGCTCCTCCGTCCGCGTTCGATATGCCGACTGGCCTGCTGCAGCAATCCGGACACATACTCCAGCATTCTGGAGGGGGAGGAAATGCGTCTCAACGTATCCCCGGAGTACCTGAGCTCCCGGCTGCCGCCGCCGTGTTTGTCCATCAGCTTGTCCAGACCGATCAGGACCTCCGCGAGCATGTTGCTCACGGCAGGAAGGCCGACGTCTCGCCGCACCGCGTCTTCCAGGAAGAGCCGCACGGTTTCCTCGGCCTTGGCCGGCGCGCCGTTCTCTACATAGAGCAGCAGCGCGTTGCGTTTGTCGGCCGGAAAAAGAGCGTAGCGGTCCCCGGATCGCAGCTCGTTATGGAAAATGGCGGCCTGTGTCCCTTCCCATTCCGCTTGCCGGCAGGCTTCCGCCGCCTGCCGATAGGACTCGGAGACGGACCTCGTTCCGTGATAGATCCGTCCGACTCCAACGGAAATCCCCTTTCCTTCGGTGCGGGACAATTCGCTTCTAAGCGTGTCGGCCATTCGCTTCAACCCGATTTCCGGCGGCTCGGCGTCCTCCGCCTTGAATCCGGCCAGCGCGATCAGTTCCGACGGATTCGTCCCATTGGGAAAAACGACGGCTTCGCGCCCTTCCGCCCTCAGTCGTTCGTTCGCCCGCTTGGCGAGACTTCTGCCGTCCTCCCTGCCGTCCCCAAAGCGGTGAATTCGGGCGACGATAACGGCTGTCCGTTCGTTCGGCAGAGCCAGGCCGAGCTTGTCCCATTGCCGGGTCGCCGGGGTTTCTTCCTCATGCTCCTGCAGCACGAACTCCGTCAATCGCAGAGCTTCGCGTTCCAACCGTTCCTCGCTTCGCTCGCGCAGCCGGGACACGGCCTTCGCCAGACAATCCTCGAGAGCCGCCTTCTCGATCGGCTTAAGCACATAGCCGAAAGCTTGGTAGGCGATCGCCTGCTGTGCATATTCGAAATCGGAATATCCGCTCAGCACGATAACAATCGTATCCGGATAATCCCGATGGAGAACTTTCATGAGACCGACCCCATCTAGCTGCGGCATAGAAATGTCCGTCACAACAATGTCGGGATGCAGCTCCGCCATTTTTTCCAACGCCTGCAGTCCGTTCTTCGCCTCGCCGGCCAGCCCGATATCCAGCGCTTCCCAATCGATCTGCGCCCGAAGTCCGATTCGGGTCCATTCCTCGTCGTCCACGATGATCGCTTTGAACATGTCAGCTTCCTCCTTCTCCGCCCACTGCGGGAATCCGCACGGTTACCTTCGTCCACTCGCCTTCCAGACTCTGAATCCCGATGCCGTATTCGTTTCCGTACATGAGCCGAATGCGCTGATTGATGTTGGAAAGTCCGATGCCTCCGCGGAGTGAAAGAGCGCGTTTCTCGCCTGGGGCTCTCCTGTCCGGTTCGGAGCCTGCGGATTCCTCTTCGGACCGAAGAAGAACCGATAATTCCCGCAGCCGCTCCGAGGAAATCCCGATGCCGTTGTCCTCTATAGCTACCAAGATCGTTCCTGCCTCCAGCCGGGCTGAAAAACGCATCTTGCCTTCGCCGTCCTTCTTCTGCAAGCCGTGCACGAAAGAGTTTTCCACGATAGGTTGGAAAATCAGCTTCGGAACCTTGAGCTGAGACAGCGCCGGGTCGAAGTCGAGCTCGAACGAGAACGTGTCGCGGAAGCGAACCCGCTGAATGTCCAGATACCCCTTCACATTGTCCGCCTCCTCGGAGAAGGCAACTAGGTCGGTGGAGCCCTGGATGCCGTATCTCATCATTTTCGCAAGTTTGACCGAAATCTCCTGAACCCCCACCGTATTGCCGACCGCCGCCATGCTGCTGACGATCTGCAGCGTATTGTAGATAAAATGGGGATTGATCTGCATCTGCAAATACTTAAACTCCGCATCCTTGCGGGCAAGCTGCTCCTCATAGCGTTCCTTGATCAATTGCTTCATGTTGGAAGTCATATCGTTGAAATGGCCTGTCAGCTGCCCCAACTCGTCGTTCGAAGCCGGCGTCAGATGAACACCGAAGTCTCCCCTTTTCAACTGCCTCATCCCCTGATGAAGCCGCATGATCGGTCTCGTAACCAGTCTGGAGAAATAAAGGGACAGAAGCACGGCAAACAGAAAGACAATCAGCGCCAGGCCCGTGTTGATCTTCAGCAGCCGAATGCCATCCTTCGCCACTTCCTCGTACGGCGTCAGCGTGACGATTTTCCAGTTGACCAACTTGGACGAATGGAAGGCCAGCACGTATTTCTCCCCCGAGATATTCGTCGTCACGATTCCCTTGTTTTCCTTCAGAATGTCAGCCGCCGCTTCCTCGCTCAGAACCGGGGCCGTTCCTTCAGCTCCGCCGTCGATAGGGAACAACCGATCCCCTTCGAAAAGCGCGACGGTCGTTCGGGGACTCAGATTTGCTTTCTCGACGATCCGGTTCAGCGAGGAGATGGAGACGTCGAGTACGAGTACGCCCAGGCTGACGCCGTCGAAATTTTTGATTACTTTGGAGAACGTAATCGCTTCCTCGCCCCGATCGAGTTGATAGGCATGATGCGGCTTGGAAATGACGATATTTCCGTTCGCTTCCACCGTTTCCCGAAACCAAGGTTCGTCAGTGGGATCGTAGTCGATTTTCCCCGCTCCCCGCGTATAGTAGGAGTAGCTTTTGGTCGGGGAAATGTAAAAATAAACGCTGTTCACGTCTTGTCGCAACGTGACCAGACGCTGGAAAAATTTCTGCATGCTGTTTTGATGCCGAAGCTGCTCCACGGCCGATCCGTCCGTCTTCGACTCGATCGCCTCGCGCACATCCTCATCGGAATAGGTGAGGGCGATCATGCGGTCCACCTGGTCAATGTTGAATTCCAGATTGTCGTTCAGCCGCTCGACCAGGTTGACGGCGTTGCCCAAGATTTGTTTCTCGTAAATCCGTTCGAAATAAACATAGGAAGCGACACTGGACAAGCCGACTCCGATCAGGACGATGACGCTCATGCCGAACGCAATTTTTCTGAAGAGGCTCAAGTCGTTTATCCATGAGATCATGGCTGCAGCTCCCTAGTCGATGTAGATCCATAAGTCCTTGCCTGTCCAAGTCGAGACCGAACGCGATGGGATTGTCCGTCCCGAAATACGCCTTGTCGTAAAATCGTTCGAATCCGAGCGCGGAATACAGCTCTTTCCGGTTCCTGAACGTAACGCTATTCGTATGCAGCGTGGCAGTAGCGTAGCCCGCTTGCTTCAGCAGCTTCGGCAAGCCGGGGTAATCTTTGTCCGCCCAATCCAGCTAACCGCCGCCGCTACGATAAATCGTTTTCTCCAGCCCATTTTCCCGTACCCCCGCTCTTTTTCGACAAGTAATGATGTTTATTATAGCAGAATAGGGTCATCTTCAACTCTCACCTCGCAAGAAAACCGCCATTTCTCTTTGAGGAGACGCATGGCGGTTTCTAATCGATTTTGTTGCCTTCTAAATGGCGGCGTAATGCAAAGTAATCTCGGCTTTACCGTCAAAATGGCTGATGGCGACCGTCTCGTCCGCCTCGGAATACACGCCGCCCGTCACCTTGACGGGGTGCAAGCCTTGCGGGTGCGGCAGACGTACAATGACCGTTCCCGGCTTCCGGTCGGAAGCGCAGCTCACTTGAGCATGCAGCGTCCCTTTGCTTAGACGGGACTCCACTTGAAGCGAGACAGGGCCAAAGTAGGTGGCGACATCCGCTAGCTCAATCGCTTTGCCGTCCTCGAGCCACTTGCGGGGAACGCCAAGAAGCAGACGCAGCGATTCGCCTTCCTCCATATACAGCATCCAGCGCGTCTGCATGAGGAACCACGACTCCTCATGCGTTTTGTGCGGACTGGCGTGCCAGTAATGCTCCCAGAACGAATACGTTTCCCGGTCGGCTAGTCCGGTGAAGCCGTTGTAATAGGCTTTCAGGAACGCTTTCACTTCCCCCCGCTTGAGATGTACCCACGGGTGAATGCTATAGTACGGCTGGCTCAGCGCCACGTTCCTTGTGCACATCAGTTCGTTATGGAAGCTCAGCATAAAGCCGGCTTCCCTTTCGTCCGGCGAGATGACTTCCTGAAATACCAGATACAGCGGCCCGAGAAGGGAATCGCGCCCGACGATGGAGCCGTGCGTGAGCCATCTGGCGCTGCTCTCGGAATAGAGCGCCAGCGGCCCCCGGTGCTCCACCCATGGCGGTGCCGACGGTACCCAGGTGCCGTCGCCTAGCGGTACGACCGGCGAGCGAGCGACCGCTCCGAGAAATTCGGTGCGAATATCCGCCTTGAACGCCTGCGCTTCAGCAGCAATCTCTTCGGAGAGCGCAGGCTCGGTCGATGCCAGCATCTCCGCCAGACGGCTCATACCTATATACGCATAACCGTTCAGCATGAAGGAGTGGAACGGGTCTTCCGGGTCGGCGGTTTTCCCTTCCAGCATGCCGTAGCCAAAGCCGCGAAGCTCCTCCTTCATATTGCGCGCTCTCCACTCGCGCAAATATTCGTATGCCTTCAACAGCTTCGGCTTGATACCGGCCAGCCACGCTTCATCACGAGTATAACGGTAGTGCTCGCCCATGGACCAGAGCGCGGCGCCTGTCTCGAGCATATAGCCGTTGAAATTTTGAATAAACCCGTCGTCATGCTGCTTGTCGAGGAAAAACTGCAGCGAACGCCGCGCCGTATCCGCATGTCCCATGGAATCCATGAACTGAATAATCGGCGAGCTTTCGGAACCGATTGCCGTATATACGCCGATTGTCGGAACCAAAGTACCCTCCGGCTCCCGCCCGTAGGTTACCAAATCCAAATGAAGCAAGCCTGCCTTCACCATCTCGTTGAGCCGCTGCTCGGGCAGCTTGATGCGGGCAGCAGACGACAGCTTGCTTTGCCAGAAATTGCGGCATTCGTCGAGCCGATCATCGAAGGACTGGCCGCTCAGCCGTTCGGCTCTCTCTCTGGAGATCGGACGGTGCGGCAAATAAAATGCGAATTCAACCTCTTCGCCCGGTAACAGCAGGATCGCTGTCTCTTCGGCCTGCAGCGGCTGGCCGTTCAGCTTGGAAACCCCGCAGACGCGGTCTTCGGCAAATTGCACGAAACCCGTCGCGCCGTCGAAGGTGTAGTTGGACGTATTATTCATCACATATGCATTCGGCACGATATTCTTGAACCAGGCATATCGCGGCGCCTTCTCCGTATTCACCGCCGTACAGCGGAAATAGAGCACCGTTTCCTCCGAATGGTTCATCTCTTCCGGCAGCCGCTCCATACGCAGCCGCTCCTGCTCAGGCGTCAGCATATGACCGTGGCCGTAGCCGTCAGCGACCAAATAATCGGTGCCCCGTAGAGAATTCGCACCCAGCTCGGAGGTTTCGTAGGCAACGAAGGACGTCGTCTGATAACTGATACCGTTGTCTTGCAATTCGGCATGCAAAATCGGCAAACAGCCGTCTTCCAGCCGTCTGGTCAGCTGTTCCCTGCAGCCGATTCCCCGCCCGAGCAAGTACCGGTACCGTACCGCTTCGCCTGTCTCGGGCAGCTGTACGACGGTGCCATGGAGCTTCGGCTGCACCCAGTCCCAGAAAAGCTCTTCTCCGCCGATCCCGCGATAGCTGACTTCGAAGATGCGCACGTCGCGCGACAAACCGAGCCAGGTGGGGCCGCTAAGCTCCCGGGTATTGCGAGCGGCCTCTTCATAGCTTTCCTCCGGCTCATGCGCGATCTGCTCCAGATTGCCGACAAGCCCAAGCGCCCGGATGTCTTGCTCGATTTGCCCGTACGAACGCTCGTCTTCCGCGGTTGTGACGACGACCCCGTACGCCGGAATATAGATCGGATGCGTTATGTGCACATCCCTCAGGAAGAAGCTAAACGGATCACGGTCAGTTTCGATTGTAACAATCGCCGGATCGCCCCCGGCGATACCATTTGCAGTAACCTCCAGCTCCAGCCGGAATTCGCCTTCGAACGCGAAAGCCGCGCCCTTATCCGTCACGCTGCCGTTGCCCCGCACCGCCTTTATTCCGACAATGTTCCCTCTCGACACGCTAACGCGGCCGTTTGCTGAACTGTTCTTCCATTCGATCGCAAGCTTGATTGTCATGGTCGACGACTCCTTCTACTATTAGTTCCGATGTTGCCAATCATACTTTCGATTCTGTTGATTGTCAACAATCAATCGACAACAGTTATTGAAAATATCTTTCAGTTTGTTCTATGATTAACCTATCAGACAATGTCATTTACTGCATTTGACGACATCAGGAAGCCTTTCCGTTGTATCCCGGACCGAACTTGTAGGGATGTGCGGTGTCCGGCAATGGACGAATCAGGCTGTACGTATAGTCCTTTCGCTGCTTCCGCAGAGCTGCGATTACTTCTTTTAACGCTGCCCACAGATTGGGAGAAGGCTGCGGACAATCCGCTTTCATTTCCTCATGCAAAGCTGGCAAAGCGTGATACGGAATCATCGGGAACATATGGTGTTCGGTATGATAATTCATGTTCATGTACAGAAACCGGCCGAATCGATTCAAATAATAAGTGCGGGTATTTAAACGGTGGTCAATGACGTCTTCGCACAAACCGAGATGTTGGGGAAGCGTCAAGACGACAATCGTCAGGAAGCCGTAAAACGTCGGAAGACCGATGAACAAGCAAGGCATAATGCTACCGACATGAATGCTCCATGCGACAACCCCGAGTAGAATCAACATGTGAACGCGAGCTTCCCGGAACACCACCCGCTTCTTCTCCTCGGGAATATACATTTTCTCCACATCGCTTAAGATACCGAAACAGTGTAGGAACTTTCTCGAAAAATCCCGGGGGCCTTCATTCAATTTGACGATCTCAATCAACATGGTTCGCCAAACCGGGGGTCTCGGCCTAATCTCCGGGTCTAACCCCACTATCACCGTATCCGAATGATGGTGAGCATGGCTCCAACGGGCTGCGGTCGGCGGCTTTAAGGTCATGAAAGAGGAAATCTGATACAGCAATTCGTTGAGCCATTGTGTTTTGAACGCCGTCCCGTGGCTGCTTTCGTGCCACATTGCATCCGCATTGGTGCAATAAAAGGTCGCGTACAGGAAGAAAGCCAAAACCGACCACCATGTGCCCCATGAATAATAAGCAAGAAATCCCGCAGCAATCAACAATGCGAACCAAATGATCGAATCGCGAATTCCCGGCCAGTCTTTCCGTTTCATTAATTCCTTCATTCGTTGGCGGGGAATTGGACAAGCGTACCATTCTGCCGAAGCAAGACCTTTCTCCCTCGCCAACTGATACTCAGGTCCCGTCATACTGTAATCCCGTTTCTTCATTGCCGTTGCCATATTCAATCGCCTCCTTGTAATCGCGGGACAGGACCACCGTTTGGCTTTTTCCACTGCCGCCATGAATCCGATCGATTCCCACACCCAGCTTGAAGTTGACTCCTGCCTGCCGGTCGGTCTCTAACCATCCCCGTGTCGCTCATCATGCGCCTCCCTTATTCAATCTGAACATATACCCTGCCCGCTTCCACTTTCACCGGATAGGTCTTGATATCCAGGCAAATTGGCAAGCGCTTCGCTTTGCCTGTCGTGTAATCGAGCCTTCCGTTATGCTTCGGACATTCAATCTGTTTGCCGATCACGAGCCCGTCGGCCAAATGAAATCTCTCATGCGTGCAATAGCCGTCCGTTGCGAAATATTCGCTGTCGGGACTCCGGTAAATCGCAAAGCTGCGATCCCCGTGATCGAATCGAATCACGTCTTCTTCATCGATTTCAATTACAGAGCATACATCAATCCAACCGGTCATATTCGTCATCTCCATCAAATTTGTATTGTTTAATAATACAAATTTATCTTATTGCGAATTCCGAATGTTGTCAATTCTTCAAACAAAAAAGCTTTCTCCAGCGGTTAATGCCTAACCGCCGGAAAAAGCTTTACAATGAACTCACTATGTTTTTCTGAACTTCTACCAGCGGTCCAACATCAGACGTGATTTTATTCCTTATCAACCTAAAGGCCACAGCGAATCATTTCTCCTTGCATAGGGTAAGAACCGGCCTTCCAAAGCTCCGCTTGATTATTCTGCACCAGCAGACGCTGATACACCTTTTCGGCCAATTTCTTCATAGGCTGCCGGTAAGCAACCATCCGGTAATCATTCATCTCGGGAACAAAGTCGATGACGGCGAGCGGGATTTCATCCATTCCTTCTCGTTTCAAATATTTGGCCACGGCAACGCCGAGAGGACCATTCGCGCATAGAATGCCGGCAGGCAGAACACCATTCTTTCTTAACCGATTCATCAATTTCGCGGTTTCCCGTTCGATGTCCAAGCCCCAGGAGATACGATGAATCTTGATCGGATCCCGGCTCTGTTCTGCAAACGCACCTTCCCGCTGCGTCTCACTGGGTAAGCGAAACCCTTCGAATCCGATGAAAATGATATTTGTGCCACACTGGGTCTTCAATTCAGAGTAAAGCGCTTTGACCGCATGATCGTTATCCACTCCAACGCAATCGGCCAACTCGGTATCAAAGAGCTGATCGAAAAACACCAGGTTCATGCCTATGGAACGCAACCGCTTCAGAAGATCGAAATGAACATGCTCTGATTGGGGCCACAGCACGACATTCCGGATATCTTTCTTAAAAAATCGATAAAACAGATCTTCAGATCCCAGGGCACTGCCTTGAACATCCTGCTTGAACAACACGAGCGAGCCATTCTCCTCGGAGACGCATTCAAAGTGCTCCATGAAGGAAGCGAAAAAAGGATTATGCACCGGTGCTACAAGCGCGATAATGTCAAGAGAACTGGATACCCCGCCGCGACGACGGGACACGACTGTCCCCTGTCCTTGAACACTGGAGATCAGCCCTTCTTTCTTAAGCTCATCCAGCGCTTTGCGCACGGTTACTCTGCTGACATTATACTGCTTGCATAGTTCATTCTCGGTCGGCATGATTTCTCCGTATAAATAATCGCCGCTGAAAATTTTCTTAATCAGCTCATCCTTCACATTCAAATATAAAGACAATAGCCTCAATCTTCCTTCCGGAAATTGCTTGATACTTTTATTGGAACACAATTATCCGGAGCTTTCAACCTTTATAGATTTTTGAAAAAAAATGAAATTTCCTAATATGTAAGCTGTAACACTTTGTACAGTATGCATCAGCAACTTAATGCCTACTATCTTTCCAACTTTCCCCTAATTGATGTGACTACCTTTAATGAAACCCTCTTAGACTTCGTGCCGACCCCAATTGGCTTTTTTGGAAAACAAAAAAGGCCCTGCTCTGTTCAATATGATCAGGAGGAGCAATTGCTCATATTTTGGCCAATATCTGTGCTGTTCTAGTAGTCCCACACTTTTTTATCACCGGACACATCGTCGTACGGACGTAGCAGCAATTGCAGCGTGTCTTTATCCTGCTTTGTCCGATCGAGCCATAGGCAATTCATCCTCGCGCGATAGAATAACCGGCATCCGATCGTGAATATCGAACATCAATTGGTACAGTATGTCCGAAAGGGGGAAACCGACGACTCGAAATCGCTAGGTTAATCCTAATCACTTAAGAGTTCATTCAAATCTACTCCGAATCTTTTCCGTAAATCAGCAGATGGTTTTGTTATGTCCTTCTCAATTTCACTCAACCGTCCCTTAGAGATGCCCAATAATGTTGAAAATTCATCTTGGGTCATTTTATTTTGTTTGCGCAATAATTTAACATCCTCCTAAGGAAAGAGGTAACCCTCATTGCGGGTTACCTCTAAGAGTTTTGACGTTTCATCATCTAGTAATATTCAAACAAACTTAGACCACAACTAATAACATTTTGTACACAACTTTAATCCCGGACACCAGAAGCTATTCCTTCTCCGTATCTCCTACTCCACCGTAACACTCTTAGCCAAATTCCGAGGCTTATCTACGTCATGCCCCAACGCCAGAGAAGCGTAGTAGGACAACAGCTGCAGCGGAATGACGGACAGGGCCGGAGTCAGCAGCGGCAGCGTGGGCGGGATTGCGAAGAAGCGATCGACTGACTTCGCTACCTCCTGCTCGTGCCCCTCGTTAACGATGCCGAGAACGTGTGCACCGCGCGCTTTCGTTTCCTTAATGTTGCTAAGCATTTTCTCGTACAGGTCCTCTTGCGTGAGAAGACCGATCACTGGAGTGCCTTCTTCAATCAGAGCCAGCGTTCCGTGCTTCAGCTCCCCTGCCGCATAAGCTTCGGAGTGAATATAGGAAATCTCCTTCAGCTTCAGCGAGCCTTCCATCGCGACCGCATAGTCGACGCCGCGTCCGATGAAGAACAGGCTGCTGTGGTGCGAGATCGACTCCGCCACTTCCTTGATCGTTTCGGATTGCCCAAGAATCCTCTCTACTTGCTCAGGCAGCGCCTGCATAGCGGCAAGCACCTGTGCGATAGCCGCCTCATCTTGCGAGCCAACCGTCTGCGCCCAGTAAAGTCCGAATAGGAAGAAAGCGATCAGCTGTGAAGAATATGCCTTCGTGGAAGCCACGGCAATTTCCGGTCCCGCTAGCGTGATGATCACGTCGTCGGCTTCGCGGGCAACGGAGCTGCCCACAACGTTGGTAATCGCCAGCACTCGAGCTCCACAACGCTGTGCCTCGCGCAAAGCTGCAAGCGTATCGGCGGTTTCGCCGGATTGGCTCACGACGATCACAAGCGTATCGGGCGTAATGATCGGCGAACGATAACGATACTCCGAGGCAACATCCGTCTCGACCGGAACTCGGACGAGAGATTCGATCACATTTTTCCCGACAAGTCCGGCATGTAGCGCCGTACCGCAGGCAACGATATGCACGCGGTTGATTGCCTTCAACTGCTCCGGAGTCATTTTCAACTCAGGCAGCTCCACGGAACGTCCGTCGTCGCTAATCCGACCCAGCATCGTATCGCGGTATGCCTTCGGCTGCTCGTGAATTTCCTTCAGCATGAAGTGGTCGAAGCCGGCCTTCTCCGCCGTCATCAAATCCCAATCCACATGAAAAATTTCCTTCGCAATAAAATTGCCCTCAATCGTCAGCAGCTCCACCGCATCCCGAGTCAGCACGGCCATCTCGCCGTCGTTCAGAATGTAGATGTCGCGCGTATGCTCAAGAATCGCCGGAATATCCGACGCGATATACTTCTCCCCGTCCCCGACGCCGATAATGAGCGGACTGGCGTAACGCACCGCGACCAGCCGATCCGGCTCGTATTCGGTCAGCACGCCAAGCGCGAATGCGCCCCTCATTTTTTTGACCGCGCGCTGAACGGCTTTCACGATATCCCCATCGTATTCAATGGCGATCAGGTGGGAGATAACCTCCGTATCCGTCTCCGACAGAAAACGATGCCCCGCCTGCACAAGCTCTTCCTTAAGCTCCAGGTAGTTTTCGATAATGCCGTTATGAACGACCGAAAATTTCATGGAGTTATCCGTATGCGGATGAGAGTTAACATCCGAAGGTTTGCCATGGGTCGCCCACCGCGTATGTCCGATGCCGACCGTTCCGCGCAGCGGATCTCCGCTTAGCCGGCTCTCCAGATTGGCCAACCGCCCTACCGTCTTCGTGACTTCCAAGCCCTGCTCTGTCTGTACTGCGATGCCGGCGGAGTCATAGCCCCGATACTCCAGCTTCTTGAGTCCTTCGATCAGAATGGGCTGCGACTCTCTAAAACCAATATATCCAACGATTCCGCACATAATTATATAAGCCTCCGTTTATTGGGTCCTCGACGCTTTCCGAGCACCCGCAACCGGGCTGAGTGAGCAGTATTTTACATGAGGAGGACGCGCCCCCGTCTTTTGGCAATCTTTTAATAAAGGGGCCCGCTCTCCCCTCTTCTATACTATGCCCTCAAGCGACCGATTACAGGCCGCAGATAAGGTCTGGATTCTTTTAATTTTGTCATTTTCAAGCATCGTGCCGGAATTTTGTTCGCCCGGTCGCCCTGAGCGTTTTGATTCCGACTATCGGCTCCGATGATGAGCCGGGAGGTCCCCGCCGAACGTTTCGAACGCCTCCACCTCGTCAACTTGCATCCATAGGGCTCTCCGTCAAAGTTATTCGCTCAGACCAGCTTTCCCGTCCCTGATCTACGCGCTTTTCGACTTCCTTCCACCCATCTGCAAGTTCTGGCGCTATCGCTGCTTTTCCCCTCTACCCTGCCCTTCCATTCCAGAATCTATTCCTTATCTTATTCGTTTTGTCGGAACGATGCAACTTGGGCGCAAATATTTCCTTGGAAATGACGATATTCTACATTTTTTGTATGCGAAAAAGAGAGAATGTCCACCCTTGTCGGATAGAACATTCTCTCCTTTGTGACTAGCACCCGTCCGATATTCGCTTACGACAGCTCCGCCTTCACAACCTCGACGATCGAGGCCACGTGACGCTCGATCTCTTCGCTCTCCGGCCCTTCGGCCATGACGCGGATGAGCGCCTCCGTGCCGGAAGGACGAACGAGTACACGCCCGTTATCGCCCAGCGCCTCTTCGGCGGCCGTAACGGCCGCAGCAATCGCTTCATTGCCTGGATAGCGGGATTTATCGGCCACACGCACATTTACAAGCACCTGAGGATATTTGCGCATCATCTGCTTCAGCTCGCCCAGCTTTTTGCCCGAACCGACGATCGTATCCAGCAGCTGCAGGCCGGTCAGAATCCCGTCGCCCGTCGTGCTGTGATCGAGGAAAATCACATGCCCGGACTGCTCGCCGCCGAGATTATAACCGCCGTTCACCATCTCTTCCATAACGTATCGGTCCCCGACCGCCGTCTTAGCCGAGCGCAATCCAAGCTTTTCAGCCGCTTTGAAGAACCCGATGTTCGCCATAACCGTCGTCACGACCGTATCCTTCGCCAGCTTGCCCGCGCGCCTCATCGCGTCGCCGCAAATGCACAAAATATAGTCGCCGTCCACTTCCTCGCCGTTCTCATCGATCGCGATCAGACGATCTGCGTCTCCATCGAACGCCAAACCAAGATCGGCTCCGTGCTCCTTCACTTTAGCGGCCAGCATCTCCGGGTGCGTCGACCCGACGCCTTCATTAATGTTCAGTCCGTTAGGCTCGGCTCCATAAGCGATAACCTCCGCCCCCAAGGCGCGGAAAATATCCGGAGCCAGCTCGTACGCGGCACCGTGAGCGCAATCCAGCACCAGCTTCACGCCGGAGAAGGAGTTTCCCACAGTAGACTTCAAATACTCGGCATATAAGCTTTTGGCGCCTTTATCGGAAGTTACCGAACCGATGTCGCCGCCGACCGGCCTAGGCAGCGTATCTTCCGCCGCATCCATCAACCGCTCAATCTCCGCTTCCGTCTCGTCGAGCAGCTTATAGCCGTCGCCGCCGAAAAACTTAATGCCGTTATCCGCCACCGGATTGTGGGATGCGGAGATCATAACGCCCGCATCGGCCCCCATCGTTCGAGTCAAATATGCAACAGCCGGCGTGCTGACCACGCCCAACCGGACGACGTCCGCTCCGATAGACAGCAATCCCGCCGTCAGCGCGCTCTCCAGCAATTGTCCCGAAATCCGGGTATCCATCCCGATCAACACTTTCGGGCGTTTAACCTTGCCCGCCAATACGACTCCTCCGCAGCGTCCAATCCGATAAGCCAATTCCGGCGTCAATTCCTGATTCGCCACACCGCGTACGCCGTCCGTTCCGAAATATTTCCCCATATCCCGCTACCTGCCCCTTTGCTCTCCTGTTGTTGCTCAAGCCTGTCTTTTCTCTGTAATGTTATACCGCAGGCTCCTGCGTTCCGCCGCCGCTCTCCGGCGGCGGAGTCTCGCTTTCCTCAGGCACGCCTTCCTCCGGGGGCTCCTCCCCCTCCGTAGTCGTCTCCTGCGCTGCCTCGTCGACAATCTCCACGACGATGCTGCTCGTACCGCCTACTTGCTCCATAAACCTCTCCAGACTGACAACGAGAGGCAGCGTATAGACGCCCGGTCCTCTCCCGCTGAGGTCGACGATCACGTCGACGTCTCCCGGCCTCAGCCGATCCAGCGTCTGCGGAGCGCCTTGAATCGTAATGTCCGCTTTGCCTGTCTCCGGATCGACGATCTTGGCGAGCAAGCCTTCGCCTAGCCCGATCAGTTCGATCGACAGCCCTTCCAGCTTACGGGTCGTTGACAGCAGCACTTCGATCTGAATATCGATCGTCGCCGGCGAAATCTCGATCAATGGAGGCGCCACCTTGAGCGGCACGGAAACTTTTCCGGAATTCCGCACGTCCCCAAGCGGAACCTCCACCTCGATAAACTCGATTTTATCCAGCGCGTCCTGCGGTCCATACACCGTCACCTGCTCCACGTCCGGCTTGAAGGAAGCGACGCCCAGACCCGATTGCACGCGTCCGACCATTTTGAATTGCAGCGGCACCGTCTTGAACGGATTCGTAATCGGCACCTCGACCTCCAGCACCGCCGGATCGATCGTCGCCCCTTCCATCGGCTTGCCTTGCTTATCGTAGACGACTAGCTTGACGCTCTTGTTCTTGATCGTCTCCTTCTCCCCGTCGATCTCAATCGTCGCCCCGACGCTCTCCGCATCGGCCAGTTGGCTCTTAGGCAGCGTTACATGAACCCGGTTGCCCGGCTTTAAGATCGGCGTACCGACTTTATATCCCTTCGCAGGGTTCCCCTTCGTCTGGATCGCCACTTCAAACTCCTTCGTCTGAAGCGCTTCGATACTGACAACGACCGTAGAGGGCGAGATCGATACCGAAGTGATCCCTTTAGGAAGATTCTCTTCTAGTGTCAATGTATGCTGGCCTTCGCCCACCGTTCTCAAATCGACCCGAATGCGATAGTCCTTCGTCTGAGCGACTTTAAGATCGCTCTTCGTCCCTCGAACCGTCAGATTCACCTTGAGCGGCTCCATGCCGATCAGCACGAAGTTCCTCTCGTCCAGTCCGAAAGGCTGAACCGTCACTCCCTCGATTACCTTCGTATCGTACAGCGAAGCGACGTTGTTCGGAGCGGAATTGTCCGGATCGTAGTGCACGACCGCCCACATCAGAATGCCAAGCGCAAGCGCGACGAACTTGGCGATGGTAGGATGGTTTAGCCATTTATCCACGCTTGCCACCTTCTTTCCGCTTCCAGAAGGCCCAATCGGTATTCTTCGGCTTGAATTGCGGCCGAAGCTCTTCGAACAGCTTGGAAATCAGCGACTCTTCCTTAATGTCCCGCACGATCTGTCCGTTGATCGCCAGCGAAATCTGTCCCGTCTCCTCCGAGACGGTTACGGAGACGGCATCGCATACTTCCGTAATGCCGATGGAGGCCCTATGGCGAGTCCCCAATTCCTTGCTGATAAAAGGGTTCTCCGACAGCGGCAAATAACAGCCCGCGGCCATAATCAGCCCGCCCCTTATAATAACGGCTCCGTCGTGAAGAGGCGTATTCGGAACGAACACGTTGCTGAGCAGCTCCGAGCTAAGCTTGGACTCCATCTTGATGCCCGATTCGATATAGTCGTTCAAACCGGTATTTCTCTCGAACACAATTAACGCCCCGATTTTTCGACGCGCTAAATAATTCACCGACTTAACGACCTCGTTCACCCTGTGGCTGACGTCCTGCTCCTCGGGCGACGAACGTTGGAACAGCTTGTTTCTCCCGATCTGCTCAAGCGCTCTTCGCAATTCCGGCTGGAAAATAATGAGCACCGTCACGACTCCGAAGGTGAACATTTGGTTCATCAACCATTTGAGCGTATATAGATTAAGCAGGTTGCTTAGCGCCCAGACGAGCACCAACAGGAAAATCCCTTGCAGCAGCTGTACAGCCCGCGTTCCCCGCACCATCATGAGCACTTTGTAAATAATGTAACTGACGATCAGCACGTCGACGATATCTTTTATTGAATTCTTCAATGTCAGCCCGGCAAAATAGTCCAAGACGCGACCCCCCGTCCCGGCGCTGGATTAGTTGCGACGAATAATGTCGAAAAATGCGCGTAATTTCTAAACCTTAATTATCTTCTCTACTATTGCCCAAAAATCCTGTCATTTACACAAAAAAAAACCTCCCCGACATCGGAGAGGCTCCTCTTGCCCGGTCTACGGTCGTGCGAGACGCTCTGTCGGACGCCCTCGAGCCCTTAATGCGAGCCGTAAGCGAGCGTTCCGAAGAAGGAGCTCACCTTGTACCAGAACCAATCGACCGCCCGGTCGATCGTCTTGATCTCGCCCGCGATATGAGCTGTAGACGCCAGCGGCGTCAAATGGCCGTCTATCACGGTCAGGTTGCCGTCCAGATCGCCCAACACTTGTACGTCTCCGTTTACAACCGTCAAATCTCCCGATACTTTTTGCCCTTCGGGTACGATCACCTTTTTGCCTTCGATCACGACATGCTCAAGATCGGGTCCCGATACGGAAAATTCCTGGCTCTGGTTCCACATCGACACGAAGCTGGACAACATGACCACCAGGAAAATAGCCGCAGCGGATACCGCCGGATGACGGCGCACCCAGGAAGTCCAGGCCGCTGGACGCCTTGAGCTGGGCAATGCTTTCATAATCCGGTCTCCGAGCTCTTTCGGAGCCTTCTCTATAGGTTGAGCTTTGGCGAGCGCTTCGGTGCGCTCCAACGCTTCATAACGAGAACAGCACTGGGGGCATTCACGCAGGTGCTGCTGCAACTGTAGGATTTCCTCGCGCGCCAGTTCTCCGTCCAAATAATCATGCATGTACATGACGGCGACGTTGCAATTCATATCAGCCATCCCTTTCCTCGGCGGGATCCCCTTACCCCGCTATCGATGCTTCTATACTGTACGTGCGGTTAAGCGACACGGTTTCACCTATTTTGTAGAGGCAGTACAAAAAGTCCGCTTTTGATCACGAAGTTACATGCAGCCTAAAGCTTATGCTCCAGCTTCTTCCGCAGAAATTCGCGCCCTCTGTGAACCCGTGTCTTAATGGTCGTCACCGGCATATCCAGAACATCCGAAATTTCCTGAAGGGACAGATCCTGCAAATAGCGCAAAATCATCACCGACTTATACTTGATCGGCAACGTCGCAATAGACTCTTGAATCAGCCGCTGCGTCTCCGAGAGCAGCAGCTCGCTTTCCGGCGTCCGGTCGTCGCTCGGCAGCATAGCGTAGCCGTCCAGCCCTTCATGATCCGCCGATTCCGCGTCCAGCGAATAGATCGCCCTCCGCTTTCGGAGGCGATCGATGCACAAATTCGTCGTGATCCGGTAGATCCACGACGAGAATTTCTGATTCTCGTCGTACCTATCCAAATTTTTGTACACTCGCAGGAACGTCTCCTGCACGGCGTCCTCCGCCTCTTGACGGTTGCCCGTCATCCGAAAGGCCAGGTGGAACAGCTTGTCCTTGTACATGTCAACGATCTCCGCGAAGGCCCGCTGGTCCCCCTTCAGGGCCAAACGAATCAATCGCGTCTCAACTGGCTTCAATGTTGCGACTCACCTTCTTTCCCGTCCGCAGCCTGCTGGGACTTGCGTTGCGCTGTCATGGTGCCTGCGAGTATGAGTACTTAGCGAGGGTGCGGTCGCCATGACCGCGGACTTCGGAGTTCGCGAATGCTTGCTAGCAAAATCGTAATCCACGGAAACCGAAAAATCAAGGCGATTCCGTTCACGCACAAAAGGACCCGGGTATATTGCCCGGGCCCTTCTTCCTCTTATGAATCAGCCCGTATTGCGAAGCCCGGCGGCGATGCCGTTAATCGTCAACAGCACTTCGCGCAGCAGCTCCGCGTCGTCCTCGTTCTGAGCGCGCAGGTTTCTAAGCTCGGTCAGCAGCTGAACCTGCAAGTAGCTCAGCGGATCGACATACGGATTGCGCAGCCGGATCGATTCCTGAATGACCGGAACGTTGTCCAGAATATCGTCTTGGCCCGTAATGGAGAGAATCATCGCCTGCGTCTTCGCGTACTCTTCCTCGATTTGCGTGAAAATACGGTTCTTGATCGTCCCGTCCTCGATCATGCCGGCATACTGCCGGGCGATCATGAGATCGGCCTTGCCAAGCGCCATCTGCAAATTGTCGATCAGCGACTTGAAGAAAGAATATTCGCGGTACATCGTCCGCAGCGTCTCCAGGCGGGCCGGATCGTCGTTCACGAACTTCGAGAAGGCCGTTCCCGCGGCATACCAGGCCGGCAGCAGATAGCGGCTCTGCGTCCAAGCGAACACCCAAGGGATGGCGCGAAGATCCTCGAACCGATCGCTGCCCTTGCGTTTGGACGGACGAGAACCGATGTTCAGCTCGCCGACTTCCGGAAGCGGAGTCGATTCCTTGAAGAACGTCATGAAGTCCGGATCGCGGAAAATCAAATCCTGATACTTCGTCTGAGCGTCGACGGAAATGCCGCGCATGATTTCTTCCCACTGCTTCTCGTTCGAGCGCTCCTGCTCCGAATCCCGGGACAGATAAGCCGCCGTGATCAATGCGCCGGTAGCCTGCTCCAAGCTGCGGTAGGCGATCCCCTTCATCGAGTAGCGAGAGGACAGCACTTCTCCTTGCTCGGTAATCTTGATGCCGCCTCCGATCGTATGAGGAGGCTGGGCTAGAATGCTGCGGTTCAGCGGCATACCCCCGCGGCCAAGAGCGCCTCCGCGGCCGTGGAAAAACTTCAGGCGGACGTTATGCGACTTGCCCATTCGGGTCAGATCGTTCAACGCGACTCTCAGCTCCCAGTTCGCCGTCACCATACCGCCGTCCTTGTTGCTGTCCGAGTAGCCGAGCATAATTTCCTGCAGGTCTCCCATTGCGGCCACGCTCTGCCGATAGATCGGCAGCTTGAACAGCGTATCCATAATTTCCGGAGCGGCATGCAGATCGTCGATCGTCTCGAACAGAGGCGCAGCCTGCAGCGTGGAGAAAACGTTGCCGCTCTCGTCGCGGCCGAGCAGATCGGCTTCCTTCGCGAAAACCATGACTTCCAGAATATCGCTGGCAGCTTCGGACATGCTGATCAGGTAACTCGTCACGCAGCCGACGCCGAACTCTTGCTGCGCCTTATAGATCGTCGTGTAGACATCCAGACACTCTTGAGCGGACTCGCTAAGCTCGATTCCTTCCTGAAGCAGCTTCTTATCGCCGCTAAGCAGACCGTGCAGCAGATCGATCTTCTCCTGCTCCGCCAGCTCCGCGTACGCGCTCGCAATGCCGGCCTTAGCCAGCAGCTCCGACATCGCGTTCTCGTGCTCCTTGCTGTGCTGGCGAACGTCCAGCGCAGCAAGATGGAAGCCGAACAGCTCGGCCTGACGAACGAGCTTCTTCAGATGCGAATCCGCTACGTAGTCGGCGTAGTGGTGGCGAAGGCTGCGGTCGATAATTTCGAGGTCCGCCTTGAATTCGTCCACGGAGCTATAACGCTGCTTCGTGCCTACGAACTGTTCTTCCCTCATATTTTGCAGCTTTTGCAGCATGAATCTCGTCTTGACGCGATACGGCTCATTATCGTTCGTCCACGGCTCGACCGTCCGCAACTCCACAAACTTCTCGTCTATCTTAATCGAGGCCAACAGCTCATTCGACACGTTCACAATCGTCTTGCTGAAGCTGAGATGGCGGGCCAGCTCGCGCAGGCTGTTCTCGTATTTATGAATCGCCAGATTGCGCTGCATCTTCAACGTCTGCCACGTCACATCGGACGTCACCGAAGGGTTGCCGTCACGGTCGCCGCCGATCCAGGATCCGAAGCGCAGATAAGTCGGCACGTGCCACTGCTCTTCCGGATAGTACTTGGTCAGACAGCGTTCCAGCTCCTCGTATACGTTAGGCAGAACCTCGAACAGCGTCTCATGGAAGTAGTACATGCCGTTGCGCACCTCGTCGAGCACCGTCGGCTTGCGATCCCGCAATTCGTCCGTCTGCCACAACGTCAGCACTTCGTTCATAAGCTTCTCGCGAAGCTTCTCTCTTTCGCGGTACGTGAGCGTCGGATTGTCCAACTCCATCACTTCGTCCGCGATCCGCTTATGGATGTCAAGCACGTCTCTGCGGGTCGCCTCTGTCGGGTGGGCCGTCATGACCAGCTCAAGCGAAATACCGTCCAGCATCTGGCGCACTTCGTCCACCGGCAGATTTTTCTCCTTCAACGCTTTCACGACGCTCTCGATCGATCCCGGTTGAACCCCTTCGCCCGCGGAACGCTCGTAGTCGCGTTTGCGACGGATACGATGATTCTGCTCCGCGATATTCACGAGTTGGAAATAGATTGCGAACGCGCGAATGACCTGGTGGCGGATTCCCGGCTCCAAGCCTCTCACGTTTTGAATAAACCCTTCGTACAGTTCCGGCAAATACTCCGCGCGCAGCGCTTTGCTCATTTCCCGTATTTTCTCGACATGTTCCAGCAGCTCCCGACCACCCTGATGCACGAGCACTTCTCCCAGAATGTTGCCTAGAAAGCGCACGTCTCTACGCAGCAGATGATTGGAAGGAGAACGTTGACCTACAGTCGTTTCCGTCATCTCACTCACCCCAAACCTTGCTTCTCGAAATTGATGTCAAACCGCCCTTTAGGACGGGAATTGCCGACGCTCCGAGCGATCAACTTTGAAAACAAGCCTTGCCAAGCAAAACGCCCTCGACGTCTTCCCGACGCCAAACCGCATATTGTCGGAGGCGATTCGGAAAAGTATAGCGAATTTTATACTTTCTGAATCATCCAGCTCATTGTTCACCGATCGTTCACCAAAAGCTCTAACTTTTATCATACTACAATGAGCGACGAAAATCTCCTTTTAATTCATCTTTTTCGGGCTAAATCCCGCCGGAAAACAAAAAAAACGATCTCCTCCCTCCCATTATTGTGAGTGGGGAAGCCGTTTTTTTTAGGCCATTGTCCGCGCAGCCCGCTCGCTCAGGAATCCCGGCGCAGCCGCTCGCGGTATTCCTGCGGCGTCGCGCCGAACTGCCGACGGAACACTTTAATGAAATAATTGGCATTCATGTAGCCCGTCATGCAGCCGATTTCATAGATTTTAACGTCCGTGCTGCCAAGCAACTGGGCCGCCCGCTCCATCCGCAGATGGGTCAAGTATTCGCTGATGCCCTCTCCCGTTTCCTTCTTATAGATTTTGGACAGATGCGTCGGGTGCATATAGATGTAATCGGCCATTCTCTGCAACGATAGATCCTCGGCCAGCCGCTCCGCAATGAATTGCTGAAGCCGGACAATCGCATCCGACCTTCCCCCCGCCCTCTCGTCCCCCTCCTTGCGAAGCAAATCCAAAATTTCGGAGATCCAACTTTTCAACCGCACTGGAGTCCACAAGAAGGCCGAGTCCGGGCTCGGCCCGGGGACCCTGCCGAGAAATTCCGTCAACCGTCGTCCGCGCTTGTGCAAATGCGTGCACAAAGCGGCGGCGAACGTTAAATATACCTCTGCCGATTGCTCGGTCTTGGAGCCGTCAGGAGCGTCGGTATACTCCAGCGCGCGGTTCATCTTATCTCCGATCGCATCCCAATCGCCAATTTCGAACAAGTGCCTGAGCAGCGGCGGCTCATGCAAGCAGCGCAAATAGCCGGGTTCGGCGGTTCTCGCCTCGTCGGCCTTAATGAGGAATTGTCCCTGTGGAGAGCTCCCGTCGCGAATCGCCGACAGCGTACGCTCGTACATGTCCGGAACCTCCGAAGGAAATTCGCCGATTCCGCTCATATACAAAGTAACATTCGCTTTCAGAAATTGCTCCGCATGCTTATGGAATAAAACCGCGCAGCGTTCCGCGTCCCGGATCGCAGACTTTTCGCCCTCGGGCGAAAGGGAGTCGGCACGTCCCACAGGCTTGACGAGAAACACGAGATGGCCGTGGGCGTCGCGGCAGCGCCAGAAATGAAAATCGTCGGAGAACGTTTCCTCGGCGATATTTTCCAGCCCGTACGCCAACAAGGCGGCATCCTCGCGATTCTCCGCCCCCTCGGAATGCTCCGTTCTCGCCAGCAACAGAATGCAGCCGTCCCCCTTGCCGTAAGGGAGCCCGAACCATGCCAGCTTCTCTGCCAGCTCGGACTCGGCCATCCGAAGACCCGCGATCAGATCGTTGAGATGCTTCGCCTTCAATTCGGGCTCGTACGTACGCAGCGTGCGCATCGCTCGCTCCGCCGAAGCGATCTCCTCCCATTCCCCGCGCAGCTGCTCGATGGCTTGGCCGACCGTCTTCTCCAGCGTGTCCTTGCGCACCGGCTTCAGCAAATAATCCGTCGCCTGCCCTTGAAGCGCCTCCTTCGCATAATCGAAATCGGCGTACCCGGTAAGCATGATCACCTTCGTTCTTTTCCATCGCTCTTTGATCGCCTTCAGCAGAGAGATTCCGTCGCAGTCCGGCATCCGGATGTCCGTCAGCACGATGCCGATCGGCGAATCCGCCAGCTTCCGCAGCGCCTCCTCGGCGGAATACGCGACATGCACGGCGCCGATCTCCAGTTCCTCGCAAGGCAGCAGCGCCGCGATTCCGTGCGCGATTTGAGCTTCGTCGTCAACGATCATCACATGGATCATTCGGCCGCTCCTCCGTTTCTCCGGAATAGGGAATGCGCATCTCAATGCGGAAGCCGCCCTCCGGCAGCCGGTCGAAGCTTAATCCCGCTGCCGCGCCATATACGAGTTGAAGCCGCTGATGCACGTTATACATCCCGTACCCGCTGTCCTCCGACCTGGGACCGTCCAGATCGGAGGACAGCGACCGCAGCTCCTCGCCGGACATGCCCGGTCCGGTGTCGGCAATGTATAGGGCCAGCTCGCCGGGGCGAATTTCTCCGCTCACGGACACAAAGCCGGGGCGGGAGAACGGCTCGATTCCGTGCACGACGGCATTTTCCACCAGCGGCTGCAGCAGCAGCCGGGGAAACGGCAAGCTTCGCGCCCGTTCCGGCACGTCGATCCTGTAATCTAGTCGGGGGAGTCTAATCTTCTGGATCTCCAAATAATTCACGACCAGCGCCAGCTCCTCCGCCAGCGTCGCGCCCGGCTTGTCCGCCCTTGTCGTATAGCGGTAATAATCGCTCAAATTGTGCGACATCGCCGCAACGCCTTCCGCATTGCCCATTTCAGCCATATGAATAATATGCGAGAAGCAGTTGTAGAGAAAATGCGGATTGATCTGCGACTGCAATTGCTTCACGCGCGCATCCTTCGTGCGGATTCGCTCCTCGTACACGCGTTCGATCAATTCCTGAATCTGCTCGGCCATCTGATTAAACCGATTGTACAGGAAAGTGAACTCGGAGCTGGCCCGGTCGTGGATCCGGGCTCCGTAATGGCCCAACCGGATATGCTGAACGCCTTCGACCAGCCGTCTGATCGGCACTCTCACATGGCGATAGAGCAAAAGGGCGGACAAAGCAGCCGTGACGAGCATCAGGGCGGATACCAGGTAAAAAAGCCCTCTCTGGCGGGCGATCGGGGCCAGCGACTCGTTCAGGGGCACGTAATCGATCAGATATCCTTGCAGAGCTTCGGAGTATAAGAAGGTAGAGAGAACCTTGCCCCCATCCGTAAGCGTCTGGACAACGGAACCGCTTCGATCCGGGAATACGGCCTCAAGCTTCTCTGCCACCTCCCGCGCCTGCTCGGGTAAAGAGTGCCGATTGCCGATGACAATCTCCTCCTCCGGCAACCAGATAAACGGATTGCCTGAGCTGCCTGCCTTGTATTGATCCAGCATGCTCCGAAGACTGAGCCCGGAGAACGTCGTCTCCACTGCAAGGGACGCATTGCGAATGTCGCCGGTTTTTGGCCGACTGTCCGTCATTCTTCTTACGAAAGCCCACGTACTCGGCTGGGCCGGCTCTCCCTTGAAGCTCCAGGAGGTCGGCTTGTCCTCTTCGCGCTCGGATTTGTCGAAGCCGCTTTTGCCGTCGCTCGATACTACGATGTCCAGCATCGGCGCGTATAGCGCGATCCGGTTCGTCCAAGGGCTGGTGATGCTGAGGAGCAGCAGCTTGTTTTCCAGGTCCGCCCGAAGGCGGCTTCGATCGTAGGGATCTTCCGTGAACCGGGTCGCGTATTTCTGGGCTTCGACATCCCTCACCAGCGTCAGCATATTAGCGTTAAGCTGATAGATTTGCGCGTCCAGTTGGCTAAGCAGGAAGCTCAGCTTGTGAACGGACGAAGCTTTGATCTCCTTCTCCACGACGGCGATACCGGTTTGATTGGAGTAGAACAGCAGCAGGAGCATCGGCAGCAGCAAGGAAACGATAACCGCCAGCATTTTGCGAAAAATGTCCCTTTGAATTTGCACGATCTCGTCCTCCCGCCGAACTCCGCCGCTTGCCGACGGCTACTCCTTGACGGCTCCCAGCGTCATTCCTTTAACAAAATATTTTTGCAGAAACGGATACACAACGAGAATCGGAAGCGCTCCCAAAAAGATCTGCGTCGAGCGCAGCCCCCGCTGGGAGAGGTTCTTAATATCCTCGGGATTTAGATTAATCCGCGTCAAATCCAGATTGGCCACCAGCGCCTGGACCATCGTGGCGAGCGGCTGCTTGGCCGCCTCCATATAAATCAAGCCGTCGAACCACGAATTCCAATGACCGACCATCGAAAACAGCGACAGAGTGGCGATCGACGGCATCGATATCGGCAAATACACGTTAATCAAGGTACGAAGGTGCGAAGCGCCGTCGATCTGCGACGCCTCCTCCAGCTCGGCGGGAATGCCGCGAAAAAAGTTCATCATCAGCACGACGTTAAACACGGCGACCGCCCCCGGCAAAATCAGCGCGAGCAGCGTATTGTTAATGCCGGTTTTGACAACGACGATATAAGCGGGAATCAAGCCGCCGTTAAACAGAATCGTCGCAACGAAAAACCAGGAGTACAGCGAACGTCCCTTGAATTTCTCGTCCGCCTTGGACATCGGATAGGCAGCCAATACGCAAAGCGCCATGCTCAGCAGCGTTCCCAGCGTCGTGCGCAGCACGCTAATCCAGAGCGCTTGGAGAAACTGAGAGCTGCCGAACGTCTTCGCGTAATTGTCGAGAGTAAAGCCGATCGGCCAGAGCGACACCAGATTGCCCGTAGCCGCCGCGCTGGAGCTGAGCGACACCGCGACGACGTGAACCAGCGGCAGTACGCATGCGATGCTGATGGCCAGGAGCAGCCCGGTATTCGCGAAGGCGAACGCTCGATAGCCTGGTGATTTATAGTACATGGGACCGTCTCCCTCTAGAATATCCGATAATTCGCGTATTTGTAAGCCAGACGATAGGTTAGCGCGATCAGCACTAATGAAACGACCGATTTGAACAGACCGACGGCCGTCGCGAACGAGAATGCGCCTTGCAGCAGCCCGACCTTGTAGACGTAAGTGTCGATAATCTCGCCCTTGCCGGCTACGATAGGATTAATCATATTAAAGACCTGGTCGAAGCCCGCGTTCAGCACATTGCCCAGAGAGAGTGTGCCGATTACGACTCCCACTTTAATAATGGAGGGCAGCGTTACATGAAGCGTCTGTCTCAGGCGGCTCGCCCCGTCGATTTCCGCAGCCTCGTAGAGCGCGGGGTTTACGCCGGCAAGAGCGGCCAAATAAATGATCGTGCCGAACCCGAATTCCTTCCAGATGTCGCTGACCACCAATGTAAAACGGAACCATCCTCCGCTTCCAAGAAAGAAGACGGAAGGCAGACCGAGCGCGCGCATCGCGGCGTTGACGATTCCGTGCTCCGACAGCATATCCGTCAGAATGCCTCCCAGAATGACCCATGACAGAAAATGCGGCAAGTATACAAGCGTCTGCACGGTTCTCTTCAACAGCAAAATGCGAACCTCGTTCAGCAGCAGCGCGAAGATCAGCGGCGCCACCCAACCGGCAGCCATTTTGGATAGCGCAATCACGAGCGTGTTCTCGATTATTTGGACGATTCTCTCGTCCATGAACATCGTGCGAAAATGCTCCAGCCCTACCCATTCGGAGCCGCCGATGCCCTTGTAGGTTTTGTAGTCCTGAAAGGCGATAACGATACCGGCCATCGGAATATAGCTGTATACGATCAGCAATACGACGGACGGCAGTAAAAAAAGATGGAGCATCCCGTTTCTGCGAAGCCCCCCTTGTCCGGAACGTTTCGCTTGTTGCGCCGAAGCCTGCATATGCTCCCTCCTCCCGTAACGGCTCGCATGGACGCAAAGGGGGACAGGGTGCTGTCTCATAAGCCAACCCAAGTTGCTGTGAAAGATAATCGATGATAAAGGTGAAAGGGGGATGTACCTCACTCCGATGCTATACACTCCTGAAATCTGAATAGGTAAACCCGTAATAGGGTGATTTCAGGAGAGTATGAGGCAGTCCCCGGGTTAATCGCGACCCACAACGTTTCCACAGCTTAAATAAGAAGCAATCGACGTAGGCGCTGTTCGAAAAATCGTACAAAGCAACTCGAATCAGGCTCAAACGACGGAAATTTGTAGGAAAATTCGTACAAAGCAATTCGAGTCAGGCTCAAAAGACGGAAGCTTGTAGGAAAATTCGTACAAATCGACCGAAATCGAAGGTTGCAAATCACTTAAGCGTCTTCGATGATTTTGCGGATAACTACCGGTAATTATCTGGAAGTGTTATAGGCCATGATTAGGTCTCCGGGAGATACATACATCTCTTTTTTATATCGATCCTCTCAAGCAACTCTGCTTATGGGGGACAGCTCCCTCCCCCTCTTCGTTCATGAGCCCCCTAGATCACTGGACCGAGGCATACCATTCGTTAACCTCGTCCGTTATTTGCTGTCCGCCCTTGGACAACCAATCCTGAATGAATTGGTCCAGCTCGGCGTCGGTTAATTTTCCATAGATATACCCGATCGTAACTTCGCTCTCCATCTGGGTGAGCAGCGGCCACTTGCTGACCATCGTTTTCACCGGAGCGCCGATAAACATATCGCGACGCGCCTTGTCCAGCTGCTTGAGCGAGACGAGCATGCCTTCAAGGAATAAAGGCGTACTGGAGAAAGCCAGCTTCTGCTCATAGATCGTATCTCTCTTCCCGGCAATTACGCGTTCATAGATGTTCGGGCCTTCGATCATTCCAGGAGGCGTATTGCCGACCGTCGCCATCGTATACCTCAGATCAATCGCGCCGTCCGGGACGTCCCAGCTAGGCTTGCCGTCCACCATCACATAGTCGTAGCCTTCGCCCTGTCCGGCGGCGAACGGACTGTCCGGATCTTCGAGCAATACGCCCATCGACACGTCGTAGTACTGAAACAATGCATCCATATGCTCGAAGTCCTTGCGGAACACGTACGTAATGTACACCAGCTTGGTGCCGATGCGGCCGACGGTACCGTCGACGCCGGACGGAAGCTCGTACGGCTTAACGACCGCGCCGGGGACATTCTTCGCCGTATCCTCCAGCGGCCAGGCGCCCATCCAGCCCGGTCCGAAAATGATGCCGGCCTCCCCCGACGTAAACAGCGAAGCCGCCTTCTGCTCATCGTGCGTCGCGAACTCCTTGCCAAGATACCCTTTCTCGAACCAGAGCTTTAATTTGGCGAGGCCGTCTTTAAATCCGGGCTGCACGGAGCCGTATCGCAGCTTGCCGCCCTCCCCTTTGTCCCAAATATAGGGCTGCGTTCCGCCGAATACGAATTGCGCGTCGCCCATATAGCCTGCAAGCGGCTGCAGCGCCTTGCCGGACAGCGCCAGCGGAACCTTGTCCGGGTACTTCTGCTTAAACGCCTCCAGCAAAGCCTCGAATTGTTCCATCGTCTGAGGCGCTTGCAGGTTGACCGAGTCCAGCCAATCCTGGCGAATCCACATAATCGTATCGCCGATATTTCCGTCCGAGATTGTAGGCAGCCCCCACTTTTTCCCGTCCTTGGTCACGGCCATCCACACGTCCGGATTTTTCGCATAGGCTTCCTTCGTACGCGGCGAGGCGTACTTCTCGAACGATTCGTCGATCGCCATAATTTGTCCGGATTCGATCAGCTCGTTCAGCAGAACGTTATCGCTGATCGGCAGCAGGTCCGGCAGCTTCTCTCCGCTGGCCATCGCCAGTCTGATCTTCTGATTCAACGCGTCTCCCTGGTCGGTCAGCAGCCATTGATACTTCGTCTGAATGCCGAGATTGTCCCGATACCAGCGCGTCAGCGGATTGTCCTCGTATGTGTCGCCGTTCCGAAGCTTATCCAGATCGCGAATGGCGAAAGCGGTCGATATCGTCACCGGCGGATCGAACTTCTTGCGCTTCCAGTCCCCGGCGTCCGACGAGGACGAGCTTTCCTGTGCCGTCGCGGACGGCTGCGACGAAGACGTTTCGCTTTCCCTCGGCTTCGCAGCCTGATTTCCCGAGCAGCCGGCCAGCCATAGCATTAGGCTGACCGCAGCCAGCAAAGATAACGTTTTCACGATTCTGTTCATATCCGTCCCCCTGGATCATAATGACTACCGGGCTTCGCGCGTTGCCTGGCCTCATTATAGCAAGGCGCTTCCGCCGCCCGATATGGAAACCTGTCAAGCTTATCGCACTATATTGGGCGATTGACCTTCTCCAGCGGGAGCCAATCCAGCACTTTGCGGATATGTGCGTCCCAATAGTCCCAAGCGTGCGTGCCCGGACCCTCTTCATAGGTCAGCGACAGCCCCAGCTTGCGGACGTGGTCCAGAAACCGCCGATTGTCGTCGTACAGGAAGTCTTCCGTGCCGCAGCACTGATAAAAGGCCGGAAGAGCCTCCTTATCTGCCGCTCCCCGCGCGAGACGTTCCGCCAAGGCGAACAAGTCGTTGTCGGACCCGGCTGCCGGACGATCCCCGAACACCTCCTGCGCTTCGTCTCCCATAAAGGCGCCGATACCCGCAAAATCGAGCGCTCCCGACAAGCTGGCTGCCGCAGCATAACGCTCGGGCAACCGCAGCGCCAGCTTAAACGCCCCATAGCCCCCCATCGACAAGCCCGCGACGAACCTTCCTGAGCGGTCGGTCGCAACGGGGAACAGTGCTTCCGCGATGGAGGGAAGTTCCTTGCTGACGAACGTCCAGTATTGACGATGCTTGCCGATGTCGGAATAGAAGCTCCGATGCACTTCCGGCATCACGACAGCCACACCGCGCTCCTCCGCATAGCGTTCGATCGACGTGCGTCTCAGCCAAGTCGAATGATCGTCGGACAAGCCGTGCAGCAGATAAAGTACAGGCAGTCGGCGTCCTCCGTTTTCCCATCCAGTCCCCCCGGCGTTCATCGCGAGCGCTTGCGGAACAATAACATTCATGGAAACGGACAAGCTCAAAATATCTGAATAAAAACCGCATTGAATAAGCGCCATGCTTCTTCCTCCCCTTGATAAAATCCATATCGTTCAGCCGCAATTTTCTCCCCAATCGTTGTACGAACCTATCGTAGATCCGCCCGAAACCATTTTCAATAAGCTCGGAGGAAACGACTGATAAGTAACGATAAACCTAAAAAAGTCGCATGCCTCTATGCGAGGAGCGACTGGTACGTGCGAGCAGACAAGTAGAAAAAGGAGCCGAACCGCTGTCCGACTCCCTCTACGACCTTATGCGATGACCGTTCTAAAAAGGTTGCTCCGGCAAATAAACGTCCGCCCCGGCCACCAGATGGTAAATTCCCCGGAAAGTGCCGAGCAGCGTATTCTCGCTCAACAGAATGGGAGCGTTCAGACCGGCGCCGCGAAGCTTGTCGGCCAAGGCAGGAAGAAATAGCTCCCCGCTTTTCGCGATCTGGCCGCCGATTACGATCGCATCCGGCCGGTAGCTTAGCAGAGGCGCTTCCAGAATGCTCCCCATCCGTTCTCCAAACAGCCGGAATACCCGAATCGCCGGTTCATCTCCCTCTAACGCCGCCTGAGCAAGCTCCCTGACATCCTGCCCTTCGTCGAGACGCAGCCCCAGCTGCGCAGCCAATCCAAGCACGCCCCGACGGGATACGAAGTCGTCCGCTACGCCGTTCTCGTAAGGCACATGATACAGCCACCCGTTCTCCGGTACGTCCGAACGCCGCTTGACCAGTCGTCCGTTCTCGACGAAGCCGGAGCCTAAGCCGGTCCCGATCGTCATGCATACGACGCGATTGTAGGCGCTGGCGGCCCCGTGCACAGCCTCGCCGAGGGCGAACAAGGAGGCGTCGTTCTCGAACGCGAGCCGCCAGCCCGGAGCCAGGGATGCCGCGATGCCGGCATCTTGCTCGCAGCCGCTCCTGAGCTTCTCCCCTATATTTACCCCGTAGATCGCCTCGAACTTATTCAGCTCGCGAATATAACTGATCCCGCGCTCGTAGTCGAAAGGCCCCGGAAACGCATAACCGATTCCGCTAATTCGCGCCTTCGGATCCCCATTTATTTTTGCCGCCAATTCCCGTGTAATCGAAATAAAATGAGCTATGATCTCCTCGGCGGTCGCGTTCGCGCATGACTCGTATTGCGTCAGCGACTGTTCCAGCACCATGCCGTCCGCAGCGATAATTCCGGCTTTGATATAGGTTCCCCCGACATCGAAAGCAAGCAAAAACCCGTTATTCATCTGCGTATCCCCCTCAAGCGTTCAAGACCGAACATAGGCTTTGATCGTGGCAATCTTCCCGCCTTCGCTCGGGCCGCTAGGACGAATTGTGTAGCTTGAGACAGACGCCGGAACAATAAACGTTTCCGCATACCGTACAACAAAAGGCTCGAACTCGCCACTCGGACTTTCCACGACCGCTTCTTCGCCTTCAACGAGATTCAGCATATGCACGCTTCCGTTCGCTTCGTGCAGAACCGGCTCCGAGAACCAGTGCCGACGGGTTTCGATAAACTGAAATTCATGCAGGCCCGTTCGTTCCTCCCGCCAGCCCGTTCCTCCTCCGACCTGCTCAACCGGATTGACGAGCTGATTCTCAACCCAGGATGTCGTGCGATCCCACTGAATCACTTTCTCGCCATGCTCAAGATGAACGGGACGCGGCTTGCCGTCCAGCCCGATCTGTCCCCAATCCCACAGCTTAAAGGTGAAAATGTAAGGCGTTGCGCTGATCTCCAGAACCATGCAATCCGATGCCGAGCAGTGAATCGTGCCTGCCGGAATGAGAAAATGGTCGTGTTTGTTCGCGGCATACGTGTTTACGTATTGCTCCGCCGGGAATGAGATCTCTCCCTCCTGAGCGAGCTGCAGATCCCGCAGCATAGCCTCGCCGTCTGCATCTTCCCTCAGACCAAGGTACACGAGAGCGTCCGGCTTGGAATCGAGAATATAGTAGCTCTCATCCTGCGTATAATTCATTCCGAACGTTGAGCGAATGTAGTCCGTCGTCGGATGCACCTGAAGGCTGAGGTTTCCGCCCCCGATCGTATCCAGTAAATCGAAGCGAATCGGAAACTCCGCCCCGAAGCGGGCGTACACTCTGTCGCCAAGAAGCTCGCGTGGCTGGAAAAAAACCAGATTGATGGACGGCAGCTCCATACGAACCGAGCCGTACTGGAAATATAGACTGTTCTCTTCCGGGACGCCGTCGAAGCCCCATGCATACGGGTTCTCTCTTGGCGGCAAATCGATCTTCTCCTCCAGCCACTTGCCTCCCCATACGCCTGGATCGAAATAAGGAACGAGACGGAACGGCTGCGAAGCCGTCTGCCGAAGCCCGGCCATCAGGGCATCCCGGGTCACCATTTTCGGATCGTCCTTCGCGTTGGTGTCCAAGTAATAGTCGATTCGGGAAAATAGTTGGCGCTTCAGCCGGTCAGCCATACGCCATTCGAAGAAGAAACCCGCTTTGTACTTGCGAAGAGTTTCCTCCTCCCGGTTGTCCAGACGCCAATTGCCGAATTCCTTCGATCGATAGCGCTGCTGAATTTCCCAGCGGGCAATATCCGCATAGATCAGGATGTCCCCCTCCGCAACCAGCGATGCGCCAAAGCCGATGACGACGACCAGCCCGTCCTCGACCGTATCCGCTTCATTTTTCAAATCTTGCAGCAGCGCCTGCGAATAAAACTCATCGATCGTACAAGGCGACATATACCCGAATACCCTATCGTCGGTCAAATAGCGCTGGATTAGCGCCTTGATTTGCTCGCCGGGCATCGCCGCCTGCTCGGAACGGATTACCTTGGTGAGGTTAAGCCGCGATTGAAGCGCCTGAATGATTTCTTCTTGCCGGACCGTCGGGTAGCATTCGACGACCAGCACCGTTTTGCCGCGCGGCGAGCGGCCGATCCGGTCTTGAAGCTCCGATGCTATCTGATCGTAGCTTTGCCACGCATATTGATCCCAGTCTTTGATTGGCACGGTAGGCGTCAGATTATAGCTTTTTTTATTGTTCGCATTGGATGACATTTGTACGAAGCGCCTCCTTCAGCTTAATCATGTTCAATCAAACTATATCATATATTAACATTAATTATCACATTATAACATGTAATCTTAAAAAAATCTGCCCTATAATAGAATAGGCAGATTTAATCGCTCGTCTATCGTCTCTATACGATGTGCAAGGGGATATTGTGTCGATTGAAGTAATCCGCTATGTCCGCAGGTATTCCGCTATCCGTTATCACGGCGGAAACCTCGGTCGCCATGACTGTCGTCGTGAACGACCTGGCCCCGAACTTGGATGAGTCCAGCAGCATAATGGTTTGCCGGGCGGAACGAACCATCGCCTGCTTCACTCGGGTATCCAGCAAATTAGGGTCGGTGAAGCCGGTGTCCGAAGTAAAGCCAAGCCCGGACAAGAACACTTTATCGGCATGAAACTGCTCGAAGAACGATTCCGCGACCGGACCGACGAATGTGCCGGATTGCTCCCGCAGCGTCCCTCCGCAGCTCAGCACGACATGCTGCCCCGCTCTCTCCCGCAACGAATTTAACGTGCTTAATCCGTTCGTCAGCACAGTCAATTGGGAGAATGGATGCAAATACGCGGCCATGCGAGCCACAGTCGTCCCACCTTCGAGAACGAGCACGTCTCCCTCATGCACGAAATGCTTAACGGCATAAGCAGCCAGCCGTTCCTTGACATCCTTATTCCGGCTTTCTTTATCGGTTGCCTGCGGTTCCTTTACATAATCCGGAGCAAGTATCGCTCCGCCATGCGACAGGATCACATTCCCGCTGGATTCTAATTGCTTCAAATCGCGGCGAACCGTCATCTCGGACACGTTCAACACTTGGCTAAGCTGTTTAATCGTACATCCGCCTTCATTGGCTAAATGCTCGATAATCGCGGATTTGCGCTGAATGGGAAGCACGCCATGCACCTCAACTTTTCAATTTCAATCATAATATAACATACGATTTCAATTTGGCGAAGGTCGCTGCGTTAGAGAATCGGTTTCAGTTAGCTAAAATCAAGTTAGATTTGGCCGAATAGCTGTTTTAATTTTATAATTACATACATAATAGTGCTTTCTAATGAATTGACGGGACGATCTATTCTTCTGTGAAAATTCGGTCAGGGGACCTCATGCCAAGGCACAGTCTACGGGAGGAATTGATATGGCAGATCAGGCACTTGTAGTGACGGAAGACGATGTGCGAGCTATACTGCTTGCAGGGGACAGCATTGTCGGACAAGCCGGCCGAAGCATGCTGGCAAAAGTATTGAAAGGCTCGCGCGACAAGAAGCTGCTTGCGATTGGACTGGACAAAAGCGCAGGGTACGGGTACTTTCGGTCTCTGACGTTGGACCAAATTACAGAGCGTGTCGACTGGATGATCCTGCACGACTTCTTTGCGATTGATTACGATCGGGATATGCCGCTGCTCGTATTCACGGACCGAGGCTGGGAAATCCAGATCGAGAATATGACGGAGCTAATGTTGAAACAGTGGGAGATGTGGGCCGATACAGTTCCGCAGGATCTGGATATGACCTATTTAAAGGATCTGAACCGCAGCATGATCCTCCTGTTTCTCGAGAAGGTCGCACGCACACACGACGCTCGGTACCTCCCGCTGCTGCGACAATGGGCACCGATAGACTATCGGAAGGTGCGAGAAGCGATCGGAAAAGTAATCGACTATCTGGAACAAGGGAATTCTGAGTCGCCGTTAATGCTGGAAGGCGCTCACAGGTCGTTCTACTACACGCCTGGAGAGCCTCTCATCGAGCCGCGTGGCAGCGAGCGTCTGAAGTGCTGGGAGTGCGGCAAAAGATTCGAGTGGACTGTCGAGGAGCAGGACAAGTTCCGCATGCGCGGGTGGAAACCTCCAAAGCGATGCGAATCGTGCCGAGAGAAGCGCCATGGACAGCGCGAGGCTTGGTTGTGAACGCGTAGCCGCACATTCAGGTAACCGATTCGAGAGTGCGGCCATCCTCTAACGGTCTGCCAGACCGTTGCACCCGCAAATTCGTGCGGGCGCCCCTCTCTTACGGTCTGCCAGACCGTTACAGGCGCAAATTCGAGCGGGCGCCCCTCTCTTACGGTCTGCCAGACCGTTACAGGCGCAAATTCGTGCGGGCGTCCCTCTCTTACGGTCTGCCAGACCGTTACAGGCGCAAATTCGTGCGGGCGTCCCTCTCTTACGGTCTGCCAGACCGTTGCACGCGCAAATTCGAGCGGCGCCCCTCTCTTACGGTCTGCCAGACCGTTGCACGCGCAAATTCGAACTCTCGATGAAATCATGATCGCTAGCACTGTATATAAAAACAAAAAAATTGCGGGCAAAAACCCGCAATCCGTGATTGTGTAATGGTCGGGACGACACGATTTGAACATGCGACCTCTTGGACCCGAACCAAGCGCTCTACCAAGCTGAGCTACGTCCCGACAAATATGAAATTAGTGCCTCGACCAACAAGCGACATGAGTCAAAAAAAAGCCCGTAGGCTTGTCGTCTTGTTTGTATAAATGGAGCGGGTGATGGGAATCGAACCCACGCTATTAGCTTGGAAGGCTAAAGTTCTACCATTGAACTACACCCGCAAAACGATGGTCGGGACGACACGATTCGAACATGCGACCCCCTGGTCCCAAACCAGGTGCTCTACCAAGCTGAGCTACGTCCCGACAATTATGAGTAAAAATGGCGCGCCCTGAGAGATTCGAACTCCCGGCCTTTTGATTCGTAGTCAAACGCTCTATCCAGCTGAGCTAAGGGCGCATATGGAGCGGAAAACGGGATTCGAACCCGCGACCTTCTCGTTGGCAACGAGATGCTCTACCACTGAGCTATTTCCGCATGATTTTGGGCATTTCCGCCGCCGCCCGTTTAGTTCGTATCACTTGAGGCGACAAGAAATAATATAACAAATACCTAAAACAATTGCAAGCCCCTTTTACAAAGTTTTTTTATTTTTTTCATTCACCTGTTTTAGACCCTTCGAAAACGCGCTTTTCCGCCGCGTAAACGCCGTTTCTCGCATTGGCGGATACCTCGGAGGCGTCGGCAAAAGGCGAGCTCGCCTTCGTTCCCGCCGCTATCGGCACAAAAAAATCGAGAGAGATGCGGCCAAACCCGCTTATATTGTGACGATTCGCGGGTTTGGCTACAAATTCGGCGATACGGGGAAAAGAAGCTGACCGCTTAAAATCCGATGCCCGCTCCTCCGTCGACGCGCAGATCGACCCCCGTGACGAAACGGGCCGCGGGGGAGCTGAGATAGACAACAGCTTGGCCGATGTCCTCGGAGGTTCCCAAGCGCCCCGCGGGAGTGCGGGACAGAATTTTTCGAGCCCGTTCGGGATCGCCTTCGAACGCCTTGCGCGTCATCTCGCTCTCGATCCAGCCGGGAACGATCGTATTCACCCTGATCCCGTGCGGAGACAGCTCGCTCGCCAACGCTCGCGCCATCCCCGCGACCGCCGTCTTCGCCGCGGAATAGGCGACGACTTGCGGGATTCCCATAATCGCCGCCATGGAGCCGACGAACAGAATCGCCCCCGTCCCCCGCGGCATCATGCGCTTCGCGGTCTCCCGCGCAAGAGCGAACCCGCCCTGCACGTGCGTGCTCAGCACCTTCGCGAAGCTCGGGTCGTCCGTCTCCACAGCGCTTTTCTTCAAGTGGTTCCCGGCATTGTTGACGAGAATCGCGATCGGACCGAACCGCTCCTCGATCTCCCGGACAAGCCCGGGGATCGTCTCCAGACGGTCGATGTCGTGCACAACGTAGGCCGAGTCCGGTCCCAGCTCGGCGCAGGCGCTCCGCAGCGGTTCCTCTCTTCTGCCCGTCAGTACGACCTTGCCGCCGGCGCTTACGATCGAACGGGCGATACCGAGCCCTAGACCCGTCCCGCCGCCGGTGACGAGCGCCAGCATCCCGGCCAACTCAAACGGATTTCCCATGTCTATGTTCGCCTCCTAAGCTTCAATTATTCGATGGGACACGCACAGCCGCTCGATGAGCTCCCAATCCAGCTCCGCACCGACGCCGGGCGCCTCCGGCACCGTGATCATCCCCTCTGCATCGATCGGCAGACGTCCTTTCATCGGAAGCTGGAACCGGTCCTCCGGCACGAAATACTCGAAGTATTCGCAGTTCCGAATCGCGCACGATACGTGCAGGTTGACGATATCCATGTAGTTCATCGTCGTCGTGTGAATCTCGCACCGAAGACCGAACGCTTCCGCGAGATGGGCGATCTTCAGCGTTCCGGTAATTCCGTGCTTCCAGGATACGTCCGCCCGGACGATATCCGCGGCGTCCCCGGCGATCGATTGTGCGACGCCCCAATGACAGCCCCGGGTCGTCTCCGTCGCAGCGATCGGAATGTCCAGCGCGGCGCACAGCTGCCTGTATTTGTTCAGCTCGAAATCTCTGAACGGCTCCTCGAACCACAAGTAGTTCAACCGCTCCAGTTGACGTCCGACCTTGATCGCCTCGTCCAGACTGTATTCCGCGACCGGGTCCGTCATCAGCACGTGCTCGTCCCCGACAGCGTCCCGCAAAGCCTGATGAATGCTCACATCCAGCTGCCACGGGCCGGGAGGATGCGCTTTGTAAGCGCGAATTCCCAGCGACTTGTAATGCAGCGCCTCGTTCACGTATTCCTCGACCGTCTCGTGAAACAATCCGCTAGCATATACCGGCAGCCGTTTCCGGCATGCCCCCATATATTTGTAGAGGGGCAAGCCCGCCGCCTTGGCCGCGATATCCCACAGCGCGACGTCGACCGGTCCGGGCAGATAGACGGGGAAAAACCCCAGGTGCCGGTCGACGTTCCACAGCTCGTGCCAGATCGCCTCGCGATCGTAGGGATCTCTTCCCATCACGATCGGCGCGATGTTGTCGTGCAGATAAGCTTCCGTCACCGCGCCCGACCGCGCGGCCAGCGCCGTCGCGATTCCTTCGATCCCGCTGTCGGTCGTCAGCTTGACGACAACGACATCCCACGGCATCCGGCTGTTGCCCTGCCTCTTGGCATCGAACAAGCTTTCGTTTCTCTGCACCCACCATGTCTCGAACTTGACGATTTTCATGTTGTCCTCCCGTAAATGCATGCTCAAAAAGTCCGGTTTTCGGCATCGAGGCGGATCGTTCGGCCGACCTCTACAAGATGCCGTACTTTTGGAAAGCCTCCGTACTGGACATTCCGTTCTCGACCTCTCGGCGCACGACTTTCTCCCCGCGGACCTTTTGCAGCGCTTCTGCGATGACTTCCCGCTCCAGTTCCCGGGGAATGACAAGCACGCCATCCAGATCCGCGAAGATCAAGTCCCCCGGATTGATCCACACCTCACCTACCTCAATCGGACATCGGTAATTGACGACCTGTGTGCGGACGGAAGAATCCTGAGCAAATCTTCCCCGAGAGAAGACCGGCCAGCTCTGCTCCAGCACCATCGGCGTATCCCTGTGGAAGCCGTTCACGATCGCTCCGACCGCGCCTCTCTTTTTGGCGGTAGCCGTCAGCAGCTCTCCCCAGTACGCGCAGCGCATTTGTCCTCCGGAAGCGATGTACACCTCTCCGGGCTGCAGCTGGTCCAGCGCTTCCGTCAGCAGGCCGAACGGCTTCTCCTGCTCTCCGTATACGTCGATCATCAGGACGGGCATCGCCCGTCCCGCGATGACCATCGCCTCCTTCATCGGCTGAATCGGCTGCGGCAGAAACTGGTGGTAGCGTCCCTTCACATCCAAAATATCGCCCACGACAGGCGTATACAGCTCGGTCTTCATCAATCGAAACAACTCGTCGTCGGAATTCCACGTTTGCATCATCTTCTCGTCCCCCTTTATTTACTGCCTCCGGCAAAAGAGTCCCTCAGCTTCGTCGGATCCAGCAGGTGCTTGCCCAGCGCCTCCCGGTCGAACACGATGCCGTGTCCGGGAAGCTCGGAAGGCACGCCCATGCCGTCCTTCACCTCGATCGGCGTCTCCAGCAGTCCTAGCTCGGTCAACGAGCCCCCGACGACGTTCTCCAGCATGAAGCTGTTCTGAACGCCGCACAGCAAATGAAGCGACAGCTCCATCATAAAATGCGGAGCCACAGGTTTACCGAAGGCGTTGGCGAGATGGGCGATTTTTAGCCATTCCGTAATGCCCCCCACGAAGGCGACGTCGGCCTGCACGATGTCCACCGCGTCCGCCCGCAAATATTCAAGGAATTGCTGCCGGCTGTACAGGCTCTCTCCCAATGCAATCGGCGTGCGAATCGCCTGCTTTAATTGGCGGTGCCCCTGCACGTCATGCATCAGCGTCGGCTCTTCGATCCAGCCGAGATTCAGCCGGTCGAGACGGGCGCCCTTCTGGATCGCTTCCGCCGCGCTCCACTTCTGATTCAGATCGACAAGCACCGTTCCGCCCGGCCCGAGCAGCTCCTGAACCTTGGAGATTCGCTCGATATCCTCCTCCAGCTCGGGCTTGCCAATCTTGATCTTGACCGTGCCGTAACCTTGACGGACATAGTCCTTCACCCGGTCCGTCAACTGCTCCACCGTTCCGCCGCTTCGCAGATCGATCTCGCTGATGTAGGCCGGAATCCGGTCGCGCGCTCCGCCGAGCAGCTTGTAGAGGGGCTGGCCGTGGATTTTGCCGATCAGGTCCCAGATCGCCACGTCGATCGCCGCGATCGCCATCGAATTGACGCCAAGCCCCAGCCGCCGGGACTGCCTCTGCAGCTTGTTCCAGATGCGCTCGTAATCGAGCGGGTTCATGCCGAGCACGAGGTTCGCCAGATAGTCGTCGATCAGCGTCCGGATCGCCGTTCCTCCGATATCGACCGTATAGCTCAGACCGATACCGGTCATCCCGTTGTCGGCCTGCACCTCCACGACAATAAACTCCAGCCCGTCGACCTTGTTCGTCGCATCCTCCCAAGGCACGCTTGGCGGCAATCGATATACATTAGACTGAATATTCGAAATTTTCATGACAATCATCCTCCTATCCCTAAGTAAAGCCCGTCCGGTTGGACAACAATCCGGTCCTTATAGCTCGATTACCGCTTTGATCACTCCGCTGCCGGGGTTCAACCATTCGCCGAACGCCTCGATCGTCTTCCCGAAGGGAGCGCGGTGCGTAATGAAGCCGTCGGCGTCTATGAGCCCTTCACGCATGCAGGCGATCACTCGTTCGAACTCCGCGAGCGTCGCCGCCCGGCTGGCCAGCAGCGTCAGCTCCTTCTTATGAAAAGCGGGATCGTAGAACGAAATATCCGCCTGCACCAGGCTGACGAACACGACTTTGCCGCCGTGGGAGGCGTAATCGAACGTCTTCATCATCGATTGCGGACTTCCCGTAGCGTCGAACACCGTCGTCGCGCCGTCGCCCCCGGTGATGTCCGCCAGCTTGGCCGCAACGTCGCCGGTCGCCTCGACGATCTCATCGGCGCCCGCCCATTGTCGGCAGAAGCGCAGCCGCTCGACATTCGTATCCATCGCGATCACTTTGGCGCCGGCCAGCTTCGCGAACTTCATCGCCGCCAGCCCGATCGGTCCCGCTCCGATGACGAGCACCGTCTCGCCCGGCTTGACCTCGCCCCTGTTCACGGCATGAAGGCCGATGCTCATCGGTTCGACGATCGCGGTCTGGTTCAGGCTCAAATCTTCCGTCTTGACGACATATTCGGACGGCACCGACATATATTCGCGCATCGCCCCGTCCTCATGCACTCCCAGCACCTGCAGGCCGGAGCAAGCGTTCGGCCGTCCGGCTCGGCAGGCGATACAGCTCCGGCAGGCGATATAGGGCATGATCGTCACCCGATCGCCGACCTTTAGCCCGCGGGACTCATGAAGATCGGCGTCTGTTTCCGCCACTTCTCCGGCAATTTCGTGGCCTAAGATTCTCGGATAAGTGAAGTATGGCTGCTTCCCGCGGAAAGCGTGATAATCGGTGCCGCACACGCCTACCGCCAGCACTTTGACCAGCACCTCGCCCTGCTTGCGCTGCGGACGCTCCCCGGTCCGCAGCTCGAACGCTCCCGGCTCTACGCACACAATATTTCTCATCGTTAAACCTCTCTTATCGGGATATCGACTCCGACCGTGCAACCTCGACGGATACGCCCCCCTCACAGGCTATATCAGCGAATTGCGGTAATCCTGCGGCGTCGTGCCGTAATATTTTTTGAACAGCTTGATGAAATAATGGGGATTGTGATACCCGATCTCCTCCGAAATTTCGTAAATCTTCTTCGCGCTCGTCTTCAGCAGCATCACCGACTTCTCCAGCTTCAGCTTCGTAATGTAGTCGCTGATGTTCTCTCCCGTCTCCAGCTTGTACAAGCGCGAGACATAGGACGGATGCATCCGCAGATGGTCGGCGATCGATTGCACGGAGATATCGTGGGACAGATTGGACAGAATGTATTTCTGCGCCTCTTTGACCGCGGCCAGCCTGGCCGTGCTGTTCTCGTTTCGCGCCTGCTGCCGAAACTTGCCGAACACGCTCCGCGTCCACTCGCCCAGATGGGCCACCGTCTTGCACGGGAGCAGCTCCTTGACCGGCAAATAGTCGGTGCCGATCAGATCGATCATTTTCCTCCCGCTCGTATGGGCCAGGTTAGAGAATGCGGCGTACAGGGCGAAGAAGGCTTCCATCAGATGCTCGGGCGATTCCGCCCAACGCTCCTCCAACTCGCCGAGTATCGCCTCCAGACGCATCTCGATGGCCGTCCAGTCTCCCGCTTCCATCAGATGCAGCAGCGCCGGAGGCTCGTTCAGGCTCTGCAGCGTGCTGATGTCGGCCAACTCTCCGCCGTCGGCGACGTACAGCGGCAAATCCTGGCCGTTGCCGAACCTTTTGCGGAACAGCAGCAGCAGATTGTGATACACCTTAAGCAGATCGGCAGGGAAGCTCCCCCCGTGCCCGAGCAGCACGGATACGTCCCGCTTCAAGTAATGCCTCACATTCAGCTGGAATTGGTTCGTCCAACGGTTTAGCCGCTCCTCCAGATCGCCCGCGTTCTCCTCGGCGTCCGCCTTCGGGATGAGCACGACGGCCAAATAATCGTATACGTCCTTGCAGCACCAGACGCGGTAGCCTTCCTCGAACGTTTCCTCGGCTACATTAAAGATGGCGTATTCCATCAAGGACATTTCGAAAGGGTCGTAATCCGAGAATTGCTCCTTATAACGAATCAGCATCATCGCGATGCCGTCGTCCATGCGGATCGGCACCTCGAGCATCCGGAGCTTCTCCTCCAGCTTGCCGGACGGAATGCGCTTGCCCTGCAGCAAGTCGTGCAGCAGCTCGCCGCGGAGCCGGGGCACATGCTCCCGCATCGCATCCATCGCGCGCTTGACGACGCCGTGCGATTCCCGCTCCGTCCGGATGACCTCAACGATGCGAACGACGCGCTCGATCAGCTCTTCGTCCCGGATCGGCTTCAGAATATAGTCGCAAATATTGTTCTGGATAGCCGTCCGCGCATAATCGAATTCGGCGTGAGCCGTCAGCAGCATGCATTTCGTATGCTTCCACTGCCGGAAGATGAGCCGCGACAGCTCAAGACCGTCCGTCCCCGGCATGCGGACGTCGGTGATGACAATATCGATCGCGTGCATGTTAAGAATGTTCAGCGCCTCGGAAGCGGAATACGCCTTATGAACCTTCCCGATCCCTAGAGACTCCCACGGAATCGTATGGGCCAGCGTATCCACGACGCTCATCTCGTCGTCGACAAGCAGCAACTGGAGCATGTTATCCCTCCCCCTCCGTCTGTCGTTCCGGATCGCTCGGCCAATGAGCGACGACCCGCAGCCCGCCCAGCGAGGATACCTCGAAAGTCAGCCCCGCTTGCGTATCGTATTGATAGGACAATCTCTGATGCACGTTCCACACCCCGCAGCCGTTCTCCTGATCGAGAGGTTCGGCTGTTCGTATCCGAAGGCTTCTTACCGTTTCCTCCGTCACTCCCTGGCCGTTGTCGTCAATCGTCACCCGGTACTCGCCGTCCCGCTCCTCCCCCGAGATGAGGATAATGCCGTATTTCTCGCTCTTCTCGACCCCATGCACGATGGCGTTCTCGACGATCGGCTGGATCAGCAGCCGCGGAATCTGCAGTTCCTTCATCGCTTCGGGCACGTCGATCTCATAATGGAAGCGCTGAATGCGCAAATTTTGGATCGTCAAATAGTTTTCGATCAGCGCCAGCTCCTCGCGAAGCGTCGTCATCGTATGCTCCAGCTTCGTGATGTACCGGAAGTAAGCGGCCAAATTCATGATCATGTCCGTCGCCGCCTGCTTATCGTCCACGGCGATCATGTTTTTGGCGAAAAACAAGCTGTTGGACAGAAAATGGGGGCTGATCTGCGACTGCAAATGCTTGAGCTTGGCCTCGCGAAAACGAATATTTTCCACATACACCTTCTCCAGCAATCTCTGAATCTCTTCCGTCATTTCGTTGAACTTGACGAACAGAAATTCGAATTCGTTTTTCGGACGATAGCTGAGACGATGGGAATAGGAGCCGGTTTGAATCTTCTGCACGCCTCTGACCAGCAGCATGATCGGCTTTCGCAGCTGCTTGTACAGAACGAGCGTAGCGATCAGCCCGATTAGCAGGATCAGCGCGAGCGCCCCGTAAAATAAATTCCGGCTTTTGACGATCGGCTGCAGCACCTGCTTCAGCGGCAAATAATCGATCGCATACCAGCCGAGGCTTGCGGACTTCGCGTAGCTGACCAGATAGTGGTCTTCGCCGATATCGATCGTCCGGTATCCCGCATCGTCCAGCGCCTGCCCGTCCAAATAATCGGCAATTTCCCCAGTTGTCGTCCGGGACGGCCCCTGTTCTCCGATCGGATCGTTGCCTTTTCTATAGAAGAAGGAGCTTCCGCTTCTTTCCTCGTTTTTATAATCGCCCAGCATGCGAATCATATTGCTTTCGGTGAAACGGACCTCGACGACGGCGTCCGCCTCCAGCAAGCTTCGGTTAACAAGCAGCGGACTGAACAGCGCCTTGGAGAAGTAGCCTTCCTTCCCCTTGCTTCCGGAGGAACGGTACGTCCAGGATTCGGTCGTCTGCGCGCGCAAATAATCCTCGTCGTACGAGCTGAAGTAATCGTTCGAGATCGATTGCTTCGTTCGCGGCAAATAGACGATGATCGTGTTTTGCCAACTGCTCGTCACGCTGAGCAAGCCGAGCTTCTGGACGATATCCTCCTGCGCCTGCACTTGCTCGTAGGAATCCAGCAGCCTGTCGGACTCGCCCAGCTTGCGAACGCTCGGATCCTTGCTCACGATAATCGACATGATCGACAGTTGATCGATGATCGTATCGACCTGGCTCGTGAAGAAGGAGAGTCTGTTCAAATTTTTCTCCTGCAGCTCCTGCCGGATCGTGTTGACCGATACGGCGTTCGAGTAGCTGTAGATGAGAACGAGCGGCAAAATGAGCAGCGCGATCAAGACGACCATCTTGCTGAACGTATTCCACCGGTGATGCATGATCCCAGCCCCTTGTCGTTAGCCTTTCACCGCCCCCGCGGACAAGCCGCTGACGACGTACTTCTGCGCTAGCATAGCGATGACGATGACTGGAATCGTAATGATGCATGCCGCAGCCATCAAGCCGCCCCAATCGATGGAGGCGCCGCCGAGGAAATTGTAGATCGCGATCGGCAGCGTCTTCGTTCTCTCGCCGGCCAGAATGAAAGAGAACATAAAGTTGTTCCAAGAAAAAATGAAAGCGAGCAGCGACGACGTGATGATTCCCGGCAGCGATACAGGGAGCACCATCTGGTAGAAGGTACGAATCTTGGAGCTGCCGTCGATCCAGGAGGATTCCTCCACCTCTCTCGGGAACGACTCGAAGAACGGAATCATGATCCACATAATGAAAGGAAGCCCGATCACCATATGGCTCATAATCAGTCCCGGAAAAGAATCGATCAGGCCGATCTTGTTGTACAGCACGTACCATGGCACCAAATAGCTGATCCCCGGCAATATTTTCGCTACGAGAATCGTGATCGACGTCACCTGCATTTTGAATTTGGCGATCGCGTAGGCTGCAGGAAGGCCGAGCGCGAGCGCGAACAACGTAGATGCGGCTCCGACGACAAAGCTGTTCGCGATATATTTCGTATAGTCGTAGTCCTGGAATACGGACACGTAATTTTTGAAGGTTGGCGTGAACCGGAACAAATTGTCCGGGTTCAGAATTTGAATTTGCGACTTCAACGAAGCCGTCATCATCCACAGCAGCGGGAACATGAGGCCGAGCAGCACGAGCGCGTTCAGCGATGCAAACCCGGCCCGCTTGGTCCAGGAAATTCTCATTGCAGGCTTCCCGCCTTTCTGCGCAGGCCGTTCAATACCAGCACCAGCGTGATCAGCATGAGGAAAAATACGATCAGAAGCGCCGAAGCATAACCGAACTTAAAGCCGGAGAACGCCGTGTCGAAGATCATCAGATTTAGCGTTTGCGAAGCGAAATTCGGCCCGCCCTGCGTCGTCGCGTAGATCGTATCGAACGTTTTGACCAGGTCGATAACCCTTAAGGTGATCGCCGTAATCAGCGTCGGCAGCAGCAGCGGCAGCGTAATGCGCGTAAACTTCTGCCACGCGTTCGCCCCGTCCACGCTGGCGGATTCGTACGGGTCCGACGGAATCGTGGCCAGTCCGGCCACCGCGATCAGGGCGATCATCGGCGTCCACTGCCAGACATCGACGATAATGAGCGACGGCATTACTTGCGTAACGGAGCCAAGCCATTCTTGCGTTTCGAAGCCCAGTCTTTTCAGCACCTGGTTGGCCATCCCGATCGACGGCTCGTAGATGAGCAGCCACACCAATCCTACGGATACCGGAGTGGCGACCATCGGCAGCATCATCATCGTTTTGGCGGCCCGCGCTGCGAACATCTTCTTCGAGAACAGCACGGCAATCGCGACACCCAGCACCGTCTCCAGCACAATGCTGATCGAGGAATGATAGAAAGTAATCCATAACGCATGCCAGAAAGCTTTGCTCGCCAGCAGCGCCGCATAATTATCCAGCCCTACCCACTTGGGCGGCTGCACGGCCGACATGCTCCATTCGAACAAGCTAAGTCTTGCCGTATAGAATATCGGAAAAGCGACCATAAGCGCAATAAAGAGCAGCGCCGGCGTAACGAATACCCATTTGAGATGGCGATCCAGCCAATTGACGATACCGACCACGACAATCCCTCCTTCTATGTTAGGATGCGGGACGAGCCCGGCGTGAGAACCGCAAGCCCGCCTCCGCTATCCGCGTCGCTGTCTTTATTGGGAGTTATCCTTGTCGATAATCGCCTGAAGCTCCTTGTTGGCCAGATCGGCTGCGGCCTGAATGTCCTCTCCCAGAATCGCCTTGACGACGATCGCGCCGACGGCGTCCCGCGACTCCGTCACGCTCATCACCTGAGGCACGAAATGATCGACCCCGATGTTCATCGTCTCCTGGATAGCCGCCGCCAGATCGACCGGGAACTTCTCCGTTCCTTCCTTTGAAGCCCATACGGAATCCCGCGCGCCCGGCACGCCGCTTTGCTGAATCATCAGCGCGTTCTGCTTGTTGGTCGCCCATTCCATGAACGCCCATGCGGCGTCCTTGCCTTTGGACTGCGAATTCATCGCCAGCGACCACGACGCCGTGCTGTAAGGCTTTGCTCCCGCGCTGCCGGCCGGGAAGACGCCAAAGCCGACTTTATCGGCGACCAGCGATTTCTCCGGATCGATCGCGTTCTTGAACAGCGCGGCAGAATCGACATAGAATGCGGCTTTGCCCTGAGCGAACAAACCGATCGCCTGCGCCCAGTTCATATTCAGAACGCCTTGCGGGCCGTAGTTTTTCACCAGATCGGCGTACAGCTTGAAGCCCCGGACCGCTTCCGGCGTATTGACCGCCGCCTTGTCTCCGACCATGAAATCCCCGCCCTCGGAGAACACGAACGAAGAGACTGCGGTGACCAGCGCGTTCCGCTGTCCTCTGGCCACGAAGCCGTAGAAATCGTCCTTCGGCTTGTGCAGCTTCTTCATCGCTTCTTCGAATTCCGCCATCGTCTTCGGAACGGGGATATTGTTTTCCTCCAACACGTCTTTCCGGTAATACAGAATGAATTGGTCCGTCCATAGCGGAATCGACATCAGCTTGCCGTCGATGGTGCTGGCTTCGATCGTCGCTTTGGAGAAATCGCCGAACTCGTAATCCGCGTTGCGGTTCGCGTAATCGTCCAGCGGAGCCGTCCAGCCGTTTTTGGCGTACAGGATTTTGTCCATATACGGACGATACGTGAAGACGTCCGGCGTATCCGCTCCGGTCGTGAACTGAACCGCCAGCTTCTGCTGCAGCTGCTCCTCGGCGAACACTTGCAGATCTACCTTAATGCCGGTCTCTTTCTCGAACTTCGGAATCTCCGGCTTCAACGCATCCGTCCAAGGATGGTTTACTGCGAATACGGTTATTTTCTGGCCTGCCATCGGCTGCTGCTGCTGCTCTCCTTCAGACGACGCGACGTTTTCCTTGCCGCCTCCTCCGCAAGCGGTAGCCGTCAGAGCCGTAGCGAGCGTTAATCCCAGTACCGAGAACTTTTTGAGCGTCATGTTGTTGCCCCTCTCTTAGCTTAAAATTCCCCACGCCCCAATTGTATACACGGCCCGTCCTCGAACCCATAGCAAGATTTCAAGATTCATGCATCCATATCTTATTACGCGGTCAACCGCTCTCCCGTACGGCTTGATCCTTTCCAAATCATGCATAAAGAAGCTGCCCCCTAAGTAAAAGAGTCGTACAAAATGACTCTACTTATGGGACAGCCCCTACTGTTCGGATATAATTAGGACTCTGCCGCCTGCGTTTCCCGCCGCAGCCCTTGGTTAAGATCGTGCCCGGTCGGACTCTGGAAGATGCGCAGGCCGAAGGTCGGAGCGGAGGCGAAAATGTGGTCGAAAATATCGGATTGAACCGACTCGTAGACGGCCCAGTTCGTATCCTGTACGAAAGCGTAGATTTCCAGAGGCAAACCGTGCTCCGTCGGCGCCAGCTGTCTGACCAGCAGCGTCAGGTCCCGATGAATCAGCGCATGCTGCCGCAAGTAATTTTCTACGTAAACGCGGAATACGCCGATATTCGTCAACTGCCTCCCGTTCACCTCCAGCGACTTGTCGATGCCGTTACGACCGTTGTGTTCGGTAATTTCCCGCTCTTTATTTTCGATATAATCGGCCAACAACTGAATCCTACTGAACCTTCCAAGCATCTCGCGCGAACAAAAGCCGATGCTGCTCGCATCGATATAGACGGCCCGCTTAATGCGGCGCCCGCCCGCCTGCCTCATCCCTCTCCAATTGCGGAACGAGTCGGAAATGAGCGCATAGCTTGGAATCATCGTAATCGTCTTATCGAAATTCAGCACCTTCACCGTGTTAAGAGAAATATCGATCACATCGCCGTCCGCGTTGTACTTCGGCATCTCGATCCAGTCTCCCACGCGCACCATATCGTTGGCCGAGAGCTGCACGCCGGCGACAAGCCCCAGTATGGAATCCTTGAAAATGAGCATCAGAACGGCCGACAGCGCCCCCAGGCCGCTTAGCAGCAGAAGAGGACTCTGCCCGATCAAGCCGGAAACGATAATAATGGCGCCGATAATGAACACAAAAATTTTGATTACTTGCGTGTAGCCGCGAATCGGCTTTATTTTGGAAATTTCATAGGTATTGTAGATGTCGTTGCAAGCATTCAGGAAGGCGTCGATCGCCATCATGCTTACGATGATAATGGTAATGACCGCCCCCTTCTCGATCAGCGTCTGATAGTGCGGGAACACCTGCGCAAAATAATAAATGATGACAGCAGGTACAATGTGGGCCAGGCGGTGGAAAACTTTGCGCTCCAAAATGACGTTGTCCCAAGTGAAGCGATTTTTCATAATGAATGAGGCGATGACGCGCAATACGATTTTCTTGGTCACGAAGTTCGCCACTGCGCATAGCCCGACAATAAGAAAAATGACGATGATATTGGCGAGATACACCGTTACGGTCGACGAGACTCCCTGCTCAAGCAATTGACGCTTAATAAAATCCATTCATTTCTCCTTATGCAGATAAATTTTGTGGCTTCATTATAACACTCTCTGCATAAGTGGCAAGCCGCCGAAAATGAATCAATTCAGCGGCAGATGAATCGATAATTCGCATCCCGCGGGTTTGCCTTCCGGATCGGCCGAAGACCCGATAAACACTTCTCCTCCCAGCAGCTCCACCCGCTCTACGATCGACGACAGCCCGAATCCCGGAACGGCGGACCCGAACGGTTCCCCGTCGTTCATAAGTCGAAAATGCAGCGTATGCTCAGAACCGCGAATCGTAAAGCGCGCGGAAGTACATTTGCCGTGGCGTGCGGCATTCGTCAACCCCTCCTGGAGCGCATGATACAGCACGCGCTTCGTTAGCGCGCCAAGCGTCAGATCGGAAGGTAGAGCAATCTCCGTCTGAACCCGAATGTCCATCGTATCCTCGGTATATTGAATCAGCTCCCGAAGCGACGCTTCCAGCGATAGCGGCGGATGCTCGTCGTCTACCTTCATCATCCGAACCGCTTTGCGGATGTCGTCCAGTCCTTTGCGCACAAGCTCGCTTAGCAGATCCAGCTTCTCGACGGCCAGCCGACTATCCCGATCAGCCAACGTCTTGGTTGCTTCGATCTGCACAATCACCGCGGTAAGCGTATGCCCCACCACATCGTGCATCTCGTAAGCGATGCGATTCCGCTCCTCCAGTACGGATTTTTCGGCCAGCGTCTCGGCTTTCTCGCGCAGCGTCAGCGCCAGACTGCGGTTGGCCTGCTCCAATTCGGACGTTCGCGTCTGGACCAGCCGCTCCAGATTGCGATGAAAGTGCTCCAGCTCTTTGTTCTTCGCCAGCAGCTCCTCGGCGCTGCGCTCCGCCTGCTGATGAACCTTGCGTACTCTGCTAACGATGACCATGGACATGCAGATAATGAAAAGAAACAAGGCGTTGGGCAGCAGCCCTTCAATGACCTTGAACCCGTAGGCGTGCGCGCTCAGCCATTCGGTTAATAGATCCGGCATCGTATAAAAAATCAGGCTAACCGTCGCGCAGACGGTAAAGGTGGAATTCCCGCGCATCAGCCACAGCCGCTCGCGACGTTCGGCGACCGACGAGACGCCATTGTCGAGCGGGAGCTTCCATAGCTTGTAGTAGCTCAGCGCGTACGCCACAAGGATAAAACCGACAACCGCGGCTGCTGCGTTGCCGTACATTCTCGCTTCCAAGAAGAGCCGCGGCAGCAGGATCGCGGCTGCAACGGATAGAAGACAATACAGAGCCATGAGGCCATGCACGATTAGAATAATCGGTTTACGGCCGGCATTAAGCGCACTTGTGTAAAATCCGATGCAAGCCCATATCGCCAGAGGAATGAACAGCTCATTCCAGTAATAGACCTGCTCCATCTCCGCAAACCATTGCATAAACCGGCAGGATAGCAGAAAGGAAAAGCCCATAGAGACGCAAAACAGAGCAAACCATCCGTACAGCGGCACCTTGCGCCTCATAAACATGCTCAACCCGACAAAGCCGACCGCCAAGCTAAGAACAGCGTAAATCGCAAAAGCCAACTCCGCCCGGATAAGCCAATATAGAATCTGATCCGGCTCGCCTGCCAAAACCATGTCCTCATCGAGAGAAGCGGCGCCGTTCCACTCCGTTCGTATTAACAGCGTCTCCCCTTCATCCTCTTGACCGATCGGGATAGGGTGAATTATTTTCATGACATGGATACGGCTCCGCGCCTGCTCCAAATTATACCGATATACGGAGTCCTGATTCACAAACACTTCAAATCGGTCCATGCGGGTCAAAAATAAATACGGGCTTCGCCAGGCCAGCTTCGGCAAGCTGCGCTGCAGCCACACCGTCCCCTTGTACCCCTTCAGCAGGCCCTTGGCTTCCACTTCATCGAACGGCTGCCACTCGTTTCCCTTTGGCCGCTCCGGGCCAAACCCGATTTCCAGCCGTTCGATAAGCGACGCGAAGCGCTCGCGTTGATGATCCATACGGCTATTCGGTTCAAGCAGCAGGGAGGGGAGGAAAGTGCAGAAGACGATCGCGCAGACGAAGCACCACACGAGGAGTGAACGACGTTCTGTTCTCATTCCAGCAACAAACCTTTAAGAATAAAAATCGCCGCCTGCCGGTCGCTTGTGCCGAGCTTATTATAGATGACGCTAATATAATTCCGTACCGTGCCTTCGCTCATAAAAAGCGTCGACGAAATTTGGCGATTCGAATACCCTTCAACCAGCAGCACGATAATTTTCCGTTCACGCTCCGTGAAAGAATAGCCGCTCTTCTTCAGCTTGACCTCGTCCAGCGTATCCGCTCTTTCATTAGAGAGCACGGACAGCTTGGCGGCAATCCTCGAAGCAATCTGGGCGGGCAGAATGACGTCCCCGTTCATCGCTTCATGAATGGTTTGTACAATTAACTTGGAGGGCATATCCTTCAGCAGAAAGCCGTCCGCTCCGCCCGCCATCGCATCGACGATAAACCGATCCTCCGCGAAGGTGGTCAGCATCAGCACGATTGTGCCCGGAAGCTCGCGCTTGATTTGCTTCATAGCTTCAATGCCGTCCATTATCGGCATCTTGATATCCATCAACACAACATCCGGCCTGCATGCCTTGGCGGTCTGCAAAGCCTCCAGTCCATTCTCGCACAGGCCAACGATATTCAAGCCCTCCTCGGCCTGAAGGATCGTCTGCAATCCCTCGCGCAGCAGCCGCTGATCATCCGTTATAAGGATCGAAATCATGCCGTATCCACCTTCTGTCCTTTCAATTATCGGGCGCATTTCCTACCATGTTGGCAAGATTGTAGCAGATGCCGGCTGGATCGTACAGGGCTGCCTGAAGATCATGTCTGGCGCTCGACGCTGCTGATCTTGGTTGCGGTCACGGTTTGGCGAGCATGCCCATAATCATGGATTCGAGCTGCGACGGCTCTACGGCACGATTGTAAACGCCAAGGAACGTGCTGGTCGCTTCGGGACTAGCGGCGATAATTTGATTGACCATACGCTGCTCCTGCGTGAACGGAACGTTTTTCGTAAATTGGCAGGCCATTTGAAAACGCGGCATCAGCTTGGCTTCCAACTGCCGATGATATTCTTCGGCCATTTGCTCCCAGTTGTCCGACCAATGGCTCTGTCGACTCAGGATGCCCGTCAGAATACGCGCTGCGTAGAGCGCGTCCGGCATGCCTTGACCGACGACGGGATCCTTGAAGGATAACGCGTCGCCAACAAGCGCCCATCCCTTGCCCATGCCCTGGAACCAATCATTATTGTAGCCGTGCAATCCTCTAACCTTCTCGGCCTGCCGGGCCCCTCTCAATCTGGCCTGAAGCGGCGAGCCGACAAAGCCGCTTTCCGCAATCTCCAGCATGGCGGCATCCGGCGAGCTCTGGAACCGCCCCATCCAATATTCGTCCGTTAACGGGAACATCGCGCCTACGACATACAAATTGTCGCTCGTAGGGAACACAATGCCCATCGTGTCGCCGATTTTGTACAGCTCCACATGAATATCGCCATCCTGCTTATAGTCTTCATAGTAGCCGACGTAGGAAGCAAAATCTGTGGGCACGGACATCAAGCACGGACTGTTCACGAGGCTGCGCAGCGTAGATAAGCGACCGTCCGCTCCGACCACCAGTTTGGCCCGGAAGCTCGCCGCCTCTCCATTGCGATATACGCCCTTCACTCCCGTCACCGTTTCTCCTTCCTTAATCACGTCGGTGAGACGGAAGCCCGGTATCATCGTCACGCCGCCCTGCGCCAGAGCATGCTCCTGCAGCATCAGATCCAAGTATTTGCGCCGAATGCACAGGCACTGCGTCTCCCCGTCAACCTCCGGGAAACGGCCGTCGATAACGATGTCGTCGAATTGGATAAGCGCTCGATTGTAAAGCGGCGTGCTCGTCTCCAACAGACGGTCGAGCACCCCCATCTCCCGCAGCATCGCCAACGAATTGTTAAGGAAATTATGCGTGGACAGCGTCTCGCTTGGAAAATGCGCCTTATCCAGCATCAATACCTCAAATCCGGCCTTCGCCAATTCATAGGCAAGCGAAGCGCCCGCTACCCTCGCCCCGACTACAATGACATCATAGCTGGTTTTCATATTTTAACTTCCTCTCTCGCCGTTTTATTTCATTGTAATGGAGAGAATATGCCGCCAATAGTTACGGACTGTCATTGTTTTTGTCATGATCGGCTCGAAATCGCGGACAGGGAAGGCGTTCGGAATGTCGTGGAAAAAAACGGAAGGCATGACGGTCATCGGAGAAGCGTCTAACGGGGAAGAAGCGGTTTCTCAAGAATGCCGATAAGGACGACATCGTCCGCGCGATTTGATTCGTCGCCGCCGGAGAAGCGATCTTCGGCGTGGATATCGCCAGCCGGGATATTTGAGAAGGAAGCGGCAGCTCAAGCGGCTAGCGGCATTTCGATCTCCAGCTCGCAGCCGAGCGGCTTGCCGTCGGCGTCGACGGAGGAGCGGATAGACACTCCTCCGCCCAACAGCTTCACCCGTTTAATCATGGACGACAGCCCGAAGCCGGGAGCGGCGGAGCCGAACGGCTCCCCGTCACTGACTAGCAGAAACTTCAACATCCCGTTGGACGCGCGCAGCGAGAAGCTGGCCCGGGCGCACTTGCCGTGACGAATGCCGTTGGTCAATCCTTCCTGCAGCGCGTGATACAGCGCCTGCTCGGTTAGCCTCCCAAGCTCCGGCTTGGGAGAAAGCGAAATATCCGTCTCGATGGCGATTTCCATCGTTTCTTCCGTAGATTGGATCAGCTCTCGAAGCGCCTCCTCCAGCGTCTGAGACTTCGTCGCCTCGTCGGATCTCATCAGCTTCACCGCCCTGCGAATATCGTCCAGCCCCTTCCGCACGAGCCCGTTCAGCAGTTCCAGCTTCTCTGGCGGAACGCAGCCCTGCTGTTCCGCTATTTTTTTCGTCACCTCGAGCTGGACGATCGCAGCGGTTAGCGTATGTCCGACCACATCATGGATTTCATGCGCGATACGGCCTCGCTCTTCTTGCACCGACAGCTCCGCAAGCCTCTCCGCATTGCGTTGAAGCCTCGTCAGCTCCTCGTTTTTGACGCGCAGTTCGGCCGCAATGCGTCCCGCTTCTTGGCGAACTTGATGAAGACGGATCGCGAGAATCCCGACCAAGCTGCAGGACACGAACAATAAGCCGATAAAAGGCTGGCTTTCGCCGAACGGATACGCCATGCAAGCGATCGCAAGCCATACGAGCCGGCGACGATCGGGCGGCTGAAGACCGCTCTGCGGAAGCGCGTTCTGCACGGTCCATGCCGTCCGTCCTCCCGCTGCCCGGCTAAGCGGCCAACGCTTTATGCTTTCCGTCCACTTGAATCCGCTCTCGTAAGAGACCATCTGTTCATCACCTCGTTACCTCCATCATACTTGCGGTCCGTTCCCGGCCACAAGAGTCCCGTTCCCGACGACGCCGGGAAATTCCCGGGAGCAGAGCGGGAACGGATGAAACGCCAAATGAGGCTGTTCCATAAGCAGAGTTGCATGAGAGGATCGATTAAACAAACAAGGTGTATGTACCTCCCGGAGACCTAATCATGACCTACAACGTTTCCAATTTATTGGATATTAAACTTTTACAACGGATCTTTTTGCACACATGAGCTTACGCAGGGAAGTTAGTCGGAATTTCGTACAACGCAGCTCGAACCAGGCTTAAACGGCGGACGTTTGTAGGAAAAACCGCACAAAGCAACTCAGCTCAGACTCAAACGACGAACGTTTGTAGGAAAGATCGTATAAATCAACCAAGATCAGGGGTTCTATGTCACTAAAGCGTCTTCGATAATTATACGAACAACTTCTGAGAATTATCTGGAAGTATGGTGGGTCATGATTAGCTTGGAGACTGCCTCATACGCTCCTGAAATGACCTTATCACGGGTTTACCCATTCGGATTTCAGGAGCGTATAGCATCGGAGGGAGGTATATACACCTTTCACCTTGTTCATCGATTATCTATTACAGCAATTTGGTTGGTTGGCTTATGAAACAGCCTCGGTTCGTGTCGGCAACCGTTACGCTATCGCTCAGTGATGGATGAGTTTGAAGCCCCCGATCAGCGGAAGCGGTTTGCATTTCCCCCCGGCGGCGTTCACGATTCCAAGAATTGCGAGAATGAACAAGGCCAGATTGGCGAGCGGGCCGATTAGCAGCCAGCCGATCACCGGAATGATCGTGCTGACGATATTGATAGCGACCAGCGCCAGAAACAAGATCAGCCCTTGGTTGGCATGATACATCGCGAACCTCGATTGTTTGGCCGCGAGCAGCGGGATAAAGAAGAGAATGTAGCCCAGAATCGCCATCCCTTTATTGTTGGCGATATCCGTCGGTTCGGCTTGAAGCTCCGTATTTTCGGCGTTCATTGTCATTTTCCTTTCCTTCGATAAAATGGATTTTCGTTTATTCCTCGGCCTCGGCCTCCGGTTTATTCGAATAGACCAAAGCTCCGGTAATAGTTTTGTTGTCCTCCAGATCGAGCTGCAGCGTATAGACGAACCGTTCCGTACCTTTCTGGAACGAATGGTTAATCGTCTGATCGGCCTCCAGCTTATGAACCTCCGAATAGCCGGCTTGCTGCGCGTAATCGGAATACAGTTTGACTACGTCCTCGTACGGCATTTCCGTTTCGATCGTTACCGTGACGGAATCGCTGCCGCTGATGGACGCAGTAACTTGAATCTCGTCTGGAATCGGCACATCGGACGGGAACATATCCGGGACGTCCGTTTTGCTGGAAAGCTTAATCTCCTCGCCGTCTTCCTTCGTAATCGTCGTCGTTCCCTGTTCCGCCTCTTTTATCGCCTTTTCGGCCTTCGAGCAGCCTGTCGCGATCATCATCGCCAGTAGCAGGACGGCGAACAGAGCCGCGCTCAGCTTTTTTCCATTTTTCATTTTGCGTTCTCCCTTATCTCATTTGGATTTGATTTGGATCGTTACCCGTTCCATTCCTCGTACCGGTCTATCCGATTGCCGTTAAGATCGTAGACCGCGTCCCAATCTATCTTCGACGGGTCCTCGGCCGGCGGCTTGACGACATCAAGCTTCAGCTCCAGCTCCATTTGTTGAATCTTGGCCGTGACGCTTCTGAAACCGGAGACGACCGAGGAATGAAAAGGATCGTCCTGCCCCGGGTTCACGACCCTGATCAGCAATTGCTGGGGCTCGGCTCCGGGAGGCGCATAGACCGCGCTTACCTTGTACTTGCCGACCGGCACGTTATGCACGCCATAGCCGTTGTTCGACCTGCTGCCCTTGCTGACGATTTTCTTGCCCGAGGTTCCGTCCATCATCTTGCCAACCGGCTCGAGCGTCAGGGTGACGTCGTCCCGGTCCGGCGGCTCGGCGACCGGGTCGAGCGGATGAATGAGATCCATCATGTAAAACAAAACTTCTCCGCTTCCCCCCGTTCCGGTCGAGCTGTCGAGCTTAACGGTAAAGTTCCGGATAGCACCCTCATTGCCGGCGAACGGACTATCGTCGTCGGGCGTCAGATCCACGCTATGCTTCGCGCCCTCGTACATGACCGAATATTCCGCATACGCCATATACGTCGCCGCCATTTTCGTCAGCTCGATCCGATAGCGTCCGTTCGCGTCCGTCTTCGCTTGCGCATTGCTGTTGTACAACAGTTGATTGTCAATCGTGATCAAAGCGCCCTTAATCGGCTCTCCTTGCGGGTTGACGACTCTGCCCTTCACGACGTACGGCTCAGGCTGCCCGTCATTGCCTCCTTGAGATTGTCCGCCGTTGCCTCCCTGCGGCTGGCCGGCGGAGGCGCCTTTTCCGATGTGGATTACCGTCGACCCGGATACTTTCTCAGGCGTAACCGTGTATCCGCTGTTCTCCGACACGAACCGCAGCGGAATCATTGTGCTGCCCCGAATCGTCTGTGCCGCGACGGACAGCTTGACGGCTTTGCCGTTCACTTTGGCGGTCAGGCTGCCCAGCGTCAGCTCGATCTCCACGCCTTCCTTCTTCCCGATCGCCTTCTGCTTGGCGCCATTCCATTCGACCTTGTATCCCAGCGCCTCGAAGGTCGCACGGAAAGGAACCAGAGTTGTCCCGTTGCGAATAATCGGCTGCTGTCCCTCGTATTTGAGCAGCTTGCCTTCCACATAGACCTTAACGTCGTCATCCTTGGCCATCGCGAACGAAGTCGTGCTCGTAAGGACCAGAAGCAGGCCTGACAGCCAGATTAACGCCTTCGTCGAAAGCTTCCTCATTCTCCCATCTCCTTTTCTTGCTCCCGCACCTGACTCGCACTCGAAATTCGTTACCATCTTATACCGGCTCCCTATGACGCGCTAGTTACACATTGTCATCATCCTTGTCATAGTCCCGGAATCCGCATCCGACCAAGTTCCTGATCTTTCATTCCATCTTGTAAACGGACGAGATTGTGTGTCACAATAATAGAAATTGCTAGAAATCCCGCTAATTTCGGGAGGGAACGTCGGAGACCTATGAGTTTAATAACCAAAATGATTCTGTTGATCTCAATGCTGATGCTTCCCGTCATTTACCTCTTCATCCATACGAATCGTCAAAGCATCGATCTCGTAAAATCGCAAATCGACTTTGCGAACGCGAATCGGCTCGAGCATTTTCTTAAGGAAATCGAAGACACGCTGGAGCAATTTTCCGGCTATTCGGGCATCATTCTGTCCGATCCGGATTTCGCGGAGTTCGCCGGCGGCTCGGTGCCCGAGAATCGCTACGAATTCGCGGAGCTGCTGCAGCGGGCCGAACGCAAGCTCAGGCTGTTCAGCTCGGCGACCCGGTGGGTGAACCGAATCAATCTGTATTTCCCGCAGTCCCGCATCGCAGTGTCTTCCGATCGCCCGCCCAAATACGACGAAATCTCGTTGGCATCCAGGCTTAACCCCGAATGGCGATTGCGCCCGGTTGTTGTGAACGGGATCGCCGCGCGGGCTTTTACCCGTTATTTCGTCAATCCCTACTCCGGCTATGCCAATCTAAATAACGCTTCCACTGTCATCGAAATCGAGCTCATGGAAGACAATGTCATCGAGAAGCTGGACAGCTTCAAATCCAAGGGCATCAACGATCCTTTCCTCGTCGCCAGCACCGGTGAAGTCGTGTTGAACGCCACCTCCGACGAAGAGACGGCCAACCGGCTGATCGGCGCGGCCAATCTGACGAACCGCTCCGGAGACGTGGCTTACAGCACAATTAAACTGGACGGCAAGCAGATTCGGGTATACATGCTGCGCTCGGAGATTCTCGACATGACTTTCGTCGATTATGTTCCACTGGAGGATATTTTGGCCCCGGTTACGCAGGCGCAGAGGCAATTCATTCTTACGGCCGCGCTGCTCATTCTGCTCGGCATTGCCGTCGCCATCATTCTTTACTTCAATGTGCAGGTGCCGATCCGACTGCTGACCCGAGGCGTCGAGAAGCTGAAGGACGGCCATTTCTCGGTACGCGTCCGCTCGCGCACCGGTCCCGACTTCGAAAGACTCGTGGGGCGTTTTAACGAAATGGCGGCGCAAATTCAGCATCTCGTCGAGAAGGTATACCGCGAAGAAATCCGTTCCAAAGAAGCGGTCATGAAGCAATTGCAGTCGCAGATCAACCCGCACTTCCTCTATAACAGCATGGCGTACATAATTAGCATGGTTAACATGAACCGCTTAAGCCAGGCTGTGAACATGGGGCACGAATTATCCAATTACTTCCGCTATACAACGCGAAATAGCGAAATGGAGACAACGCTTGGAGAAGAACTGGCATTCGTGCAGACGTACCTCTCCATCATGGAGGACCAGCTGCAGAAGATCAGCCACACGATCGACCTGCCGGAGGCGATACTCGAATGCCGCATCCCCCGCCTGCTGATTCAACCGCTCGTCGAGAACGCGATCGTTCACGGGCTGGAAGAGAAGCTTGAGCGCGGGCACATTTCCATCATTGGGATTACGGACGGCGAGTGGCGCCAGCTTCGCGTCGAGGATGACGGCGTGGGGCTGTCCGCAAACGCCTTGCAGTTGCTGAGGCTTCGACTGTCGCTGCAGGATCCTGACGGGGGCAGCTTCGGCCTTTGGAACGTGAAATGGAGGCTTCACTATCAGTTCGGAGAAGGCTCGGACATGACTGTCTCTTCTGTCGAATCGCAAGGCTTCACCGTTCAATTGCGCTGGAAAGAAAGGCCGGAAGAAACGGCCTATGGAAACGGAGGCCCGACATGACAACGCTGATGATCGTTGACGATCACCGACATATCGTTCAGGATCTGGCGACGACAATCCCCTGGCCGAAGCACGGGGTCGATCGCGTACTGCAAGCGCATTCAGGTCCGGAGGCGCTGAAGCAGCTGGACCTTGAGCCTGTCGATATCGTCGTAACCGACATCCGAATGCCTGCGATGTCCGGACTGGAGCTCATTCGGGAGATCGCGAGCCGGAGTCCGGCGACAAGCTGTCTGCTCTTGACGGGACATGCTGAATTTGAGTACGCCAGAACGGCTGTCGAAATCGGCGCGGTCGGTTATTTGCTGAAGCCCGTCAGGCACGAGGAGCTCGTCGAAGCGGTCAAGCGGATTCTGGCCGAGCGCGCTAAGAAGGAACAACAGGCTGCGGAAACGATGCGCATGCGCGATATGCTGCAAATGGAACTGCCGCGCATGAAAGCCGAGCTGCTGGCTGCCCAGACGGATGCCAAGCAAGCCGCCGAAGCGGAACGGGAGCGAATCGTCGGGGACATTCACGATGTCGTTGGGTATGCCCTTACGGCCATGATTGTGCAGTTGGAGGCAGCGGGCAGACAGCTTCTGACGGATCGCGAAGCGGGGATGGAACGCCTCGAGCAATCCAGCCGGCTAGCTCGCCAGAGCCTCGATGATATTCGCGAGACTTTGGGACGCTTGAGGAATCGTTATCCGGGATACGAAGACGGAGAAGACGAATCCCCAAGCGATCTGGAAGGATTAATCGAGCGTTTCGCCCGCGGCGCGGAGCAAGCGGTGCGCATCACTATCGAACGGCGCATGAGCTTACCGGGCAAAATCGAGGATCCGGCTCTGATCAAGGCGCTGATGAACGCATTGATGGAAGGCGTCACGAACGGCGTGCGTCATGGCGGCGCCGGGAAGTTCCGGCTAGCCCTCGATGCCGACGACAAGGAACTCCGCCTCGAACTGTGGAACGACGGCAGACCGTTCGACGGCGCTCGTCCCGGCAACGGATTGTCGATCATGAACGAGCGGATCGCCAGATTAGGCGGCAGGACGGCGCTCGCCGGGACGCGCAATCCGGACGGTGCGCAGCTTTCGATCTTCTTGCCGCTATCTTCCGAAACTAGAATCGCCGAAAACTAGATTTCCAACGGAGGTGAACAAGAACAGAATGTGGCTTTCGGATCAGGAGATTCGCTCCGGACGGTCAGGCGTGCGATTGTCGCGCATCGCATTGGCTCTTGTGCTTCTCCTGCCCGCATTGGCGGGCTGCAGCGGGCAGGAGACGAAGGAATCGGCGCCCACGGCCGTTGCCTCCGCGAGCGATCGATGCGAGGAACTGACGGTTATCACAACGGCGAGGGCGTTGCGGGATTTCGATATCTTAAAAGGAAACGATACGACGGACAACAATCCGATCACGAGATGGGCCCGCGATCGGCTATGCGTCGTGCAAACGAATCAATGGCTGGTCGCCGATCAGGATCATGCGTTGGAAGATCGCATTCGCACCGCTCTCTCGAACAACGAGCCGTTGCCGGACGTGCTTTTTTTGCGCAGTCAGGATTTGCCGTCGATCCTGCGGGATCTAATTGACGCCGATCGGATTCAAGAGATGGGAGCCGTATTCGAGAAGTACGCATCCGAACGGATCAAAGAGGCGTACGCTCTGAATCCGGACGTATGGAAGTCGGTCACGCTGGATGGCTTGCGATGGGGGCTGCCGCAGATATCGGCCGCCAATTTGGCCGATCCGATTTTATGGATCCGGCAGGATTGGCTTGACGCCCTCGATCTTGAAGCTCCCGTAACCTTGGACGAACTGGAAAAGGTGATGGATGCGTTTACGAATCGGGACCCGGACGGCAACGGAGTCAACGACACGGTCGGCATTGCCGTTGCGGGCCAAAATACGCTCAATGGCTGGATGGGCGACGTAAGCTTTATGTTCGGCGCTTACGGCGATCAAGCCCATCAATGGAACCGCGCGCCGGATGGAACGCTCGTCTACGGCTCCGTTCAACCGTCGGTCAAATCGGCGTTGCAACGATTGGCGCAATGGTACGAGGCCGGTTATCTGGCGAGCGATTTCGGCACGCATGACGAACAAGATGCGGCAGTGCTCATGACCTCGGGCATTGCGGGCATGATCTCCGGCCCCGGCTGGATGGGAGGGTGGCCGCTTGGCGAAGCCGATCTGGAAGGGGCCGTCTTCAAGCCATATCCCTATCCCGCAGGCGAAGACGGCCGAATCGGTCGGATCGGCACCCTTCCCTCCTACGGCAGCTACTTGTTCCGCAAGGACTTCGACCATTTCGATAAAATCTTTGCCTATTACGATAAAGTGTACGGAATGTTGATCGAGGACCCGGAATCGGATTTCTCGATCGGACTGGCAGAAGGCTACGACTACATCATCGTTGACGGAGAACCGGAATATGATTTCCCCGGCACGACCAGTACGATCGGCAATTTCTTTCTCGTCGCTCCCGGAAGCGCTCCCTCGAAGGCCATCAAGGGAGGCAGTCTGGAACGCCGGGTCTATAACGGGAAAATCGACAGCTATTACGAGAAAAAAATGGCGACCACCGCTTCCCGCTTGTTCCTGGAAGGCAAGCTCGCCGTCGAACAACAGCCGGACATTTCCCATCCGGAGCAATTTGTCGGTCCGCAGACCCCGACGATGGCCTTGAAGTGGCGGCTGCTGAACAAGCTGGAACAGACGACCTTCCTGCAAATCGTTTACGGGTATGCGCCACTTGACGAGTTCGACCGATTCGTTCGGGAGTGGCACGACAACGGCGGCACGCAAGTGACCGTCGAAGTGAATGAATGGGATCGCATGTCGGATGACAAAAAAGATGACAGCCTGTAACTAGGGAGGCTCTCGGCATTCTTTTACAATGAAAATAAGGAACTTTATTTTCTTGGGAGGAATGAACATGAGCTTCATGAACAAAGTGAAATCCGGCTTTTCGGAGGCGGGCAGCAAGGCGAAAATCGTCGTGGAGGTCAACAAGCTTAAGCTGCAAAACAGCAACAAGCAGAAGGAAATCGAGAAGCTGTATCAGAATATCGGCAGGCTGTTTTTCTTGAATGCGGTCGGTCGGCTGGAGGACGTCGCGGAAGCGAATTATCAATCCGACGTGGCGGAAATCGTACGGCTGGAAAGCGAAATCGAGGAAAACAAAAAACAAATCAAAACGCTCACGAATGAAAAAGACTGTGTTTGCGGCAAACCCGCTCCTCTGGATGCGCGGTTCTGTCCGTCCTGCGGGCATACTTTTTCGGCAACGGACGGGTAGGAACGGAGGAGCGCCATTCCATGAAAAGCTGGCTTATGAACAAGAACGCCAAGATCGCCCTTCTCCTTCTGATCGGCGCGCTCTTGGCGTTTGGCGCTATTGTCGTATTTCTCAAGGATAGCCGGAGCCCGCGCGATGCGGCCGTCGGTTCCGTCGCTCCGGGACCGTCCGGAAGCGTAGAGACTGTCAAAGATTTGCCCCGCAGAAAGTCGTATCCGATCGGCAAGTGGGACGTTGCCATCCCCTATTTGAATCCGTTCGGCTCTCAGGACAACTATCAAGCCGTCGACTACACCCCCAATCAGACCCGAGAATTCAAATACGTCGATGAGGAAAATATGGAAACGTCCCGAATCACCGGCGGGGATCTCTGGGAATTGCAGGTGCAGTGGAAAGATACTCAAGCCGACCCTTGGGAGGATTTGCGGCTGTACGTTGCCGAGCTCGGCGGCAAGTTCTATATGGGCGCCTCCGAGGACAACTGGGTGCTTCGCGCCGACGATCCGGAAGGCACCGTCTGGTGGGCCGTCGCGGCGAAGCACGGCGAAGGATACCTGTTGAAAGTATACCGGGAGCTTCGTCTGAAACACGGAGAGTACGTCACCTTCCAGACGTCCGCTTATCCGAATCAGGAAGTCTACTTTATGACGACCAATGAGCAGCATAAGTACCAGAGCCTTAAAGTCCACTTGGCGGAAGGCCAAGTCCGCTTGGCGGGCAAAAGCTTCTATTCGCAAGGGCAGTATCGCAGAGATTTGGCTTACAATCAGGACCTGTTCGCCTATAAAACAAATCAATATACGTTGAACGATATTCCGCAGATTACGTCCGCCCCCCTGCTGTGGAAGCTGACCTGGAGCCCGGACTCCGCTCCGAAGGAAATCGTCTTCACGCTAGATGAAGGCGAGGATATCCGTCCGATCAAGGATGGGGAACGGCTGGGAGCGCTCAAGGTGCGCGGGGACGCGCTGGGCCAGATCACGGTCGAAGCGCCGCCGGGAGTTACGCTGACCCACCCGGAGCTTCATCTGAAAGGCGATAAAACGTCGGAAGGAGACACGCTGTTCTGGCTTCCCTCCGGCTTCTGGAACGTCGTAGTCGAGCAGGAAAATAGAACCCCTCTCAATACAAGGCTTGTTCCCGTTAGCGCGGGAGAGATGACGGAGCTGGAGATCAAGCCGCTGCTGCAGAGCGCCTACCGGAACGACGGAATCGGCGACGCCAGCGGCGAAGAGAGCAAGCTGAAAATCGAGGAAGCTGTCGAGCTCGGCGACCAGGCTCGCTTGACCTTCATGCTGCTCGATTCTCAAAACCCCAAATTTACGCCCGCTATGAAAGACATCGATATTGTGGAGGGCGGCAGATCGGGCAAGCCGGTTAAGCTCGACCGGATCGTGACGCCGCCAAGCGTCGTGCTTGCGCTGGATTCCTCCGGCTCCATGTCGAAGTCGATGGATCAGGTGCTGAAATCCGCCCGCGCCTTTATTCAGCGACTCCCGGACAACGCTCCTATTCAGGTGATCGATTTCGATTCCGAGATTCGAGTTCTGGAGGGCAGCGGCAAGCAGGAAGTGCTGGCAAATCTCGATCAAATCAAAGCAAAAGGAAATACCAAGCTGTACGATTCAGTCATCGAAGGGTTGACCTTGCTGAAGGGGAAACAGCGACCGACGCTGGTTGTGTTTACCGACGGCGTGGACAGCAATGCCGAGAAAGCGGGCACGGGCAGCAAGGCCAGCAAAAGCGAAGTCGAGCAAGCCGTGAGAAGCTCCGGCATTCCGATCTATTCAATCGGCTTCGGCCCAGATCACGATAACTCGACGCTGCTGGAGCTGGCCGCGATGTCGGAAGGCACGTATTATTCCGCACAGGACACCGCCGCGCTGAACCATGTGTTCGCCGCCATTAACGACAGGCTGGGCAACCGGTTCGAGCTCACCTACGAGCGGCCGAAGGAGCAATCTCCGTCCGACGTTCCAGTCATCGCCATGACGCTGGACGTAAGCGGCTCGATGGATGTCGATCCCGCTTCGGGCAACGGCGATTATCGCATCGATAAAGTGAAGCATCTGTTCCACGACTTCATCGGACAGCTTCCGGACAATAGCCTGATGCAGTTGCTCAGCTTCTCTACAGAGCTGAAGTTCGATCAGGTGTTCACCTCCCGCAAGTCCGAGCTGCTGCAAGCGCTGGGCAATCTGAAGGCTGTCGGAGGAACCGACATTTTGAACTCCGTCTATGTGACGTACCATTCGTTAAAGCAAATCCCTTCCGAAAAGCGCGTCATCGTCTATGTGACCGATGCGGCGCTTGATGTCGAAGAGGACAAAAAGACCTTTTTCGAAGAGATGCTTAACGGGATTAAAGAGGAAGGCATTCAGGTGCTATGGGTCGGCCTCGGAACGAAGGACAGCGAGAAAGCGTTCAAGTGGGCGGCGGAGAAGTCGGGAGGCAAGTACGTGATCTCGGAAGATCCGACTGTATTGGCCCAAGCGTTCCAAGATGCGCTTGCCGAAGTCCAGAAGCAGCCTTCCAAGCAGATTCCTCTAACGCTCGCCGTTCGCAATGCTGCGGATGACGGCCCTGCTCGCATTTATGCGGATGACCGTTTGGTCGATTTCCCCATACTCGTCAATGCGGTCGATAAGGTCGAATTTCAGACGATCGGCTTCGAGACGGGCAAGAAGGTTGCACAATACGAACAAGCGACGGCTGCGCTCGTCTACGGGCGCGATCTGCCGAGCGAGGAGGTCAAAATCTACAAGCGCCTTCCGCTGAACAGCCAGGGGAAAAATAAAGCGGTCGAATGGACGGCTCGGGAGCTTCTCTTCCTCAAAAAGCTGAAAGGCGTCGATGCGCCGACTAATCGCAGCTTTGCCGCGATCGAGATGGAGCTGACCAACGTTCATCCAGACGGAGCCGATTACTTGATTCCGGACTTCGCCGCGCATTTCTTTATGAACGTCAACGGCGCGGGAACCTATCCGGCTTCGACGGCGACCTGGCTGACAGAGCAGCCGCTGGCGCCTCCCGGACAAGGAGATGTCACGGTCAAGAAGGGCGAGACGGTACGGGGAATGCTCGTATTCGTCGTTCCCGACGAGAAGATGGAACAGGCTTCAGTCCACTACTACGACATCGCACACGGCCATATGTCGCTTGCCTTGGCAGGCCCCCTGCCGAAAGAGGACCCCGATGCGCTCTCCGGTATGCCGAAGAGCGCCACAGGCAAGTTTTCCGATACGTTCGAGCTGGTTTTGACGGCTGTCGGGGAAACGGATCATATCGAGAAAGTCGCCCTGACCCGCAAGACGAGCGTATTCAAAATCGTGGAAACCCGATTAAACTCTCTCGTTCAGGCCGACTTGAAGCTGAACCCGCATGAGCGGTTTTATCTAAACGTCAAGACCGCCAAGGGCCCTTTCCTAATTCCCGTGCATACGGCCACCGCCCTGCTGCCTCACGGCTTGCTGCGGCCCGCCGTGTTCGGTCCGGGGTCCTCCAACAAAGCCCGCTTGGCTTTCCAGACGCCGAATGCGCTGGGAGCTATGCCGACGGAGCTGTATGTCGATCTATTCGGCGGGGCGACGGTGCTTCCGGTAAGCGGCGGATCTATGGGTGAAAGCGGTACGGAAGGTGCAGATGGCGAAGGCGGCGCTACGACTACGGCGGCGTTCCCGGGCAAGGGAGTGGCGCTGACCGTCAACTCGCTGTCCCGCATCCGCGACATGGAGTCCGGCAGCGGCAACTTCGTCATCGCCGACGTCACGGTTGCCGACGAGTCCGACGGCTTCGGATCGTCCGGCTTTCGCGAGACGTTTAAGCTTGCGCCGGTTCAAGCGCCGGCAGGGCGCGAGGTTGCGGACCTGCAAGCGGACCCGGTCACCGACGGGCTGCTGCTTGGCATCGGCAAAGATTGGTCCGTATTCGACGGCGTCTCGCGGCGCGGGCTGCTCGTATTCTCGATTCCCAGCAATCAAGCGGATCTGAGCTGGACGCTGCAATCCGACTTGTTCGGCGGCTTGAATCTTCCCGTCGGCAGCGAAACCTATAAGGAAGAAGGACTGCTCGTCAAACGGGTGGAGCCGCCTCTGGATGAGAAATTCGACATTCAGCTTTCGGCGGCGCTCACGGAAGCGATCAGCCGCCACCGCTCGCTGGAGGCGGCCAGAGCTTCGGCCAGCGCCGTGCAGACAGCCGCTTTCGACGCGAGCCAGGGCCGCAAGGAAGGCATTCCCGCTCCTCTGCCCGTCGTTCACGGCATGCTGCAACTGGAAGCGGTCAAGACGTGGTCCGACTTCCAGGCACTGGCGGACGGACTCAGATGGCTGCCGTCCACGGACTTGTATTCGATCTACCGTTACGCTCCGGAAGCCGTGCTTGCCCAAGGCTGGGGAACGGAAGGCGACTTGGCCAACCTGACCGGAGGTCTGCTCGCCCAGCTTGGTTACAGTCCGACGCTCAGAGTCGTACAGGTCACCGATCGGGGAAGAACGGCGCTTGAGGAACTGGGCTCCGTAGATGCGGTAACCCTGAAGCATCTGCCCGCATGGTCCTACTCCGACGAACAAGGAAAGACGAAAATCTTCGTCGTACCGTTCATGAAGGACCTGTCGGAGCTCGACGGTCTGGCCTTTTTCCCCGGCGGTCAGGAAAGCAAACGTATGACGTCCGCGCAGAGCACGATCAGCGTCTATTTCAAGGCCGAAGCGAAAGATGACCGGGGAGTCGGCGGCATCGCCGGAGACATCGGAGGCGCGCTCGGCGGGGGCGGCGGCGACGAGGGGCCGCTCCTCGAGGAAGTTCGCGTTCTGGAAACCGCGGTGAGCCTCGATCAGTTGAGCCGCGAGCCGGTGGACATCCGCGCGGGCGGTTCCGGCGGCAAGTACACGGCCGTGCTGGAAAGCCAGACGCTGCAGATCGTCGGCAATCGTCTGATCGATACGAACGAACAGAAGATCGTCGGCGTGCGCATCGAAGTTCAACTTCCGAAGAAGAAGCTTTTCCACGAAATACAGCTCAAGGACGGAGAAGAGATCGCCGACATTTTCCATACTGTTGCGGTTAATCTCCCCGACTTGTCCGCCGAAGCGACCGAAGCGCTGCAGCAGGCAGCGGGCCGAGTGCACAAGGCGACGGAAAAACCGGATGACCACTCTGCGCTCGTCTGGTATACCCGGAGCATTCTGTACCGGATCATCGCCAATCAGACCGCCTACGAGAACGAGCTTGCGGAAGTGCTGGACGTTACTGCCGGACGCGTCGACAAGGAACGGGTCATATTCGTAACCGTCCGCAACGATCGGACGCAAGCGAAGCTCCGCACGAGCGTCGACCTGCAGCAGATCGCGAACCGGATTCATCGGGGCTCGGAGGAGGCCGTCCACGGCTTTCATATTATGAGCGGTCTGTTCGCTTCCCGGCTCGAAGGCGCGGCCCTGCCGGGAGACAAAACCGATTTTATGGACATCTGGCTGAACAGCCCCGAGGATACGAAGCTGTTCCTGAGCCTCGTGAACAACCGGAAAGAGGATTTGCAGCATATGGAGGATAACGGCTTCCCGGTCACGCTTATCGAACGGGCCAAAAACTCCCCCGCGATCATGCTGATTCCGGATCGGCCGACAAGCATTCATGGTGACAATCGCTGGGCTTGGCTGGAGATCGACCCGGACACCTACGAGACGATCTCCGTCACGGATACGGGCGAGCATGGCAGCTTCGCGGAGTACCTGATGTCGTTGGAACCCGTATCGCCGACCGGCGACGATTATATGGCTTTCATGGCCGGCGCTTTTATCGGCGTCAGCTCGTCGGTGTGGAACGTTAGCTCCTTCTCGTTAATGCTGGACGATTACGAACAAATCATCAAAGCGGCCAAAGCGTACACGTACGGCTTGGGCGAAGTGCTGAGCGGCTTTATGAGCAACAAGGACCTCCCCAAGCTTGAATACAGCCTCGGTTCGCTTAAGCTGAAAATCACGGATTTCGATGCGGATAAACTGGCCAAACAGTTCCACATTCTGAAATCGGGCAAAGCGGTGGAAGGAGCCGGCGACCTCGTAGGCTTCGGGCTCGGCTTCCAGATCGGCGCCGCTTACTACTTCGAGCAAGCGGAGAAAGCCATCCAGAAACCAACCGTCAAGAACGGACCTCCAACCAAGTAAGCGAAAGGGATCGTCCCGCAGGCAGCGATTGCGCCGCCCGCCGGGACGATCCCTTTTAAGTTGATCCATCTGAGACAACCCAGTGTACGAAAGAAGCGGCCGCCCCTCCGTCAGGATCGACGGAACGGGCAGCCGCTTCTTCTATCAAATTAGTTCGAAGGGTCCACAACAAGCAGCGTTGCCGAACGCTTCGGCAGCTTCAACGACACAGAGCCGTTCTCGCTTGCTGCCAAGTCTCCAGTCTTGGCCAGACGACGAATCGCATCGAAGTTATAAACCTCCGCAGCGTCAAAGCCTTCGCCCAGTTCCAATTGAACATCCCGGCTTAACGTGTCCTTGTTGAACAGCAACACGTATGTCTTGCCGTCAGTTCCTTCGATCGTATAGGAGCCTACCGCGTCAAAGAGAGACGAGTTGGTGCGAACGCTGCTTCCTTCGATTTTGGAGCCTTGGCCGTCATAATCCAGGTACAGCTTAAACGCATCCTCGATCGGCGTATCCGCCTCGAAGTTGCCGAAGCGAGTCGCCAGATCGACGCCCTCTCTGCCGAAGATCGCGAGCGCTTCCGCCTGCGCCAGACCTGCCGTAACGCCGAAGCCGTTGCCGAAGTTGTACTCCGTAATCGCCAGCTTCACGCCAGGCTGATTGCGCTCGATGATTTCCTTCATGCGCGGAATGAGCCGGATCGGCTCTTGAATCCACGATTGATCGACGAAATTATCGTCGTACAGCGCCTTGAGCGCCTGGAAGCGGCGTTTCGAGACTTGCGGGCTTTCATTCTCGGATGGAACTCCGCCCTCTTGAGAGTAATAGTGAATGGTCAAATAATCGACCAGCTTCATGCCGGTCTCCTGCTCATGACGGCTCGCCTGCTGCAAGTACCATTCCAGGAAAGGCGTTCCGCCGTGTGCTTGGCGATCCGGGCCGTCGGCGCACCAGTCGGCAGGGGAGTAGAAGTAACCGCACCAGCCCCACGATACAGGGCCTAACAATTGAGCGTCAGGATCGACTTGCTTAATCGCCGTGCCGTACTCCACCGTTTTGTTCCACAGCTCGTCATAAGTCGGAGCCTCCGGATGAACGTCGCGATGCGTCACATGCCACAGGTCCGGCTCATTGTCCAACGCATACAGGCGGACTTTGTCGTTCGATTTGGCCGCCATATCGCGAACCCAATCGGTTGCAAACTCCGTTCCGACGCGAATCGAGGTGTCGGATGGATCGTTGTTCGTCACTGACGTTCCGTCCCTGAACACTCCGTTCCCGGCATCCGGCAGTTCCCATGCTCCCTCTTGTTGGGCTCCGTATTTTTGCTGCGAGAAGCCATAGCTGACCGCGCGATCCTTCGGCGTCCAGCCGATCGTCGGGATCGTCATCAGTACCTGATTGCCGCGCGCAAGCACTCGCTCGACAAACCGATCCGACAGAGAGCCCTGCGAAGGGTCCCAATCCTGATCATCGTAAGGATAGTTGATGAAGAACCAGTCGCTGGCACGGTTCGCCGCATTCAACTGCCAATTGTAACGAGTCGTTTGGTTGCCGCCCCAACGTTCCACTTCAAAAGGCAGAGTAGAAGTCGTCGGATGACCTTCGTCATAGTTAATGCCGTAAATATTGTTGCTGATCGGCTTCCGCTCCGAGGTCTGATCGACAGACACGGTAACGAGCGGCAGCTCCGGCTCAGGCAGTTGCCCGGCATTCGGATTGGACAGGAACGCAATATCGTCGATATAGATCGCTTCCTGGTTCTGCTCCGTTGCAGCCTGGAAGATAAAGCCATCGAAAAATCCGAGATCGAGACCGAGATCGGCCAGGCTGACCGTTACTTCCGTCCATTGACCGGCCGGCAGGGAGCCATTCGGGAATACCTCGTTCAGATCAAGCGAACCGAGCGACTGATTGCCGTTGTAAAAATGGAACAGCAGCTCCTGGCCGCCGGTGCTGCCCCCATGGAGCCAGAACCGAATGCCGTAATAATCTTCCACGGACTTCTTGGACTCGCCGGATACCCATACGCCGTCCCAGCCGTCCGGCTCGAACTTGATCGAGCGGCTGCCGCTTCTGGCCTGCTCCGTATTGGCGAAGTCCTTTTCGTGCCAACTGTAGTTATGGAAGCCTGCGGCAAGCGATTCATCGTACACCTGCTCCGCCTGAACTTCCGTAATTTGTACGAATCCTTCGGTCGTAAAATTTTTGTGAGTTGCCGTAATCTTCGCAATGCCCGGCTGCAGCGCAACCAGTTCGCCGCCTTCAACGGACAAAAGCTCCGATTGGTCAACCGTCCACTCTGTGTTGCCCGTCACGATAGCCGTGTCACCCGATTGCAGGAGTGTCTCCGCCTGAATCTGACGGTGTTCTCCCGGCAGCATGACCAGACGCGGCTGATCGATTCTAAGCTCAAGCACGGCGGCTTGCGCCGCTTGTCTCGAAGTAATCGCAATGTCGTCCAGATAAAGCGGCGCTTGCTGACCCGGCTCCAGGCCAGTCAAGCGAATGCCGTCGAACAGACGGTGCTCCAGCCCCAGCTCGGCCAGATCCATCTCGATCAGCGCCCACTCCCCTGCGGGTACGCCGTCCGGCAGCCAGTGTTCCAACGGACGCTCGAACGCTGTAGCGCCTCCGGCAGTCAGCGCCAATTGCACTTTCTGTCCGCCATCGGAACCTCCGTTCACCCACAGTCTCAGCTTCTCGTACGCATTAACCGTCAACAGTTGCGTGCTGTACAGGTACAACGCTCCGTCGCCGTTCGGGGTAAAGCGAATCGAACGCGTACCCGTCCGTTTAACCGAGCTGTCCGCAAGGTTGACCTGGCCCCAACTGTTGTTCGTTACCGAATCCGCCAGCTTGTCGTCGTACAGGTAAAATCCTTCAACCGGCTCGATCGGATCTCCCGGCTCTTCATTGCCCGGATCTTCATTGCCTGGCCCCTCACCCGGTTCTCCTCCCGGATTTCCCCCCGGATTGCCGCCAGGCTCTTGGCTTCCGCCTTGGCCGGTAAACGAGATATTGTCCAAGAACAACGGCTCTTGCTGCCCTGCACCCCAGATCAAGATGCCGTCCATCCATCCTTGCACGCCGGCTTCGTCAAGCGGAACCGTCACTTTCACCCATTCCCCGGCAGGTATGCCGTCAGGCAGCAAATCGGCGGAGTTAAGCTCCGCAAGCGCCTGCCCGCCAAGCGTGAACGCCAGCTTAAACGACTGTCCCCCCTGGCCGCTTCCGCGCAGCCAGAAGCTGAAATTATCATACTCCCCCGCATTCATAATGCGATCCTTGTACAGATAGACGGCTTGCCCTTCCTTGGCTTCGAACCGGATCGAACGGCTCCCTTCATACACCGTCCCCGTCTCGTCCAGGCTGACGCCCGCCCAGCTGTTGTTGTGAAACGTTTCCTCCAACTGATCGTCGAATACGCTCAGCTGATTGATCTCCGAGCCGAGGGCTCTCGGTCCCGGAACCGCCAGCTGAGTAAACAGCATCGCCGTCGTCAGCAGGACAGCCACCTTGGAGCGGCCCTTAGCTTTCATGCTTGTCCCCATTAACAGTGCTCCTTTTCTAGTTAGTAACACCCCCCATTTTACTGGACAGGATCGTCCACTCGATAGTTACAGACTGTCACAGTTATTGTCACCACTTGGCAGCGAGACTCCTTTGCGGGAACGGCAAAAAGCCGCTCGGCGGTCCGGTAAGACTTAAGCGGCGTAGCAGCGTATGAAAGCTGAATTGCTTAATAGACGTCTTCCAGAAGCAAGCCGCTTAGGATGGCAACAGCGGCTATTCTGTCGTTCGTACCCACTTTATTGTAGATGACGCTAATATAGTTCCGGACGGTCCCTTCGCTCATGAACAGCGATGATGAAATTTGCTTATTCGTATAGCCCTCGGTCATAAGCTCGATAATCTTCCGCTCTCGCACCGTAAAGCAGTACCCGCTCTCTCTTAGCTTGCGTTCATCGAACCGATCTGCTCTTCCTTCGGATAAAACGGACAGCTTGGCAGCAAGCTTCGACGCGATTGGCGCCGGCAATATCACCTCCCCGTTCATCGCATCGCGTATCGTCTGAACAATGATTCGGGATGACATGTCCTTCAGCAGAAAGCCGTCGGCTCCGCCTGCCATCGCATCGACAATATAACGGTTCTCCGCGAAGGTCGTAAGCATCAGCACGACGGTGCCGGGATACTCTCTCTTAATCCGCTTCATAGCATCAATACCGTCCATCCCCGACATTTTTATATCCATTAGCACAACATCAGGTTTATGATCCTGGACCGCTTGCAAGGCTTCCTTTCCGTTGGCGCACAAGGCCGAGATCTCCAGTCCCTCTTCGGTTTGAAGAAGCGTCTGCAGGCCTTCTCTGAGCAGTCTCTGATCATCCACGATGATGATGGAAATCATGTTACCTCACCCTTTACGTTCCCCTATTCACTCAATGGATAAAGTTTAGCAAACGTCGCTTGAAGCGTATAGAGGTATGAACACGATCATGACAGGCATGACGAAGATGATGACAAAAGGTAACTATTCGTACAGGTGAACACGATCTACGATGAGTGAAGGACTTTCACCATTCCGAGTCAGAACGGCGAATTTCCACCACTCATCGAGGAGGAACGTTTTTCATGGAAGTAAAACAAATCACACGAATTTTAGGCGCCGTTGCCCTGCTGGGCGGCATAGCGCGAATCTGCATGGCGCCATCCGCCTACATCTGGGGAAGCAACAGTATGCAGGAGCTGATTTGCGGCTTCGTCGCCTGCGTGTTGATGGGTATCGGCATCATCGGAGTTTACCTGCACCAGGCGCCGAGAAGCGGTATGCTCGGATTGGTCTCGGTATTGCTCCTCTCCGTTAGCAGCTCGTTGACCGTAGCGCTCGTCTGGAACAACATGCTAGGCTTGCTGCCGGAGGACCACAGCTATATTTCAACGCTGATGCCCATTAACTCCGTGTTGGCGCTGATCGGTCAGATCGTCTTCGGCATAACGGCGATCCGTGCCCGCGTTTATCCCATTTGGAGCCTGATTCTATTCATCGTATATCCCGGCATTTATTTTATCCCTGCCGTGTCCGATCTAGGGTCCGTCGCCTGGGGTCTCTGTTATGTCGTATTTGCTTATTACATTTTGCAAGGGCGTGCTCGTAGAGCCTGAGCCTCTCCCCCGCATATCCGTTAAGGTCGAACCGGCCGTCAGCATGCCCTTGCAGCAATCGCAGCTGCTACCCGGTTCGATTCGCTTGAGGGAAGTATGTAGCATTACTCATTTAAGCGGAAATTCCAGCTTAATTCCGCTGTCGCACCATTTTAGAGCAATTTAAGGCGGCTATCCCGCTCTAATTTCGCGATTCTCCACTTTTTGCGAAATTAACGCGGAATAGCAGCTCTAAATCTTCCGCAACGGCCCATTTGAGGAATTTAACGCGGATTTTCCGCTCTATATAATCCTTCTATATAACCTTTCCTCTTGAGAGAGGAGATTAGGAAATCTAAAAACATCAAAAAACCTTTAGATCTCATTGGATCTAAAGGTCGTCTTATTAGTATGGTGCGCGTAGAGGGACTTGAACCCCCACGGTTGCCCGCCAGATCCTAAGTCTGGTGCGTCTGCCAATTCCGCCATACGCGCGCATTCGCTTGCATTCGATCCGGATATGGAAAGAATGGTGAGCCATGAAGGACTCGAACCTTCGACACCCTGATTAAAAGTCAGGTGCTCTACCAACTGAGCTAATGGCTCGAGAATGGCTGGGGATCTAGGATTCGAACCTAGGAGTGACGGAGTCAAAGTCCGTTGCCTTACCGCTTGGCTAATCCCCAACGGTAGGAATAAATGGTGGAGGCTGAGGGGATCGAACCCCCGACCCTCTGCTTGTAAGGCAGATGCTCTCCCGGCTGAGCTAAGCCTCCACGATAACGATATTAAAGAAGATGGTGACCCCTAGGGGATTCGAACCCCTGTTACCTCCGTGAAAGGGAGGTGTCTTAACCGCTTGACCAAGGGGCCATGGATAGTAGGGAAATGGAGCTCTCAACCGGGATCGAACCGGTGACCTCATCCTTACCATGGATGCACTCTACCTACTGAGCTATGAGAGCATGGTCCTTACTTATACACAGCGATAGAGGAATCAATCCAGTCTGGCGACGTCCTACTCTCCCGGGACCCTGCGGTCCAAGTACCATCGGCGCTGGAGGGCTTAACGGTCGTGTTCGGGATGGGTACGCGTGGAACCCCTCCGCCGTCATCACCAGACCAGATTGCTTCATTTCAAGCCATGTTTAA
>Ga0160454_100087_pt1 | contig 122789 bp, 89 predicted proteins | sample HID1971M_E6MG_FD_108218 | JGI IMG/M metagenome (GOLD analysis project Ga0160454, IMG submission 108218) | Enriched millipede-associated microbial communities from UW Madison campus, WI, USA - HID1971M_E6 MG | ecosystem: Host-associated > Arthropoda: Insects > Digestive system > Unclassified ...
AAAGGGGTACACGGTAATGAATACAGGATTGAGGATGTCCGTAGCACAACTGCAGAATAGTCTCATGGAACGCAAAACAAAGGACCGTCAGGGAATGAACTCATCCCTGACGGTTTTTCTTATATATTTTGATTCGTTTGTACGATCGATCGTACAAATACCGCGATTAGGATGGGCGATTCGTCTATTTCATGTGATTAATCATACAAAATACGGCGTTGGAGAGTTGAGGGTGCCAGATTTGTACGATGATTCGTACAAGTTGACCTCAACCAAACGATGAAGGATGGGGCTTTGTACGAAGTATCATCTATTCGAACGCGATCTACTCTGTCCGGAAGAAGCTGAAGGCGTTTTTGATCGTGCATGCGGACAGCTCCGTGCCAATTGAGCCCGCTAATGTCGTCTCGCTGCCTAATTTGCTCCATCACTCGCCGACCGATAGGAATAACAAGCAAATTAGAAATTTCCTACTTGTCTTCCGAGAATACGATAGACTATAATACGGACTATAGTCAGTTATGTAAGCGTTTGTTATGGAATCGATACCAGAACCGTTGGGTATCGATAATAATATCAGTATGGAATCGATACCATATTGCGAAACACAACTAAAATTATTGCTGGAGGGGAACCGGATGAAGTTCGTCGAGGTGAACGGAATCAAGCTGTCGCAGCTTATGATCGGCACGGGAGACATCAAGAAGTGGGGCAGCACGGAGATGCTGGATCAGTTCGTGGCGGCGGGAGGTACGGCAATCGATACGGCGCATCAATATCGCGAGGCGGAAAAGATCGTCGGACAATGGCTGCGGGAGACGGGAAATCGGGATCGGGTGGTCATTCTGACCAAAGGAGCCCACCATGACGACGGCAGCCCGGGAGCGAGAGTTACTCCCGAAGCGATCCGCAAGGATCTATCCGAGAGTTTGGAGCGGCTTGGCACCGAACGCATCGACTTGTATGCGCTGCATCGGGACGATCCTTCCGTTCCCGTAGGGCCGGTTATCGAAGAGCTGAACCGGCATCTCGAAGCAGGAACGGTGCGGGCGATCGGCGCTTCGAACTGGACTTATTTGCGAATCAAGGAAGCGAACGAATACGCCGCCAGCCACGGCTTAAAGGGCTTTATGTTCAACAGCGTCAACCTGAGCTTGGCAAAAGCCAACGAGCCTCGCTGGGAAGGTTGCGTATCGGCGGACGAGGCAACCAGCGACTGGCATAAGGGGAATCAGCTGCCGTTGCTGTCGTGGTCGGCGCAGGCGGGCGGATTTTTCGCCGGACTGTTCTCTCCTGAGGACCGTTCCAATGCGGAGATGGTCAGAGTGTATTACAACGACGACAATTGGGAGCGATATCGCAGAGCGGTTAAGCTGGCTGAGATGAAAGGCGTTTCCTCAAATCAGATCGCCTTAGCGTTCGTGCTCAATCGTCCCTTCCCGACCGGAGCTATCATCGGCCCTCGCAGTCAATCCGAGCTTAACGATTCCTTGCAGGCGATGAATATTGAGTTAACCGGGGAGCAGTTGGAATGGCTGAACCTGGAGAGAGAGGAGCTGGCGTAATGAGAGAGAAGCTTGCGGCACAGCTGTTTACGGTGAGAAACGAGCTCAAGCGCGATTTTATCGGGACGTTGAGAGAGCTGAAGAAGATGGGCTGGGCGGCCGTTCAAATCGACGGTCTGCACGGCAACGATCCGAAGGAAATTGCAGAGGCCATGCGGGAGCTCGGGCTTAAGACGGCAGGCATGCACGTCGGATTGGAACGGATGAACAACGACTTGGAAGCTGTGCTTGAAGAAGCGAGGCTGTTCGATACGAAGGACTTCATCTGCCATTCGCTGCCGGATCGACTGCAGAATGAAGATGGCTACCGTACTGTGCGCAGGGATCTGCTGGCCGTTTCGGAGAAAGTGTCTCATCTTGGCTTCCGCGTCGGCTACCATAATCACGACTTTGAATTTCATACGGAGATCGACGGGCGCTACGCTCTCGACTATGTGCTGGATTTGGACGCCGAACGTCCGATCTACGCGGAGATCGATACTTACTGGGTCAAGAAGGCGGACCTTGATCCGCTCCAATACATTAGCAAATATGCCAATCGGATGCCGATTCTTCACCTCAAGGATATGACTGCGGACGATCGGCGGTATTTCGCGGAAATCGGCAGCGGAGTTATCGATTTCGCTCCGATCCTTCGCTGGGGCGAGGCGAACGGAGTCGAATGGTACGCCGTCGAACAGGACTACTGCCCGGGAAGTCCGCTCGACAGTCTGGCGAACAGCTTGGAATATTTGACGAAGAGGCTGCCGTGATCGATGTTGAGCGGTGTGGAACTGATATTCGATCCTAAAGTATGGCAGATTAGCAGCTGGGAGCTGACCCTTAGAATACTGCTTGCCCTCGTATTAGGCGGATTGATTGGACTGGAACGGGAGCTTGGCGGTCATTCCGCCGGCTTCCGGACGCATATTCTCGTGACGATGGGTTCCGCGATCATCGTGCTGCTATCCGCATACGGCTTCTCCTCGTTCGCTTCGGAACCGAACGTGCGGATGGACCCGGCCCGACTGGCCGCGCAGGTCATCAGCGGCATCGGTTTTCTCGGAGCGGGAACGATTATGCGCACGGGGTTGACCGTGTCGGGTCTGACGACGGCGGCGTCGCTGTGGGTATCCGCGGCGATCGGGCTGTCGGCCGGAGCGGGATTTTACTACTGCGCGATCATATCGACCTGTCTGGTGGTGATCAGTTTGTTTGTCCTGAACAAGGTAGAGAAGCTGTTCTCACGAACGAAGAAAATACGGGAAGTACAAATCAAAATGGACAGAAAGTCGGCAGGCCTGGGTGCCGTGCTGGCTTACCTGAATCGGAGCGGGCTGCAAATCAACAAGCTGACCGTGGACAACGAAGAGCAGTCCGATGCGCCGAGCGGACGCTGCTTGATTCTGCGCATTCAGGTCAAATTAAAGAAGGTAAAGAAATACGAGGAAGTGATCGCCGCGTTGGTCGGCATGGAAGGCGTCGTCGGTTTCGAAACGCTGGATATGACGGCATGAATGCAGCCGGGCGGTCGGATGGAAAGGAGCTTGAACTATGCTGTTAACGGAATCGAAAATTAAAGAACGTCTGCAGGAGCTGGAAGCGACGAGGTATCGGGACGCAATTGCGATCGAAGCTTTCCGCTGGACGGAGGACGAGAGCGGCGAAGTCGCTCCCAAGCCTCCTCAAGCTGAGGGGAGCGAGACGATCCGGCTCGGAGAGACCTGGGTCGGACGAGACAGATACGCATGGCTTTCGCATACCGCGACAGTTCCGCAGCAGTGGGCTGGACGCAAAGTGATTGGCCGCTTTGACTTCGGCGAGACCGGAGGAGGCAACAACTCGGGATTCGAATCGTTGTTCTACTTGAACGGCGCGCCATATCAAGGCGTCGATTCCAACCACACGGAAGTCTTTTTCCCGCAGGAGACGGTCGGAACCGACATTCGGATCGATATCCGGCTGTGGTCGGGGCTTGAAGGCGGAGGCCCGCCGAAGCCGCGCAAACATACGATCCAGGTGGCCGAGCTTTGCTGGCTGGATGAGGCAGCGGACGACTATTACTATACGGCGCGCGCTGCGCTCGAGACGATCAAGACGCTGGACGCCAACCATCCCGACCGCATTCAGCTTGTGAACGCGCTGGATCGCTCGCTGCTTAAAATCGACTGGTCCTATCCTCGTTCGGAAGCGTTTTACTCTTCGGTGAGCGAGGCTCGCGATTCGCTTCGCGCCGATCTGGCGGCCATCGAGAAGCATTCCCGCGTCACAGTAACTTGTATCGGCCATACGCACATCGACGTGGCGTGGCTGTGGCGGCTCAAGCATACTCGCGAGAAATGCGCCCGTTCGTTCTCGACCGTGCTGCGGTTGATGGAGCTGTTCCCGGACTATGTCTTTTTGCAAACGCAGCCTCAGCTCTACGAATACGTGAAGAACGATTTTCCGGAAATCTACGAGAAAATCAAGGAGCGTGTCCAGGAAGGCCGCTGGGAAGCGGCCGGGGGCATGTGGCTGGAAGCCGATTGCAACCTGACGTCCGGCGAATCGCTCGTGCGCCAGTTGCTGTTCGGAACCCGTCTGTTCCGCGAGGAATTCGGCTCGGAATGCCGCTATTTGTGGCTGCCTGACGTATTCGGCTATAGCTGGGCTTTGCCGCAAATTTTGAAGAAATCCGGCATCGATACGTTTATGACGACCAAAATCAGCTGGAGCCAGTTCAACCGGATGCCGCACGATACGTTCCGCTGGCGCGGCATCGACGGCTCCGAGGTGCTCACCCATTTCATTACGACGCCCGACGAGCACGACAGCCCTTACTATACTTACAACGGGGTCGTCGAAGCGCAAATGGTCAAGGGCATCTGGGACAACTACCGCGATAAAAATATCAACGAAGAGCTGCTGCTGTCGTACGGCTACGGCGACGGAGGCGGAGGCGTCAACCGCGAAATGCTGGAGATGCGCCACAGATTGGACGAAATGCCGGGGCTGCCCCATGTGAAGACCGGAACGGCCGACGCTTACTTCCAAGGCCTTCAAGAACGCGTCGCCAACACCGATCAGTACGTTCACACGTGGGACGGCGAGCTGTACCTGGAATTCCACCGGGGCACATATACGAGCCAAGCGTATAACAAGCGGATGAACCGCAAGCTGGAGCTGGGCTACCGCGAGGCGGAATGGTTGGGCGCTTTCGCGAGCCTTCTGAACGGAGATTGGTCCGCTTATCGCCAAGCCGACTTAAATGCAGGCTGGAAAATTATTTTGCGCAATCAGTTCCACGATATCATTCCCGGCTCCTCCATCAAGGAAGTGTACGAGGACAGCACGAAGGAGTATGCCGAGGCGAAGCAGACGGTCGACTCGGCTTGGGCGCACGCGACGAACGCCGTTCTTGCGCAGAAGGAGAAAGCGGTAACGGTATTCAACTCCTCGCCGTGGACGCGCAGCGACCTGGCCGAAGTGGCGTTGCCTGAAGGCGCGGCAGACGGAGAGTGGATCGACGCGCAAGGCCGGATCCTTCCCGCAGAGCGCAAAGGAGATCGTTGGAACGTCAAGGTGGAAACGCCGGCAATGGGCTATGCGACGATCGGGTTCCGGCCATCCGCCGACAAGGGCTCTCAAGAGACAGCGTTCCGCTTCGAACAATCCGGCATCGACACGCCGCATTATCGGATCGACTGGAACGAAGCCGGCCAATTAACCGGAGTATGGGATAAGGCGGCAGGCAAGCAGGTGCTGGCGGACGGAGAGCGCGGCAACGTGCTTCAGGTGTTCGAGGACAAGCCGCTTATGTTCGACGCGTGGGACATCGATATTTACTATCAGCAGAAAATGCGCGAGGTGACCGAGCTGCAATCGGTTGAGCTGATTCACAACGGCTCGCTTTCGGCTTCCGTTCGCTTTGTCTGGAAGTATATGAATTCCACGATTTCGCAGGTGCTGCATGTATATGCGGACTCCAGACGCATCGACTTCGCGACAGAGGTCGACTGGCAGGAGCGGCAGCAGCTCTTGAAGGCGGCGTTCCCGGTCGCGGTGCGCTCGACTGAGGCGACCTACGACATTCAATTCGGCAACGTCAAGCGTCCGACGCACTGGAATACGAGCTGGGACTGGGCGAGATTCGAGTCGGTCGGCCACCAGTGGGCCGATCTGTCCGAGCGCGGCTACGGCGTCAGTCTGCTCAACGATTGCAAATACGGCTATGACATCAAGGGGCATACGATGCGCCTGAGCCTGATCAAGTCGGCGATCGAACCCGATCCCGATGCGGACAGAGGACATCACGAATTCACGTATGCGCTGCTCCCGCATCAAGGAGACTGGTACGAGGGCGGCACGGTCAAAGAGGCGTGGGCGCTCAACAACCCACTGCGCACCGGCGCAGGCGCTACGGCGAAAGCGGAAGCTTCCCTGCTCCGTGTGTCCTCCGATAACGTTATGATCGACGCGGTCAAGAAGGCGGAGGACTCGGACAGACTGATCGTCCGGCTGCACGATTATTCCGGCATGCGGGAGAAGGTCGTCCTGACCAGCGATCTGAATGTCGTCTCCTGGCAGGAATGCGACCTGATGGAACGACCGATTGGCGAGCCGCAAGCCGCCGATCGCGTTGAGTTCAATCTGCTGCCGTACGAGCTCAGAACGTTTAAGCTCGACATTCGGGCTTAGATGAAGGAGGGACGAAGCATGAACGACGATTACAGTCGTTATCCGGAGGCGATGCAGAGACTGTTCGCGGAAGCGGACAAGAAGCTTGCCGGCCGTCCGAAGCTGCTGGGCATGTTCAAGCGCTGCTTCGCCAGCACGCTGGAGACGACAACCAAACGGATGGAGGACGGCTCGACATTCGTCATTACCGGCGATATTCCCGCGATGTGGCTGCGCGATTCCAGCGCCCAGGTAAGGCATTACATTCCGCTGGCTGCGGAGGATGCCGAGCTTGGCGCTATGATCGAAGGAGTCGTGCGTCGGCAGATGATGTATGTCGGCATCGATCCGTACGCCAATGCGTTTAACGAAAGCCCGAACGACGAGCGCTACGACGAAGACCTCACCGATCTTAATCCGTGGGTGTGGGAGCGCAAATACGAGATCGATTCGCTCTGTTATCCGGTGCAGCTCAGCTATTTATACTGGAAGGCGACGGGGCGGACCGCGATGTTCGACGAGCAGTACCGTTCCGCTCTCCGCCGCATTTTGCAGCTATGGGAGACGGAACAGTATCACGACGCGCAATCTTCCTATCGGTTTCAGCGATTCGATTGTCCGCCGACCGATACGCTTCGCAACGGTGGCAAAGGCATGCCGGTAAATTACACCGGCATGACCTGGTCGGGCTTTAGGCCGAGCGACGACGCTTGCACGTTCGGGTACTTGGTTCCCTCCAATATGTTCGCTGCCGTCGTTCTCGGATACATGGCCGAAATTGCGGACCAGGTGTACCGGGACGAAAGGCTGCGCCGCAAGGCGGAGCGGCTGAAAGAGGAGATCGAGTTCGGCATCGAAGCTTACGGCACGCTCTTTCACCCGAAATACGGGAAAATCTACGCCTACGAAACGGACGGATACGGCAACCATCATTTGATGGACGACGCCAACGTACCTAGCTTGCTGTCGATTCCGTATCTCGGATATCGTTCAGCGGACGACCCGGTGTATCGCAATACGAGACGTTTTATTCTCAGCGAGGACAATCCGTACTATTATGAAGGTACGGCTGCGAGCGGCATCGGAAGTCCGCATACGCCGCATCGCTATATTTGGCACATTGCCCTCTCTATGCAGGGACTGACTTCCCGCGACCCGCAGGAGACTGTGCGGCTGCTCGATACGTTGCTGGCGACGGATGCAGACACCGGCTTTATGCATGAAGGCTTTCACGCCGACGATCCTCAGCTCTACACTCGGCCGTGGTTTGCTTGGTCGAACAGCCTGTTCGCGGAGTTCGTGCACGGCTTGATGCGCCAAGGAGCATTCGATTGACGAAAGGAAGATTGGCTATGCGCCGAACGATGGTTGCCGCCCATACGGGCTGCGGGATTCATCCCGATAATACGATGGCTTCTTTCTTTGAAGGAATGGAGCTGGGCGCCGACATCGTCGAAGTGGACGTGCGCGTTACCCGCGAGGGACGCGCCATCCTGCTTCATGACGATTCGCCCTATTTGCGCACGCACGCCTACGAACAGTTGAACGATTCGAGCGTTCGGGGCCTGCTCGACCCGATTTATGCAGAGCACGAAATCGCTACCCTGGAGCAGGTGCTGAAAGCCTCCGATCCTCAAGGAACAAAGCTGAATCTGGATCTGAAATCGGCCGACAGCATCGAGCCGACCGTCAGACTGATTCGGGAATTCGAGGCGCAAAAACGCACGTTTATTACGGGGTGCTCGGATCGCATAACAGAGCTGTATCCCGACATTCAAGTGATGCAGAATACGCCCGATTGGCTGACGATGGAGCAGATGGAACGCTACGGGGACTTTGCGGAAGCGGTTTGCGCGGAAGCGCGGCGCGGCGGATACGCCGGCCTGAACATGAACGGCTTTACCTGTCTGCCCCCGATCGTGAAATATGCGCATGCCGCAGGACTGAAGGTATGGGTCTATACGATTAACGAACGTCCGCTCATGGAGTGGTTTCTCGGCATGGGCGTAGACGCCATAACGACGAGAGCGCCGAGGCTGCTGCTGGAGCTTGCGAATGGCGCAAAAAATTAAAAATACCTGTAGCCAAGAGGAGAATTATTTGATATAATTCACTCATGGAAAGCGCTTTCTAAAACAAAGCGCAATTTTTTAACAAGCGACTGGTAACGATTTCAGAAAAGAGGAGTACGAGGCTCAGACAGGCGAAAGCTTCCGGTTTGAATTTCCAGAGAATTAGTTTTTCGCCGCTTTTACACAGTTTTTACATTCGGTTAACCGAATGGGGTTGTACGGAGTCTCCAAATCAGCTACGATCTCTTTGACAGCAGTTCCATTTTCAGGGGAGAAAAGCTTTTGCAGGACGTTCAACAACCGGTAATTCTGTAAAGGGGGAGGATCGAACGGGGAGCTAATAAAGTTTTTGAAACTCATTATGGAATCGATACCAGACGAAATTTCGAAAAGAAGGTGATTCCCGCCAATGAAGCAAACGAACGCCGCGCCGGCGCTGCAGGCTCCAAAACGGAGGCTCTGGAAGGAAATACTGAAGCACCGGTACCTATACATGATGGTGTTGCCTTGTATCGTTTTCTTTATCATTTTCAACTACATTCCGATGGGCGGGCTGCTCCTTGCCTTTAAGGATTACAAGTTCAACAAAGGGATTTTAGGAAGTCCATGGGTCGGCTTCGATTACTTCCAGACCTTCTTTAATTCCTATCAAAGCGGAATGTTAATCAAGAACACGCTGATTATTAGCGGAATGAAGCTGTTTCTGTACCTGCCGTTCCCGATCATTCTCGCTTTGATGTTTAACGAGATTCGGAACAAATGGTTCAAAAATATTTCTCAAAGCATTCTTTACTTGCCGCACTTTATTTCCTGGGTCGTCGTCGTTGGTTTGGTCCAACGCATTCTCGCTCCCGACACAGGTTTGCTTAACCAGTTTATCTCCGGAATGGGCGGAGACGGAAGCACCTTCTTCATGATGGAACCGGACTACTTCTACCAGATCATGTTCGGAAGTCATCTGTGGAAGTCGATCGGTTGGGACTCGATCATCTACATGGCAGCCATCGCCGGAGTAAATCCCGACATGTACGAGGCGGCCAAGATTGACGGCGCCGGCAAACTGCGGGAAGTGTGGAGCATTACGATTCCGTCGATTACGCCGACCATTGTCATTCTGTTCATTTTGTCGCTGGGTAACATTTTGTCCGCCGGTTTCGATCAGCTTTACCTGCTGCGAACGCCGGGGAATATGCATCTAGCGGATATACTTGATACCTACATTATTCAAATAGGCTTGCAGGGCGGGCAATATGGCTACGCAACGGCTGTCGGCATGATGCAAGGGGTAATCGGATTGATTCTGGTCGTACTAGCGAACAAAATTTCTCGCAAGGTATCCGATACCGCATTGTGGTAACGATTCCATTCGACAAGTTCTCAGTGGTGGAAAACGTCTTTAGACGTATTTCATAAAACAAATTAGCGAAAAGGGGAAATACGCGTGAATAAGAAATGGGCGAAGTTTTTGGCGCTTCCGCTGGCAGCGACGATGCTGATCACGGGCTGTTCCAACAGCAATAACGGCGGAAGCAATGCAAGCAGCAGTCCGAGCGGCGACGCTTCGGTCGCTCCGGCAGACAAACCGGCAACCTGGATCGCCGATCGTAAAATCAAAGGGCTCGTATTCATGGGCACCGACGATTACACGGAAGATATGAACCCGGAGATCAAAGCCGAAATCAAGAAAAGAACAGGTATCGACTTCGAGATCGAGATCATGAAAGCCAGCAAATCGATCGACGGACTCATTGCGGGCATCGCAGCCAACGACTTGCCGGATTTCATCGCGTTCTACTTGAACAACAGCGGACGCCCGGAAATGTCGGTCGTGCTGAAGGCGGCGCGTGAAGGCGTATTCACCGACCTGACTCCGCTTATGAAAGATACGAAAGTATACAGCAAATATTTGCAGGAAGATTTTCTGCCTAACGATACGAAATACGGCGTTATGTTCCGTCCGGAATTCAACGGCTCTACTTATTTCATTCACATGAACGTCAACCGCGAGGGCGGTTACGACTCCCGCAAATATGCCGGAGGACCATACATTCGCAAAGACATCGCGGACGCGCTGGGCGTTGACCCACGCACGATCAAGACGACGGATCAGCTTTACGAGCTGGCGAAGAAGATCAAACAAGGCGGCTTCAAAGACAGCAACGGCAAAGACGTAGTTCCGATCGGCCCGAACTACTGGGGCGGACAGGAAATCGGCAAGCTGTTCGGCGATCTGGAGTGGGGCGAAGAAAATCAATGGATCCGTCCGGACGAATCCGGCAAGATGCAGCACGAGGCGCAAAACCCGCTTGTGATGAAGAAAGTCGAATATGTGCAAAAGCTGCTCTCGGAAAAGCTGATTCACCCGGAATTCTTCACGCTGGACGAATCGCAATCGACGGAAGGAGCGCTTAACGGCACTTGGGGAATTATCGCCAACATGCACAACTATCAAGATTTCAACCAAGATATGCACTATCTGCCGCTGGGTCCTTTGAACGGCATTGACGGCGAGTATCAAATGCAGGTCGCATTCAAATCGGGCTACTCGGCGTGGGCGATTCCGTCGACGACGAAAAATCCGGAAGACATTATGAAGTTCGCGGATTATTTGGCTACGCGCGAAGGCAAGCTTCTGTGGAAATACGGTCTGGAAGGCCGCGACTATACGTTAGGCGCTGACGGCAACCCTCTCGTGAAGCAAGAAGTTATGGATCTACGCACGAATGACTCGAATGCAGCCAAAGCGCTTGGCTTCGGCGGCGTTAAGAACTACTGGGGCGAATTGCTCGGCAGCACCGACATCGACTGGATGGCCGACTTCGGAGAAATGGAGTATGGCGATAAGCTGCAGGACTCGACGAGCCAAGGCGCGCTGGAAATCGCGAAGTATTGGGACTGGGACGCGAAGCGCGCGAACGCCAACGTCTTCGACGCTTATTCTCCAAACGCGTTCCTGGGCGAATTCGCCAGAGGCAACGAGCTGAAAGCGGCGTTCGACAACTACAAAGACAGCCTGGTTAAAGCTTACTACAGCAAAACTCCGGAAGCAGGAAAAGCAGTTATCGACAGCGCCCTGAAGCAAATGCAGGCTGCCGGACTGGACGACTATCTGAAACTGCTTGATCAGAAGCACGCAGATCCGCACACGAAGATTTCGTATCGCGCATTCTAATTCAGAATAACGCAAGTTATCAAGCAGGGCGGTTTTATCCGGTCGGATAAAACCGCCTGCCTTTCCAGAGGAGGGGAGTACGTGGGTAACGAATTTTATAAGACAAGTACAAGCGAGAAACTGTTCAAATTTATCAACTACGCCCTGATTGTTGCGCTGTGCTTGTCGATCATTCTTCCTTTCTTGAACATTACGGCTCTGGCATTTAATCCGGGCAGGGATGCGGAAAGAGGCGGCATTTACTTCTGGCCGCGCATTTGGTCGCTGGAAAACTTCGAGAAGGTGTTCGAGTCGTCTAACATCGCCACCGCATTTGGCATCTCGATTTTCCGTACCGTTGTCGGTACGGTCGCAAGCGTATTTCTGACGGCGATGGCGGCGTATGCGCTGAAGAGCAAGACGATTCCCGGCGGAAAATTTCTGACGATGCTTGTGTTTTTCACCATGCTGTTCGGCGGCGGCATTATCCCGTATTACATGTTGCTGAAATCTCTCTACTTGACCAACAACATCTGGGTGTACGTTATCCCGGGTCTGTACAGCGCTTGGAACCTGATCATTTTCCGTACCTTTTTCCAGCAGATCCACGTGAGCCTGGAGGAGTCGGCTCGGATTGACGGATACAACGATTTCACGATTTTCACTCGCATCATCCTGCCTTTGAGCCGACCGGTTCTCGCCGTTATCGCGTTGTTTAACGCGGTTGGCCACTGGAACGACTGGTTTACGGGAGCGTTCTACGTGAGATCGGCCAATCTTCGTCCGCTGACGACGCTGATGCAGGAAATGCTCATGAGCGCGGAAGCCATGCGCGAAACGCTGGAACAGGCGGCAGGCTCCTATCATCTGATCGACCGCATCCAGGTGACGGGCAACTCTCTGAAGATGGCGATGATTATTGTCGTTGTAACGCCAATCATTATGATTTATCCTTTTGTTCAACGATATTTTGCCAAAGGTATTATGATCGGCTCCATGAAGGAATAACCGGTATTTGAACTCGGAACAGAGAGCGGGGGGAATTCGCGATGAAAATAGCAAACCCTTATACGAACCAAGGGACATGGCTGAAGGGCAGCTTCCACAACCACACGACGAACAGCGACGGCTGGTTTCCGCTAGAAACGGTATATAAAATGTATGGCGGGTATGATTTTCTCGGCATTTCCGATCACGACAAAATTACGAAGCACGAGGGCAAACGGGAAATTCCGACCGTATTCGAAGCGATCGAGGTCAGCAGCCGCCAAACGCACATGCTTCTCGTACAGCCGCCCCACAAGATCATGGAAGACTACAGCAACGAGTTTACGATTGAAAATTACCAGCGTTTCGTCGATCTGACGGTAGAGAACGGCGGGTTTGCGGTGCTTGTGCATCCGAATCGTTTCTTCTCCAACTATTGGAATTTGGAAGATATGCTGGCGATGGATCGTTATCTCGGCGTGGAAGTATATAACGGAGACGGCAATCCGGAATACGATATCGCTTTTGACAAGTGGGATGCGATTCTGTCCACGGGCTACCGGGTATGGGGCTTCGGCAACGACGATTCCCACGTATACGGCCAAGAGAAACGCGCCTGGAATGTCGTCATGGCGGAAGAAAACACGACAGAGGCGATCATTCGCGCGATCAAGGCCGGCAACTTTTACGTCTCGACGGGATACGGCTTTGAAGGCATCCGGGTCGAAGGCAATACGATCGTAGCGGATCTGCGCTCGAACGAGCTGCTCGACAAAATGTACAAATATGTGACGTTCTTCGGCAAAGACGGCAAAGTGCTCAAGGAGTCGACCGGCCGAATTTCGCAGGCGCAGTACGAATGCCAAGGCGATGAAGGATACGTACGTGTGGCGGTGTATTTGGAAGGCGGATATTCCGCATTTTCTCAACCGCTATTCGTGGAAAAGGAATGATTTAGTAGGAAGTTGGAAGGAGTTGGCGGCTACTTCGGCGAATTATGTCAGTTGGATGCTTTTTTAGTTTGCGACGAGGTGAATGAGATGCAGGTTAAGATCAAAGATGTGGCCAAGATGGCAGGCGTATCTGTGACGACCGTGTCCAGAGTGTTGAACGGAGAGAAATACGTTAAAGACGATCTCAAAGCGAAAGTGAACCGAGTCATCGAAGAATTGGGATACGCTCCGAGTCAAATCGCCCGCAGCTTGGTGCGCAAAAAGACGAACCTCATCGGAGTCATCGTGCCCGACTTGACATCCAGCTTTTATTCGACGATTTTGAGCAGCATCGAGGAACGTGCGAGCGCCAACGAATACCATCTGCTTGTCTGCAACATCAGCGAGGACATCGACAAAGAGTACAAGTATTTGAACGTGTTCCAGGAAATGCGCGTCGAAGGCATCATCATTATGCATGAGAAAATAAACGAGCAAATCCGCGCGTTCATTCATAAAATCAAGACGCCAGTCATTTTCTCCAGCGTTAAACCGATGGATCAGAAGTTTATTTCGGTCATCGTCGACGACTATGCCGCCTCTTATGATGCAACGCGTTATTTGATCGAGCAGGGGCACGAGACGATTGGATTTATCGGCGGAGACATGCGGGACGTGACCTCCGGCCAGAATCGGTACAGCGGCTATCGCAATGCGATGTCGGACTTTGGCAAGAAGCTGGTGTTCGAGCATATCCGTTTTGGCGATTACAAGGTTCAGAGCGGCTACGACCAGATGAAGGAAATGTTGAGCGCGGGCAGTCCGCCTTCGGCGGTATTCGCGGTCAGCGACGACATGGCGGTCGGCGCCATCAACTGCATTCGGGATCATAATCTCCGAGTGCCGGAAGATATTGCGATCATTGGTTTCGACGGAAGCCAATTGACCGAGCTTGTCCGTCCAACGCTGACTTCGATGGAGCAACCGATTCACCAGATGGGCAGAGTGACGATGGACGTGCTGCTCAAGTTGATTGCCGGCGATACGCCTCCGGACGGAGACGTTGTGCTCGAGCATCGCCTGGTCGTTCGGGAGAGCTCGCGCAGCCAGGAACGGCAAGCGGACGAAATAACAGGATTGGAACAGGAATAAGCAAGCCAATGGGGAAGTGACAACTGTGAAATCATATGACGCAATCGTTATCGGCGATGCGAACATCGATCTGGTCGTTGCGGGGTGCGAGGAAATTCCCGGCCCCGGCCAGGAAGTATTCGTTCCCAACATGACGTTGCATGTCGGCGGGGGAGCGGCTTTGTTCAGCTTGGCGCTGGCCAAGCTCGGGTTAAAAATCGCATTTAACGGGATTCTTGGAGAAGATGGTTTCGGGCAATATGTCCGGAGTCAATTTTCTCGTTATGGAATCGATACCAGATATATTCGTACCAGCAAAAAGAACAATACCGGCATCTCCATCGCGATCAATCCAGAGAAGGATCGCTCTTTTATTTCTTATGCCGGCACCAACGCGGAGATGAGCCTGATGGAGCTGGATATGGACAGCGTTGCCGCCGGTCGCCACGTTCATCTGACCGGATATCGTGGAAGCCAAAACCATCGGGATTACATGGAGATGACCCGGAAACTCAAGGCGCTGGGCGTGACGACCTCAATCGACGTAGGCTGGGATGACACCGGGGAGTGGTATAACGGCATTTTCGAGCTGATGGGCGAGGTGGACGTCTTTTTCATGAACGAAGTGGAGGCTATGAACTACACGGGCTGTTCCACTATAGAGGATTGTCTGCAGGTGCTGACTCGGCACAGCCGCCATATTGTGCTTAAGCTCGGCTCCAAGGGCGCCGTTGCGGCAGTCGCCGGATCGACGACGTACCGCTCCAGCTTTCCGGTAACTGTAAGGGATACGACGGGAGCGGGGGATTCGTTCAACGCCGGCTACATTTACGGCTTTCTGTCCGGACGCAGCGCAGCGCAAAGTCTGCTGTACGCCAACGGCTGCGGGGCGATGTCGGTCAGTCAGTACGGAGGCAATACGGGAACGTCCGACGGGGCTTCGCTGGAAAAGTTCATTGCGGAGAAAATCGGGCATACGACGGACAGCTGGGAAGCTGTGAGTTAACGGGACGGTTTGCAGACGCGAAAGTGAAGTGCAGGCGGCCAAGAGGGATGAGCGTCGACAGGGAAAGCACGAGCGCCGAGGAGGAGTAAAATGAGCTTGAAATTTAATGGGGACGGCAAATTCAAAATTGTCCAATTTACGGATATGCATTTCGGGGACGACAAGGAGGAGGACCGGATCAGCGACGGCAAGACGGCTGATCTCGTCCAACGGATCATCGCTTCGGAGAAGCCGGATTTGATCGTGCTGACCGGCGATATGATCTGGAGCCACGGCGTTCCCGATCCTAAAGCGAGCTTTCGCCGGGCGCTCGCGCCGGTTGTCGCCTCCGGGCTTCCTTGGGCGGCCGTATTCGGCAATCATGACGCCGAAGCGCGCGTGACTCACGAAGAGCTGCTGGCCATTCAGCAGGAAAATGACAAATGCCTTTCCGTTGCCGGCCCTGCTGACATCCATGGGACCGGCAATTATGTATTAACGGTGCAAGGAAGCGAAGGCGAAGCGGCTGTGGCTGCGGCTCTTTACTTCTTCGATTCCGGCATTAACGCTCCTGAGCCGATCGGCGGATACGCCTGGATTCACACCGACCAGGTGAATTGGTATACGCAGCAGGCTCGACAGTTGGCGGAACGGGCCGGAACGGGAATCGGGCCCGAGGCGAGGGCTGCGACAGGATCGGCGGCAGTGGAAGGATTGGAGATAGTGGAAGGTCCGGCGGCAACGGTAAGGTTGGCGACAACGGCAGGGTCGGGGACAGTCGAAGGTCCGGCGGCAGTGGAAGGGCCGGAGACAACGGCAGGGTCGGGGCCAGCTGTAGACGTAGGGGCAGTTTCAGTGGGAGTTTCAGGGGCAGTTTCAGAGGCTGTCTCTGTGGCAGTTTCAAAGGCTGTCTCAGCGGCACCGCTGCCGGCGCTCGCTTTTTTCCACATTCCCGTGCCAGAGTACGATGAGGTGTGGGAAGCCGGACTGGCAACGGGCACGAAGGAAGAGCGGGTCGAATGTCCGAAAATCAACACCGGCTTGTTCGGCGCCATGGTGCAGATGGGCGATGTGATGGGGACCTTCGTCGGCCACGATCACGACAACGATTATTGCGGAACGCTTCACGGCATTCGCCTCTGTTACGGTCGAGTAACGGGCTACAACTGCTACGGCAAGCTGCAGCGCGGCGCTCGTGTGATTCAACTGACGGAAGGGCTCCGCGATTTCGAGACCTGGATCGTTGAAGCGGACGGAGGGATCGTGCGATGAACTTCGAGCTGATCGCTGCAAGCGCTGCGGGTGTCGGGAGCGGAACCGGTGGGAACGGCGATACTGTGGGAGTCGACACGATGATCGTTCCCGTGTTTGCGGAAAGTCTTCAGCGGATGCCAGAGGGGCTGGCTTCTTCCAAGCTGCTGCCTCGTATGGCGGACAGACATGCGACGACCTGGCTCTATGGTGCGGAAGGTCAGCCCGACGTTCTGCTCGTCGGCTTAGGCGAAGCGGTCAAGTACGGTCTGCATGTGCTGCGGGATGCCGCAGGAGAAGCGGGCCGCGCGCTGGTTCGCGAGAATCGGCTAACGGCCGTCTTGATATTTGCGGGGCTGACTGCAGGGCGACCTTCTTGCGATGGAGGAACGGATGAGGTAGAGGCGTGGGTAGAAGGATCGCTGCTCGGCGTTTATTCGTTCGACAAGTATAAGAAGGACGCCAAGGCCCGCGCGGCTGCGACGATCCGGCTTGCTGTCGGCGACGACGAGGCGCTTAGGGAAGCGATTCGTATCGGGAGCATACGGGCGGAGAGCACGATGTGGGCGCGCGATCTGATCAACGAGCCGCCGAACCGTCTTCGTCCACTCGACCTGGCGGCAAGGGTGAAGGCGCGTTTTACCGATACTGAGGCGCAAGTGACTCTGTACGAAGGCGAGCAATTGGAACAAATGGGCTTCGCAGGAGTGACAGCCGTAGGCAAGGGGAGCGAGCATCCGCCGGTTTTTATCGAAGTTCGTTACTGCTCCGATCCGTCGAAGCCTTTAGTGGCGTTGGTCGGCAAGGGCATTACCTTCGATACCGGAGGCATCAGTTTGAAGCGCGATCATGATATCAGCGATATGCGGATGGATATGGCGGGAGCAGGGGCGACGTTGGCCGCGCTCGACATTCTTGTCCGCAGCGGTGCATCCGTGAATGCGGCGGTTCTGGTGCCGGCGGCGGAGAACAGCCCTTCGGGTCGCGCGCTGCTGCCCGGAGAGATCATTACTTATGCGAACGGCTTGTCGGTTCAGGTCGGCAACACCGATTCGGAAGGGAGACTCGTTCTGGCTGATGCCCTGATCTACGCCCATCGCATTGGCGCAGAGCAGGCGATCGACGTGGCAACGTTAACCTATTCCGTTGTAGGAGCCCTCGGCTCTAAAGTGGCCGGCATTCTCGGCGACGATGAGCTCGTGCGGGATGTACGGGCAGCGGGCGAGTCATTCGGAGAGCGCGTCTGGCAGCTTCCGCTCATTGACGAATACGAGGCTTATCTAGCCAGCGATTACGCCGATACGAGCAACATCAGCCGGGTAGGCGAGGCGGGCGCGATTACGGCGGCGCTGTTTTTGCGCAAGTTTGTTCATCCCTCCCTCAGATGGGCGCATATCGATATGAGCGGCACGAAGGAAGCTTCGTCGGCCAAAGGACAACACGCCGTCGGCGCAACCGGCTTCGGAGCGCGGATGCTGGCCGAATATGTCTCGAGGATGAAGTAGGCAGCGTGTTGTTCTGGTGGCGGACCGTCTAACGGTCTGGGAGACCGTAAGAGTCGCGGATGAGAGGTCGGCGGACCGTCTAACGGTCTGGGAGACCGTAAGAAGCGTGAATGAGAGGTCGGCGGACTGTCTAACGGTCTGGGAGACCGTAAGAATCGCGGATGAGAGGCTGGCGGACCGTCTAACGGTCTGGGAGACCGTTAGAATCGCGGATGAGAGGTCGGCGGACCGTCTAACGGTCTGGGAGACCGTAAGAGTCGCGGATGAGAGGTCGGCGGACCGTCTAACGGTCTGGGAGACCGTAAGAAGCGTGAATGAGAGGCTGGCGGACCGTCTAACGGTCCGGGAGACCGTAAGAAGCGTGGATGAGAGGTCGGCGGATGACGGTCTGGGAGACCGTAACTTGTCCGGCGTTATCTTGTGGAGTTCATCCTCGGTGGCATCCGGCACGCGTCAACGATAAAAGAAGCGGAAATAAGAAAGGAGACGGACATGAAAACGGTACGATTAACGATGGCGCAAGCGCTGCTTGCTTTTTTAGACAATCAGTATGTGTCGGTAGACGGGCGAGAGAGCAAGTTCGTTCACGGCGTCATGGGCATCTTCGGGCACGGCAATGTGACGGGGATCGGCGAGGCGCTGGAGCGCGCTCCGGGGGAGCTGCAGTACGTTCAGGGCAAGAACGAGCAGGGTATGGTTCATGCGGCTACGGCGTTCGCCAAACAGAGCAATCGCTTGCAGATCTATGCGTGCACGTCGTCCATCGGCCCCGGCGCGCTTAACATGGTGACGGCGGCGGCTACGGCAACGGTGAACCGAATTCCGGTGCTGCTGCTGCCCGGCGACAACTTCGCTTCGCGGCAACCTGATCCGGTGCTGCAGCAGCTCGAAGTCGCCTCCGATTACACGGTGTCTGCGGCAGATGCATTTAAGCCGGTCAGCCGGTACTGGGACCGGATCGTTCGTCCGGAGCAGCTGATGACGGCTGCACAACAGGCGATGAGAGTGCTGACCGATCCGGCTGATACTGGAGCGGTGACGCTGGCTTTGCCGCAAGACGTGCAGGCGGAAGCGTACGACTACCCGGCGGAATTTTTCGCTAAACGGGTTCATCGCATCGACCGTCGTCCTCCTTCGAAAGAGGCGCTGCAATTGGCAGCTTCCCTGGTAGCGGAAGCCAAGCGTCCGCTGATCATCGCGGGCGGCGGCGTGCATTATTCGGGCGCGACACAGGAACTGCGCGAATTCGCGGAGGCGCTGGGCATTCCGGTCGCGGAGACGCAGGCCGGCAAAAGCGCGCTGCCGTGGAATCATCCGCTGAACCTGGGAGCGATCGGCGTGACCGGCTCGCTGTCCGCCAACCTTCAAGCGAAGGAAGCGGATCTGATCATCGGCGTTGGGACGCGCTATTCCGACTTCACAACGTCGTCGAAGTCGGCTTTTCGCTTCGGTGAAACGAAGGTGTTGAGCATTAACGCGAACGGCTCCGATGCCGCCAAACTTGGCGGAACGGCCTTGACCGCCGACGCACGCGAAGGGTTGACGGCGCTGCGCGAGACGTTGACGGCGCAAGGATATCGTACTGCATATGACGCGGGCGTATTAGAATCGCGCAAGCGGGAGTGGGACGCCGAAGTCGACAGGCTGTATGCGGAAGAGCATCCTGACGGGCTATCCCAAACGCGGGCGCTGGGAGTCATTAACGAGACGATCGAACCGTCTTCGGTTGTCGTCTGCGCGGCGGGCAGCCTGCCGGGAGATTTGCACCGCGTATGGCGCTCGTCCGAGCCGAAAACGTATCACATGGAATACGGCTTCTCCTGTATGGGGTACGAGGTCAGCGGCGCATTCGGCGCGGCGCTTGCCGAACCGGAGCGGGAGGTCTATGCGCTTGTCGGCGACGGCGGCTATCTCATGCTGCATTCGGAGTTGGTGACGAGTCTGCAAGAGAACCGGAAAATTACCGTTCTGCTGTTCGACAACCACGGCTTCCAGTGCATTCACAATCTGCAGCGCGGTCACGGCAGCGACGGCTTCGGCAACGAGTTCCGCTATCGCTCGCAGCAGACAGGACGTCTGACCGGCGACTATATGCCGATCGATTTTGCCGCACATGCCCGCAGCCTTGGCGCTAAAGCCTATAAGGCCGGAAATGCCGAGGAGCTGCGTGAGGCGCTGCGGCTGGCGAAAGCCGAGACGATCTCGACGCTGATCGAAATTCCCGTCGTACCGGGAACGAATACGTCCGGTTACGAATCGTGGTGGCGCGTCGACGTTCCCGAGGTATCGGTATCGGATAAAGTGGCGGAAGCGCACGGAGCGATGAAAGCAAAAATCCGGGAAGCGGGACCTTACTGAGCCGGGGGAGGAGCCATTATGAGCTATATTACATTCGACAGTTCCAAGCGGACGGATTTCGTAGCCATTGGCCGACTGTGCATCGACCTGAACGCCAATGAGATTAATCGCCCGATGGAAATGACGTCCACGTTCACCAAATACGTCGGCGGATCGCCGGCCAACATTGCCATTGGCATGGCCCGTCTCGGGATGAAAACCGGTTTTGTCGGCAAGGTGGCCGACGATCAGATGGGACGTTTTATTACCGATTATCTGGAGCGCAACGGCATCTCGACCTCCGGGGTGACGACGGATCGGACCGGAGCGGTGACGGGGCTTGCGTTTACGGAGATCAAGAGTCCGAGCGATTGCAGCATTCTGATGTATCGCGACAATGTCGCCGACCTGAAGCTTCAGCCGGAGGAAGTGCCGGAGGAATTGATTGCCGGCGCAAAAATGCTGCTCGTATCCGGCACGGCGCTGGCCGCAAGCCCTTCGCGGGAAGCGGTGTTTCTGGCGATCGACTATGCGCGCAAGCATGGCGTCGCGATTGCTTTCGATATCGATTATCGTCCTTATACGTGGTCGTCGGATGCCGAGACGGCCGTCTATTACAATCTGGTTGCGGAAAAATGCGACATCATCGTCGGCACGAGAGAAGAGTTCGACATGATGGAGCGGTTCGAGCGCAATCCGGAGCGTCTGGACGAGATTACGGCGGCCAAGTGGTTCAACTACGCGGCGAAAATCGTCATCATCAAGCACGGCAAGGAAGGCTCCATCGCCTATACGAAGGATGGCGCGTCCCATCGCGCCGTCAGCTACCCGGCGAAGGTCGTCAAAACGTTCGGCGCCGGCGATTCGTATGCGGCCGGATTCCTGTACGGATTGATGCAGGGCTGGGAGATCGCGCGCTGCATGTCGTTCGGAAGCGCGGCCGCTTGTATCGTCATCTCCAGCCATAGCTGCTCCGACGCGATGCCTACGGCCGAGCAGGTTCACGATTATATCGCCAGATGCGAACGTGGAGAGATTACCGCTACTTAAATGCACGTATAGAAGAAGAGAGGAATGAAACCGATGACCAACTACAACGAATCCGCCGGTTCCGCGGCGCTTAGCAACTATATCGGCGGCAAATGGGTGCCATCCGAATCTGGAGTAACGGAGCCGGTGTACAATCCGGCGACGGGCGAAGTCATTGCGAACGTGCCGATCTCCAGCAAGGAAGAGGTCGATGCTGCAGTTCGCGCAGCGCAAGAGGCGTTCCGGACATGGAGCCGCACGCCGGTTCCGCGGCGCGCGCGGGTGTTGTTCAAGTACCAACAGCTGCTCGTGGAGCGTTGGGAGGAACTGGCGCGCATCATTACGCAGGAGAACGGCAAGAGCTACGCGGAAGCCTACGGCGAAGTGCAGCGCGGCATCGAATGCGTCGAGTTCGCGGCCGGCGCGCCTACGCTGATGATGGGCAAGCAGCTTCCCGACATCGCCTCGAACATGGAATCCGGCATGTACCGTTATCCGATCGGCGTGATCGGCGGCATTACGCCGTTTAATTTTCCGATGATGGTGCCGTGCTGGATGTTCCCGCTCGCGATCGCTTGCGGCAATACGTTCGTGTTGAAGCCGTCGGAGCGGACTCCGCTGCTGGCCCAGCGGTTGGCCGAGCTGTTCGCGGAAGCGGGCTTGCCGGACGGTGTATTCAATCTCGTTCACGGCGCACGCGACGTCGTTAACGGCATTCTTGAGCATCCGGGCATTGCGGCCGTCTCGTTCGTCGGCTCGCAGCCGGTGGCGGAGTACGTCCACAAGACGGCAAGCGCGAACGGCAAACGGGTTCAGGCGCTGGCCGGCGCCAAAAACCATTCGATCGTTATGCCGGACGCCGACCTCGACGCCGCCGTGACGCAGATCGTGAGCGCAGCGTTCGGCTCTGCGGGAGAGCGCTGCATGGCCTGTGCGGTCGTCGTGGCCGTCGGCGACATTGCCGACCGTCTCATCGACAAGCTGAAGCAGGCGGCGGACGCGATTACGATCGGCAACGGCTTGGAGCAGGGCGTGTTTCTCGGGCCGGTCATTCGGGACTCCCATAAGGAGAGAACGCTTGGCTATATCGCTGCGGGCGAGCAAGAAGGAGCGAAGCTGCTGCGGGACGGACGCGAGGATGCGGCTGTTGGCGGCGAAGGGTATTTCGTTGGTCCGACGATTTTCGATGAAGTGAAGTGCGAGATGAGCATTTGGCGAGATGAAATTTTTGCTCCGGTGCTGTCGATTATGCGGGCGGAATCGTTGGATGAGGCTATCGAGATCGCCAACCGCTCGGACTTCGCCAACGGCGCTTGTCTGTTCACCGTAAACGGAAGCTCCGTAAGGCAATTCCGCGAGACGATCGACGCCGGCATGCTCGGCATTAACGTTGGCGTACCCGCTCCTATGGCGTTTTTCCCGTTCTCGGGCTGGAAAAAGTCGTTCTACGGCGACCTGCACGCCAACGGGCCGGACGGAGTGGAATTTTACACGCGCAAAAAAATGGTGACTGCTCGATGGTAAGCTCGGGAGCCGTCGCACAGGATCGGGGAGGGAATGTCGAATGAGCAAGCTGATCGTAACGCCGGAATCTACGCCTGGCGCGGATGGACGCGTGCTGGCCGTAACTCCGGCTTCGGCGGGCTGGAAATACGTCGGCTTCGAGGTGTTCCGCTTGCTTCCGGGTCAGACGCTGAGCCGGAGCACGGGCGACAACGAAGCATGTCTCGTGCTGCTGAGCGGCAGAGCGGACGTTCGGACCAACCGTGAAATATGGGTAGGCATCGGACAGCGGATGAGCGTGTTCGAGAAAATACCGCCGTATTCCGTCTACGTGCCTGCCGACGATACGTACGAGGTTACCGCTTTGACGGAGCTTGAGCTGGCCGTATGCATCGCTCCCGGCACGACGCGTCTACCGGCGCGGCTGATCGAGCCGGACGCCGTCGGAGTGGAGCTTCGCGGCAGCGGCTCTACCGAGCGGCTGATTCATAATATTTTGCCTGAGTCGGAAGCGGCCGACAGCCTGCTTGTCGTGGAGGTGTTTACGCCGGACGGTCACTGGTCCAGCTATCCGCCGCACAAGCACGACCGGGACGCGTTGCCGGACGAATCGCTGCTGGAGGAAACGTACTACTACCACGTTCAGCCCGAGCAAGGCTTTGCCGTGCAGCGCGTCTACACCGACGACTTGACGTTGAACGAGACGCTGGCCGTACGCGACGGCGAAACGGTTCTGGTGCCCAAGGGCTATCATCCGGTGTCGGCGCCCCCAGGCTACGAGGTTTATTATTTGAACGTCATGGCCGGGCCGGTTCGCACGTGGAAATTCCACAACGATCCCGCCCATGCCTGGCTGATGCCGCCGCGCAAATGAGGACGGAAACGATTGCGTTGCGCGGACGCGCGGAAGTGAAGCTGACGGCTTACTTGCTCGACGCTTCGCCCGAACTGAGCAATGCGGCCCTTCGGCCGGCGGTGCTCGTATTTCCGGGCGGCGGCTATCGCGGCCTCTCGGACCGCGAAGCCGAGCCGGTCGCAATGGCGTATTTGGCGGAAGGCTTTCAAGTGTTCGTGCTGCGTTATTCCGTGCGAACCGAGTTCCCCGAACCGCTGTTGGACGCGGAAGAGGCGCTTGACGTCATCCGCAACAGGAGCGCCGGGTGGGGCGTGGATCCGGAACGAATCGCGGCCATAGGCTTTTCGGCGGGCGGCCATCTGGCAGCCGCGCTCGGCACGATGGGGAGAAACCGCCCAAACGCGCTTATTTTGGGTTATCCGTGCATTCTGTCCTCGATGAGCGAGGTGCTGGCCGTTCCTATTCCGTCCGTGGATCGTGAGATCGACGAACGGACGCCGCCTGCATTTCTGTTTGCGGCTTGCGACGATACTGCGGCTCCGATCGAAAATACGATAAGCTTCATGCGGGCGCTGGACGAGAAGGGCATTCCGTTCGAGGCGCATATTTTCCAAAGCGGCGGCCACGGTCTGTCGTTGGCGAAGACGCATACGTCGGGAGGCTACCGTTCGAACGTCAACCCGCGGTTCGCCGAATGGTTTGCGCTCAGCGTCTCCTGGCTGCGCGAGGTGCTGGGAGATTTTCCGTCCGATGAAGACAATTCCGTGCCGCAGGCGCGAGACGCGGGCCGCTACGGCATTGATGTGGCCATCGGCGGAATGCTGGCGCGACAAGAGTGCCGCGAGGCGATTCTGGAGCTTTTTCCACAGCTGAGCGATAAGAAGCTGGCGGCCAGAGCTTCGTCTTATTCTCTTAGTATCGTTAACGAAGCGCTCCCCGTCCCCCATCCCGATGACCGGATGAGGGAGCTGGACGGCAAGCTGCGACAAATTGCGCTGAAGTAAAATGACTTTCCATAAGCGACTTATGGAGAGTCATTTTTTCTTATGTGGGGCGAGATCGGCATATCTTCATCAAACCTTCATCGTAGCCTGCTTGTATGAAGTTCAATAATTCAGTATCCTATAGCTAATATGCATGACCCAGACCCTTCGAGGTCGAGAGAGAAAGGGAGAGAGCAATGAGCAAAACGATTCAATTCGATTATTCCAAAGCGCTGCAATTCGTCGGTCAACATGAGATCGACAATCTGGCGCCGGCCGTCAAGCTCGCTCACGAGCAATTACATAACGGAACCGGAGCGGGTTCCGACTATCTGGGCTGGATCAACCTGCCGTTCGACTACGACAAAGAGGAATTCGCCCGCATTCAGAGCTCCGCGAAGAAAATCCAGTCCGATTCGGACGCGCTGATCGTTATCGGCATCGGCGGCTCCTACCTGGGCGCGCGCGCGGCAATCGAAATGCTGCAGCATTCCTTTTACAATACGCTGTCCAAGGAGCAGCGCAAAACTCCGCAAATTTTCTACGCCGGCAACAATATCAGCTCGACTTATGTTACTCACCTGCTGCAAGCGTTGGAGGGCAAGGACTGGTCGATCAACGTCATCTCCAAATCCGGAACGACAACCGAGCCGGCCATCGCCTTCCGTATTTTCCGCGAAGCGCTGGAGAGCAAATACGGCAAGGAAGAAGCGCGCAAGCGCATCTATGCAACGACGGACAAGGCGCGCGGCGCATTGAAGGTGCTGGCGACCGAGGAAGGCTACGAGTCGTTCGTCATTCCGGACGACGTCGGCGGCCGCTACTCCGTACTGACGGCAGTCGGCTTGCTGCCGATCGCGACGGCGGGCATCGACATTGAAGCGATGATGAAGGGCGCGCAAGACGCGGCTACAACATACAACAACCCTAACCTGAGCGAAAACCAAGCGTACCAATACGCGGCTGTCCGCAACGCGCTCTATCGCAAAGGCAAAGCGATCGAAATTCTCGTCAACTATGAGCCGGGTCTGCACTTCGTCTCCGAATGGTGGAAACAACTGTACGGCGAGAGCGAAGGCAAGGACTACAAGGGCATTTACCCGGCATCCGTCGACTTCTCTACCGATCTGCACTCGATGGGGCAATTTATTCAGGAAGGCAACCGGATTATTTTCGAGACGGTGCTTCAGGTGGGCGAAGTGTCCGATCAGATCACGATCGAGAAAAGCGCGGACGACCTGGACGGCTTGAACTTCCTGGCCGGTCAAACGCTTGATTTCGTCAATAAGAAGGCGTTCCTGGGAACGCTGCTCGCCCATACGGACGGCAACGTGCCTAACCTGATCGTCAACTTGCCGGACATGAGTCCGCACACATTCGGCTACATGGTGTACTTCTTCGAGATCGCGTGCGGCGTGAGCGGCTACCTGCTTGGTGTCAATCCGTTCGACCAGCCGGGCGTCGAAGCGTACAAGAAGAACATGTTCGCGCTTCTCGGCAAGCCGGGTTTTGAAGAGCAGAAGAAGGCTCTGGAAGCTCGTCTGTAATCGAATGTGAAACCAAAGAGCGCCTTCGGGCGCTCTTTTTGCAAAAGGGAGCAAAACGCTTTATATAATCTGCGATCAAAGGAGCAAGTCGATGGAAAGTTCATCTGTATTGCCGGCTGATAGAGGAGGCGGGGTCGTATGGGCGGCCGTCGTTGCGGTTCTCGCCGCTCTATGGGCCGGATCGCTGAATCCCTGGCTGACCTCGTCGGCGAGCTGGGTCGCGGTAACGACGGGATGGATAATCGTAAAAAGAATCAAACGGGCGATCTCCGCTGAAGAGGCATGGGGCGCATGGGCTTCGTTGGCGCTTCTGGCCGTTTTCGCATCGGCGTGCGGCTTGGCTCTCGTCCAGTTGAGGCTTGTGCTGATTAATCCTTTCGGACGGAGCTCACCCCTCAGACAGACGCTGGAGTCGTTAATCGGAGGAGGGGACTGGATCGTCGCCATCGCGCTGGGGCTGCTTGTCGCGGCGATCGGGGGCGCCTGGCTGCTTTCGTCGGCGATCCCCTGTGCCGCCGCGGGCGGCGGCTTCCGTATTCACGTTATTGTTGTCCGGGCTTTCCAGCAGTTAAAACGGAATCGGGCAGCCAGCTCGTTCGCCGTTGCTGCAGGCGGCATGACCGTTGCGGCGGCGATGATCGGTTCTCATGCGGAGGCGCCTATACGGATCGTCATCGGATTGGCGGCGGCATATACGCAGCTCTATTGGCTTGCGCTGTCCGATCGAAGGTTGCCTAAGTCCGAATATGTGGCTTCGGGGAGCGGGAACAAATCGAAAACAGGCCGGAGAAACGGGAGAGTCGTGTTGGGCTCCTTAATTGCGCTTCACGTTATTTTTACCGCATTCTATATCTCGTTGTTTGGCGCGTTCTACGGTTGGAGCTGGCAGGTACCTATCGTCTATGCATTCATATGGATCAGTGGGGCTATCTGGGCCTTGATCGCCCGGTTTCTGGCATTATCGCGGATCGCATACGCTGTCGTCATGATCCTGCTCGGATTGGTATGCGCATTGCTCCTGGGCATGATCGCCGGCGTCTACGATTGGGAGATGCTGATCTGAAATCCGTTTTTCGAGACTGAGGTAAAAGGATTGATGAGTCGCATGATCGATATTCATACGCATATTTTGCCGGGCCTTGACGACGGGGCAGCGGATTGGAACGATACATTGAGCATGGCCAAAGCGGCCGCGGCCGAAGGCATAACGAAGCTGATCTCTACGCCTCATCATGCGAACGGTCGTTACGATAACCCGGCTGTGGAAGTTCGGGCACACGTTAACCGAACGAATGAGCGTTTGGCGGATGCAGGCGTTCCCGTCACGGTCGCGCCGGGGCAGGAAATTCGCGTGCATGGAGACCTTCTGGACGCATGGCATAGGGGGGAGCTGCTGACGCTGGCCGATTCCGCTTACGTGTTGATCGAAATGCCTTTCTCGCACGTCCCCAAGGATATGAAAGAGCTGATTCATGAGCTTGGCGTGCTGCGCCTGCGGCCGATTATCGCGCATCCTGAGCGCAATGCGGAAATCGTCAAGCGTCCTCGTCTGCTTGCCGAACTGGTCGAGCTCGGCGCCTGCGCGCAAATGACGACGCATTCGCTGTTGGGCGACTTCGGGAGGCAGGTCCGGCAAGCCGCATGGACGCTGTGCGAGAGCGGGCTCATTCACCTTGTGTCGTCAGACGCCCACCATCATGAGCGAAGGGGATTTCGAATGCGGGAGGCCTATGAGGCGATTCGCCAGCGCATGGGCGAACCATGGGAAGCGTATTACAAGCGCAATGCCCGATGCGTTGCCGACGACATGCCCTTCGATAGTCCTCCGTCGGCCACGGCGTCGGATACTTTATTGAGACGCTTGCTCTCCTTTTTTACCGGGTCATCGTGATAATCGGAACGAAATTAATGCTGGAGAAGCAAGTAACCGGTGAAGCAATCGGGACTCGAAAAGACGAACGGGCGACAGATGACGACCGAATAGGAGGAAAATTATGAAAAAAGGAATAAGCGAAGGGGAAGATTCGGGCAAATTGCCGAATTTTTTTAGATTTCAATCCAATTGTAAGCGATTCCAAATTGACGATGTTTTTAGTGGGTAAAACGTTGCATCCCTCCGTAAAATGGTTGAATCCTCCTAGAGATTTTCGAATGACTGTCCTAAGTCCCTCTTTTCCCATGTTTGAAATCGCCTTTTTTCTCGGCTTAGAGTCCGAACCATCGGCACGAATATTCGAAATCCTTGACTGGGCAAGGGCGAGCGAAAGCGGGTTCGTTTCTGAACGGCGGGTCTATAGTCTGAATAGGACCTCGCGAAAGTAGAGCGCTTCCATTGAACGAAACGACGCCTTGGCACTCTGAATAGTCGGTTTTCCGGTTGCGGTCGACTTCTAAAAATGAGCAGGAATGGCTAATAGGCATCATGTCTTTAATCCCTCTTGAATTTCGATTTTCTATGTCATACTTAGTTCAAATCGCGGCGAACCCGGTTGACGACGACTCGATGACGAATCGGTTAGAGGAGAAAAGTTCAAAACTTCTACCGCAAGCGAAGGTGATTGGAGATGAACGTTTCGAATCCGGCGCTGAAGCAGAAGCAGGAGAGGCTTCAGCTTTTTTTGGAAAGACTCTCGCAGGACGCTTCTCTGAGCCGCCGACACGACTCCGCAAGCGCGTGGTCGTGGGAAGAGCTTCTGGCCTACACCGGATACGATCCCCGGGATGGAACGGTCGACGTGGCCGAGCTTGTTTCCCTGGCGTTAGGGAAGCTTGGAATAAAGGCCGACGCAAAGACGATGGTGGAGTATATTTTGAACGGCGGAACGGTCAGAGACTTTATGAACGTCGCGTGGCATAGACCGGAAGCGGCCGATATGAACGACTCCGGCCAAGCTTGCGACGATGGATAGGCGATTTTGTTTGTTCGTGAAACGAATGGATTTGTCGGATGGAGCGGCGCTTCGTCCGAATCATTTCGATCATGCAGGGCCGGGAAAATTGCGTTCTATTCCCTTCAGCACGATCTCCGATAAAAACGACATGCTCCGATCAAAGGACGATGCAGTCGTTTTTAATTGGCCCAAAAGTTCTCGTTTTGAATAATTTTTAAATTTTATTATTCTAATCGAACTGATTTTCGAATTCTGAAGGGCAAGAAAACTTACAAGCGACGGAGGAAAAAAGATGGAACTGAAACAATACTGGCTCATCGTCAAAAAAAGACTGCTCCTGATCGCCCTGATCGCAACCGTCGTCTGCTTGAGCGTCGGCATCTATTCCTACTACTTCATCGCGCCGCAATATCAGGCATCGGCCAAGCTGATCGTCAACCAGTACAAGGAAAGCAGCTCTTTGCTTCCCAGCATCGATGTCGGTTCCATCAATTCCACCATCGGCCTCATCAAAACCTACAAAGAAATTATTAAGACGCCGCGCATTATGAAAAGCGTCAGCAAGGATTATCCAGAGCTGAACCTGTCGTATGGCGAACTGATCAGCAAGGTGAGCGTAAGCTCGGTGAATGAAACGCAGGTCATGTCGATCTCCGTCCGCGACCATTCCTACGAGCGGGCGGCCAAGGCGGCCAACGCTGTGGCGGTCGTTTTCCAGAAATCGGTCCCCGAGCTGATGAAGGTCGACAACGTGTCCATCCTGGATTTCGCCGATCCCCAAGAAGCTCGCGGTCCGGTCGCTCCAAATCCGAACATGAACATCGCAGCTGCGCTCCTTCTGTCGCTCATGCTCGGCGTGGGTCTCGCTTTCCTGCTGGAATATTTGGACGACACGATCAAAACGGAAGAGGACATTGAAACGCTGTTCCAAGTTCCGGTGCTGACCGCGATTCCGAGGTTCAAAGAGAAGGACTCTTCCGATCGGGGAAACGGCAAAGTGCAGTTGCAAACGAACAGGAGGGAAAACCATGTCTCGTTATAAGTGGAGCGTCATTACGGACGCGAATCCCAAATCCCCGATCTCCGAAGGGTATCGAATGCTGAGGACCAACGTCGAGTATTCGGCGATCGACCAGACGCTGCAAGTGATCGTGGTCACCTCTTCCAAGCCGGGAGAAGGCAAAAGTACGACGTGCGCCAATCTGGCCGTCGCTTACGCCCAGACAAGCAAGAAGGTGCTGCTGATCGATGCGGATATGCGTAAGCCGTCGCAGCATCATCTGTTCGGAAAATCGAACCGGCTCGGCCTAACGACCGCCCTATTCCGGCAAAAGGAACTGCAGGACGTGATCCAGCAAACAAATACCGACGATCTGGCGATCATCTCTGCCGGACCGACGCCGCCGAATCCGTCGGAATTGCTAGCTTCCAAGCGGATGGCCGCGTTGCTGGAGACCGCGAGGGAACGATACGACGTCGTGATCATCGACACGCCACCGCTGATGTACGTAACGGACGCGCAGATTGCGGCCGCCCAGAGCGACGGAGTCATTCTCGTCGTCGAAGCAGGCAAAGTGAAGAAAGACGTCGCGCTTAGAGCGAAAGCGTCGCTGGACCATGTGAAGGCCAGATTGATCGGCGTCGTGCTCAACAACGTTCCGCGTAAACACTCGGATAGCTATTACTACTATTACGGCGATCGAAACGATGCCTGAGCGAAGGCATTAGGCGAGTAACGCTTGCACGTAAGGTAATGTCTCCTGCACCTCTATCACCGGAGGCACTCGGTCATGCTGTGGGTCAGCCGACCTTAGACGTATATCGTCGAGGGTGTGACGTGAGGAAGGGTTAAATGCCCATGTTAGGAAGTCAAAAAGTCCAATTTTGATCACGAAGAGGTTCGAGGAAGCAGATTCGGCGTCGAATCTTGAATTCAGCCGGATCTTCCGGTACTCATGTAGGTTTGCCTACACTCCGTTCCTCATCACCGGTCTTCATCCAACCTTCTCGGTGCTGAAAATCGAACTTTTTAACCCTGATTTGCAAGGAAGTCAAAAAGTCAAATTTTAATCACGAAGAGGTTCAGAGAAGCGGATTCGGCATTGAATCAGACATAAATCAAAAGGATAGGTGAGATCAAAATGGTGAGAGTGAAAAAAGCGATTATTCCCGCCGCAGGTCTCGGCACCCGTTTTTTGCCGGCCACGAAAGCGATGCCCAAAGAGATGCTTCCCATTGTTGATAAGCCGACCATCCAATATATCGTCGAGGAAGCGATCGAGTCCGGCGTCGAGGACATTATCGTCGTCACAGGCAAAGGCAAACGGGCGATCGAAGACCATTTCGACATCGCGTTCGAGCTGGAGCACACGCTGGAGGAGAAAGGGAAGCTGGACATTTTGGAGAAGGTCCGCAAATCCTCCCAGGTCAATCTGCACTATATTCGGCAAAAGGAGCCCAAAGGGTTGGGACACGCGGTATGGTGCGCGCGCAACTTCATCGGCGACGAGCCGTTCGCGGTATTGCTCGGGGACGATATCGTAGAGGCCGAGGTGCCTTGCACCCGGCAGTTGATCGAACAGTTCGAGCATACGGGTCGTTCGATCATCGGCGTGCAGACGGTAGGCGTAGATCAAACGCACCGCTATGGCATCGTCGATCCGGGCGAAAGGACGGGGCAGTTGTACCGGGTCAACCGCTTCGTGGAGAAGCCGCCTCAAGGACAAGCTCCCTCCAATCTGGCCATTATGGGCCGGTACGTGCTGACGCCCGAAATTTTCGAATATTTGGGCCGGCACGAGCTGGGCGCGGGCGGAGAAATCCAACTAACCGACGCGATTCAGAAATTGAACGAGGATCAGGGCGTTTACGCGTACGATTTCCAAGGCGTCCGGTACGACGTGGGCGAGAAGATCGGCTTCATAATGACGACGATCAATTTCGCGCTGCGCAATCGCGAATTAAGGCACGTATTGATGACAGAACTGGAGGAGATCATGGACCGCGAACTGGTGAAGCAATTAATTTCGGGAAGGGGCGATACTTGATGAATACCGGTCCCCATTACCGGGACGAAGCGATAGGAGGAGCATCTTCGAATTACCGCCCGACTGTCCTGCACAAACGGGAAACGCGGAGGACATTCTCCCTCTATTCCGCGATGAAGCGGACCGTCGACCTGATCGGATCGCTGACGGGGCTGGTGCTGATAAGTCCGATGCTGGCCGTCGCCGCTGCGTTGATCAAGTGGGAGGACCCGCAAGGTCCGGTTATTTTTCGCCAAACGAGAATCGGCAAGGACGGGAAACCCTTTTGCATGTACAAGCTTCGCTCGATGTATACCGGTGCGGAAGACAAGCTGAAGGAGCTGCTCGACCGCAACGAGATCAACGGCGCGATGTTCAAAATGAAGGAAGATCCGCGTGTGACAAAGATCGGCAGGTTCATTCGCAAGACGAGCATCGATGAGCTGCCGCAATTGTTCAACGTGATCAAAGGCGAAATGTCGCTCGTCGGCCCCCGGCCCCCTCTACCCAGGGAAGTGGAGGAATACACGGAGCGCGACAAAAGACGGCTATCCGTCACGCCGGGCTGTACGGGATTGTGGCAGGTAAGCGGAAGAAGCAGTCTCAGTTTTAAGGAGATGGTCGAGCTTGACATCGCCTATATCGAGAAGAGATGTCTCTGGTTCGATCTCAAAATCATGCTGAGAACGTTTAAGGCCGTTGCCGGCTCCCGGGACGCATTCTAAACAGACAACGGAGGCGATACAATGGCGAAAATCCTTCATCTGTCCGAGTTTACGAAGGGCGGAGTCGAAACTCATCTTAACGAGGTCATGAAGCACCAGGCCGGTCATCACGACATTTATTTGATGGCCTCCGAGCATAACTCCAACCGACATTCGCTGCAGATCAGTCCCGAGCGTCTCATTTTGTATCCTTACAGGCGGAAGCCGGCCTATTTTCTTAGAGCAATGATGGAGATTCGCAAAAAGATTCACGAGCTTCAGCCGGATATTGTACATGTTCACGGGACGTTCGCGGGTGTTTTTCTGCGAACGCTATTTTTTTTCAAGAGGAAGCGTCCCGTCATCGTCTATTGCTCGCACGGCTGGGCTTTTCTGATGGACACGAAATCCTGGAAGCGCAAGCTGTTCGCATGGGCGGAGAAGATACTGTCGCTGCGAACGGACGCCATTATCCACATCTCGAAGCACGAATATGCGATGGCTCTGAATTATGGGCTGCCCCCGCGCAAATCGGTCGTCGTGTATAACGGCGTGTCCGATGCTTCCGCCGATGCGACATTCTCGCCCTTTCCCGTCAAGCCGGACAAGATCAACCTGCTCTTCGTCGGGCGCTTCGACCGGCAGAAAGGGCTGGATCTTCTGCTCGATGTGTTCAACGATCAGCGATTTCCGCACATCGACCTGTATTTGGCCGGCGATTCCGTGCTGAAACAGAGCGAGCACCGGTATCCGGACAACGCGATCCGCCTCGGCTGGGTGGAGCATTCGGAGATCGACCGTTACATGAAAGCCTGCGATGCCATTATCGTTCCGTCCCGCTGGGAGGGATTCGGCATCGTCGCGATCGAGGCGCTGCGCAACGGCAAGCCGGTCATCGCCAGCAACCGGGGCGCGCTTCCGGAGATTGTTCGACACGGCCTGAACGGGTACGTATTCGATTTCGAGCGCAAGGAGCAGCTCGCCGGTATCTTGCAGACGCTGGACAAGCGCAAGCTGGAGGAGATGGGGCAGGCAGGCGAGCTTATTTTCAACGAGAAATTCCATTCCGGACTCATGAATCAGCAGATCGAACGGCTGTACGACGCGGTTCTGAGCCGGCCGGACGAACGGTATTCCGCAACCGTCAAGAAATACGTTTAAGCGCGGGAGTGGAGAGCAGGTGAATGAAACATGCGCAAAGATCCGGCAATGTCCGGGGTCATGGACGGCAAAACCGGCGGCAACCAGTTGCTCTGGGCGCTGTATCTCGTTTTCTTGCTGTTGCTGACCGTCTATCAGGATTTCCCGTTAGTCAATGTCATCGGCGAAATCGGGCGCTCGCCGATCATTTTGCTGTTTCCGCTGTTTGTTGCCTGCGAGGCGGCGCTGCTCGCCAAGCATAAGCGGGTGATGCACGGTTCGAAGCTGCAGCGGTATTTGCTCGTTTTTATCGTTTATTTGAGCTTGATCAGCGTCGCTTACGTGCTCGCGCAATTTTTGCAAGGCAGCTACAGCTTCGGGCAGGAGAACCTGCTGGGCAAGGCGGTCAAGGTGCTGACCTATTTCGTGCTGATTTTGCTCTACGTCAGGCATATGCAGCTGCTGTTCGCGAAGATTGCCAGTAGGCGCGTGCTTTACGCCTGCTTCTTCGCCGTCGTCGCTCTGCTGGCGGTCATAATGGCGGCGGAGCTGGCAAGCATTCCGAACGCGCTGGCGCCGTTGCATGCGGGTAGCCAACCTTACTGGCGGGTCAGGCTGCTCACCTCGGAGAGCAGCACGACCGGTACGATCGTTGTCGTCTATTCGGCGATTATCGTCTATTTATCCCGGTATTTGAGCGGACCGGCCAAGGCGCTGTCCTTCGCGTTCGTCGCCGGTTTTTTTCTGTTTTATTTATTCGTGACGGGCTCGAAGGGGTTTCTAATCGTCGTTCTGCTGACGATCGTCGTCACGATGGCGAAATTTCTGGATTTTCGGAAGAAAAGAAACTTCCTTCTGCTCTTAGCGGCCGCTGGGGCGATGTACTTGTTCGTTACCCATTTTTCCGCCGGAGTGCTGGGCTCGTTAAGCAATGACATCGAGAACTACACGTCGTCCTATACGAGAATGGGCACGATTCTCATCGCGCTGGCCACCGTCGCCCATCATCCGCTTGGCGTGGGCACGGGAGCTTATTTGATGTATTTCAATCAGTACGTGGACGGTGCGATCGGCGTGATGTCGCGGTTTTATTACGATACGTTCGGCATCGGTCAGATCAACGCCGGGGAACTGCTGCAGTATTCCGACACGGACCGGAATGTGGGCGTGAAGTCGGGTTTTTTCCAATGGGTGATGTTCGGAGGAATTGCGGCCGTCGTCTTCTTCTATCAACTTGCCGCAAATCTGCTGAGGAAGGCGAAGACCAGTTCCATCCTGTTTCCCGCATTGATTTTCGTGCTGCTGTCCCTGCTTTTCGTCGCGCTGGAGATCAAATACGAAATCTGGCTGTTTTTCGCTTTTATTAGCTATGCCACGACAAGGAGGGCGGAGACATGAAAATATTGCTCGTATGCAGTGATTTTCCGTATCCTCCGAACCACGGCTTAAGGGTGGATACATGGGGAAGGATCAAGGCGCTCGCCGAGCTCGGCTGCAAGCTGCACCTTGTCGTATGCGGCAAGCAGCAGCCTGACGACGCGGACATCAAGGCCGTCAGAAATTACGTCGAGGAGATCGTGCTCTGCCCGCGAAAGAGCAAGCTCGCCGACGCGCTTCGCGTTACCCCGATGCAGGCTCAATCAAGGGCCGAGCTTGGCCGGATTCCGCTGGCGGACGATTACGATTACGTGCTGCTGGAGGGCGACTATGTGTACCCGATCCTGGACAATCCGCGGATTAGGCGCGAAAGGGCGATCCTGCGGGTGCACAACGACGAGGCGGTCTATTTCAAGGCGCTGGCGAGGAGCGCCACAAGCCTGCTTCACAAGCTGTACTATCGGATGGAAAGCGGCAAATTCGCGGCGTTGCAAAAAAAGATGCGTACGAGGATCGACAAGTATCTGTTCATCTCTAACAAAGAGTTCGAACGGTTCCGCGCGCTCGATCCGACGGCCCAAAGCCTGTTCTTGCCGCCCCCGGTCGACGGAGAGGCGTTCCGGGTCGGCTCGTTTCGGACGCGGCACGTCGTGTTCGTCGGATCGCTGTTCATGCCCAACAACCGGGAAGCGATCGAGTGGTATTTGGCGCATATTCACCCGGGTTTGCTGGACGTGCCGGGCTACAAGTTCGTCGTGGCCGGCAACAGCCGCAACCAGGGGCTGGGTTGGCTCGAAGCGCACGATCTGACGAATGTTGAAGTTCACGACACGCCGGCCAGCCTGGAGGACATCTACGCGAACGGTTATCTGTTCGTTAATCCGATGCGCAACGGAGCGGGCGTGAAGCTGAAGACGATCGAAGCGATCCAGAACGGCCTGCCGGTCGTCTCGACCTCGGTCGGCTGCGAGGGCACCGGACTGATCGACGGCGAGCATATGCTGCTGGCCGACGAGCCGCGGCATTTTCTCGGGCACATCAGGACGCTGCTTGCCGATCCTGCCAAAGCTCAAGCTTTGCTGGAGGCGTCGCAGCATTTTATACGCGGGCAATACGACCACAAGGAAGTTCTCAGAAGGTACCTACAATCGTTAAATGTCAGGATATCAAGTTAAGCGGGTGAAGCGAATGAACAGCGGCAGAACGAATATTTTGTTCGTGACCCATGCGGACAAGAAGGGGGGCGCGGAGCAGAGCCTGATTCATCTGATCAATTATTTGGACGTATCCAAGTATCGGATTTACTTGCTCTGTCCCGGCGACGCTTCCTATTTGCACGAGATTCGAACGGAGTACGAGCTTTTTCCGCTGCGCCTTAACAGCATTAAGAAGAGGCTCGGCTTCGGCTATCTGGAAACCGTTCTGCGTATGCGGGCGTTCGTGAAGAGAAAACGGATCGACATTATTCACGCCAACGGGTGGCGAGCGCCGTGGTACGCGGCCCCGCTGAAGTTTATGGCGAGCAGCAAGCTCGTCTGGCACCACAGGGACTACACTCATCTGCGTATGTTCAATCGGGTGCTGCCCCGGTTTTTCGATCAGGTGATCTGCATTTCGCGATTTGTCGCGAGCTCCGTCCAAGGCGCCAACAAGACGATCATATACAACGGCGTCGATCCGGAGACGGCGCGAATGCCGAAGAGCCGCGCGTTCATGGAGGACGATACGCTCATTATCGGGACGTTCGGACGGATCGTGGAATGGAAGAGATACGATCTCGTGATCGAAGCCGTCAAGAAGCTCGCCGACGGCAAAGCCTACAACTGGAAGCTGCTGATCGTGGGCGACGCGTCCGTCGACGGATCGGAGAGCTATTATGCCGATCTGGTCCGCAAGGTCCGCGACTACGGGCTGGAGGAGAACGTGGTTTTTTACGGATATAGCCCAAGACCGCTGGACGTGATGAAGGAGTGCGATCTGACGATCAACTTTTCGCTGAACGAGCCGTTCGGAAGAGTCATTATCGAATCGATGCTCGTGCGTACGCCGGTCATCGTATCGGATTCCGGAGGAGCTCCGGAAATCGTCGAAGAGACGAAGGGCGGCTGGATCGTCAAGGACGGGGACGTCGAAGCGCTGTACCGAACGATCCGACTCGTTTACAGCAAAAACGTCGACTATCAGGAGCTTGCCGAACGGGGATATGCCGCCGTTATGAACGAGTTTAATATGAACGCGATCGCCAGAAAGGTAGAGACGGCCTATCGTTCGCTGTTGGCCGGGGGCGTCGCGGCGGAGACGGCGGGGTAGCGCATGGGAATCCCGTTTCGTCAGATTCGCATCGGTAAGCTGCTGGCCGTGCTGAAGGGCGCTGTCGTGTTTCCGGTCAAGGCCGATTCGGCCGGGCGCTTGAGCCGGATCGCGGGCAAGCTGTCGATCGCGAACAAAGGAGAGCTGATCGTCGGACGAAGCGTCTCCTTCCACGCCAAGCCGTTCCCGTCGTCCATCTCGGTGGGCAAAGGGGCCAGGCTGTGGATCGGCGACAACGTCTTTTGCAATTACGGGTTGGATATCGGCTGCACGGATTCGATTCGGATCGGCAGCCATACGATCATCGGCCCGATGGTCAATCTGATCGACGCGAACTTCCACCCGGTGGATGCGGAGGACCGTTCCGGGAGCCGGGCGATTGTCGTCGAGGACAATGTCTGGATCGGCAGAGGCTGCATCGTATTGCCCGGCGTCACGATCGGGTCGGGCAGCGTAATCGCCGCGGGCAGCGTCGTTACGCGGGATATTCCCGCGAACGTGCTGGCCGGCGGCGTTCCGGCCAAGGTCATTCGCGAGCTCTCCGTGCCGGAGGGCTGGATTCGCAGGAGCGCGCAAGGAGCGTATACGAGATGAGAGTATGGATGTGGCCCAAGTACAGCAATTTGAATTTGTATAACAATTTATTGACGGATTCGCTTTGCGGCGCAGGGGTGGAAGTGATGGATCTGACGCACGGCAGGCTTGCGCTGCGGGTCGCGCGGGCGAAGCCGGGAGACGTCGTCCACGTGCACTGGATGCACCATGCCTACCAGAATCGCAATCCGCTGCTGTTCGTCGTCAAGTCCGCCCTTCTCCTGACGACGCTGCTCGTTCTGAAGGCGAAGCGGGTGCGGCTAATCTGGACGCTGCACAATCTGTATCCCCACGAGGTGAAATATAGGCGGATGGAGCGCGCGATGCGAACGCTGATCTGCCGATTCTGTTCCGGGCTGATTGTCGCGTCGGAAACGGCCAAGCGGCAGGCGATGGCGGAATTCGCCGTACCGGCAAGCAAGCTGACCGTCGTGAAGCACGGCCACTACGCGGATGTGTACAAGCCGAATGGCGCGGACGTTAGACGGCTGTACGGCATCGGCAAAGACGCCGAAGTCTATCTATTCCTCGGAGCCATCAAAGCCTACAAGGGCGTCGAGGAGCTAATCGAAGCTTATCGCGCGGTCCAAACGGAAAGCTCCTGTCTGATTATCGCGGGCAAGGCGGACCGGGAGATGGAGGCATATCTTCGTAACGTGAAGGATACCTGGAATCTCGTTCTGGATATGCGGTTTATCCCGAACGAGGAAGTCGCCGACTTGCTCGGAGCCGCCGATGTCATGGTGATGCCCTATAAGGAGATTACGACATCGGGCTCCGCGATTCTCGGACTCAGCTTTAGAAAGCTGGTCGTCATGCCGGACAACGGCTTTATCGACGAATATTTCGAGGAGGGTATGGTCGTCCGCTACGATCCCGGCGTCGCCGGCGGATTGGCGGGCGCGATGGAGACGGCTATGCGGAGCGTCAAGGAAGGGAGGTCGCCGGATTACGAACGGGCGCTGCGGCAGCTCGAATGGGGGCCGATCGCCGAGCGGATCAAAAACGTGTATCAAGGGCGGGATGAACGATGAAGGTAACGGTGGCCATCTGCACCCACAACCGGGCGAAGGATACGGCGGAAGCGATCGGCAGCGTGCTGGTTCAGGACTTCGACAAGAAGGAGCTCGAGATCGTCGTCGTGGACAACGGTTCGACGGACGAGACGGCGGAGACGGTCAACGGCTTGCGGCAGCGGCACGGCGAGCGAATCCGCTACGTGTTCGAGCCGAAGCTGGGGCTGTCGACAGCTCGGAACCGGGCGATCCGCGAAGCGAAAGGGGATTTGATTCTGTTTCTCGACGACGACGCGCTGGCGGGAAGCCAATGGGCGCGGCATATCGTCGACGTCTTCGCGAGGGATCCGGCGATCGGCTGCGTCGGAGGCAAGATCGATCCTCTATGGGAAGACGAGGAGCCGGGCTGGATTCCGGCGGAACATCGGTCGGTCTTCACCATTCTCGATTACTCCGACGTCGTCGTGGAGATGACCGCTCCCGCGATTCCCTACGGCGCGAACGTCGCGTTCCGCAGCAGCATATTCGAGGAAATCGAGCCGTTCCGAGAGGATCTCGGCCGAGTCGGCCGCAACCTGCTGTCGAGCGAGGAGAGCGAGCTCATCGCCCGGCTTCGCGACAAATACAAAGTCTACTACACGCCTTACGCCTCGGTCAGACATAAGATCGCCAAGGAACGAACGACGAGGAAGTGGTTTCTGAAGCGGATGTTCTGGCAAGGGGTGAGCGATGCGGTCAAGCGGCGGGATGCGGGGGCGACAGCCGTCCTGAAGCATAGCGTTCGCATGGTTCAGGCGATCGGGACGTCGCTGCTGTCGATTTTCCAGTATAAGAGATTCATCCGACAGATCGTGAAGGTGTGTTACCGCAACGGGGCGCTGGTCGGCATTCTTCGCTATGGCGGCAGGAGTTAAGGCGATGGCGCAGCTTGCGCTCAAAAGGACGTGGAAGGGCGGCGGACTCGTCCAGACGATGCTGCGCACGAGCGCGACCAACTTTCTGATGATGGTGATCGCCACGCTGACGTCGATCGTGACCGCCCGCATGTTCGGCGTCGTCGGCAAGGGAGAGCTGTCCGCGATCTTGTTCTGGCCGACGCTGTTGGCGGGATTGGTCGGCTTCGGGCTTCCGACTTCGCTCATTTACAATCTGAAGCAATCGCAAGCCGGCGGGGGCGAGCTCGTCAGGGCCGGCTTTCTGTTCCAGATCCCCGTCAGTCTCGTCGCGGGGTTCGTCTCCTGGCAGGGGCTTCCGATCTGGCTAGCCGACTATCCCGAACAGGTCGTGCGGACGGCCCGCTGGTTTACGGCGCTGATGCTGCCGACGATTCTCGCGGCCAATCTGGTAGGGGCCCTGGCGCAGAGCATGAACCGCTTCAACGTGTACAACGGCGTGCGGCTGTACGGCCCGCTGTTTAATCTGCTCGGCTTGCTCGCGCTATGGACGGCGGGCCAGCTCAGCCTCGTCTCCGCCGCAGCCGCGTTTCTGGCGACGAGCTCGCTCGTCCTGGTCTGGTCGCTGTACGGCATGAGGGACGCGCTGCGGATCGACTGGTTCGGCGGCCTGCGGAATACCGGGGCAGCCAAAGCGTTGTTCGGTTACGGCAGCAAGGTGTTCGGCGTAGAGCTGCTTGGCACGCTGTATTCCCAGTTCGACAAGCTCGTCATCCTGTCGATGCTAACGGCCAAGGAGTTGGGCCTGTATACGGTCGTCTACGCGTTGTCCCGCATCTTCAACGTCGTGCAGACCGCCGTTTCCAGCGTCGTGTTTCCGAGGGTAACCGGTTTGGATAACGCGCGGATCGTGGACACCGTAGGACGGGCGTTCCGGCTGTCCCTGCTCGTCATGGCGATCGTGCTCGCGCCAAGCCTGCTCATCGGGCGGTTCATGATGGGACTTCTGTTCGGCGAGCCGTTCCTGGAGGCGGAGGGCGCCTTCTATTTGCTGTCCGTCGAATGCATCATCGGAGGCGGCTCCTGGATTCTGGCCTCGGCGTTCAACGCGGCTGGACGGCCCGGACTCGTGCTCGTCAGACAGGCGATTTCGCTGGCGGCCACGATCGGATTGTTTTTTGTATTCACCCCGCTGTACGGCTTGAACGGAATCGCGCTAGCGCTGTTGATCGGGGCCGCGATTCGCTTGACCGTCACTTTGATCGCGATGCGGATGGCATTTGGCGTCAAGGCGGGCAGCTTACTTTTCGACAAAAACGACTTTGGATTTCTGATCGAGCGGGTCAGAGAGAGAGGACGCCGCAAAGGAGAGAGTGGACATGCCAACTGAACGGATAGCTCATCCGATGGACGGGCTGAAGGAGCGGCTTCGCCAAATTTTGCAGGCGATTCCTCCCGGATCGAGCATCTATTACATCGATTATCCCGTTTACAATAACGGCGGCGATCTGTTGATCATGAAAGGGGCGGAAGCTTTTTTTAGAGACAACGGCATTCGCGTAAGAGCGCGGTACAGCGTGCTTGATTTTCCCGACAGGCTAAGCATTCCGGGAAATCAGATTATCGTGCTGCAGGGCGGAGGCAACTTCGGGGATCTGTACCCGGTGCATCAGAGACTGCGGGAGAAAATCGTGGCCCAGTATCCGTTTCATCGCATCGTTATTTTGCCGCAGACGATTTTCTATAGGGAGGAGGAGCAGTTCGACCGGTCGGCGCTCGTGTTCAACAAGCACAGGGACGTTCATCTGTTCGTCCGCGACCCGTCGTCTTACGCGATGGCGGCCAAGAAATTCGACCGCTGCTCCATTTACTTATCGCCCGATATGGCTCACCAGCTGTGGCCGATTCGGCCAACGACCAGCCCCGGCAAGGAGCTGCTCTGCTTTTTCCGGACCGACATCGAGCGGACGGGGGAGCAGGGACGGCTGGAGTCGAACGCTCAAGGCGACTACTTGGACTGGAGCTCCCTGTACAACAAGGTGGAGAAAAAGTCGATCTCGATGATCGGGAAAATGATGGCCAGAAGCAGCGGGGCGCTGCCGCTGCATACGATCTGGGACAGGTACAGCGATTATTTGGTGGAGAAGGCGATCAAGCGCTTCAGTGCGTATCGGCGAGTGAAAACCTCCAGGCTGCACGGGCATATCCTGTCCTGCCTGATGGATAAGCCCAACGGCCTGCTCGACAACTCGTACGGCAAAAATTCCAGCTATTATCATACTTGGACGAACGAAATTCCCACCGTAAGATTGGAGGCTATGCCATGAAAATCGTGCTTCTATCCGGCGGCTCCGGCAAGCGACTGTGGCCGCTGTCGAACGAGTCCCGTTCCAAGCAGTTTCTGAAGGTGCTGAACAACGGGCGGGGCGAACGGGAATCGATGGTCCAGCGGGTATGGCGGCAGATTGCGGCGGCCGGTCTCCGCGACGACGCGGTGATCGCGACCGGCAGGTCGCAGACGGAGATGATTCAGAGCCAGCTCGGCAGCGAGGTCGAGCTCGTCGTCGAACCGGAGAGAAGGGATACGTTTCCCGCGATCGCCTTGGCCGCCGTATATTTGTACTCGGTTAAAGGCGTAGGCTTGAACGAGACATGCGTCGTTATGCCCGTCGATCCGTATGTGGAGGAATCGTTTTTTGTTAAGACGAAGGAGCTGGATCCCGCATTGCGACAGTCGGGCGCCGATCTGGCGCTCATGGGCGTGAAGCCGACGTTTCCTTCCGAGAAATACGGCTATATCGTACCGGAGCCGGAGGACGGGGCTACGCCGGACAAGCCGTTCGTCAACGTAAGCAGCTTTAAGGAAAAACCCCGCCAAGAAGAAGCGGCAGCGATGATTGACCGGGCTGCGCTTTGGAACTGCGGGGTTTTCGCGTTTAAGCTCGATTTTCTGATCAACATTCTAATCGCGTACGAGCTGCCGATTCAGTACGACGAGCTGCTGAAGCAATACGGCAGATTGCCGAAAATCAGCTTCGACTACGAGATCGCGGAGCGGAGCCGACAGATCGTGGCGCTGCCGTACGAGGGGGATTGGAAGGACCTCGGCACTTGGAACACGCTGACCGAGGAGATCGACAGTCCGCTGACCGGCAACGGAACGATCGCCGGCGATTCGCGCAACACGCACGTCGTCAACGAGCTGGACATTCCGATCACGCTGCTGAACCTGTCCGACGTTGTCGTTGCGGCCAGCCCGGATGGCATTCTGGTGGCGGACAAAGCGGCCAGCCCGTTGATCAAGGAAGTGATGAAGCATTCGGAGCAGCGCCCGATGTACGAGGAGCGACGCTGGGGCGGCTACCGAGTGCTCGATTACTTGAAATATCCGGACGGAACGGAAGTGCTGACGAAGCGCATCCGCGTCGCGCCAGGCCGTAACCTTAGCTACCAATATCATGAGCTTAGGGACGAGGTGTGGACGATCGCCGCCGGTCGCGGGGAGATGGTGCTCGGCGGCAGGAGGTTTTCGGTGAAGCCGGGAGACGTCGTGAAGATTCCGCGCGCCTGCAGACACAGCTTGAGGGCGGAGGCCGGGGAGGAGCTGGACGTCATCGAGGTGCAGACCGGATCCGAGCTGATCGAGGAGGACATCGTCCGGCTCGCGTTCGACTGGGACGAGATTTTGCAGATTTGCGCGGCGGAGGGAGCGTTGGCGCTTCTGCGTCATCCCGATGGGCCTTACGGCACGACTTCATAAACAGAGGAGAGTTGCGGGTATGAACATTGCGATAATCGGCACCGGCTACGTCGGACTCGTCTCGGGCGTTTGCTATGCAAAGCTTGGCCATCGGGTCGTCTGCGTGGACAAGGATCCGGAGAAGATCGCCGTCCTGAACTCCGGCGGCATTCCGATCTACGAGCCGGGACTGAAGGAGATGGCTGCCGAAAGTCGACTTGCAGGCCATCTTGTCTTCACGACCGACCTGGCGTTCGCGGTGCGCCGCTCCGACATCATCATGCTCGCGGTCGGCACGCCTCCGCTCCCTAGCGGGGAGGCCAATCTTGCCTATATCGATCAAGCGGCGATCGAAATTGCGGAGGCGATGAACGGCTACAAAATCGTAGTCGTCAAGAGCACCGTCCCGGTCGGTACGAACGAGCGCCTGGCGAAGCTGATGCGTTCGCGCACGATTATGCGCTTCGACAGCGTCTCGTTGCCGGAATTCCTGCGCGAGGGCTCCGCCGTCGAAGACACGCTCAGGCCCGATCGAATCATCGTCGGTGCGGAATGCGAAGGCGCGGCAGAGCAAATGATCCGGCTGCACGAGCCGCTGACCGAGCAGATTATTGTGACCGACATCCGCAGCGCGGAAATGATCAAATATGCGTCGAATGCGTTTCTCGCCACGAAAATTTCCTTCATCAACGAAATCGCCAACATCTGCGAGAAGGTCGGCGCGGACGTGACGAAGGTGGCGGAAGGCATGGGCTACGACAAGCGAATCGGGCCGTCGTTCCTGAAGGCCGGCATCGGCTACGGGGGCTCCTGCTTTCCTAAGGATACGCGCGCGTTGATCCAGATCGCCGGTCATGTCGATTACGAGTTCAAGCTGCTCCGTTCCGTCGTGGAGGTTAACCAGGACCAGCGGTTTAACGTGATCCGCAAGCTGGAGGCGATCTTCGGAAGCGAGCTGCCGGGCAAGACGATCGGCGTGTGGGGGCTGGCGTTCAAGCCGAATACCGACGACGTGCGGGATTCCCCGGCGCTCGAAATCATACGGCATCTGGTCGACCGGGGCGTGAAGGCGAAAGCGTACGACCCGATCGCACTGCCGAACTTTCGTGCGATCTTCGGAAAGGAGGGGGTAGAATGGTGCAATAAAGCGGAGGAGGCGGCGCAGGGAGCGGACGCTTTGATTCTGCTGACGGAATGGGACGAGTTTGCCGGCGTCGACTTGGCGAGACTCCAGCGTGTGCTGAAGCAGCCCATTCTAATCGACGGGCGCAACTTGTTTAAGGAAGAACACCTTGCCGGAACGGATTTCGCCTATTATTCAGTAGGCCGTCCGAGCCTGAGCAAAGGCGTGAAGGAACGAATGCCGGTTCTACAATTCTAGTCCAGGGCATCGTTATACGCGGCGCTCGGAAGAAGAGTTTCCAAACGATTTTTTTCATAATCATCCCAAACAGAGGTGAAGGACATGAAGCTTGGAAATAAGGTAACGCTATCGGCACTTGCGGCTGTACTGGCCGTTACCTCTCTCGGAGGGGGAGCGCTCGGAGATAAGGGGTTTGCAGGAAAGGTAGGTTGGCTGCAAACGGCGAATGCCGAGGAGCCGCCGACCGGTGAACCTCCGGTTATAGAACTGCCGGGAACCGAGCCGCCGATCGTAGAGCCTCCGGAAACGGAGCCGCCAGTAGTCGAACCGCCGGAAACAGAGCCGCCGATCGTAGTGCCGCCGGAAACAGAGCCTCCAGTAGTGGAACCGCCGGAAACGGAGCCTCCAGTAGTCGAACCGCCGGAAACGGAGCCTCCCGAAGCGGAGTCCCCGGAGGGGGAATTGCCCGAAATAGAGTCGCCGATTGTCGTACAGCCGTACGACGATCAGGCGGAATGGGCACGCCTGTTGGCTTCGGGCATTCTGGATCGCGTCAACGAATTGTTCGAAGCGCTTGCCGCCGGCGATCCCTCCGATTTCCAGGATGTGCTGAACCTGCGCAGCGAAATCGCCAGCCTCGGCGAATCCGACTACGAGCCGCTAATTGCCCCGATCTGGAGCAAAATCGCCGGCAAGCTTCCCGAAGGAGTCGACGGAGAGGCGGCGAAGGCCAATCTGCTCAAATGGGTGAAAGCGATCGCCTCCGCTCGTTACGATCCCGAGCTGTCGGAATTCAAGGCCATTCGCAGAGATCCGGAATTCATCGCGATGATCCGGCTGATCGAAACCGCCGGAGGCGGAGTGAACGTGACATTGCAGGATACGGCCGAGTTTCTGTTGGGTGACGGCGGGGCTCGAAAAGGCATTGAGGGTACGCTCGTCGACCTCATGTCCGGTTTGTCTACGATGGAATTGGCGCAATTGCTGGCGAGCCAGGAGAAATTGACGGAAGTGCTGATTCAGGCAACCGACATTGTGGTGAGGGATACGGACAACTACAAAGTCAGCCAATTGCTGAATAATCTCGGCATCACGTCGGGAGATATCGGGAACGTCGTTCGCGGGCTTCAGCGCAAGCTTCAGAAGGACGAGCCCGCTGTCCGCGCGCTGTTGATCGCTTACATCCGCACGGTTGCGGAAGCGAACGTGCAGATCAGCGAGGACGGGCGCGAGCATCGATACAGCTTGGCCGTACACGGAACGGAGATTCCTTCCTTCCTGCTTCGATGGGATAAGTTGTCGGGAGATCCCGAAGCAATCGTTACGCCGGAAGGCGTCGTTACGATTCCGGGAGACGTCGAAAGCGCGTCTGCCGTCATTCAGGCCAGTCTCGTAAACCCTCTTAACGGGGCGACGAAGACGATCTTCAAGCTGCAGATTACGCTGACGGCCAAACAAGCGGAAGGCGAGCAGTTCCCAATCGAAGCGTTCATCGCCAGGATGAGCCCTATTCGCGATGCCTTGCTTGCGGGCGATCCTTCGGATGTTCGCGCGGTGCGTAATTTGCGCGACGAGCTTGCCGGCCTGGATGCCGCTTCGAATCTGAAGCTGATCGATCCAGTCTGGCGTCGCATCGCTCCCCGGCTTCCGGCGGACATCGACCAGGCGGCGCTTCGTCAACGTCTCTTCGAAGCGGTCAGAGCCGCAGGCGCGATCCATTACGATCCGCAGGCATCGGAACTGCAGACCGTTCTATCCGATTCGAACTATCGCGCAGCCATGCTGACGATTGGAGAAGCTGCGGGAATCAAGCAGCTGACGATGGACGATTACCTGATCTTCTGGTTCGGAGACGGCGAAGGACGCGGAGGGGTTGAAGGGGAGATTCGCAATATCATCTCCGGAATGAAGCCTTCGGAGCTGGCGCGTCTGCTCGGCAGCTCGAATAGGCAAGAAACCGTTCGCAACCAAGCGATAGCCGCCGTATTGTCCAGAACGGAGGCTTATCCGTTAAGCGCCGCACTGACCGGACTTGGCGTTCGGTCGGACGACATCGGCTCCGCGATCGCAAGCTTCCGGAGTAAGCTGCGCAATGATGAGCTCGCCGCCGTCGCATGGACAGCCGCGACAATCCGGGCTGAAGCGGTGCCGACGGTCGACGTCGCTCCAAACGGAAGGCAGCATCAATACGGGCTGACGTTCCTGGGAGTTGAAATTCCGCCTTCCGTCCTGAAATGGACCAAGGTGTCGGGAAGCAAGGACGTCAACGTGTCCGCAAGCGGCAAGGTCACGATTCCCAAAAAGATCGCGGAGGCAACCGCGGTCATACAAGCGGTATGGACCAATAGCAGCATCCGCAGCGGAAAAGTATTGTTCCGGCAGGAAGTAACTCTGGTGAACGGAGACTACGTGAGGAAGGTCGATGACATCGTTAAAGAAATGAAGGAGAAGCTGGGCGACATCGACAGAAGGCTTAAAGGCGCGGAAGGAGACGAGGAGAAGGTACAGCTTCTGCTGGAGACAATCCAGCTAAACAAAGACACCGTAAACGAGATTCGCGCCGCCGAAGCGCCGAAACGGGAGAAGGACAAGGCGATCGGCGAAACGCAAAAGCTGACGCTGAAAATGACAACGCGAATTGTCCAGAGCCTATTGGATTTGTAAACGACAAGGGGGCTGCCGCTTAGGGGGCAGCTCCTATTTTTCGGAATAAGGCAGGGATTAAGATGGGTAAAAAACGCTTGCGCCGAAAAAAACGGCGCGATTTTCCAAAGCCGGACGCCGCTATCGTCACGTTGTCGGCGTTGATATTTTTCCTTCTTCTTCTATGGGGAGGCTTGCATATGCGGGAAGTTTCGGAGAGGAAGCTGGTAGCCGCTGCTGCCGAAAATCAAGAACAAGCGGGAGCGCTGCAAGAGTATAGCGGCTCTCCGCTTTCTGAGCCGAACGTAAGGTATCCGGCCGAAACGGATGGCTCGTATTCACCGGAGGACGGACGGTCGTTAACGCCGAGCGCCGCTGACGGTTCTGCAGAGAGCGACGGGGACCCGGGTGAGAAGCCGGAACGACAAGCGATCTCGCTGCCAGATGTGCCCAACCGTTCCGAGTCCAAGGCTGGGGCAGGGGCGGGAGACGGTAAATCAGCGGGATCCAGGCCGGACAGCGTTATTGCCCCCGAAACGTCGAACTCTGCGCTGACGGAACCCGAATCCCCGGTTTCGCCCGACACTGGGACGTCTGGAACAACAAGCGGTGTAACGGAAAGCTCCCAACCGCCACAAAATCCGGAGGAGACGGGGAAATCCGGGACAGAGGGATATGCGCAGCCTTATGAGACTCCGACAATCACGGACAATAATCGAATGCGAAATTATGAAGAGGAGATCAAGGAGGTACAAGCTCAATGCGCGAAAGAGATGAAAACGGTAATGGTCGGGGCGGAAAACGGCTGGCTGCAAGTGGACAAGAGGGATCCTTACGCGATTCAGACGTGGCAGACGAGCTTGACGAAGGAGATGGCGGCTGCGGAATCGAAATGCGACAATCGGTTTCGGGATCTGACCCGGGACGCGGAGCAAGATTCCGAATCGCCGGAAGTCATCGAAGAGTGGAGGAGGGCCCTCAACGCCGCGAAGGAAGAAATCAAAGCGGAGTCGAACGCCAAAGCGGCGAAATTAATTGGAGGGTGAATCGTCTTTGTTCGCCAGCGCACGGTCGCGAATCATTCTTTCGAGCAGGCTGCGGATCAAATCGAGATCGCTCTTCTCCAGCGGAACTCCGTCCCAATGAAGCTGCTCTACATTCAAATATTCTTTTGCGTTATGGTTAAGCTCGGCAGGCGGCTCCGGATAATCGGTTAGCCCCAGAAGGTAATCCGCCGACGTGCGCAAGATCCTGGAAATCGTCTGTATGGATTCGATCGTAGGCTGCCGGTATCCGGATTCGTATCCTGCGTAAGTGCTTTTGGCAACTCCAAGGCTATCGGCCACTTCCTGCATCGTCAGTTTTCGTTTTTTCCGCATCTGCTTCAACCGTTTGGCAAACATATCCAGCCCCCCCTTTCGAGTCCTCTCTACTTGTCGCATGGCAAAGCGAACGCAACGGATTTCGTCGTACTTCTCTAGAATGTACCCATAATTATAGCATGTTTACCATATGCTTTCATCCGGGGGATTCGTGCCGAAACGAGCCGCTGTCGGAAGGACGGCAGCCTCTTTTCCTTAGACAGTCGGCTCTCTCTTCCTATTCATACCTCTCCCAAGTTCCTTCGATTGCCGCGATATGTTAGTATGGAGTCAAAAAGAAGCCCGCTAAAGGGTTTACGTTACGATAGTGAGGTTGACCCATGCTCCCTAGATATTCAACCGTCAGACAATTCGGCTCGGACGAAATCGTTATCAAGAAATCTCGCTTTATCGGTTACGCCAAGCCGGCGAATACCGAGGAGGAAGCGGTCGCTTTCATTGAAGAAATCAAGAAGAAACACTGGGACGCTACGCACAATTGCTCCGCCTACCGGATCGGGGAGCGCGACCAGTTCCAGAAGGCGTTGGACGACGGGGAGCCGAGCGGTACAGCGGGCAAGCCGATTCTGGAAGTCATCCGCAATCGCGGCCTGAAAAATGTCGTCGTGGTCGTGACCCGTTACTTCGGCGGAATTATGCTGGGGGCAGGCGGCTTGGTGCGGGCGTATACGGACGGGGCGGTCGTCGGCATCGATGCGGCCGGTCCAATCGTCAAGGTGCTGCATCAGGAGGTTGTCGTCGATGTAGATTATACGTGGTACGGCAAGCTGGAAAACGAGTTAAGAGGCCGGGGGTTCCGGGTCGGCGAGGTTGCTTTTACAGATCGTGTGCGCGTCCCCTGCTATCCCGAGGCCGGAGAGGCGTCGGATCGCTTTCAAGCCTGGATCACCGACTTGACGCAGGGGCAGGCTGTCATCGAAGCCGGGGAAGAGAGCTACTTCATCGAGGGCGAGTGACGTTTGTAGTTTTTTCATTTCAGTAGCAGCCCGATAAGTCCGCCACGCGGTCTTATTCTCCGCCAACGACCCAGTAGCAGCCCGATAAGTCCGCCACGCGGTCTTATCCCCCGCCAACGACCCAGTAGCAGCCCGATAAGTCCGCCACGCGGTCTTATCCCCCGCCAACGACCCAGTAGCAGTCCGATAAGTCCGCCACGCGGTCTTATTCTCCGCCGACGACCCAGTAGCAGCCCGATAAGTCCGCCACGCGGTCTTAATTTTACCCTTTGACCAGCTTCACATAATACTCGCGCTGACGGGGGCCGTCGAATTCGCAGAAGTAGATGCCCTGCCAACGTCCGAGCAGCAGTCGTCCCCCGGAGACGATGACGGTCTGCGAAGTGCCGGTCGTGATCGCCTTCAGATGGGAGGCGGTGTTTCCTTCGGCATGGCGGTACTTTGGATGTTCCCACGGGTACACCTCGTCCAACCTCATCAGCACGTCCCGTTTGACGTCGGGGTCGGCGTTCTCGTTAATGGCGATGCCGGCCGTCGTATGCGGGCAATAGACGATAGCCAATCCGTCGGATACGCCTTGCTTGGCGACGGCTGCTGCGACCTGCCTCGTAATATCGATCATCTCGTCGCGACGCGATGTCGTCAACGTTTCCTTAATGAGCATGATCAGCCCTCCTTTTTCCCGATTATAACATCTCTGCACGACAGCCTAATAAGCGGTTTGCCGTTCTTTTTTAGTCGAACCAATAGAAGCGAGCCCACCGCATTCCAGAAGGGATGGCTTTGTCGCCTCTCTCCCTCCCGCCTTCCCGATTCCAAAAATCGAACTTTTTGAACATACACCGCCCATAAGGATTTTGAATAAGTTACATTAGATTTTTTGATGAAATTGCCAATTGGACAGCTAATATGGATTGACGAAATCAGCCTGTATCTGGTAAAGTAACAACAATACCTACTAAGGTAATAGGAATTATCTTATATACAGCTCTCAAAGCTCCGGGAGGTACACGTCAACGTGAGTTCCATGCTGCAGGGCCGCTGGTGGAGCTGGGGATTTCGCAGCACCGTCATGCTTTATTTTATTGTGCTGATTATTTTCCCTATTATCGGGATTTACGGGCAATCGTTCTCGTCGGGGTGGGCGGCATTCGCCGAAAATATTACGGAGCCGCTGGCCTGGAAGGCCGTGCTGCTCACGGTTAAGCTGGCGCTGATCGCCACTGTCGTCAATATGCTTATCGGAACGATGTCGGCGTGGGTGCTTATTCGCTACCGGTTTCCGGGACGAAGATTGCTGAACAGTCTGGTCGATTTGCCGTTCGCGCTGCCGACAGCCGTAGCCGGTCTGATGATTCTGCTGCTGCTCGGACCGAACAGTCCAGTCGGAGAGTTGGCGGAGAAGCTGGGTTTTACAATTCTGTTCCATCAGCCGGCGATCGTCATCGCAATGGTGTTCGTCACCTTCCCGTTCGTGATCCGCGCGGTTCAGCCGCTGCTGGAGGAGATGGACGCATCGGAGGAGGAAGCCGCCTACACGCTGGGCGCGACGAAGGCGACGACCTTCTGGCGGGTTATTCTGCCGAATATGCTGCCGGGCATTTTGAGCGGGGCGATGCTGGCGTTCTCCCGAGCGCTCGCGGAATTCGGCGCGGTCGTGCTCGTCGCCGGGAACATTCCGGGCAAAACGCTAATCGCGTCGGTCTATATTTTTGGAGAAATCGAGAGCGATAACGCAATCGGGGCGACGGCGGTCAGCGTACTGCTGCTCACGTTCTCCTTCCTGATTCTGTGGACGGTCAATTACGTCCAGATGAGGAGGAAGAACGGATGAGAAGGCTATGGATCGGATTAACCGTTGCCGTATTCAGCTTCCTGTTGATCATTCCCGTAATCCGGATCGCCATGGGCGCGTTCGACGCGGGCTGGAGCGGCTTCGCCCAAGGGCTGGCCAGACCGGAGACGCTGCACGCCTTATATATGACGGGACTAATCGTAGTAATCGTAACGGTCGTCAATACGTTGTTCGGCGTGATGCTGTCGCTCTATCTCGTTAGGGCAAGCTGGCTGGGCAAGCGTCTTAAGCAACTGCTGAACAGCATCGTCGACCTCCCCTTCGCGGTATCGCCGGTCATCGGAGGTTTGATGATCGTGCTGCTGCTCGGACCGGAGACGGCGCTCGGAGCGCTGTTCAATAAGGCGGGCGTAGACATCGTGTACGCGCTGCCCGGCATGATTATCGCGACGTTGTTCGTGACGTTTCCGCTAATTGTTCGGGAAGTGATGCCCGTGCTGCAGGAAATCGGCAGCGCTCAGGAGGAAGCGGCGGCTACGCTGGGAGCAAGCGCCTGGACGACGTTCTGGCGCGTCACCTGGCCTTCGATCCGCTGGTGCGTCGTCTATGGCGTCGTGCTGACGGTGGCTAGAGCTATGGGGGAATTCGGAGCGGTGCTCGTCGTGTCGGGCAACATTCTGTTCAAGACGCAGACGGCGACGACGCTGGTGTACCAGGATGTCGAGAACTTTAATCTTACCGCGGCGAACTCTATCGCATTGGTGCTGGCGGCGGGCTCCGTCACGCTGCTGCTGCTGATGGAATGGGCAAAATCGAGAAGGGAAGTGCATTAAGATGCATATCGAGGTTCGCGGATTAAACAAAAAATTCGGCGATTTCCAAGCGGTAACGGACGTTAACTTCGAGATCGAGAAAGGCCAGCTAATCGGCCTGCTGGGGCCTAGCGGCGGCGGGAAGACCTCGATTCTGCGCATGCTGGCGGGCCTGGAAACGGTAGACGAGGGCGATATTGTGTTCCACGGCAAACGGGTGAACGAGCTCCCTCCCCAAGAGAGGGGAATCGGCTTCGTCTTTCAGAACTATGCGCTGTTTAAGCATATGACGGTAGAGGAGAATATCGCATTCGGCCTGGAAGTGAAGAAGTGGACCAAGCCCCAAATTCAAGAGCGGGTCGCCGAGCTGGTCGAGCTGACCGGACTGAAAGGCTTCGAGAAGCGTTATCCGCACCAGTTGTCCGGAGGTCAGCGGCAGCGCGTCGCTTTCGCCCGAGCGCTTGCTCCGGAGCCGCAGCTGCTGCTGCTCGACGAGCCGTTCGCCGCGATCGACGCGAAAATCCGCCACGAGCTCCGTTCCTGGCTGCGCGAGATGATCGACCGTCTCGGCATTACCTCGATTTTCGTCACGCATGACCAGGACGAAGCGATCGAAGTGGCCGATCAGATTATGATTATCAACAAAGGGCGTCTGGAGCAGAAGGGCACCCCTTGGGAAATTTATAAAAATCCGCAGTCTCCGTTCGTGGCGGGCTTTATCGGCGAATCGACGATCGTCGAGGACGTCTCGTCGTTGCGCGGTTTCGGCGGAACCGGCGAGCTGTCCGGCACCAAAGCGCTCATCCGTCCGGAATATGTCGAGATCGGCAAAGCGTCCGATTTCGAGCTTCTGTCGGCGACGGAGAAAGGAACCGTCCGTCACATTCATTTCCGCGGGAGCGAATGGCTGGTGGAAGTCGAGATCGGCGCGACGAAGCTCGTCACCTACCGTTCGTTGGAGAAGGAAATTTTGCAGCCGGGCAACGAGGTTCGGGTGCTGATTCATAGAGCCTATTTGTTTAACGACACGGACAGCTGGGTGATGGAAAACAGGCTGAAGGAAGACCCGATGCCGGTTCATATTTAACGATCGCATGGTCAGGATGGGAGCCTGCGCAGGCACCGGGAGGTCGCGATGAAGAGAGAAAATCGCATGCGCGCTATCGGGCGTATCGCTTGGTATGGCGTATTTATCTTATCTATACTATCCTTCTCGACGCTATCCGGCTGCGGAGGCGGCGGGAAGAAGCAAAGCGCTTCGGGAGCTTCCCCGGTAAAAGGGGACGTCACGCTTGTGCTCGGAGCATACTCGGTGGCTAAAGACGCGCTGCAGGAGATTATTCCCGCGTTTACGGCTCACTGGCAGGAGGTTGCGGGTCAGACGGTCTCGTTCCAGGAATCGTACGAAGCTTCGGGTACGCAGACCCGTTCGATTATCGGCGGTTTCGATGCGGACGTGACGCTACTTGCGCTCGAAGGGGATGTCGATAAGCTGGTGAATGCCGGTCTTGTGTCCCCCGAATGGAATGGGGATCGGACGAAGGGAATGATTACCCGCTCGATCGTCGTACTGGGCACGAGAAAAGGCAACCCGCTCGGCATCCGGGATTTCGACGATTTGACGAAGCCCGGCGTCAAGGTGCTGTATCCGAATCCGAAAACGTCGGGTGGCGCCCAGTGGGACATTAACGCCATCTACGGAGCAGGTCTTAAGAAAGCGGAGCTAGCGACCGGATCGAAGGACGTCACGGCAGGCAAACAATTCCTCGTCGACGTGCATCGCAACATCGAATCGATGGACAAGAGCGGGCGGGCTTCGATGGCCGCTTTCGAATACGGAGTGGGCGACGTTATCGTCACCTATGAGAACGAACTGCTGGCGCGCATCGCCAAGGGAGTAGAGTATGACATCGTGGTTCCTCCTAGCACGATCCTGATCGAGAATCCCACGGCAGTCGTGGACCGCAATGCCGATCGTCACGGCGTGAGGGAGGTCGCGGATGCGTTCGTCGAATACCTCTATTTGGATGAGGCGCAGACTCTGTTCGCCAAGCACGGCTTCCGTCCGGTGAACGAAACGCTTGCCGCACAGATGGAAGACCGCTATCCGCAGCCGCCGGAGCTGTTCACGATCGATTACTTGGGCGGCTGGGACGAGGTCAAGGACACGCTGTATTCCAAGCGGGGAATTTGGTATCAGGTGCTAGCCGGACAATAGAATGCGCCAAATCGGTAAAAAACAGCTTTAGTGGGAATGCTATGCACCGCTGGGCTGTTTTTTTTGTTATAATTATGGCGTAGGAACGGAATTGTGCAGCCCATAGGAGGATTAACCTTTGCAGAGACCAACCACGATACGCATTATGCTCATGATTCTTTATCTTAAGCTCGTATTGCTTCTCATGAACGTTGGAACGATCGTCTTTAATCCTGGTTCCCTGAACGAAATCGACGAAGCGCAGAGAAGTACGTTTATCACTGCGATTACCATTCTTACGACGGTGTCGATTGCTTGTATAGCCGGCATGATTTTGACGATCAATAAGAAAAAATATTGGCCCACGCTGCTCATTGCCTTTGTACTCTTGATTTGCTCCACCATGATGAACCAGCTGCACTCGATGATGACGACTCTTATCATCGTGATGTTCCTGTTCAGATCGTCTCGCGAATACTTCCGCGGCGTATACGTTGCTCCGCCTTCCCCGCGAGCCAAAGCCTCCGCGACGGCTAAGTCGGAGTCGACGGAGGACGAGGAGTCCGAGAAGGCGGCGCTGGCCGAGCCGGACGAAGCGCCTGCCGCACCGCTCGTCAAGCTGAAGAAGGAGCCGGAAGTAAGCATTCGCGCCGCGACGCCGCAGGATGCGAACACGGTATTTTCGCTGATGATCATGGCCTTCGAGGAATATCGCTCGGCGATCCCGCCTTCGAGCGCATTGGCGGAGACGGAGGAGTCGGTCGAGGAGGCGCTGCGCAGCGGCAGCGAATCGGCTGTGCTGCTGTACGAGGACGATACAGCGGTGGCTATGGCTCGCTTCAAATATGAAAACGAGGCCATCTGCTTCTTCCGCTTGTCGGTTGTACCGCATCGTCGCAGAAGGGGCTACGCCAGACAGCTCGTGAAATGGATCGAGAAGGAAGGCGTGGCCAACGGCAAGACGATCAGCCGCTGCAAAGTCCGCCAATCGGTGCAGAACAATCTGGTGTTGTACCAGAATATGGACTACGAGATTGTCGATCAGGAGCTGATTGTCCGTCCTGAGGGAACGGTTAAGGCGCTGACGATGGAGAAGAAGCTTTGGGAGTAGAAGGATGACAACGACGGCTCGCCGATCCTCGGATCGTGCGGGCTTTTGTTCCTATTCATGGGAAATACGGAGGACCATATGCGGAATGTCGGGATATTCGCTCACGTCGACGCAGGCAAAACGACGACGACGGAGCAGATGCTGTATCGTAGCGGACGAATTCGCGCCTTGGGCAGCGTAGACGACGGCACGGCGCAGACGGATTGGCTGGAGGTTGAACGGACAAGAGGAATATCGGTGCGTTCCGCCGTGACTAGATTCGAATGGAAGAGCGTTCAGATTAATCTGGTGGATACTCCGGGGCACGCCGATTTTCTCTCCGAGGTGGAGCGTTCTCTGCGGGTAATGGACGGCGCGGTGCTGATCGTGTCGGCTGTAGAGGGCGTGCAGGCTCAGACGGAGGTCATCTGGCAGGCGCTCAGAGACTTGAACATTCCGACGCTGCTCTATATCAACAAGCTGGATCGAATAGGCGCGGAGCCTGATCGGGTGCTGGAAGAGATTCGCCGACTGCTGTCGCCGGACGCAATTCCAGTGCAAAGCTTCGTAGGGGTCGAAGGAGAGTTCGCGGGCTCGATTGAGCTGCTTCAAGCTGACGGAGGAGGGACAGCGGACTCGCTCAGGCCGGTGCAGGCCGGCGTGGACGGCGAGGACGCTTGGCCGAAGCGGGCGCACGAGGATCGGACACGACTGGCGGAGAAAATTGCCGAGCGGAACGACGCGCTGCTGGAACGGTATTTTGAACAAGGGGGGTTGGACGATGCCGAGGTGATAGCGCCGTTGAAGGACGGCGTTCGATCCTGCGAGCTGTTCCCCGTTCTGTACGGAGCGTCCGGCCGCGGCATCGGCGTGGACGCTTTAATGGATGCGATCGTCGGGCTGCTGCCTGCCCCCGGTGGGAAGGAAGAAATGCCGCTGTCCGGCGTCGTGTTTAAGCTCGATAAAGATCCGACAATGGGCAGGCTCGCTTACGTTCGTTTGTATGGCGGCGTTCTTCGCAACCGGGATACGGCTCGCAATCATTCGTTGAATATCGAAGAGAAAGTGACGCAGATTCGTAAAATGGACGGGCAGCGCAGCGAGGACGTAGGCATTCTGAAGGCTGGGGATATTGCCGTCGTCTGCGGATGGAGCCGGGCGAGAATCGGGGATATTATCGGCTCCGAGGAAGGGGTTCCAGGGGTCAGAAGATTGGCCGAGCCGCTGCTTACCGTACAGGCGCATTGGCGGAATGAAGCGGAATATCCGGCCGTTGTCGCCGCGATGCAGGAGCTGGCGGACGAGGATCCGTATTTGGACGTACAGTGGCTGCAGGAGGATCGGGAGCTGCATTTGCGAGTAATGGGACCGATTCAGGTAGAGGTGCTTGGGCAAATGCTGCTGAGCCGCTTCGGACTTGTCGTGGACTTCGGCGAGCCGTCCGTGATCTACAAGGAGACGCCGGCTCGCAAGGGAGAAGGCTTCGTCGCCTATACGATGCCAAAGCCCTGCTGGGCGATTCTCCGATTCGTGATTGAGCCGGGAGAGCGGGGGAGCGGGCTGCAGTATCATTCGGTCGTTCGCCCGGAAAGGCTGCTGGACAGCTATCAGAACGAGGTGGCCAGACGCGTGCCGGAGGCGCTGGAGCAAGGGCTGAAGGGCTGGCCGGTCACCGATCTGAAGGTGACGCTGATCGAGGGCGAGCACCATGTCTGGCACACGCATCCGCTCGATTTCGTCGTGGCAACTCCGATGGGGATTATGGACGGCTTGGCGAATACGGGGACGATTTTGCTGGAGCCGATGCTGCGGTTCCGACTGTCGACGCCCGAGGAGTTCGGCGGAAAGCTGATGAGCGAGCTGTCCGTCATGCGAGGAGAGTTCGATATGCCGGTCGTGCGTCAAGGCCGCATGGAGCTCGAAGGACGGCTCCCCGTCGCGACATCCCTGGATTTTCCGGCTCGTCTGGGATCCATGACCAGGGGCAGAGGGACGCTGACGACGTACTTCGACGGCTATCAGGTGTGCCCTCCCGACGTGCAAGCGGAGAGAACGAGACGCGGAGTTAATCCGCTCGATACGTCCAAATATATTTTGGCGACTCGCAAGGCTTTGTCGATAGGGTGACTCGCGCAGCTTTCGAGAGGAATCTAGCGAACGGTTTACTTCCGCGGATTGGGTATAGTAGAATCGGAATACCGAATCAGAGGCCTGCGGATCATTCGCCGGCATCGGAAGGAAGCGAGTCATCATGTATAGTCTTCTCATCGTAGACGATGAATTTTATGCGGTTAACGGCATCAAATCGGGGTTGGACTGGTCGGTCATGGGCTTCTCGGCTGTCTATGAAGCCTATGACGGCGCCATGGCTCAAGAGGTGATCGGCAATCATACGATCGATGTCATGATTTGCGATATTGAGATGCCCGGCAGCAGCGGCTTGGAATTGTTGGAATGGGTCAATGAGAGGGGATATCCGATCGAGACGATATTTCTGACGTGCCACTCCAATTTCTCATATGCGCAGAAGGCGCTGCAATTGGGCAGTTTGAACTATTTGGTCAAACCTGTCGACTTCATCGAGCTGGAAAGCATTGTTGTGAAAGCGCTTAACAATGTCGTTCGCGAACAGGAAGCGAGCCATGTCCAGAAGGAATACCATAAATATTTGGAGCTGTGGGAAGCTAGAAGGCCGCTTATGCTCGAGAGATTCTGGCAGGAGCTGCTGGACCACCGAAGCCGACCCGCGGACGGCTGGGTCGACCGCGAGCTGGCCGGTTACGGTACGGAGCTCACGAAGGAGTCCCGCGTATTCCCGGTGTTAGTAAGCATCGAACGCTGGCACAAGGAAATCGATACCCGCGATGAGGAGATTATGGAGTATGCGCTGCGCAGCGCCGCGAAGGAGATCATTTTGGCGGAACGGCCGGGGATCGTCTTTCAGGACCGCGAAGGGATGATCGTCATTCTGGCTTACGGCGGCGGAGGAGAACGGACGATCCGGCAATGGATCGCGGATTGCGAAGCTTTCGTCCAAGCTTGCGCCGAATACTTTTTCAGCACGGTTACTTGTTATTTGGGCAAAGAGACGGAAGTCCGGCAGCTGGGAGCAATGTACGGAGCGCTGCAGTATGCGGAGCAAAACAATGTTAGGCGCAACCGGCAAATCGTCTGTTATGTCGAGGATGCTTCCGGTCAGGCAGGGGTAACGGATGCGTTGCCGGACTTTTACGAGTGGGCGGAGCTGCTGGAGCCGGGGAGAATCGAGCCGCTGCGCGAACGCGTACGCGATTTTTTCGTTCGGCTGGAGCGGGAGGCGGGGCTGACGGTCGCGACGCTTCACGCGTTCTACCACGGAATGCTCCAAATGCTGCACTATCTCCTGCACAAGAAAAGGACGGCGGCTCCCCGGCTTCAAGGCGGCCAACTGTTGGACAAAGACGCGGTTACCCGTTCGATTCTCGATTTGCAGGCATGGGCGGAGCAAGTGTTGGAAACCTACGAGGAAGCGATTCAATCCGGACAGCAGGACGAATCGCCGATCGATAAGGCCAAACGGTTTATCGGCGAGCATCTGAAGGAGGAGGTAAGCCGGGAGCAAATTGCCGATCACGTCTTCCTGAACCCGGGCTACTTGTCTCGGCTGTTCAAGAAGGAGACGGGGGAATCGCTGTCGGATTACATTCTGAGGGAGCGGATGGCGTTGGCCCAGAACGCGCTCGCTTATTCGGACGAGCCGATCAGCAAAGTCGCGCGCTCGCTGGGGTATAACAGCCTCTCTTATTTCGGGAAAACGTTCAAAAGGTTTCACGGAATGAATCCGCAGGATTATCGCAAGAGCATCGACGCCGGGGACGGGCTCTTCCCATGAAGAGGCAGCGTTCGCTAAGCGCCAAACTCGTCGTAGCTTTTATTGCCGTGGCTATCCCGTTCCTCCTGTTCCTCGTCTATATTAATCGGTACGCGATGGACGTCGTGAGGGCCCAGGTGGCGGAATCTCAGCTCAGTCTGCTGAGAATGCATGCCAACGATATGGACGGAACGCTTACTCAGGTCGATCACTATTTGCTCAGCTCCGCTTTTCAGCATGCGGGCATCACTTCTCTGATGCTTAACGCTCCCGACAGCGACGAGTACACGTTAACCCGAATTCAAGTGTTGAACCAATTGAACGGGGATTTGGTCCATTATAACCGGGTCGGTATGTTGTTCGCCTATGCGGTCCTGAACGAAGATTTGATGACGTCGGAGCCCAATCGCTACGTCCCCAAAGCGATCAGAGAGCAGCTGGCCGAGACGATGAGGATGCTGAGCGCTCACGATGCGTACTTGCAAACCTGGAGCGCGATAACGTTCAACGGCGAGCCGTGGCTGATGCGGGTGGAGAAGAACGATTTCAACGTCTATACGGGCGCCTTGATCCGCGTGGCGACGTTGATGGAGCCGATCCGCAGCGTCATGGCCGAGGGCGCGGGGCAGGTTCTTCTCTTGAACGACTCGGGCGAGCTGCTGTCCTCCGGCTTGGCCGATCCGCCGTCGACGGAGGAAAGGCTGCGCCTGCTGGACGGCTCCGACAAGCCGTACGAGACGATCGCCGTCGATCAGGAGGAGATGCTGGTCGTCACGAACGCTTCGCAGCAGTCGGACACCCGGCTTGTCGTCCTGATCCCCGAATCGCAGCTTCTGAAACGGCTCGTTACGTTCCAGACGCTCATCAAGCTGACGCCGCTGGCGGCGGCGCTCTTGCTGCTGCTTTTGCTGTTTTTCTTGAGAGGGGTCGTGCTCAAGCCGACTGCGCAATTGGTCAGAGGGATGAGAAGGATTAAGGACGGAGACCTGACCTACCGTCTGGAGCCGCCCGCATCGAAGGAATTCGGTCTGATCACGGACAATTTCAATGCGATGGCCTCCGAGATCAAGGATTTGAAGATTCACGTATACGAGGAGCAGCTGAGATTAAACAAGGCGGAGATCAAGCAGCTTCAGCTGCAAATTCATCCCCATTTTCTCCTGAATTCCCTGAATGTCGTCTTTCATCTGGTCGAATCCCGCGAGACCAAGCTTGCCCAGCGAATGATCCGGTACATTATGAACTATTTCCGGTTCGTGACTCGCACCTCGGTGCCCTTCGTCCGATTGGAGGAGGAGATCGAGCATATCGCCACGTATTTGGAAATTCAGAAAATGAGATTTCCGAACTTTCTCGACTTCGAGATCTCGGCGGACGGCAATCTGAACGATGCCTTGCTGCCGCCGGTCCTGTTTCAGCCGTTCGTGGAGAATGCGATCATACACGGGTTCCGCATTCGCAATCAACGATTTCGGATTCGGATTTCCGCGGAGAGGGACCCGGCAAACCCGGGCGGCGGGCTTGTCATTCGGATTTCGGATAACGGAGCGGGATTTACGGAGGAGCAGCTGAAGACGTTCGGGAGCGCAAGCTTTAAGCAGAATCACGAGCATCTGGGGATCGGCAACGTGTACGACCGCTTGCGGATGAACTATGGGGAGCGCGCGAAGCTTCTTTTCGGCAATTTGCCCGATGGCGGAGCCGAGGTCGCGTTGCGCCTGCCGCTGCAAACCGTTGCGTCAACGTCTGGATAAAGCCCTCTGCGCGGGGCTTTTTTGAGTGCGCCCGGCATGGGCGATAACTAGCCGGTGCGAGTCCGGTCGAGGCAAGAGCGAAGTCGCATCTTCGAGCCAATATCAAATTATTGATAGATAGATAACTCGAATTTTTATAGGTGCCAATTTTGGATGAAGCTATAATAAAGCACACAAAGGAGGCGATGTCGTAAAGCGTAATGAAAGCGTTTTACCCGCCGAACGGACACATCCAGGCAGTCTGATCTTCATCTGATCCATCGGAGGGCCTGCAGTAGAGAGAAGCCGGACGGGACAAGGCGTGGAGCAAATCATCGTTAACAAGAGGAGGGAATAAGGTAGGCTTTCCGGCACCATATACCGAGAAAAAGAGGGAGCGGCGGCAGAACTGTCGCCCGACTTCGGACGGTTTCTTCCGGAGATGACGAATGTGGAGAAGGGAACTGAAGATCGGAATGATTTCCAAATCGTAAACGGGAGGTATAACAGAGTGGCATTGATACGTGAACTTAGGCGAATTCATCGCTCTACAACGATTATATTGGCTTTCGTTATGATATTTGCGAGCTTCGCGGGCTTGAACGTCCGCACTCAGACGGCCCATGCAGCGGCGCCGGCTAACCGCACCGACGTTCAGTCTCCGGCATTGCGGAGCAACCTGACCACCAATAATGTGACCGTTACTTTCACCAATGCGACGGGCGCAACGGCCAAAGTCTGGAGCCAGAAGCAGCCTTCCGATCCGAGCCAAGTCAACACGAACGGCACCAAGGATCTGGTGGCGGACGTGACTCTGACAAACGGCGCCGGGAGCTTCGTATTCCCGGCCAGCCAGTTCCCCAAGGGCCCAATCGCCATTCGCATCGATGTCTACAACGCACAAAACAGCCTTGTAGACACAGCCTACGCCCAATACTACAACACGGTAGGCGTGGCATGGAAGACAGGACTCGATCAAGCGCCGGTCAACCCCGCGACCCAGGGCATGACTGTCACCTATGCGGATGATTTCAAAACCATGCCCTCCCTGTCCGTTGCCGGCAACGGTATGGGTTCCAGTGCGGACAACACCGCTATCGCTGCCGACGAGGCTCACGCCTATGCGACCCGCAAGGTAGATGAGGCCAGAGGCGGAATGTTCGGCTGGTCCTATTTTGCCGACCATGACGGCAGCCAGTACGATCCATTTTCTCTGGTCGATAATGAGTATATGAAGCTCACCACCACTTATTGGCCGGAGGGCAACGTCCCAGGCGCTTCGGGATATTGGGGCCAGAAGTCCACTACGGGCTATCTGTCCAGCCTGGGGCAGGACGGTTCGGGCTTCCATACGACAGGAGGTCACAACCAGTATTTCGAGGCTCGCATGTTTGTCGGTCCCAACCCGGCTCATTGGCCCGCTTTCTGGCTGCTGACCTCCAACGGCGCGGTGGGCTCCGACGGCTCGCTGTCCCCGGTTTTCGGCACGCCAACCGACGAGTTGGATATCAACGAAAGCTATCTGGGTACGCCCGACGGCTATCAAACCACTTCTCATCAGTGGAACTATAATACCGGCAAGAACGGGGGCACATGGAATAACATCGACACGCCCGACTGGTCCAACATCAACATTGCCATGGGCTTCCACACCTTCGGCGTGCTGGTTACGGAGCAGACGACGACGTACTATTTCGATAACATTCCGGTGTTCAGCACGCCTACGACAGAAGTGAGCTGGGAAATAGGCAGTTACTTCATTCTTAACGGCGGCTTGTCCGACCATTACGGCATTCCGCAAGACGGCGCGGACACCTTCGGCCCAGACCAACAGCCGATGGGCTTCACCCGCTACGGCAATTCCGCCTTCGATTATATCGATTGGGTGCGCGTCTATGAGGATACCGACAACACGCCCCGGTTCGAGACGGCTGTCACATCGGTCAGCGCCTTCCCCGGCGACTATGTGAAGGCGAACATTAATCGCAACGCTGCCGCTCAGGCGGTGTCCGGCACTTACAACGCGACCTTCCCTAACAGCGGCTGGAAAGTGCTGGATCAGAATACCAACGAATTGGTGGCGGTAACCGGCACAACGGCGAACATCCCGTTCCAGGCAGGAAGCGCTCAGGATAAATTGACCTTCCTGGCTCCCGATAGTATCCCGGCTAACAGCCAGGTCGTGATTGGCGTGACCTATGGCGACGATCATACGGTTTACCAGCCGGCGATTACGATCTATCTGATCACCGAGAGCGATCAGGGGACGCTGGTTGACGTCAACCGCGCGACCTATCCTTTCCGTGCTGTCGGCGGCGCGGGTGCCGGCGGTTGGTACAGCTATGATCCTTCCGTTAACGAGCAGAACTATTTTACCTTCGTAAACGGCAATTGGTGGAGCGACGGATGGTCCTGGATGTATGACGACGCAACGAATGCCGGTACTGTACAGTTCAGCTTCCATGGCAACGCTTTCGAGCTGGACGTCACGAACGGCCCCGAAGGCTGGCCGATCACCGTTTCGGTGGACGGCGCAAACGCGCAAACCTATGACACCTATGCAGCTGCCAATGCCAACGTCGTTGCCTACACGTGGTTGGATCCGACGGGCCAGGACCAGGATCACGTGGTAACCGTGCAAGAAGCAGGGGGCGCGCCCGAAGGTCGCTACACCAGACTGAATAACTTCAAGTATCGGTACCATGAAGACAACTCTGTTCCTAAGTACACCTTGGAGAATAATTATTATCAAGTCTCCCAGAACGGCCCGATCAAACCAGGCGATATTATTCATATTCTGGTCGATCGCAATGCTGCTACAGGTTCCACTTACGGCAGCTATGGCATCACATTGCCCAGCTATCCCAATGGTTATCAAATTATCGCTAACGCTTCTCAAGTTATGCGGCCTGTGGACGACATTCAGATTCAAGTCCCTTCCGACCCGTCCTGGCGGGGGGTGACGGATACGATCACGATCGTTCCTCCACAGGGTTCGGGCGTCACCAAACCGCTTAAGGTTTCGGTGAAATCGCCAGATCCCGCGGCGGCTCCGGCGATTACCGGCGACCATATGATCCATGTCAACAGCACCGCCTACCCTTATGTGAACACCAGTGGGGGCGGCAGCGGCCCATGGGCAAATGATTGGGGCGTTCCCGGCTTCGATACGAGCACGCAGGCCCCGCACTTCACCTTCGACGGCGGCTGGTGGTCGGATGGTTTCGCCTGGATGTATACAAACGCTGCCGCCGGCCAGCACGTGGATTTCAACTTTACCGGCGACGCGGTAGCGCTGTCCGTCGAGTATCATAGCGAGGGCGCTCCGTTTGCCGTCTATCTGGACGGCGCGCTTCAGGGCAACTACGACTCTAAAGGAAATACGCCCAACCTGCGTGTTTTCAGTGCCAGCGGTCTTACGGTAGCGGAGCATACGCTGCGCGTAGAAGCGATCGGAACAGGCGTCTTGAAGATTACCGGGTTCGACTTCAATGAGACGGCTTCATCCTCCCAAGGCACGCTGACCAAGGTCAATGCCGATACCTATCCCGGCAACGGTCAGGGTCATTGGTCTGAAGTACAAACGGGCACCTACTTCACGAACCTGAGCGGCGGTTGGTGGCGAGACGGCACGTGGATGTACACGGCTGGCGACGCTTCGCTGGATTTCAACTTTACGGGGACGGAAGTATCGATCTACGGCAGCAAGATGAACACCTCCGGCACGGTCCAGTTCTTCGTTGACGGCGCTCCGGTCTCCACCGTCAATGTCAACGATCCTAATTCTTCCTGGCCGGGCGCCGAGCACACCTTGCTGTTCCGGCAGGCCGGCCTGCAGGCCGGGCCGCATATTGTCACGGTCAAATATTTCGCGCTCGATCCGTCGCAATTGCCTGCCGGTGAAGACCGCAGCTATTTGAAGCTGGATGAGTTCGCTTATATGTATGTCCCGGTGACGGCTCAGTTCACCGCGCCGGCTTCTGTCAACGGTACGCAGGGGCAGGATTTGGTCATTCCGATCAGCCGCAATGACTCGGCCCAGGAACTGTCCGGCTACTATAAAGTCGCATTGCCTGATGGCTTCGCCGCCATCGCCAATGTGAACTTCACGCCCGGCAGCTCCCAAGACGACATTACGGTGACGGTGCCTGCGGACTATAGCAGCACCAGGGGCGTCATTAAGGTAACGCCGGTATTGAACAGTCTTAACTATCCGGTCATGACGATCGCGATCAATGTACCGCTGTTGCCGCCGAGCAACATCGTCTCCTTGACGGATCCGTCGTTGTACCGCTCGACTATCAGCGGCAATACGACGCTGCAGTTTGTAGCGCTGGGCGGCTACACATCGGCTAAAGCGCAAGTGATCCATGCGCCTGATGCTATCCACCCCGATGTCCACGGCTACCTCGTGGAGGCGGGGCCAGTCAGCCTGGATGAGAACGGGATCGGCTCCGTTACCATCAATGCCGATGAGATGCCGCATGGTCCGGTCAGCGTCAGAGTCGTGGTCTCCGCGCCAGCCGGCAGGACGGCCGACGGCTACTTCAACTTCTGGAACGTCGGCGGTCAGAATTGGAACGTCGGTTTGCCTGCCGACAGCGATCTGCCCGCTGTGGCTCAGGGCAAAGGATTGAATACCGTCTTCGCGGACGACTTCACTGCGATGCCTTCCATCAGCTACACCGGCAGCGGCGCGACCTACGCCGCTCACAAGCCGGACTACCAGGATTATGGCGAAGCACTGTTCGCCGACCCGAACTCGGCCTATAATCCATTCAGCCAGACGGAGGACTATTTGAGAATTACGACCACGAAGCACGAACAGAAACTGCCGAAGTCGGTCGACTTCTACGAGCGGAACTTCTCTACGGGATTCCTCTCCAGCGCCCATGACGATGGCACTGGCTTCTGGACGAACGGCAATCGCGATCAGTATTTGGAAGCTCGGATGTTCTTCCCGGCCAACCCGTCTCAGTGGCCTGCATTCTGGACGCTGTCCAACTTCAATAACCATGCCGGTCATGCAGGTACCGACGAGTTGGACATCAATGAAACCTGGCTGCCTTCAGTCGGTTACCAGGTCAATACGCATCAGTGGAGTTACGATACCGGTCTGGGCGGCACCTTGGGCACGCTCGACACCGAGGCCATCACCGGCCCCGGCGTAGGCAACGTCATGATGGGCTTCCATACCTACGGCGTCTATATCACCAAGGATATCACCTACTACTTCTTCGACGGCGTGCAGGTTGGTCAGGAGCAAACATTGCCTCTGTCCTATCGGGACGGCAACTTCTTCATGATTAACAATGCGATTACCAACTCCGGCGCTTATCCGGAAGGGTATGGCTTCGAGCGTTACGGCAACCAGTCGGAGATGTATGTGGACTATGTGCGCGTGATGGAAGGTCCGGTTCAGACCGATCCGCTGTTTAATCTGAACTATGATAATATGGGCGCCGTATCGGTCGCTCCGGGCCAAAATGTGTCCATCAAGATCGACCGCGACAATAGCGCGGCAGTGAACATGGCCGGTCAGTATCAAGTCAGCATGCCGGACGGTTGGACCGTCGTCTCCGGCGGCGCCTTCGCCGCTGGCGCCGCCATCGACACCCTCGTGCTGCATGTACCTGACAGCTATGTGCGCACTTCCGACAGCATCGCCATTCAGCCTGCCGACAGCACCGGTCATCCGGTGCCTAATCAGCACCCGCTGGTCGTTCCTGTGAAGAACACCGACAACAGCTTCGGCGTGTCCATCTATCCGGTGTACAACGCCGCAACCCTGGGTTGGGATGCCGCAGTATCCTTCACCAACAAGAAAGCGGGTGCCACCTTTGCTCCCGGTCAAGTGACGGTCAAAGATAGCGGCGGCAATGTCGTCGGCACGGCTCCCTTTGGCGCACTGTTGCCTGGCGCCACCCAGAAAGTGGTCATCCCGAGCATACCGATCAATACGATGACGCTGACGAACCTGATCTTCGAGATCACTCGCGAAGACGGCTATGTCAAGGATGTCGATCGGCCGATGAGCGGTCTGACGGTTCCGAAGACCAACGGCGCGATTAACGTCAGCCAACCCTTCGACGTCAGCCAGTGGGACAGCGCGTCGAAGGTTCATCTCGGTGGGGCGCAGTACACCAGTGCCGGCGCCGCTTATCCCGGCGAGGACAAATTCTCGCTGAACCAGTATGTCAAGTGGGATAGCAACTTCCTGTACATCGCCGCGGCGGTCAAGGACAGCGCCCATGTCAACACGGCCGATAGCGGTCTCGATGCGTGGAGTTACGACAGTATCCAGCTCTCCTTCGATTCGACCAGAGCCGACGGGTTCAGCGCCGGTAAGGAACACCTTCGCTACACGGGCGGCTTGCTGCCAACCGGCGCGGCTCTGGGCAATGAAACCGGTGGGATGAACCCGAACATTAAGTACAATTTCTACCGGGATGCCGCCACCCAGACGACATACTACCTGATGGCCTTCCCTTGGAGCAATTTTGGCATTACGAGCCTGTCCGCTGACGGTACCGACCTGGGCTTCACGCTGCTGGTGAACAACAACGACGGCTTTGGCCGTACCGGCTGGCTGAGCTACATGTACGGTATCGCCGCAGGCAAAAATCCGTATCAGTTCGGCGATCTGATTCTGACGGATCTTACATCGCTTCCGTCCTCGCCCGATGCCACGGCGCCTGTGACGACGGCGCATCTGTACCCGGAACATCCGGACGGTCAGAACGGATGGTACGAACATCCGGTAACGATCACTTTGACTGCGACGGACGATGCGTCAGGGGTGCAGAAGACGGAATACAGCCTGGACGGCGGTTCAACATGGGTAACGTATTCCAATCCTGTCACGATTGATCGGAACGGCGAGAACACATTCCAGTACCGTTCGATGGACAATGCCGGCAATGTGGAGGAAATTCAGTCGGTGACAGTCAAGCTCGAGCTAACGGCTCAGATTGTCGCGACGCCGACATTTAATCCCGGTGCGGGAACGTACACGTCCGCCCAGTCGGTGACGATCAGTACGGCGACGTCCGGCGCTGCGATCTACTACACGACGGATGGCAGCACGCCGACGAGTGCCTCAACGCTGTACACAGGCGCGATCAACGTAGCGTCGACGCAGACGATCAAGGCGATCGCGCTCAAGTCGGGGATGACCGACTCGGCGGCAGCGACGGCCGCGTATACGATCGGCGGAGGTTCGTCCGGAGGCACCGTGCCGCAATCGCAAATGACGGCGACGGCAAGCAGCTTTCAGACCGAGGACGCCTATACTCCAGCGTCCAACGTCATCGACGGAAACAGCGGTACGTTCTGGGACAGTCAATATACGCCGCTGTTGCCGCTGCCGCAATATGTCACGCTTGACCTGGGCGGCACCTACAACGTCAATCAGATCAGGTACTTGCCAAGGTCGGGGAACGCGAACGGACGGATTCTGACCTACAACGTCTACGTCAGCTCCGACGGCATAAACTTCACCAAGGTCGTGAGCAACGGCGTCTGGGCGAATGACGAGACGGAGAAGAGCGCAACGTTCGCCGCGACGAGCGCCGGCTACGTCCGGCTCGAGGTGTTGACGTCGGCTGCGATCAATGCTTGTATCGCGGAATTGAACGTGGACTATCAAACGGTGCAGTAACGATTCGTCTGGCAGCAAGTTTACAATTGGCAAGACTCGTGCAATCCTCTCCGCGCCGATGCTCGCGGGGAGGATTGATTCTTTGTGTTGCGACTTCTCATAATATTGATACAAACCAGGTAAAGATTTTTATAAAATAGATGGAATAGGTCGCCTATACTATAATTCAGAGTCACATGCGCTTATTCCCTATTAGTTGATATACTAGATGAATAAAGGAAGATCATACGGCGAGAGATGAGGTAAACATGCGTATGCGGACGAACAGCATGTTCCAGACGATAGTTCGCTATTTATTGACTCCTTACGACTTCATTGTCAAATCGCTGTATCGCAAAATATGGTTTTGTTTTTTCGTCACGATAACGATTACGGTAACGGCGCTCGGTTTCGATTATTACATCACTACCTCTGCGGACATTAAACAAAGAGCCATAGGGAATATGGAACAGCTCAGCAATCAATCCGCCTCCACGCTGGAATCCTATATGTCCAATATTAAAAACTTTGCCTGGGAATATTTTGGCGACGCGGATTTCCAGAGGTTCGCCGGAAGCTTGGGCTCCGACCCGGAAACATACAGCATGTATTCCGGCAAATTCAGCCAGTTTATTCTCGATAATCCCGCCGCTGATTTTATTATGATCAGCCAACTGGACGGAAATAGTTTGAGTAAAGGAAACCTGATTAAAATAGACGATCTTGATTTCAATCGGTTAAGAACCGTAGCTATTGCCAACGACGGCAAAGGCGAATGGGTTCCTGTTCAGACCTACGACTCCAAATTAAAGCAGTATGTCAACACGCTTGTGTTTACTCAAGCGATCAAGCTGATAAGCTTGAACTCGAATTTTCCCGTTGTCGGTATCCTGTGTATCGAGCTGTCACCCAATTATTTGAAACGATGGCTGGGCGATATCGGCAACGAAGAGCAAGGGCAATACGCGCTGGTCGACTCCGAGGACGGTACAATTATGCTTTCGTCCGACGAGCAAAGAATAGGAAGCCGATTGGAAGGAATGACCGATCTTTATCAACTCGGCTACGGCGTGTCTTCCAGATACCGGTTCGGAGACGACCAGGGCGTTCAGACGCTGTTCGTATCCCACAAATTGGCCAAAACTTCATGGGTGCTTGTCGGAAAAGTTCCTCTGCATACGCTGCTCAGACAAGTAAACGTTCTGGCAAAACGAACGATCCTAATCGGCGCCGTCTGTTTGTTGGGGGCGATGATGATTGCCAGTCTGCTCGCCTCCAAAATCATTACCCCGCTCAAGCTGCTGAAAAAGGGCATCATCTCGATTGAAAAGGGGGATTATCGAATCGCCGTCCCCGCTCGTTCGAAGGACGAGATCGGTTTTTTCATCCGTCGATTCAATCAAATGGCCAATGAAATCAACATGCTTATCGTCAGAGTTTACGAGGCGGATTTGGTCAAAAAAGATGCGGAAATCAAGTCGCTGCAATCCCAAATCAACCCTCATTTTCTTTACAACGCGCTTGGTATGATCGACAGCCTCGCCGCCTTGCACGAGGACGACCGGATTAGCCTGATCAGCTCCTCGTTGGCCAAGATGTTCCGCTACAATATAAGCGCCGGTCATATGTCCACATTGCAAGCGGAAATTCGCCAACTGGAAATTTATTTGTCCATCCAGCAGATTCGGTTTACGGATCGATTGCGGTATTCGATCGTTGTAGAGGAAGGTTTGCACGCAATTCTCATTCCGAAGCTGCTCCTGCAACCGATGGTGGAGAACAGCTTTGTGCACGCGATCGATCATTTGGCCTCCGGCGGTGAAATTCGCATTCGGGCATCAAGCGTGTCGGATACGGATGCCGTTATTACGGTATGGAACAATGGGCCAGTCATCGAGCCTCACAGACTTAAGACGCTCCAGGAAATGCTGGAGCAATGCCATCAACAGAATTACGTCAATAACACGGCTTCGTCGATCGGTCTATTTAACGTTCAGTACCGGATCAAGCTGGTGTTCGGGAGTGAGTACGGTTTAACGATTCAAAGCGACGAGGACCTGGGAACGTTAATTACGATTCGCGTGAAAAAAATGCGCGTGGAGGAGTCGTCTCATGAAGCTGATGATCGTGGATGACGAACAATTGATGCGGCAAGGGATCATTAAAAAAGTTCAAGTATCAGGACTTCCTTTGACAATCGTCGCAGAAGCCGGAGACGGAGTTTCGGCGCTGAATAAATTGGGCGAAGCGAAACCGGATATCGTCATTACCGACATCAGAATGCCCGTAATGGACGGATTGGTCTTCATAAGGGAAGCCAAGCAGGCGAATCCAGAACTTCATTTTATCGTCATTAGCGGCTACGGGGAGTTCGAATACGCCCAGAAAGCGATTCGGTACGGCGTCACGGACTATTTGCTCAAGCCGGTGGAGAAGGAGGAACTGAAGGAAAGTTTGGCGCGCATTATGGACAAAATCGAAAGAAGACGCCAGCAGTCCTCGCTCGGAGAGCAGTTCAAGCATTTACAAAATTACAACGAAGAAACGCTTCGTCAGCAAATGCTCAGCAAATTCATCCAGTACGGCGCCGAAGGAACGGAAAGCGCTGCCGCGCGGGACGAAAAATTATCGATCATGAAATCGAAATGCCGTCATTTTGTCGCGGTAGTCTTCGAGTTGGCGCCTTGGAAGCTGCCGCATCTATCCTTTCGCCAGGAAGACGAAAAACTTCTCTGGTTTGCCGTCAAAAATATCATTTCTACCGTGCTGGAATCGAAGGGGCGCGAAGGGGTTCTGTTCCAGCACGTCATGCACGAGAACGAGCTGGTGTACGTGCTTGGAGGTCGGGATCCTGTCGAGAGCGAAGTTCTCAATCGGGAGCTTAACGAAATCATGGAAGGAATCGTTCGTCATCTGAAGCTTAGGGTATCGATCGGATGCGGATCCGCTGTTCATCGGATGGATGGGATTCAACAATCGTACCAGCAAGCCAAGCAAGCTCTGCGCAATAAAATCCTTTATGGCTGGAACCGGATTTACATGGTTACATCCGAGCACGGCAAAGCCGATCTTCACTCCGTCATCGCGGAGGAAGACGAAGCTCTGCTGCTCCGCTGCCTGAGCGAATGTAATTCAGGGGCAATGAACAAATGGATCGACCAGAAGGTAGAGGCGATTGCCGCGGGCGAACAGGTTTCGTTTGCCCATCTGGAAAGCTTCTGCGTCGAATTCCATCTGCTGCTGCGCAAATATTTGCTTACGCAGACGAGTATACCGGAATGGGTGATCGGCGAGCTGGATGATTTGCTGAAGTGGTTGCACGGGTTGGACGATTGGCGAGACATCCCGGAACAGCTCAAGGAAATGCTTCAAAATATTATTGGACACCTATTCAAGCTTCGCCACTCGTCGGAATACAGCGTTATCGATGAAGTCAAACGTTATATCGACGCCTCTCTACACGAGCAGATCAGCCTTCAGACGATCGCCGAACGATTTTTTTTCCATCCAAGCTATTTTTCCAGACGTTTCAAAGAACGGTTCGGCGAAAGCTTCGTCAACTACTTGACGGCTGCCCGGATTCGCAAATCCGAGCAGCTTTTGAGAGAGCCAAATTTGAAAATCCAGCAGGTAGCCGAACTGGTCGGTTTTCAGGACGCCGCCTATTTCAGCAGCGTCTTTCGCAAATCGACCGGAATGACTCCGAACCAGTACCGCAGCAAAGCATCCTCATCATCCGGGCAGGTCTAGTCATGATCCGGGACGTCAGTTGTCAATCATATCTGTTGCGTTTGTCGAAACGACTTCAGCCCTTATGGGACGTCGAAGTCGTTTTTACTTTGGGCCGAATCCGCAGAAAGCGGCCGAACCCATCAAGACGACGTAAGGTTAAGATATTCATATTGTACAAGTGCGTAATTTACATTAACTAATGTTTCTATTCCTTTTATGATGGAATTGTAATCAAAAAACAAATTATTCAGGAGGTAGCACATGAAACAGCGTGGGGGTTTTTACAAATCGATTGCTGCAATTGTGGTTGCCGTATTGCTGGTCGCTTTGACCGCTTGCGGTTCCGGAAACAAAAACAATTCGGAGGCTTCCGGATCGCCGAGCTCATCTTCGTCGCCTAAGGCAAGTGAATCCGAGAGCGCGAGCGAAAGTCCATCGGAAGAACCGATTGTCGAAATTACGGCCTGGGATTTGCAACCCGCAGATTCTCCAATCAAAGCGCTTAAAGACGCTCAATTCGAAGAATTTGCGAGACGTTACCCGAACATTAAAGTGACGCACATCGACGCCAGCCAAACGAACGGACGCGAGAAGTTCCTGACGGCCGTCGCCGGCGGCGAAGGTCCGGACATCTCCGAGCCTGCTTTCCCGGATATGCAGGTTTATATTCAAAAAGGAATTGCCGCCGACATTACGGATTTCGTCAACAGTTCGCCCGAAAAGGACAGATTTATCGAGGGATCTTTCAATTTGGCCTCCAAGGACGGCAGAATTTACGGCATTCCGGATTACATGTATACGACCGGTCTCATTTATAACAAGAAGCTGTTCCAGAACGCCGGCGTCGCCAATCCTCCTGCGACTTGGGACGAATTCGCGACAGTCGCCCAGACGTTGCAGGAAAAAAATCCGGGAACCGTCGGCTTCGATATTCTCGGTATGGACTGGGCCGACTGGCATTTCGAGTATTATGTATGGCAAGCCGGCGGAGATCTGACGGAACTTCAACCGGATGGGACGGTTAAGCTGACGTTCACGTCGGACGCCGCAGTTAAAGCGCTTCAATATTACAAAGACTTGAAGTGGAAATACAAAGTCACGCAGAAGAACGTTGTTCAAGATTACCCGGACAATCAGAAGGATTTCTATACCGGCCATTCCGCCATGATTTTGGGTGGTTCAGACACCGCGGCATTCACAGGCAACGGCATGGATCCGAATGATATCGGCTTTGCGCCGTTTCCTGTCGGCCCTGCCGGAGTAGCCCCCTCTCAAGTCGGCGGAGCTTTCTATATGGTCAATGCGAAGTCGTCGCCTGAAAAACAAAAAGCGGCGTTCACCTACGCGATGTTCTTCATGTCGAAAGAGCAGCAAGAATATTTTTATCAGTTCCACAAGGATAACGGTCTTGGTGTCAACCCGCTTGCCATTGTTAAAGATATAGATATGTCCCAATACGTCACGGATGTTCCGGCCGACTTTTTAGCCGGGGTTCTAAAATCGGCTGAAAATCCTCAGCTTGAGTACTATTTGAAGAGCAGTCTGAGCTCGTATGTCGTCAAGCCGATCCAGAAAGTGTTGCTGGATCCCAATTCGGATCCGTTAACAGAGCTCCAAAAGGCGCAGGAACTCGCGCAAAAAGAAGTCATCGACAAATATAATGAAGACGTTCTGTCGGGGGTAGCCCAATAAGTTTTCCGTAAAGAAGACGCGTCGGGATTTCCGAAATGGAAATCCCGATATGAATGCATAAGGCGGTGTGGAAATGGAGAACCAACGGGAACTGCAGCTATTCGAGACCAATCAGAAGCGTTCACGTTCAAGAAAAAAAATTCGCTGGACGCCAATCCTATTCTTGCTGCCATCGATCATTGTTTTTTTCGTATTCAAGTATTACCCCATTTTCGACGCGATCTATATCAGCTTGTTCAATTACGATATCATCAATCCTCCGGGCAGATTTGTAGGCTTCGGGAACTATGAAGAGTTCTTGGGATCGGAAACGTTCTGGATCGCGATGAAAAATACGTTTATCTTTTTAATTCTGTCCATGGCCATCGTGTTCTGGGTGCCGATCGTGCAAGCGCTTTTTCTGAGCAATATTCGTCGCTTCAACGGAATGTACCGCGTTCTTTATCAGATTCCGAGCGTATTGCCGATAGTTGCCGGGGTATTGCTCTGGAAATGGATGTACAACCCCGACCGCGGCTTGTTCAATTATTTGCTTGGCAAAATTGGACTCGGTCCGTATGGCTGGCTTAACGATTTGCATATGACCAAACTGGCCATCGTGCTGCCCGGTTTTTTTGCCAGCGGAGGCGTAGGTATGCTGCTCTATTATGCGGCGATCAAATCGATTTCATCGGAAATATTCGAAGCTGCGAAGATTGACGGCTGCGGACCATGGCGCCGGATCGGAATGATTATTCTGCCGAACATTACGTTCGTTATTCTGATTCAGTTCATTGGATTTATGTCCGGCGTTCTGCTGTCGTTTGACAATATCTTTGTTATGACGCAAGGAGGGCCGGCTGACGCTTCTCTCGTTGTCGCGCTGATGATTCAGAAAACGGCCTTCGTGCAATCGAGGTTTGGCATATCGGCCGCTCTTTCTTTCTTTATGTTTATCGTCATAGTTATACTTACCGTCATACAATTTCGGCTGCAGAGAGAGGAGGAATGAACAGGATGAAGGGCAACCGAATTGTCGAAAACGGCCAACGCAGACTGACGATCGTTTCTTACGTTGTTACGATCGTATTTCTTGTTCTGGGGCTTCTGCCATTGGTGTGGCTGTTTATTACGTCGATTATGGACAATAATTCCATCGATTCCTTTACGCCCAAGTTCGTTCCCAAAGTGCCCCATTCTATCTCCATAACGCTTGATTATTCGGGTATGGATAATAACGATCCACAGTTTTACGAGAAAGACGCGATGAAGGCGACCTGGTTTCCATGGATGGCCCATATGAAGGAAAATATCGGGGAGATTACGGTGACAGGCGTCAAGGACGGACATGAGTTGTATCGGGCCAAGACGATCGCCGCTCAGTTTTATGTCGGTCAGCCTTTCATCGTCCCTACTCAGATTTTCAAAGACAGCATTATGGCTCAAAGGCTTCCGCAAATCGAAGATCGCAAGTTGTCGGAATTTACGTGGTACGGACAGGGAGACGCGGTCTCGATCAGCGGCGGCTCGAATATTACGGACGAACCGCTTAGTCAGCAGTTGGCGTACTTCTTTGACAAGCGCGATATTTTGGACGGGAAACTCGTCGTACTGCAGCAATCGCATAATTGGTGGCGTCTTTTCGACAGCTATTTGAGCCTTAATTATCTGGCTCTTCAGTCGGCCGGCAGCTTCGGATTTTATCAATACTTTATTAACAGCTTTATTGTTTGTATCGGCGTAATCGCCTGGCAGCTTGTACTGGGCGGAATGGGAAGCTATGCCATGTCGCAGCTTGTAGCGAACAAGAAGATTCGCTTTTCGTTGCTGATGTACTTCCTTGCCACGATCATGATTCCTGGCGTATCCATTCTGATTCCGCAATATTTGTTCATGCAGAAACTGGGGTTGTTAGACAGCTTATGGGCGATTATGCTGCCGCACTTTGCCTGGGGGTTTGTCATGTTTTTGTTCAAAGGATTTTTCGACCAGCTTCCGAAGGAGCTTTTGCAGGCGGCTCGGGTTGACGGAGCCAGCGAGTTCTCGACGTTCATCCGTATCGTCATTCCGATGTCTATTCCGGTATTCACGATTGTGGCCGTCTTGACCTTCATTCCGGTCTGGAACGATTTTCTGTGGCCCTATGTTGTAACGAAGAGTCAGCATTCCTGGACGTTTACGGTCGCGCTGAACGATTTGCAAAACAGCAAGAACCCCCGGCCTAACTGGATCAGCGCTGGCGGCGTCATCTCTATGATTCCCTTGCTGCTCGTCTTTATAGGTACCCAGGGGGCGATCGAGAAAGGCATTAATTTCAGCGGTATCAAAGGCTGATCCTTGAAGGCTGCTCTTCAGGGCACGGTAATAGAGGAGGAAAAACTACGATGAAAATTACGAAATATACGGCTCCCCGCACATTGGTCGTGGAAACGGTGGGGAATATGCCCTTGAAGCCAAATGAAGTGCGCGCCGAAAGCATTCTATCGGCGGTCAGCCATGGGTCGGAAATGAACGTTTATCGAGGCAGCGCCCCGTTTTTCCGACGCAAGCAAAACCCGGAGCTTCGTCTATTCGAGGACGCCGACGGTGAGGAAACATGGCAATACCCTATCCGCAGCAGCGATCCGGGTGTCTGGTATATGGGTTATTCCAACGTCGGCCGAATATCCGAAGTGGGCAGGGATGTGACCGCGGTCAAGGTCGGCGATCTGATCTACGCTCACGCGCCTCATCAATCGCAAATCGTCAAGCCGGCTGAAGAAGTCGTGAAGCTCCCGGATAAGCTGAAACCGGAGCAGGCGATCTTTTTCACGAATTTGATGACGACCTATAACGGAATCCTGGATTCCTCTATCAAGCTTGGCGATACCGTCGTTGTATTGGGTTTGGGAGTTCTGGGTCAAATGCTGACGCAGCTGGCGAAAATATCCGGCGCGTTCCAGGCGATCGGCGTCGATTTGTTCGAGAAGCGGCTGGAAACCGCGAAATTGAACGGTGCCGATTACATCTTCAATCCAAAAGCAACAACCGACGTCGCCAAGGAAGTTCGCAAATTGACCAATGGCAAAGGCGCCGATCTCGTCATCGAAGCGACAGGAAATCAGAAGTCGTTGAACGAAGCGATCCGCATCGCCGCACCGGACACTACGGTAACGGCGCTCGGTTGGTATCAAGGAGCGTGCATGGCACTGGATTTATCCGAGGAGTTTCATCACAACCGCGTCACCATCAGGAGCTCCCAAACGGGAGGTATCAATCCTTCCATCCGGCATATGTACTCCGACGAACGGAAAGTCCGTCATTGTTTGCAATTGCTGGAGAAATTAAAGCTGGAAAACCTGATTACGCATCGATACCATTTGGAAGACATCCAATCCGCTTATGAACAAATCGACAATGATCCGTCGGAAATCATCCAAGTGGCAATTACTTATGACGGCATTGAAGGAGCAAAAATATGAAATTTTCGGTTTGCGTGAATGCGGTATATCAAGGCCTCCCTTCGAAGATAGGTTCATTCCGTAAAGAAGATCGGCATAGATAGCGGGCTTCTTATCTAGCTAAAGGACTGACTGGCCAATCTTATCCGAATCGTCTCCGACAAAAACGCATTCTCCGTCCTTAGGACGGAGAATGCGTTTTTTGCTTGCATAGCGGACAAGGAATCCAAAGTAACAAAAGTGATAGCGGAGGTGACATTTGTACTATCGGTCATCGTTTATGATAGGTTTACAGAGAAAATAGGAGTGAGCCTGAAATGCCTAAAACGTTCGTCAAGCATAGATCCTTGTGGATCATGGTGCTGCCGGGATTGATCTACTTGCTGATCAACAACTACCTGCCGATGTTCGGAACCGTCATCGCCTTTAAGGATTTCAACTATACGGACGGACTATGGGGTAGCGCGTGGTCGGGGCTTAAAAATTTTCAGTTTTTATTCGCCACCCAGGACGCCTATGTGATCACCAGAAACACGCTGCTGTACAATGCGGTGTTTATCGTCTTTAATCTGGCGCTGGCGTTAACCGTCGCGCTGCTGCTGAACGAGATCAGAAGAAGGGTGCTGCAGAGCGTCTATCAAAGCATACTCCTGCTGCCCTACTTGATCTCCTTCAGTATCGTCGGTTACTTGGTTTACAGCTTTCTGAGCATGGAGTACGGATTTATCAACACGGCCGTGCTTGAGAAGCTCGGACTGCCGCCCGTCTCCTGGTACATGGAAGCCAAGTACTGGCCGTTCATTCTCGTTCTGGTTAATGCGTGGAAATACATCGGTTACTCCAGCGTTATCTATCTGGCGGCGATGACGGGCATCAATCAGGAGTATTACGAAGCGGCGAGAATCGATGGGGCGAACCGCTGGAAGCAGATGACGAGAATTACGCTTCCGCTCATTAAGCCGGTCATTATTGTGATGCTGCTGCTGCTCGTCGGTCGGATTTTCTACGCCGATTTCGGATTGTTCTATCAGGTAACGCTGAATACGGGAATCCTGCTGCCGACGACGAATGTCATCGATACGTACGTGTACAGGGCGCTGATTCAGACGGGAGACGTCGGAATGTCGTCCGCTGCCGGATTGTTCCAGTCGGTCGTCGGATTTCTGCTCGTCTTCTCCGTCAACCTGTTGATTCGCAAATTCGATCGGGAAAACGCGTTGTTCTAAGGAGGGAACCTCATGAATGCTAGATTAAACGCTCCGGCGGCAGCCGTCCGCGGAACCCGCAAAAGGATACGCGAGAACTCGCTTCTCGCGCAGACGGCGATCCATCTGTTCTTCATCGCGGCTTGCGCGGCCTGCCTGATCCCGCTCATTCTCGTCACGATCGTTTCCTTTACGGACGAACGCTCGATTCTGGCGAACGGCTACTCCTTCTTGCCTGAAGCGTTCAGCCTGGATGCATACCGCTATCTGCTGGCGGATTCCGGACGATTGCTTCACGCCTATGGGATTAGCATCCTCGTTACCGTAGCGGGGACGCTGGCCAGCCTGCTCATCTCTTCGCTGCTCGCTTATCCGTTGTCCCGCAGGGATTTTGCCCAGCGGCATCTGCTTGCTTTCTTCGTGTTCTTCACGATTCTTTTTAACGGGGGATTGGTGCCTTGGTACTTGGTGTACACGAATCTGTTTCACCTGAAGGACACGTTGCTGGCGCTGCTTGTGCCGAATCTGCTGATGAACGGGTTTTACATCCTCATCATGCGAACTTTTTTCTCCAATTCGATTCCGGGCTCGCTCATCGAATCGGCCCAGATTGACGGGGCGGGGGAGTGGAGGACATTCTTCCGCATCGTATTTCCGCTGTCTCTGCCGGTGCTGGCTACAATCGGGCTGTTCACGACGCTGGGCTATTGGAACGATTGGTTCAACAGTCTGGTGTTCATTTACGACAATCGTCTGATTTCTCTGCAGTATCTGATGACGAAGACGCTGCTAAGCATTCAGTTTCTGCAAAGCAATACGCAGAATTCGAACGTCGGAAAGCTTCTCTCGGAGATGCCGACAGAAACGGTTCGCATGGCGATGGCGATTGTAGGCATCGGTCCCATCGTGCTGGCCTACCCGTTTTTTCAGAAATATTTGGTTAAAGGTTTGACTGTCGGAGCCGTAAAAGGCTAGGGCGTGTCTGCATACTCCGAGGGCAGCAGATTTGGCCGAATTTTCGTTCCATGCAAGGAACTTTTGTGAAGGCGTACCGGGGGTACGTCAAGCAAAAGTGACGCAGCAGGGGGCGAAAAGGCGGTGAAAGACGCCCCCGAGCGGGTTTGCAGACACACCCTCAGTGCGAGTTCAAAAAGTTAAACACATCATTGGAGGGGTTTAGCATGTCGGTTATGAAAAAGAAAATGTTTCCACTCGCGGTATCTGCACTCAGCTTGAGCCTGATTCTGTCCGGATGCGGCGATAACAACAGTACGGCTTCGCCGTCCGCAAGCGCCGGTTCGGGAGCCGGGGAAGCGTCGGCAACAGCGACAAGCAGCGAGACAAAAGGCGGGACTAGCGAACTGAAGCCTTACAAAATCACGATGGTCTATCCGGGCGACGCTCCGAAGGATCTGCAACAAGTTCAGGATGCGATGAGCGCGTACTTGACGGAAAAGATCAACGCAACCATCGAGTTGAAGCCGATCGATTGGGGATCTTGGATGGAGAAGACCAATCTGATGTTCGCGTCCAAGGAAAGCTTCGATGTGGTCGTATCGGCCGCGACGTTGGGCTATTACAGCAATGTCGCCAAGGGTGCGTATCTTCCGCTGGACGAACTGATCGACAAGCAGGGTCAGGACATCCGGAGCGTGCTGGGGGACGATATTTTCTCCGGTATGAGAGTGAAAGGACAAATCTACGGAACGCCTACGAACAAGGAGTTTGCCGCTTCGAACGGGTTCCTCTTCAACAAAGCGTTGGTCGACAAGTACAACATCGATCTTAACCAGATCAACAGCTTGGAGGATCTCGAGCCGATCCTGCGCACGATCAAGGAGAAGGAGCCGGGCATCACTCCGCTGTTCGAAGGCAACAGCCGGTTTCTGGGATCTCTCGTGCTGAACGGACAATACGACAGCCTGGGAGACGGTTACGGCGTATTGAACCGGAGCAGCGGCGAGCTGAAGGTCATCGACAAGACGGAAGCGCCGGAATATATGGAAATCGCGAAAACGGCGCACAAATGGTACAAAGAAGGGCTTGTCAATAAGGATGCGGCTACCGTGAAGGACTGGGGCCTGATGCAAGCGGGCAAAGCCTTCGCGGTCATGCAGGAGCTGAAGCCGGGCAAGGACGCGGAGATGTCCATGGCCTGGGGTTTCCCGGTCGTGCAGAAGCAGATGGACGTGCCTTATACGTCGACGGCTACGGTAGCGGGCATTATGCTGGCAATCTCCAAAACCTCGGAGGACCCGGAACGGGCGATGATGTTCCTGAACCTGCTGTACAGCGACAAGACGCTCATCAACATGCTCGATTTCGGAATCGAGAACAAGCACTTCGTCAAGAAGTCCGACACGGTGATCGATTATCCGGAAGGCGTCGACGCGCAAACCGTCGGTTACCGCAATGAGCCTTGGATGTTCGGCAACCAGATGAACACGTACTTGTTCCCGAGCGAGGACCCGAACAAGTGGAGCGCGTTCCAGGCGTTTAACGACCAGGCGGAGAAGTCGATCGCGCTTGGCTTTGCCTGGGATTCGGAGCCGGTCAAGAACGAGATTGCGGCGCTGACCAACGTGTCGAAGCAGTTCGAGGACGCGATCATCTCCGGCTCCGTCGATCCCGAGGTGTACATTCCGAAGTACAGGGAAGCGATGAAGTCTGCGGGCTTGGAAAAGGTGATCGCCGAGAAGCAGAAGCAGTTGGACGAATGGGCGAAAACCAAGTAGGACGAAAATCCTTTTACGGCGGATCTATTTGGTCACATGAGCTTACGCAGGGACGTTTATAGGAAAACCGTACAACGTAGCTCGAATCGAACCAGGCTTAAACGACGAATGTTTGTAGGGAAAACCGTACAAAGCAACTCGGCCTAGGCTTAAACGGTGGGCGTTTGTATGGAAAACCGTACAAAGCAGCTCGGCCTAGTCTCAAACGACGAATGTTTGTATGGAAAACCGTACAAAGCAACCAAAATCAAGGATTGATCCTAATTAGCCCGTAGACTGCCTCATACGCTCCTGAAATCTTGTAATGGGTTTACCTAATCGGATTTCAGGAGCGTACAACATCGAAGAATGACCTATTAACGAGACGAGGAAGAGGGGAAACGAGATGTCGATGCGTTGGTTCAAGGTTCTGGTCGTGCTGTGCATGAGCGTAGGCTTGATTACGGGAATCGGATTCGTTGGTGCGGCGGAGGCTTCGGGGAGCAACGAGCTCAAGGTATGGAATCCGCCCGCGGGAACGCCGTCCAATTCCACATTCGAGGTTCAAGTGCGCAAGTCGGGGGATACGGCGTGGACGGATTTGTTCGAATACAACGTCAACGTCGGGCATCAGGACGGCTCGCTTTCTCCCTCCTCGATGGTGAGCTTCGACTTTAACGGAACGGTTGACGTCAAAGTGACGTATGCCGCGGGCACGCTTGCGGCATACGACTTGAGGCCGACCTCCTACGGGATAACGCCCGTCCAAACCGGCAATACGCTGGTTTTCTCCATGACCCAGAACGAGTCGTCGCCGCGCAAGCTCGCGCTGAGGATTAACGGCGACTGGGAGGAGGACGTCCTGCACATCGTAACGAACCCGATCGAGACGAACGCCGTCTCGGATACGGCTTCCAACGTATTCGTCATCGAACAGGGGGACGAAATTCCGCTGCGGCTGCCGACGGGCAAGGACACGTATTATTTTAAGCCGGGCGTGCATCATCTTCCCCGGGGCATGTGGGTCGAATTCGACTTGGGCGCCGTCTATTCTCTAAATAAGCTTGTATTAGGTCAGGGAACGGGAGCCGGGGCGTCGGCGACGGTGAATCCGCTCAAGTTCGTTGTTGAGACGAAGATAAACGAAGCGGACGACTATGCGCCGACTTACGACGGCACGGGCAACGCGGAGGCCGGAACGACCATCGAGCGAACGTTCCCGGCGAAGAGCGCCAGATATGTTCGACTGATGCTGACGGGCAATAATGGAACGGGACGCGATTTTCTAAGCTCGTTCGCGAGCGAGCTGTCGCTATATGCTGTCGGAAGCACGACGAACGTCGCTCTAAACAAAGCGATCGCCGGAGCTATGCCGGGTTATGAGCGCATGGCGGACGGCAATCCGGCTACGGTGTGGAGATCAAGTGCGGAGTACGGCAACTGGCATGCCGGGGAATCCTTCTTCCTCTCGCAGGACGATTACAAGGTTTATATCGAAGCAGGCTCCGTAGTGAAAGGCTCCTTCATGGGGGACGGGGTCAGCAACGTTTCGATTACCGGGAGAGGGATTCTGGATGCGGGCGAATTGACGCACTACCCGACCACGCTGGCGGAGAGTCGGGCGGGAGCGATCTGGCTCGTCACCGGAACGGACAATCGCATCGAGGGAATTACGGTGCTGGATTCCCCGATGTGGACGATCGTGATGAACTTCTCGACCCGGCCTGTCGTTAAGAACGTGAACATTTTCGGCAGTACGATTAATGCCGACGGCATTCATATGAGCGGAAGCAGCTACGGCCTCGTCGAAGGCGTCTTCATCCGGACGAACGACGACAATCTGGTCATGTATCACTATGCTGCGGGGGCGCATAACACGTTCCGCAACAGCGTGCTGTGGGGAGACGACGCCCATATCGTGCTGATCGGCTTAGGGACCGCCGTCAATGCCGATATTTCGGATATTACCGTTCAGAACCTAGACGTGCTTGCGCAGCAAGGCGTATACGATTTGAACAAATTCAACGGGGTTCTGAAGCTATGGCCGAACGGAGGCAACGAGATCAGAGACGTGCTGTTCGAGGACATTCGGATCGAGACGTTCCGCAACCCCAGCGAATCGATGATCTTCCAATTCCGTACGGACGAGAGATTCCCCGGAGAAGGCAACGGGGCGAGCATACGAAACGTCGAGATGAAAAACGTCGATTACTACGGATCGGGCGAGATGCAATCTATGATCAAAGGCGCGGGAAGCGCGTCTTATGTGAGCAACGTTCGGATTACCGATTACAAGAGAGCCGGGACGTTCGCAACGAATGCGATAAACGGGAACATTGGGATTCAGGGGAACGTAACCGACGTCGTTTTTTCTCCTTCCGACGCTCTGCTGGACGATTCGTTTAATAGTCAAACCGCGGGCGCGGCGCCGAGCGGTTGGGTAAGCAGCCCGGGTATTACGGTCGAGAACGTGCCGAGCGCAACGAACAAAAGCGTGCGGGTAAGCAAGACCGGAAGCGGGGATATTGTGTCCTCCCGCGCAATCACTCCCGCAAGCGGAGTCGTCACGGTACAGGCCAAGATGAACGTGGCGGACAAGACCAACTGGAAATCGCTCGTCGTAAGCAGCTCCGCCGGGGCGGAATTGCTGCAAGTGGGCTTTGACAGCGGCGGCAATATCTACGCTAATGACGGCACAAGCTGGTCGCCTTTCATGGGCTACAATACGAACCAATGGTACGATGTCCGTGCTGTCGTCAACACGGTGTCGGACCGATACGATCTCTACATTGACGGCATTCGCAAAGTCCATAACGGGCGGCTGGAATCGGAGACGGCGGATGTCGGAAGCGTGAGCTTCGCATCGGGAGAAACGCCAACGGGAACGTATTATTTCGACGACGTCAAAGTGACGGCTGTTCCGCCGCTTGTGGCCGAGACGTTCAATAGTCAAAGCGCGGGAACGGCGCCTGCAGGCTGGGTGAGCAGTTCAGGGATTACAGTAGAAAATGTGCCGAGCGCGGCGAATAAAAGCGTGAGGGTCGCCAAGACAGGGAGCGGGGCCATCGTGAGCGTGCGGACTTTCGCGCCGGCAAGCGGCAATGTTGCCGTCAGAGCGAGAATCAATATTGCCGACAAAACCAATTGGAAGTCGCTGATCGTCAACGATTCTTCGGACGCGGAGCTGCTGCAGATCGGGTTCAACGGCGGCGGGGATATATATGCGAACAATGGCACGAGCTGGTCGCCCTTCATGAGCTATAACGCGAATCAATGGTACGATGTGCTGCTGCTGATCGATACTTCGACGGATACGTACGATTTGTACATCGACGGCGCGTTGAAGGTAAGCCACCAGGCGCTGGAAACGCCGACGGCCGATATCGGAGCGGTCAAATTCGCCTCCGGCGAGACGCCGACGGGCACGTATTATTTCGACGATGTCGAGATAGCGGGTCAATAAACGAAACAAAGCGCTCCCCTCCGATTAAGGCGGGGAGCGCTTTGTTTGATGTTAGGACGTGTCTGAAAACCCGCTCAGGGGCACCTTTCACCGCCTTTTCGCCCCCTGCTGCGTCACTTTTGCTTGACGTACCTCCGGTACGCCTTCACAAAAGTTCCTTGCATGGAACGAAAATTCGGCAAAATTTGCTGCCCTCGGAGTATTCAGACACGCCCTAGGCGTTCAACACGAATTTCTCAATGACATGCTTGGCGCCGTCTTCGTTGTTGGACAGCGTGACGTAGTCGGCGATCGCCTTCAACGCCGGAACGGCATTGGCCATTGCGACGCCGAGACCGGCCGCTTCGACCATCTCGTGGTCGTTCATCGCGTCGCCCATGGCGATCGTCTCCTCGATCGGGATGCCGTAATGGGCGGCGAGGAAACGCAGCGCGTGACCTTTGGTGCCTTCCGGATGCAGGAACTCCAGGTAGTTCGGCTTGGACTTGGTCAGGTGCACCTGCGAGCCGAAACGAGCTTTCAATTCGGGCATCAGGGCGTCCAGCTTCGCGGGTTCGTCGATGATGAGCAGCTTCGTTTGCTTCGGATGGTCGATAATGCGTTTGAAGTCCGGTTCTACGAAATAAGGGATTTTGGATTGCGCGACATACCCTTTGATCTTGTCGTTGTCTTCCGCAACGTAGAGCTTGTCGTCGATGTAGCTTTGCAGATGCAGATCGTTAGCCAAACAATATTCATACAGCTCGCGGGCGACTTCTGTCGGAATGGAGCGCTCGTAGAGCACCTCTTCGTCCAGCAGGTTTTTGATCAGCGAGCCTTGATAAGTGATGATCGGAACGTTCAGTCCGACTTGACGGGCGATCTTCTGCGCGGAATCGAACATTCTTCCCGTCGCAATGGTGATATGGACTCCCCGGGCAATGGCGTCGTTCATCGCTTGGCGGGTTCCTTCCGTCACCGTCAACTCGTCCGTTAACAGCGTGTCGTCAAGATCCATGGCTATGAGGCGGTATGGCATCCTTTTCTCCCTCTCTGTCTCGTTGGTATCGTCCCATTGTACCCCAAATCGGCTTAATCGAAAAGAAGGACGGCATGCTATAATGATAGGGATCATCGGCGAGGAGAGGGGAATTGGCAATGAAACGTTTGCGTTGGGGAATACTCGGCTGCGCCGCAATCGCGGATCGCGCTGTCATACCGGCCGTTCTGGCTTCCGAGACGGGCGAGCTCGTCGGCGTGGCCAGCAGGAACGAAGAGAAGGCCAAAGCGAAGGCGGAGGAATTCGGCATTCCAAAGTATTATGGCAGCTACGAGGCGCTGCTGGCCGATCCGGATATCGATGCGGTGTACATCCCGCTTCCGAATCATCTTCATAAGGAATGGACGATTGCGGCGGCGAAGGCAGGCAAGCATATTCTGTGCGAGAAGCCGCTTGCGATGAACGCCGCGGAAGCGCAGGAGATGGTCGACGCCTGCAAGGAAGCGGGCGTGCATCTGGCCGAAGCTTTCATGTATCGGCATCATCCGCGAATCGCGCGGGTGAAAGAAATCGTCGCCAGCGGGGAGATTGGTGCGCTCAGAGCGATTCGCGGCGTATTCACGTACAATGGAGCCGCGAATAAAACCGACATTAGACAGGTGAAGGAATGGGGCGGCGGTGGTCTGTACGACGTCGGCGTGTATCCGCTCAGCGCGGCCCGCTGGATTGTCGGGGCCGAGCCGGAGGCGGTAACGGTGCATGCGCTGTTTTCCCCGGAGCACGACAATGTGGATATGATGGCGTCCGGTCTGGTGGAATTTGCCGGCGGTGTGGCGCTGACGTTCGATTGCGGCATGTGGGCTTCGTTTCGCAACGAGCTGGAGATCGTCGGCACGGAAGGGACGATCGTGCTGAAGCCGTCGTTCCTGCCGAACAAGGAGAACGACACGATTGTCGTACAGGTCGGCGGGGAAACTCGCACGGAAGGCCCTTACGGCGTGGACGCCTACGTGGCGCAATCCGACCAGTTCGCCCGCGTCGTCTGGGGCGAGGAAGCTCCATTGTTTTCCGCACAGGACGCCGTTGAGAATATGAAGCTGATCGACGCTTGTTTAGCGTCGGCTCGCCAACGTCAGCGGGTTGTGATGGGATAAGGAGAAGGGGCTGTCTCATAAGTAGGGACGTACAAGATTATCGATGAAAAAGAAGGGCATCTATCTCCTGTAGACTGCCTCATACGCTCCCGAAATCACCTTATCACGGGTTTCCCCATTCAGATTTCGGGAGCGTATAGCATCGGAAGGAGATAGATGCACCGCATAGGAATCATCGATAATCGTTCGGTACGGCTCTGTTTACTTAGGAGACAGCCGTAATCGCGCGCTGTGTCGAACTGATCTTGCTCCATTTTCCCCGGTATTACCGGACTTGTATAACAAATGGAACTGTATTTAGTTTACCCTCATACTGGAATTGCCCCCAAATCTTATAGATCCCCGCCTCGGGAAATACAGTGTGAAACATAACGCTGCCTCCCGAGCTCATCTCTTCAGCGGCATGCACGTGAACATACACGTCAGCTGTGCTGTTCAGAATAACGCTATGCCCAGAAGCTCCTAGATAGGGTTCGATCCTTCCAACCGGCTGAAGAGTTTCGGCATCGGAGAGTTGGAAGAGGAGCATGACCATTTCCCCGGCAATAATGTGATCAAGACCTGAGCTGGCGGAAAGAGAAATATTTAGATCGCCCATTCTTTTGCTAGAGGAGTCATCGGGCAGCGTCTCTACCTTCGGCGGCTTTTCACCGGCTACTGTGATCCATTGTTTATGAACGGTCATGTCCTGACGCTCGGGTATAAATTCGCTAATTAGAAGATAAGGACCGGCATGGGGGAAGGAAATTGGAACTGTAAAGACGCCATCCCCCTCATATTCCGGATGAACGTGCATGAACGTACCCAGATCCTTGCTTACCACGATCAGATGCATCAGCTTGGTTCGATCTTCAGTAAACTTCTGCACAAGGATACCGGAAGAGTCCAGTACTAACAGCCTGATGTCGACGTCTCCTTCTCCGAAGGGCTTCCCGTCAGATTCAGCCGCAATAACGCGATAACCTCTGTCGGTTATATTGGTCATTTGATCTTGCTGGACCATGGCCAGCAGACCTCGTGCAGGAGGTCTCTTATCCACATTGTCCCACTTGGTTCCGGAGCAACCCGCGACCAGAGCTAAACCGATTATGAACGCCGCCATATTTAGGGTGCTTTTTAGAATATTCATTGACTACCCCGAGTAGGCGAGATAGCAAGGATGCTTAATGCGAGGGACAAAAGCGAAGCTTGAACAATGGAGCCCACCCATAACTCCGGAGACCATCCAATTCCGCCCGACAACGCCATACTGAGAAAATAACTGCCCCACAGCGCCACAGGTACAGCAATCGCCAAAAATCGATAACCTCTCGTCGAGCTCCCTCCTAGTCGCCATTTGACATAGATTAAATCTGCAGCCAGTCCGCCCATAAGAGAGACGGGAATAGCCAAAATCTGCTGGAATCCGTCCAAAACACCCATAAGTACGCTAATAAATGTAAAGAGGAAGGTAAATGAGGCAAAAGGAACTTGCCATCGCTTGAGCAGCAGGAATACCGGCGACATGAACAGCAAGGTGTTCAATAGAATGTAGGAAAGACCGCGAATCTCCAAATCTTCGATTACTCGTATGCCGAAGAAGGGGTCGGTTCGGCTTCTATACCACTCGATGACGTCCGGTGCGGGCAAATTGTAGCGAAACGTCCATAAGTACATCAGGAAAAAACTGACGACGCCTACGGTCAAAGCAGTAGAAAGCAGTATGGGGAAAAAGTGGCGCCATCCGGGTTGATCGGGAGAGAGCGCCCAACCGTAGCGAAAAGGGCTGCTAATAATCAATAGCGTTCCCAGCATTAACATGAGATGGGACGGGCTGAGGAGAGCGTCCAGAGCTTGCTCTATGCCAAAGATCAGGTGCCAGCTCATATCGGCAATTCCGCCAAAAAGAAAAACAGCAACGCCGATCAAGCCCAGTCCATATCCTGTGGGGATTGCTTGCCGCCAAGTTCCCCCGTGCCGCCTCTTGTTCGCATAGATCAGCCCGACGATCCATAAGGCCGAAGCCACAAATCCGCTGTAAAGAATGGCGTGCCATGGCGTAAAAAAAGATTCGGGAACCCGATGATTGTGCGCATACCCGTCAACGAAAATACCGACTACCAACCATGTTCCCATAAGCATGGTAAGCATATGTACGCTAGTGTTAACCTTCAACGTGTTCATTGCCGAGCCCCCTGGCTTTCAAGTAGATTTGTTTGGAGTATATTGGCCCCGGGTTGACAAAAGGTTCGCAATGAAATTAGCCTTCAGGAATACGCGGAAATTGACAAGGATAGAAGCGCAAGCTATAAAAGAAGTATTGCTTGAACGAAACCGGATCACACAAGAGGTCGGTGAGGCGTCTTCATGAAGTATTGGCAGAGAGTGCGTTTGCTCCAAAAGCTTATCCTGGTGTTTATTTTTTTTCTCATTATCCCGGTTTTGGTCATCGGGCTCTATTTATTTTCCACGAGTTTGCCGCTTGTGCAAAAAGAAAATCGCGAAATGCTGGAGAAGGTCGTCTATCAATTCAATGAAAATATTCAATACCGAATTACCGGATATCAAAATATTTTGATGCAAATGGCGTTCGATCCGAGAATCTCGGCAGCGCTTACACAGAAATATGAAAGATTGCAGGATGAGGTCGCAGCCCTTCAGCAAATGAATTCGCTCGTTAGCAGAACTCAGGCTTATTTTCCGATGAAACGCATTCAATTCTATAAAACCAATCCGACCTTGCACGAGGACGGAGGCACGATCTTGAATATCGAAAAGGCTGCTGTAAAAGAATGGTATCCTGATATGGAAGCGGAGGAACGGCAGTTTTATTGGCATTTTAGCCGAAGCGGTCCCCCGACGTTTCATATCAGCAAATGGCTGGTCGACTACTTGAGCAACGAGAAATACGGCATCATTGATATCGAAGTGACGGCCGGCGCTTTGTTTGACCAGCTCTCAAGTCCGCTGGAATACAGCGACAGTTGGATGGTTGTGGCTGACGCCGAAGGAAGGGCTTTAATCGATGCCAGGGATGTTCGAACAGGCGAGAACGTCAAGGAATTGGAGTACCTGAACAGGGCGTTCGCCGACAAGCGGGGCTGGTACGCAACGAAAATTGACGGCAAAATGAACCTGATTGTTTTTGAGACGAATCGACTGGGTTGGAAAATCGTTTCGGTTGTTAGCCAGGAATCGCTTTGGCAGAAGCTACGGCTCGTCAAGAACGCGGCGATCGTGGTCGGCATTTTGTTCGTCGGACTTACATTAGTCGTACTCATCGGCTTCGGGGGGAGATTAACGAAGCGCTTGAACGCTCTAATTCGAAGCATGCGCAAAGTGCGGGACGGCGATCTGGGGCTAATGGTGAAAGTTCACGGGAATGATGAACTCGCCGATGTTGAGGCGGAATTTAATCGGATGTCGACGCAATTGGAGGAATCGGTCAAAGAAATCGCGGCAGCAAGAAGCGCGACGGAAACGGAGAAGCTGCGTCTTCTCCAGGCGCAGATTAACCCGCATTTCTTGTATAATACGCTTGCGCTGGTGAAAAGCATGGCGATGGATATCGACTCGTCCGAAATTAGCGGCACGGTGGATGCGTTGGCCAAGTTTTTCCGGCTGGCGCTGAATCGAGGCGGCGATATTCTGCCGTTAAGCGAAGAACTGGAGCATGTCCAAGCCTATTTGGACATTCACGAGCAGCGTTATCCGGGACGGATCGCGGTTGAATTCGATGTAGAGGAGCGGGCGTTGTCTTGCGAGATGATCAAGATTACGCTGCAGCCGATTGTTGAGAACGCGTTGCTGCATGCTTTCGAAAGCACGGGCGGCAAGGGCAAAATCGGCATTCGCGCTCGGCTGCAGGGAGAGAATGAGCTGTGCATTGAGATCATGGACAACGGCAAGGGCATGTCGTCGGAGCAATTGAACGAGCTGCTGTTGGGCGGCGGCTCCGGCTTGCGCGAAACTGGCGGCGGTTTCGGTATTTTTAATGTCAATGAACGTCTTAAGCGGTACTTTGGCCCCTCCTGCAGGATGACGATCGACAGCTCGATCGGCCGAGGCACTAACGTACGGATCGTCATTCCGCAGACAATCGAACTCAGGCAATCTTCGTTAAATACATCTTTGGATCGGGGCTGATATACAGATGAAAATTTTCGTTGTCGATGACGAAATCAGACAAAGACAATCGATTATTCGCCATGTGGATTGGAATCGTTACGAGATGAGAGTTACCGGCGAAGCGGAAGATGCCGCTGAAGCTCTCACGCTCGCAGAGCTGGACCCGCCCGATCTTCTGATCACAGATATTAGGCTATTGGGGATGAGCGGGCTGGAGCTTTCATCCCGAATGAGGGTCTACAATCCGAAGCTGCGCATCATCATGGTAACGGGATATGAACAATTCGAATATGCCAAAACCGCGCTTGATCTCGGCGTCGACGCATTCCTCGTCAAGCCGATCGACTTTGGCAAATTGGCGGCAATCCTGGAGCAAATGCACGGCGAGAGGCTGATCGACATGAGGAAGACAGAGGAGGAGGCTCGGGTAAAGGACCAGCTTAAGTCTTTCGCGCTTATTGCTCGGGAGAACCTCATGCAAGAGCTGATTCACGGTCTTCTTCTACACGAGAGCGAAGCGGCTGAGCGTGCCCGTTCACTGGGAATGTTCGCCGACGCCGTTCCGCGTTCGATCGCGATCGTCTCGATCGATTCCATTCCGCATCCCTCGCACACGAAGGAAGCCGCGACGCGAATCGCTCAAGCGGCAATCCGGATGAGCGCAGACAAAGCTTGCGCCTCGCATATCGAAGAGACGACAGTGACCCCTCGCGGAGATTTGGTGCTCTTTGTGAAACAAGGGAATTCCCTTATTGGGGATCGGATGATGACCTTGCTGCTGGAAGAGATCAAGAGCGAAGCGGGAACAATCGGTCTATCCTCGATCTGCATCGGAGTAGGCCCTCCTGCGGAATCGCTGGTCGGCTTGAGCGAAAGCTACCGGCTTGCGAGAAGAGCGGTGAATTTGCGGCTACTCGGGCGGACGGAACAAATCTTCTATTGGCACGAGTTTATCGATCAGCCCGAACATTCCGGTAAAAGCTTGCAGGAGAGCAGCAACGAATTTTTTGAACGGATGGGAGCAGGGGACAGCCTGGGCAGCCGGAGTGCGCTTGGGGACCTGATGAGGGGATTGCTTGGCGACATCCGCATTCGAGGCTCGGAGATGAGGAGCTTGTGCCTCGAATGGGTGAGCAGAGCAAGCCGAACCGCCGATGAAATCGGAGGCGCGGGCAAGCATCTGGGCTCGGAGAAGCAACTATGGGGGGAGCTTCTCGAGTGCGAGGATGAAATGGAGCTGCTGCAGACGACGATTCGGATTTTGACGGGTTTCTGCGATTATATCGCGGACAAGAAGCTGAGCCATGCCCAGGTCATTGTCCGGAAGGCGCTGGATATGATGAACGCCCGCTACAAGGAAAATTTGTCGCTTAGCTCGGTTGCCGACGCGGTATTCCTCAGTCCCAATTATTTGGGGGCGTTATTGCGAGAGGAGTTGGGGCAATCCTTTACCGACCTGCTGATTCACATCCGGATCGCCCAAGCGAAGCAATTGCTGCACCACTCCGAGTTGAAGCTTTACGAGGTAGCGGAGAGCGTAGGATATCAAAATATCGGGTATTTCACCGGTCTGTTCAAACGGATCACGGGGCTGTCGCCGAAGGAGTACAGAAACTTCGTCGGCGCAGCCGATGACGAATAAAGCCCAAGCGCATGCTTTGCAAAGATGACCGTTAGGAGACGCTGCGTCTCCTGGCGGTCTTGTTTTATTTGGATCTCGTCAAGATCGTGCGAGAGCAGCGGTAATCGTGCGATAGGACGATTGAGAACGCTTACCCGACTCTCTATAGTTAATTTATACAGCTAAGATTGGAGTGATGTTGTGGGTTTCTCTGCAATAAAGAGGAAGGGAATGCTCCCCTTATATTTGTTTATCGTTCCGGGGATTGCGTTGGTCGTCATGTTCAACTACCTTCCGATGCTAGGCTTGCAGATGGCGTTCAGGGATTACAACTTCAGGGAAGGCATTTGGGGCAGCCCATGGGTGGGATGGCAAAACTTCGAGGAATTTACGGCAAGCGCGGATTTTTGGAGAGCGATGGGCAATACGTTCCTGTTGACGATGCTGAGGCTGCTGTTTGTGTTTCCGACGACGATCTTGTTTGCATTATTGATTAATGAAATCCGGTCTTTCGCCTTTAAGCGATTCGTTCAATCGATGAGCTACCTTCCGCACTTCATTTCCTGGATCGTCGTTGTCGGTTTTCTGGACGCCTTCTTCTCGATCGACAGCGGAGGAGCGAATTCGCTGCTCGGGATCTTCGGAATCGAGCCGATCGCTTTTATGGGTTCGGAGACTTGGTTCCGCCCGATCTTTATTCTAAGCAGCATGTGGAAGGAAATCGGTTGGGGAACGATTCTGTACCTGGCGGCGATCGCCGGCATTAACCCCGCTCTATACGAAGCCGCGGAGCTGGACGGCGCCGGACGATTTAAGCAAATGCGTTATATTACGCTGCCGAGCATTTTTCCGATCATCACGATCGTCTTCATCTTATCGATTCCGAGTCTGCTTAGCGTCGGCGCGGATCAGATCTACGCGATGATCAATCCCGCGAATATCGGCGTGGCGGAAGTGATCGATACGTATGTGCTGCGGCTTGGGGTCGGTCAAGCCCAATATTCCATGACGACGGCAATCGGGCTTGTCATGAGCTTTATGACGACCTTCCTGCTCGTGTTAAGCAATTTCATATCGAAACGCATAGGCGGAGAGGGCATATGGTAACCAAACTCAATACGTTTACGGTATTTAATTCGCTGCTAATGATTCTGTTCGCATTTTTGTCCGCTTATCCGATGTGGTATATTCTGGTTCTTTCCTTTAACGAAGGCGCGGACGCTGCGATGGGCGGCATTTACTGGTGGCCGAGAAGCTTTACGATAGGCAACTACATCGTCATTTTGCAAAACGAAATCATATTAAATGCGTTCAAAATCAGCGTGCTCCGCACGGCGATCGGCACGATCGGTTCTCTGCTCGTTACTTCCATGGTCGCTTACGCACTGTCCCGGAAGGAGCTCCCGGGAAGAAGGCAGCTGACAATTGTCTTTCTGTTCATCATGCTGTTTAACGGGGGGCTTATCCCGTTCTACATTCAGTTGATTCGGCTCGATCTCATCAACAGCTTCTGGGTGTTCGTCATTCCTAACCTGTTCAGCGTATGGAATATGCTTGTCATGAAAACGTCGTTTCAGAAAAATATCCCGGAAAATGTGATCGAGTCCGTCAAAATCGACGGCGCAGGGTACGCGCGAATTTATTTCGCTATCATCCTGCCGTTCTCGATGCCGTTGCTGGCGGCACTAGGCTTGTTCACGGCCGTCTTTCATTGGAACGATTGGTTTACCGGGGCGTTCTTCGTGAACGATCTCCAACTGCAACCTCTGCCTACGTATCTTCAACGCGTGATGAGCACCGTAGAAGCGAGCAATATGATCAGCGCCGGGCAGATGAGCGCGGCCAGAGACGCCGGCATGTACAATCCTGCCGCAGTGACGACGAAGTCGGTTCGGATGGCGACGATTATGCTGACGACATTGCCGATCTTGCTCGTATATCCGTTTCTGCAGCGATATTTCGTCAAGGGGGTGCTAATCGGATCCGTTAAGGAATGAACGAAATGACAAAAGAAAAAGCTTGAACAAACCATCCATGGGGAGGCACTACGAAAATGAGCAAGAGATGGAAAAAGTGGGGTAAGACGGCGTTTGCAATGACCTTGAGCGCGACCTTATTTGTAGGGTGCACCAATAAAGACAATGAAGCGACTTCCACGCCATCCCCGACTTCAAGCGGCGGAGCCGCAACGGAATCCGCGTCGAAGACGCCGGCGGGGGAAGAGATTAACGGCTTCACTTTGTACAATCCGATATTGACAACGCCGATTAATCTGGACGGCGAAATTACGAAGATGATCATGGAAAAATCGGGCGTCCGGTGGGATAAAGTCGAAATCGGCAACGGCAGCGATATCGCCCAACAAATCAATCTTAAGCTCGTCAGCGGAGAGTTCCCGGATGCGATTATTCTGGATGCCGAAAATGCGATGTGGTCGCGATTGATCAAGGAGCAGAAGCTGCTTCCGCTCGATAAGTACTTCGACAACGCGGCGGAATATCCGAATCTGGCGAAGATCGATAAGCGGCTGGTCGATTACTGGCGCGCAACGGACGGACATATCTACTTCGTGCCGATGGGGTATGAGCCGGTTCTGGACGAGCCTTCCGCCTGGCAAGGCAACGCCCAGGGGTTGTGGATTCAAGACGACCTTCTTGAGAAATCCGGGCTGAAGGTGGACGACATTAAGACAGTAGAAGGCTTCGAGCAGTATTTGAACGCGATTAAAGGTACGAAGGACGAGAAGGGCCGCTCGATTATCCCGTTGTCGTTGGGCGGGGAAAATTTTGCGGGACTAAATGTCGTGATGTCGATGTTCGGCGTAAGAACGATCGTCGGCGGAACCGGCTGGAACGAACAGGCCGACGGCTCGGCCCTGCCGGATTACAAAATGCCCGGCTTCAAGCAAGGCTTTCAATGGCTGAATAAGCTTCATTTGAACGGGCTGTTGGACCCGGAAACCGCGTTCCACAAAAAAGATCTGTTCCTTGAAAAGGGGAATTCCTTGCGATTCGGCTCGATGCTCTTCGACGGTTGGGACAATCCGAATGCGAGCACGTTGAAAAATAACGGTATTGCGGACTCGATCACGTACAAAGCGCTGGAGGCGCAAGGGTTTCCGGAGGGCTGGTTCGTTCCCGCCTATCTGCCCGCCATTGAAGGAATCAAACCTGCGCAATACGCCAACTTCAGTCCTTTCGGCGGATTGGGAACCGGCATTAGCAGCACGGCCAAAAATCCGGATCTGATCATGAAAGGGCTCGACTGGCATCAAACGCCGGAAGCGTTCATCCTGATGGAATACGGACCGGAGTCGATGGGCGCGTACAAAATGGAAGACGGGGTCGTCGTTGTCAACGATGCGGTGTTCAGAGGGCCGGACTTCTGGGGCGGAGAAGGCATGACCAACGTGACCGAGAAAGGCTTCTTCTGGTGGAAATACCTCGGCAGTACGCTGCAGACGCATATTCCGACGATGGAGCCGCCTTGGACGGCTACGAACGCGATGCTGTACAAAGCCGAGGAGTTGAATCACGAGCAGGGAACATTTGGCCTGATTCCGGCCGTAAGTCGGACGAAGACGCTCATAGGCGGCCAGGTGGAGAAATATAGCCCGGTACAGAACGATATCAGAATGCAATATTACGCCAAAATGCTGCTCGCCAAAAACGAGAATGAATTCGAATCCGCTTACGAGCAGTTCTTGAACGAAATGAAGGTTCGCGGGCACGACGAGGAAACGATCGTCGAGTTCAACGAGCAGTACAAGGCTTACAAAGAAACGCCGGCGGGGAAAATCTCGATCGAGGTGAAAAGAACGCTGCCTCGAAACGTATACAGCGACAAGCCGGAAGTCATCGGTCGTTAAAAACCATTTATAAGAATGCATTGGAGAGCTGATTTTGACCTACTTGAACAAGGAATGGCCTAACCGAGTCAATATCGTTAATTTTATTCGCGGAGTAGAACCGAGACTGGATATCGATTTGTTGGAGACGCTGCGCGAAGAGCTGGCGCTCGTGCGAAAGCACGGGTTGCCGGCGACGTGGCTGATTCAGTACGACGCCCTGATCGACGACAACTTCGTGGCTTTGCTGAAGCAGGAGACGGATGAAAAGCAGGAAATCGGCGCCTGGTTCGAGGTCGTACAGCCGTTAGTCGAGAAGGCAGGTTTGGTCTGGAGAGGCAGATATGCGTGGGATTGGCATGCCCATGTCGGGTTTTCAATCGGCTACACTCCCGAGGAGAGAGAGCGGCTTGCGGACGTCTTCATGGAAGAGTTCCGAGCCAAGTTCGGCCGATATCCGAAGTCCGTAGGCTCATGGTTTATCGATGCTCATCTGCTCGGTTATTTGGCCGATCGCTATGCCATCGTCGCTTCCTGCAATTGCAAGGATCAATGGGGCACGGACGGCTATACGCTTTGGGGCGGTTATTACAACCAGGCCTATTATCCTAGCCGTCTCAACGGTTTCATGCCTGCGCAGACCGCGGCTAATCAAATTCCGGTGCCGGTATTCCGCATGCTCGGAAGCGACCCGATCTACCAATACGATGCCGCGGATCACGGGCACGGCCAAACCGTCGTGACGCTGGAGCCCGTCTATACCGGAAACGAGGGAGGAGGCGGCCTTCCTTCTTGGGTACGCTGGTTTTTCGATGTCAGCTTCCGTCCCGCCCAGTTGTCCTTCGGCTATGCGCAGATCGGTCAGGAAAATTCATTCGGCTGGGAGCGGATTGGCGCAGGCCTGACCGATCAAATCGACCTGCTTGCCCAAAAGCGAGAAGAAGGCGAACTGGTCGTCGAAACGCTGGCCGCATCGGGAGCATGGTTTAAGAGCCGGTATCCGCTCACCCCTGCGTCCGCGATATGCGCGCTCGAGGATTGGAAGAACGAAGGGCGGCAATCGGTCTGGTACTACAACCGCAATTATCGGGTTAATCTGTTCCGTGAAAAAGAGCATTTCCGCATCAGGGACATTCATTTATTCGACGAAACGTATGAGGAGCGGTATTTGCGAGACGTATGCGCGACGGAGGATTGCCGTTACGACACGCTCCCGGTCATGGACGGAGCACGGTGGAACGATTTCCGTACCCGGACGGGGATCGAGCCTATTCTATTCGATCCATCCGGCCATGCGAGACCGGCCCCCGTCGTTTCGTTGAAAGTAGACGATACCGTGACGGGAGAGCTCGAGGTTGAACTGCTCCTCGAGGGGGGCGGCAGCATTGCGATCCGTTGCGCGGAAACGGCCATTACGTTTCGCAGCGCGCTTGATAATTGGGGGCTTCGGATGGCGTGGGGGGACACGGTCGAGCAGCCGGATTTGCAGGCTGCTGCGGATGGAATCCATTATCGATTTTTCGGTCACTCCTACGACGTACGAATGGAAGGCGCGTATTCGCTTGCGTATGACCGAAAGCTCGATTCCCCCGAAGCTCAGGAGAACGATGAACCGGCGAACGCGATCGCGATCCGTCCGCTCGATCGGGAATTGAAGTGGATATTGGCACGGTAGGAATCAATAAGATTCTAAAGGAGAGATAAGGAGTATATGCGAAAAATAAAGCTTCCTGTCACATCCCTGCTTGCTTTCACGCTTTTGTTTTCGACGGTCTCGTTCGGTGCATCGCCTTCTTCTGCTTCAGCTTCGTTATCGGCGACCGGTGGAAGCGATCCTTTTCACATCGGTATTTTCAACCCGCCTCCTCCGGAAAGCGTAAATGCGCAATCGTATGCGGAAATCGCCGGGATGAACGTCAACTTCATCGTCGGCGGCAACAGCCACTACACGTACGACGTCAACGATCGGGCTTTGACCTTCGCGGCGCAGAACGGTTTGCAGATTCTGGTTGCGGATACGAAGCTCGGCTGGTATGAACCGGTGCTCGCGCAAACCGTCGGCGATGCGGCGGTATCCGTAGACAGCGCCAACCCGTGGGGGCAAACCATCGAATCGCCCGATACCGGCACCGGATGGTCGCTGAACACGGTCGATCTGCAGATCGACAAGACGCAATGGCCGCAAAGCGCGACATTAACGTTAAGTCTGTATGACAGCCCGGCCAAGACGACGCTGATCGGTTCCGATTCGATAACCGGACCCGATATTGTCGACGGCAATGCCTCGATATTTCGCATTCATCAAGGCATTGAGGCCGACAAAGCGTATTATTTGGAGCTGACAAGCAACAGTGCGGTTGCTGTGGGCGTGGCGGCTAACGCATCCGATGTATACGCAGGCGGCGAAGCGTATGTCAATCAGACGGCTGATAGCGGTAAAGATCTATGGTTCAAAGTTCTTTTCTCCAAATCGGTGTTTAACGACGGCGGCGAGCCAGCGCAGGAGGCGCTTGAGGATATTGTCTTGCACTACTGGAATCATCCGGCTCTGATGGGCTATAACTTGTACGACGAGCCACCCTCCGCGCTCTTTACGCGCCTTGGTTATATGATCAAGAGACTGAAGACGCTCGACCCCGATCACATGTCGCTTGTTAATTTGCTTCCTAGCGATGCGCCCTCAAGCATGCTTGGGTTAATGGAGCATCTGGATGGAAGCGTGTTGAATTCGGTTACGCCGATCGGACAAATGTTCACGACAGGCGCGCATGAGACGAATATTTCCAGCGTTCAATGGTATGTGCCGTGGGATCAATGGCAGTCGGGGGAACAGGTGACGTTAAAGCTATGGGATTCCCCGGCCCAATCGACGCTTATTGCGCAAACGACGCTTAATCAATCGGCTGTCGGCACGAATAGCCAACCCCGGTTCCTGCTGAATGCGGAGGTGCAGCCGAATACGACGTATTATTTGGAGTTTACGCATAATGGCGGCGGAGACAACTTCCTCGGGGTCTGGAGAAGTCAAACGGGGGATAACTGGTACAATGGTGGAAACGCTTACAGTAACGGTCAGCCTATGGATTCCGATTTTTGGTTTACGATCAATCAAAATATTGCCGCACTATCTTACGAGGACTATGTGTACCGTTGGGTAAGAGCAGAGCCGGATGTTTTGTTGTTCGATTACTATCCGTTTTTGGCCGACGGCGGATTTTCTCAGGAGTATTACAACAACCTGGAAATCATTCGGCGTCAGGCTAAAGCGGGCGCCGTCGACTTCTGGACGTTCGTCCAATCCGTCGGGATCGGCAATTGGCTTCGTTCGCCATCCGAGAACGATATGCGCTATAACGTGTATACGAATCTGGCATACGGCTCCAAAGGTCTGATCTATTTTACGTATTCGCATCCGATCTATCCGGGATTTAACGGATCGATCATTAATCCCGACGGCACGCAGAATCCTTCTTACGGTTGGGCGAGAGATCTGAACGCGGAGGTGCTGAACCTCGGAACGACGTTGAACCGGCTGACGTCCGAAGCGGTTTACCATACGGGCTCTGCGATCCCGCCCTCGACGACCGTACTTCCAGGCTCCTTCTTCTGGAAACCGGACGATTGGAACGAACCGTTCGTCATCAGCTCGTTCAAGGATGAGAACGAACGCCAGTACGTGATGGTGGTCAATCGCGATATGGCGGCGTCCCGTACGTCGACATTCACGCTGAGCACGAAACCGGGCTCCGTCATGGAAGTTTCCAAGACGACCGGGGCGGAGGTTCCGGCGAATTACAACCGTACGACAGGAAGCTTGACCGCAGCTTTTGCCCCGGGCGAAGGCCGACTGTATGCGGTTGACGCCGAAGCCGTCAACCTGGCGCCGACCGTAACTCCGCAAAGCTTGACGGTTCTGGCAAACAGCGCGATCAGCGGCACGCTTGTCGCCGACGATCCGGAAGACGAATCATTGACGTACAGCATCGTAGACAACGGAGTCAAAGGAGTTGCCGCGATTACGAATGCCGCGACCGGCGCATTTACTTACACTCCGCAAGCGGGGGCAGCAGGCAGCGACTCCTTTACATTTAAGGTCAACGACGGTCATTCCGATTCGAACACGGCCGCCGTCACGATCGGCATTACACCGGAAGTCGCCGCCACGGCTTCGGCGGGAGGCTTGACGGGGACGACGAAGGTCACCGCCGCCGCTTCTGTCGGCAATCGTGTGGTCGTCAAAACTTCTGCGACCCTGCTGCCGACGCCGGGCGCAGGCGACGCCGTTCCGTCCGGGGCGGGGGTAGTCGATCCTTATGTATCGGGTACGGACATTGGCGGCGTAACTTCCGGAACGTATGTCGGCGTCTATGAGATCGACGCGACGAATAAGATCGCGGGCTTTAAGCTGCTGACGCTAACAAGCGGCCAGATCAAAGCGCCTCCGAACAATCCGGGTTCCGGTTCGGGAACGGCTCCCGCGTCAGGTCCGGCAACCGTTCCCGAGTCCGGTCCGAAGACGCCGGTCGTACAGAAAGAGGAGAAGGAGAAAGAGAAGCCTTCCGAAATGTCCTTCAAGGACATCGCCGATCATTGGGCGGCGTCTTCGATCAAGCAAGCGATCGAACGGGGAATCGTCAACGGTTATTCGGACGGAACGTTTCAGCCCAATCGCTCTGTCACCCGGGCAGAATTCATCGCCATGCTGATGAGAGCGTTAAAGCTGGAAACCAAGGGCGCCAAGCTGTCCTATGCGGATGTCAACGACATCGGCGCCTGGGCGCAAGCCGCGATTGCGCAAGCGGTTGAGGCCGGGATCGTGACCGGCTATAAGGATAATACGTTCCGCCCGAATCACGTGATCACCCGCGCGGAGATGGCATCACTGGCGGCGCGCGCGCTGAATTTGCCGCTTCAGGCGACTGGCGCTTCAGGCTTCTCCGACGATATGGATATTCCGCAATGGGCCAAAGGCGCGATCGCTGCAGCCCGAGATGCCGGAATCTTGCAGGGACAACCGAACAACAGGTTTAATCCAAGCGGCGCAGTATCGCGCGCGGAGGCTGTAACGGCGATGATCAGACTGCTTAGTTGGAAGAATGTGGCTGTCCCGTAAGCAGAGTTGCTTGAGATGATCGAGATATAAAGAAAGGGGGATGTGCCTCTCGGAGACTGCCTCATACGCTTCTGAAATCACCTTATCACGGGTTAACCCATTCAGATTTCAGAAAGCGTATAGCATCGGAGAGAGGCACATCCCCCTTGTACCTTTATCATCGATTATTTTTCACAGCAACTTGTTTGGCTTATGGGACAGCCTCATCTTGCCTCCAACACTTATAAGCTACGTACCTTCCGCCTCAGCAATTCCCCTCACGCATTTTCACTCCGTGTATCCGAACGGGAAATATCCTGCTATACTGCTGAAATAACGACGGCTGATTAATGACAGCGCTTACGAATTCAGGGGTGAGGCATAACGATGATGAAAGGATGGATGATCGGCGGCAGCGTTCGCTCGCAAATTTTGATTCTGCTGCTGGTGTTTATTATTACTCCGACCACGATCATTTCCGTTTTTACGATCGATAAATTTTCCAAAATGATTCATCGCAACGGCATGGATATGATGGAGACGGCGCTGGAGCACTCGAAGGAAAACTTGTCGAGCTTCATGGAAGGCGCGGCGGACGCCGCGCTGCTCATTATGACCAATCCGGCGATCATCGATCCGATTCTGAAGACAAACTGGACGGGCAACGTGCAGCAGAAAATCTCGGCCTCCAACCTGTTGGAGAAGCAATTCTATGAGTTGAAAATTCACGGCATTCGCGCCAAGGAAATCGCCATCGTGAGCGCATCCGGAGACAGAACGTATGCGGGCGCCAATACGTTTCTGCCCGGCCAGGATACGGATTGGCTGGAGGATGTGGACAGACTGGACGGCAAACCGTACTGGGGGAGCTACGACCATAACGGAAAATATATTTTTGTCGCCCGCAAGGTCAAACAGTTCATCAAGGCGGAGGAAGCGTTCCGTCCTCTTGGCGTTGTGCTGATCGCCTTCTCCGAGCGCGATTTCTCCAGCATCAATTCGGCGGTAAATCTCGCGAACGGCTCGGAAATACTGATCTCCGACCGGAATGGACGGATGATCTCAGGGTCGGACGAGGCAGCGGTCGGCCAAACGCTTGCCTCCGGTTCATTCGCTCAAGCGGCAGGCGGCGTTCAGCTCGATTTGACGGGCGTGTACGAGCCTGGAACGGGCAGTCGACTGACAGTATACGACGCCCTGCCAAACAGCGATTGGAATCTGATTGTCTCCTCCCCGTTTGAGGAGACGCAGCAGACGCAGCAAGGCATCAAGCGTGTCATTATGCTGTCTACCGGCTTATGCGTCGTCGGGGCGTTTCTGTTGGCGGCGCTACTGGCGCACCGAATGACACTGCCGCTTAAGAGGCTGTCCAAGGAAGTGAAGCAGCGGATTACAAACGGCGACTTCTCCTTCTGGCCTACCCCGGTACACGTGCGGCAGGATGAGATTGCCGGACTCGGTCAAGGCTTTTATCGGCTCGTAGCCGATTTGAACGAAACGAAGAATCGCATTCATCAGGTGGAGCTGATGAAGCGGGAAGCGGAATTCGACGCCATGAAGAGCAAGATCAAGCCGCATTTTCTGTATAATGCGCTGGAATCCGTTCGTATGCTGGCCATCGTCAACAAAGACCCGGGCACGGCGGAAATGATTAAGGCGCTGGGACATCTTTTTCGCTATATTATTTCCGACCAGAAGGAGCGCACGACGTTGGCCGACGAGCTGTCGTACCTGATCAGCTACATCAAGCTCCAAAAGCTAAGATACGAGGATCGTTTGGACGTTCGAATCGAGGTTCCGGATTCTCTGCAGGACATCGCGATATTGAAGCTGGTGCTGCAGCCGCTGGTGGAGAACGCAATTGAGCACGGCATCAACCGAAGGCGGGGGGCGAGGCTGATCTCTATTACGGCTGGCGACGACGGCGACGATGTACGGATTCGGATTTGGGACGACGGGGCGGGCATCGCTCGGGACCGCTTAGAAGAAATTCAACGCAGTCTGGACGATCCGAGCACGGACAAGGACCATATTGGCTTAATCAACGTTCATCGCAGGCTGCGGCTCTATTTCGGCGAACCTTACGGGCTTTCAATCGACAGTGTGCAGCATAGCTATACGAGCGTTAACGTACGGATACCTTGCAAAAGACAGATCGGAACTTAACGGGGGGAGTATTTTATGCATACGGTTCTTATTGTGGATGACGACGCCATGATTGTAAGAGGCTTGGAGCAGTTCGTCGATTGGGGGGAACTGGGTTTTAACATTGTCGGAACCGCGAGGGACGGCGAAGAGGGCATGGAGGCAATCCGCAAGCTTCAACCGGAGGTTGTGCTGACCGACATCCAAATGCCGTACAAGGATGGATTGGCGATGATCGAGGATTGTCTTCGGGATGGGCTTTCGCCTCATTTTGTCGTATTGACCGGATTTAACGAATTCGAGTATGCCAGACGCGCGCTCAAGAGCCGAGTATCCGACTACTTGCTCAAGCCGGTGGAAGAGCAGGAACTGATCGCCGTCATGGGCGGAATTCGCACGCAAATTGAAAGGACCGCGAAAACGAAGGAGGATTGGAATGTCCTGCAGTCTGCCGTATCGGAAAGCTTCTCTTTCGTAAGGGAGAAGCTTGTCCGCGAACTGGCGACAGGGGAAGTCTCTCCGTCGTCGATCGAAGACGAACGACTCGTCTATTACAACATTCGGCTAGCGGACGAACGCTATCAGGTGGCGCTGTTGCAAGGCGAGGCGCAACTGCTCGGCGACGACAAACTGCAGGAGTTCATGACGTCGGCTCTCGAAAAGAGGGGAATCCGGCTGCATCTGGCGCGCGGGGACGCAATCGGGACGATGCTGCTTGGCGGAGAGCGGGACATGGAGCGGGACGTTACGGAGGGGCTGGCGGACATATCGGGCAAGGTAAAGGAGTGGCTAGGGCTGACGCTGACGTTCGGCGTGTCGGAGTCCGGAGCTTTGACGGAACTGAAGGAGCTCTACCGGCAAGCGGAGCTCGCGCTGCAGCACAAAATGTTCCGTGGCGGAGGCTCGGTCATTGCCTATGGGACGATTCCTGAAGAAAGCGGGGAATACTCGCCGGTACCTCAGGAGCATGCTCGCAGGCTGTTGGCGGCTGTGAGCGAGAACGACGAAGCTGGCGTTCTGTCGGAGCTGGACGACTTTTTTCGGGAAATTCGCCGCAGCGGCAGTCTGCCCTCTCACGATGTGTATCGCACCTGCTCGGAGCTGCTGTACGAAGTCCGCAAGGCGCTGAGCGAAATGGGGCTTGCGGTGGACAAGCTCGTTGGAGAGGACGTTTCTTCTTCAGACAAAATGAGGCGGCACGATACGCTCGAAGGACTATGCGACTGGCTCGCAACTATTTTACAGCGCGTTCGGGCGCACTTCGACAGAAGCTTCGAGCATACCGGGGGCGAACAGCTCGACAACATTATTTTGTACATGAGAACGCACTATGCGGACAATATCGATCTGGACGTGATCTCCAAGAAGTTCTTCATCGACCCCAGCTACTTCTGTAAAGTGTTCAAAAAAAAGACGGGGGAAACGTATCTGCACTATCTGACCCAAATCCGCATCGATAAAGCCTGCCAGCTGCTAAGCAATCCGTCCAGCAAAGTGTATGAAATCGCAAGTCTTGTCGGCTACGAAGATCAACGGTATTTCAGCCAAGTATTCCGCAAGCATACCGGAATGACGCCAAGCGACTATCAGAAAAGCAAGACAAAAAATTAAACATTCGAGACAAGTTTACCGCATTATCATTTTCCCGCCGAGGGGTTAACTTTGAAGTAAGCGATTCCAGTTCGCGGACAGCCGCTTCGGCGGAACCCGGATACGGTCGTCAGTTCATCCATCGGAAGGGGAAAAACAGATATGAAAGCGTCATCTAAAACAATCGTTACCCTGCTGGTTCTTCTCAGTTTATTCGCAACGCTGCTCGCCGGATGCGGAGGCAGCGGCGACTCCGGCTCCAAAGAAAGCTCGTCTCCGGCCGCGGCAAACGGCGGCGGGGACGCCCCAATCTCCTTCAAAATCGCCTCATGGGCCGGTCCCGGCAAAAAAGCCGGTTTGGATCTGGCCATTGCCGAGTACAAAAAAATCAAACCGAATGTCACGATCAGCTTTGAGGAAGTCGCTCAGAACAACGCGGATTTCGATGTCTGGATGGCTGCCCAGCTCGCTGGAAATCAGGAGCCGGAAGTCATTATGGACTTCAGCTACGACCTTCCCTACACAAAATACAACGATAAAGGCTACAACGTATTGGAAATGGACCCGTACCTGGAGAAGACAAGCCCTTATACGAACCAAAAATGGGGCGATAGCTTCCGTGAAGTCGATCTTAACCTGATGCGCTCCACGCGCAACGGCAAGCTCAACAATATCGCCACTTCGATGGTCACGTTGAAAATCGCTTATAACAAAGACATTTACGATCAGCTTGGGCTTAAAGCGCCTAAAACGTTCCCGGAGATGATCGCCAACTTCGAGGCGATTCGTCAGGCCAACATCGGGGCGGAGCCGTTCTCCGGCTTCCTCAAGGTGACATCGGCGTGGGACTGGTTCGCAAGATTTACGGCGCAGCAGACTCAGGAACAGTACGTGAGTCAGATCGATTCGCTGTACAAAAACAACAAGTACGAGCAGAACGAATACGTTAAAGCCGTGGACGAGGGCATTATCGATGTCAACAAGCCGGAGGTACGCGGTCTGTACGAGCTGTTCAAGCAGTTCACGAGTTACTGGGCGCCCGGCGCAATGGCGATGACGATGGCGGAAGCGCGGGATATGTGGCTGCAAGGCAAAGCCGCGCACACGTTCACGATCAATATTGACGCCAAGCCGTTTGCCAGCGACATGAAGCCGTCTTTTAACTGGGATACGTTCGAGTTTCCGGTCATTACGAAGGATATCGCTCCGACGTCCAATGAAGATCCCGCCGAGTTCGGCGACCTGGCCGATGCGTTCGTCGTGATGCCGTCGGCAATCAAAAAGAACATTCAAGACGAAGTGATGGACTTCATTATGTTCTATACGTCTCCGGCGATCGCTACTCAGCTTGCCGACATGAATTGGATTACGCCTACGGCTAGCGGCATCGAGCCGAACGTCAACCTGGAGCGTTACTTGCCGAAGTACAGACCGCAAAACCAGGTCGACCTGAACTCGCAGGCGATTCTCGGCACGAACGCACGGCAGTTTGTGCTGCAGCAAATTCAGCGCTATGTTCTCAACGATATTACGACGGATCAGCTTGTCGAGCTTATCGACAAGAATATGAAGGAAGAAGCGGAGAAGATCAAGCAGGAGAAGGGCTGGTCTAAGGACAACAATTACGGCAACAAGTAAACGGCTGTCCGGGATCGGACCGGCCAAGGCGACCGGCAGCGGAACGGATTCCGCGGCCGGCGCTGCTTTTAAGGCGTTCCGGCCCCGCGCCGCGAGGAACGGGAGGGCCCAACGATGTCAACTTACGGTTTAAACCTGCTTCGCTCTATTTATCGCAACAAGCACGCCTATTTATTTTTACTGCCGCTTATCGCTCTGCTGGGCGTCTTCAGCTATTATCCGATCGTCATGGCGCTCAAGATGTCATTTTACCAGTGGAAAGGCGGCAACGAGGCGATCTTCATCGGATTGGACAATTTTGTGGCGCTGTTTAAGGATGCCACTTTCTATAAGTCGTTGACGAACGCGCTTTGGTTCATTCTGTTCGACTGTACGATTGGCGTCCTGATGCCGCTGTTTATCGCCGAGCTGTTGTTTCATTTGAAGAGCGCGCGTCTTCAGTACGTGTTTCGGACGCTGTTCGTCATCACGATTACGGTTCCGTCGGTCATTCTCATTCTGGTGTGGGTGTTCTTGTACAACCCGGTCGTCGGCGGGATGAACGTGATCGTGGAGCTGTTCGGCATTTCTCCGCAGCTCTGGCTGGGAGGTTCGGACACCGCCTTGTTCTCGGTCATTTTCTCCGGCTTCCCGTTTATTAATCCGATCTTCCTGCTCGTCGTATTCGCCGCTCTTCAAGCGATCCCGAGATCGTTGATCGAAGCGTCCGTGATGGAAGGATGCGGTGCGTGGCGGCGCATCTTGTCTATCGACATTCCGATGATTATGGGCCAGCTCAAGCTCATTTTTATCCTCGGCATTTTGCACGGCATGCAGGCTTTCTATAAACCGCTGATTATGACGAACGGCGGTCCGGGCAACGAGACGCTCGTACCCGGTCTCTATATGTTTCAATCGGGCTTCTCGCACAACGATTTCGGCTATGCCTCCACAATCGGCTTTGTTATGCTCATAATGATGCTGGCGCTGACGTTTGCTTCCAACAAGCTGATCAAATCGGACGGCGACTAGAGTTGAACGGAAGGGGGCATCTTCTTGATGTCATCGCATAACAGAAAGTACGTTTCTATTATTCTAATCGGCCTGCTGGTTTTGTTCGTGCTGTTCAGCTTTTTTCCAGTGCTTATTATGGTGCTGACCTCGTTCAAGTCGAAAATGCAGGTCAGTATGGGCATCTTCCAATTGCCGGACGCCATCCAATGGGACAACTATAAACGGGCGTTCGACACGGTCGTTCCGTTCGCGCTCAACTCGATTATTATTGCGGTATGCGCCGTGGCGGGCGTAGTGTTTGTTGCCGCTCTTGCGGCCTACTCGTTCGCGAGATTTCGGTTTCCCGGCCGGGAAATTCTATATTACCTGGTTATCGCGTTGATGATGGTTCCGGCCGTCCTGCTGCTTATCCCCATGTTCAAACTGGTGGTAGGCATGGGAATGCTGAACACCTACGCGGTCGTAATTCTTCCGCAGATCGCCAGCGGCTGCATCATTGCGGTATTTCTGCTTCGCAGCTTTTTCGCGGGCTTGCCGGAGGATCTGTTCGAGAGCTTCCGTATAGACGGAGCTAGAGAGGGTCGTATTCTAAGAAGTCTGGTGCTGCCGCTGTCCAAACCGATTCTCGGTACGATCGCCGTCCTGAACTTCCACTCCTCGTGGAACGACTATATTTGGCCGCTCGTTACGATTAACGACAAGGCGCTGAAGCCGATCGTCACCGGAATTATGACGTTCTCGAACGAATATGCGACGGAATACGGTCCGATGATGGCCGCTTACGTGCTGGCTTCCGTTCCGCTTATGCTAGTCATCGGCTTCGCAATGAAGTATTTTGTGGACGGGCTGACCAGCGGCGCCGTCAAAGCTTAAATCTATCTCGCCTATGCTGCGGATACATGAAAGGAGAATCGGCCATGGTTTCCTCTATCCGATTCGGACTGATCGGCTGCGGAGCAGTGGCCTCGACGCATGCAAAGGCGATAGCGTCGCTGCCGAACGCGAAGCTTGTCGCCGTCGTCGGACAATCTCCGCAGCGTCTTGCTTCTTTCGCCGAAGCCTGGGGGCTGGACGGCTATACCGATCTGGAGCTTCTGCTTCAACGGAAGGATATCGACGCCGTCGCGATCTGCACGCCGAGCGGCAGTCACGGCGATATCGCGATTCGCGCCGCCGGAGCGGGCAAGCACGCTATGATCGAGAAGCCGATCGATATTTCGCTTTCCAAGGCGGACGAGACGATCACCGCCTTTCGAAGTCGAGGCCTTAGGCTGGGCGTCATTTCGCAGCGCCGTTTCGACCTTGGCGTCGTCCGCCTTAAAGCTTTGCTAGAGGCCGGGGAGCTGGGCCGTCCGGTGCTGGCTTCCGCTTGCGTTCACTGGTATCGGGACCAAGCTTATTACGACAGCGGCGGCTGGAGGGGCACGTGGTCGGGAGACGGCGGCGGCGTCCTGATCAATCAAGGCATCCATACCGTCGATTTGCTGCTGCATCTGCTGGGGCCGGTCGCGGAGGTCGCCGGACATACCGCGACGATGACCCACGAACGGATGGAGACGGAGGATACCGCGGTTGCGCTGCTGAAGTTTGCCAACGGCGCGATGGGGACGTTGTCGTGCACGACGTCGGCCTATCCCGGTTCCCCCGTTAGAATAGAAGTGATTGGCTCCAAAGGGTCCGCTTTACTGGAGGGCGAGTCGTTAACTAGGCTTGATTTGAACAACGGCAATGGAAGCTCCGGAGTTCAGAAGACGGAGGAATTGGACAAGCAAGGTCTCATCGGGGGAGAATCGGCTATCCCTTCTAATCAGGAGGCCTTCGTTCGGCAATACGAAGACTTCGTCGATGCGATTATCCGGAGACGCGAGCCGACCGTTGCCGGGGAAGCCGGTAGAGAGGCGCTCGCCTTAGTACTGGAAGTTTACCGTTCTTCTAAGAGGAGCGGGCAACGGAGCTAAGAAAAGGAGAGAGACCGAATGAAGCATTTTGAAGGACGACCGCGTCTTGGGATTCAGGGACCGACGGTGTCCTGGCTGGACCCATGGGAAGAAGAACGATCTGCCTCCATCATGCGCACGGGTACCGGAAGCGTCGTTCCGGCACAGGATCAGACTCCGCCGCCGAGGGATTTTATGGACGCGATCGGGCGACTGGGCGCCGACTTTTATGTCCATCACGTGATTCCGGGAGCGCCGGATCATGCCGGGCTTTGGCGCGATGCCGAGGCCTGCGGGATGGATGTCTGTCTCGGCAATGAATACGGCAACATCAACGGCCCTTATATAGAGGGAACCAGCCGTTTCGACGTTGCCGACGCCGACGTTCTGGAGGCGGCCGAAAGCGGACGGCTGATGGGGCTGTTGTACGATGAGCCCGAGCATCTGCAAATTAATGCGGCGCAGTATCGTAAAGACGGATTTTACCCGCATTGGGGAGCAACGAACGGCTTAACGCTTGCCGAGTTGCAGGAGGCGGTTGTCGAAACGGTTGCCGCGGCGACGTCTCGCGTTCGTCGATTGCTGGAGAGCCGCGGCTTTGAGCCAGGCGATGCGCCTCTCATAGCTGAACATGTGTTTCCGGTGCTTTTTCATGCGCATGCGCGCGGGGGCATGGATCTATGTCCGAAAATAATGAAGGAATCGTTCCAGCCGCTGCAACTGTCGACAGCGCTCGGAGCGGCGAAGCAATACGGACGCCGGCTCTGGATATGCGCCGATCTGTGGGGGCCGGATGCGGGACCTTGGTTTACCCGTACTTCCGGTTTTCCCGGTCACTCGCCGGAGGAGTATGCTTCCGCACTAAGGATGGGGTATTGGATGGGGCCGTCCCATCTGTTCGCCGAGAACGTCGACGTGCTTCTGAAGTACGAGGGGGGCGAGTTCCGCAAGACGGAATTCGGAGAAGTATGGGAAGAATTCGCACGCAAATACGTCCCGGAAAATCCGCTGTGCTGGAGCCATTCGGAAGCAGAGCCCGACATTGCCTTTATCCATGCGGACGATAGCAATTACGGCCAAAACGAGCGGCTCTACGGCAATCATGGGCTGACGGCCGGAGATGAAGGCAAAAGCGTGTTCCATGTCTGGCATCTGCTCAGTCATCGCACAATTCCCGCGCAGGGGAGCTGTATGCACATTCCGGGCTATTCCTTTCCTCGCCATAAGCTGAAGGCCGATTTTCCGCAGGAGGCTTTTCCATTGGAACGAGGCGTTGCGATGCCGCCTGAGGAACGAATGCATCCGTTGTTCTATCCGATGAACAACGTGCTCGTGTATGACGAACGGGTGGGTGAGGCTTTATTAGGCACCCCTCGACTGATCGTCGTCGCCGGTACGAGACTGTCGGAGGAGACATTGTTGGCCGTTCGCCGTCGTGCCGAGCAGGGCGCAGCCGTCATCATTGCTTCTTGGCTTGTGCCGGAACGCTGGCGAACGAGCGGTCGGGTCGGAGAAGGCACGTGGATCGTGGCGGATAGCTTTCTCGACAATGACGCGGTGCAGGAGACGTTGGAGCCGTTCATCGGAGGCGGAGATTGTTGGCGACAACGTTTTGGCAGCGGGGAAGTGAGGATGTTCCGGGGAGATGCGGTGGGCTTCACGCTAGATTTTGAGATTGTAGGGAAACGTGGGGGTTAATTGCGTCGCTCGTTCCCTACAAGCTTACTTCCAAATGGATCAGGGGAATTCCGACTAAGCGGATGCACCCTGATTTTTCTTCTCTTTATGGAATAAAGTCGACTAAACTAATATTCTAATGTTTAGTTTTTAAGCCTAAACTACGGATTAAATTTAGTTGACCATACATTTTTAGGATGCTACGATAGGATACGACGCAATGGCTATTAAGCTTATGATTTCAATTTGTTTAGTCCTGGCTTGGAAGTGCATTCGAGGAAAAGTATCGTTATCACGGGAAGGGGAGTTTGCGGTTGCATCCAATTTTCGAACGGTTTCCTTATCGGGTACCGGCCAATAAACGCGTGCGCGTTATCGTCAATACCGATGCAGCGAACGAGGCGGACGACCAGTATGCGATCGTGCAGGCACTGCTGACGCCAAAGCTGGATATACGCGGATTTGTTGCGACGCATTTTGGCACGAACAGAACGGATACGTCCATGGAGCAGTCCTATGACGAGATCCGGCGGATTTTGCGATTGATGGACATGAGCGAAGAATACCACGTATACCGGGGTTCGACCGGTTGCCTCAACCTCGACTCTCCAGTTATAAGCGAGGGAGCGCAGTTTATCGTTGACGAGGCGATGCGGGACGATGCGACGGAGCCGCTATTCGCGATCTTCCTCGGCGCCATTACGGACTTGGCGGCGGCCTACAAGGCCAAACCCGAAATCGCGGGAAGATTGACGGCAGTCTGGATCGGAGGCGGCGCTTACCCGCATGGCGGAGAGGAATTTAATCTGGGCAACGACGTCGCTGCCGCCAACATCGTGTTCGGGTCCGACATCCCGCTGTGGCAGGTTCCGAGAGACGTCTATAAAATGCCGCGCGTCTCGCTCGCGGAGCTTGCCGTCAAGGTAAAGCCATGGGGAGCAATCGGCGAATATCTGTTCCGCCAATTGGAAGAATTCAATATGCTGCCGACGCATACGCTGCGCTGGCCGCCCGGAGAGTCGTGGAATATGGGCGATTCGCCGGCGGTGTCCCTGCTGATCGACGATCAGAATTTCGATTACGAGCTGCGGCACGCCCCGGAAATTCGGAACGATATGGGCTACGATCATCCTGGAACGGCAAGACAAATCCGGGTATACAAAAGCGTAGACTCCCGGTTCATTATGGAGGATCTGTACGCCAAGCTTCAGCTTTTTTACGAGCTGAAATCTTCCGAGTAAGGGAAATAGGGAAATTACGAATAGGCAGCCCTCAGGGACTGCCTATTCGCGCGGAGGGGCTATCCCATAACGGATGGCGGAAGGCTAATTCGATCCGTCCGAGGCGGTGACAGGTGTCTGGGAGGGACTAAATCGATCCGTCCGACGGGATGCCAGGTAAATAAGTATCTGAGAGGGACTAATTCGACCCGTCTGAGTCGGTGACAGGTGAATAAGTGTCTGGGAGGGACTAAATCGATCCGTCCGACGGGATGCCAGGTAAATAAGTATCTGAGAGGGACTAAATCGACCCGTCTGAGCCGGTGACAGGTGAATAAGTGTCTGGGAGGGACTAAATCGACCCGTCTGACCGGATGCCAGGTGAATAAGTATCTGGGAGGGACTAATTCGATCCGTCCGACGGGATGCCAGGTAAATAAGTATCTGAGAGGGACTAAATCGATCCGTCTGACCGGATGCCAGGTGAATAAGTGTCCGGGAGGGACTAAATCGATCCGTCTGAGTCGGTGTTGGGTGGATAAGTGCGCGAGACGGTCTTAAACGATCCACCCGAGCCGATAGAGAAATCAGGAAAATTCAGCCCCTTACGCACTCATTTCTGATAATCGCGAGGAGTTATCCCCGTAGCCTGCTTGAAAATGCGGCTGAAATAAAACGGATCGCCGTAGCCGACTTGTTCGCCGACCGTCTTGACGGGCAAATCTTTTCGATGCTTGAGCAGATGCTTCGCTTCGTTGATCCTTAATGTAGCAATATATTTCGATGGCGCCTCGCCGGTATGCTTGAGGAAAATTTTGCTTAAATACGCGGAGGAGAAGTTGAATTGCTTGGCAAGCTGCTCCAGGCTAATTTCCTCGTGAAAATGCTCGCGCAAGTATTGCTGAACGCGCTGCACCGTTTTCTCGATATCATTGGCTTCGATAATAGGCTCCTTCGAGAGCTGTGCCCGAACGTCGTCCAGTACATCCGCGAGATCCTGCTGCTTGACCGGCTTCAGCAGATAGTGCTTGACGTTGAATTTCATCGCTTGCCGGGCGTATTCGAAGTCGGCATATCCGCTGGCGATAATGATCGCGGTTCTCGGATAATACTTATGCACCTCTTCGATCAGCCTCAGCCCGTCCATGACGGGCATGCGAATGTCCGTGATGAGCAGCTGCGGCTGCACGCGCCGGACGAGCTCCAAAGCTTCTTCTCCATGCGTCGCTTCGCCGACGACGGCGAAGCTTTGCCGGCTTTGCTCGATTTTGCGGATCAAGCCGCTGCGAATCAGATCCTCGTCCTCCGCAATTACCGTTGAATACGTAATGTCCCTCATGACTTATCCCTCCTGATGCAGCAGCCCTCCGATGCGTACGGACGCACCGCCCTCCGGAAGGTTGCGAATTTCAAAAATTTTATGTTCGCCATAAATCAAATTCAATCTTAAATAAATGTTGAGGAGCCCCATTCCGTTCAGCTCCAGCGCCGGAAGGTTGCTCTCCTTCTCCAGCGAAACGAGTTTGGCTTGCAGCCGGGCGAGCTTATCCGGTTCAAAGCCGCTTCCGAAGTCTCTCACTTCGATCTGCCACCTGGATTCGGTCATCGTGCCGATAATGTCGACCCTCCAGGGAGGAGCTTGGGAGGTGCCGAATTTAATGCTGTTTTCGACCAGCGGCTGCACAGCCAGCTTGGGTATCGTCTGCGCTAGCAGCTCGTCCGGCACGGAAACGCGGTAAGTCAGCCGTTCGCCGAAGCGAATTTTATTGACTTCCAAATAGTTGATCGTGTTCATCAGTTCGTCTCTCAGCGGCACTTGCCGCTCCTTAGAGGTAATGTACCGCAGGAAATCCGACATATGCTCGATCGTCGCGATCAGCGGCCCGTTCATCTGCTGCTCGGCCATTTCCTGAAGATTGGCTAACGTATTGTACAGGAAGTGAGGATTCATCTGAGATTGCAAGGCGTTCAACTGCGCTTGCAGACTTTGCGCCTCGGCCAGCAGCAGGTTGTCCAGCGACTGCTTCAGCCGCTCGCTCATGCTCTGGAACGCATCGTGCAGCTCGTCCAGCTCGATGAAGCCGCTTTTCATTTTCTGCTGGGCGATAATGTTGGAACCGATATGCTCGAACGAGAAGTTGCGTACCGCGCGACGAATCCGATAGATCGGGAACGTAATTTTGTTGGCTGCATAGAAGCTTAGGCCGATGCCGAGAGCAAGGAGCACGAAGGCGGTGCCGAACAGCTGAAACGTAAATCTCTTAAGCGGCCGGAACAAGTCGCTTTCCGAAGTCGTCAGAATCGTATACCAGCCGGTCGACGCGGAATAGTGCAGCGACAGCAGCTGTTTCTCCTCCGTGACGGGATCGGTGAAAGGAAGACTGCGATAAGAGTCGCTGCTCCCGTCTATCGGGGCAACGAGGCTGCGGAACGCTTCGCTCCGCTGGCTGTCGTGTTCGAACGGATAGATAATCCGACCTTCCCGGTTAAGCACGTAAATATGTCCGTTATACGGGTTGTTGCTCTCGAAATCGGCAGCGCTTGCAAGAATGCGGTGCGCGTACTGCTTGACCTCAATCGCTCCGATCGGCACGTTATATTCGTCGTACAGCAGCCGATAGAGCGAGATGGAGTATTTTCCGACTTCGGAAGAATAATACTTGGACAGCTGCAAATCCAGGTTCGGGCCGGATACGAGCTTGCCAGGAGGCCCCTGCCGCAATTGCTCGATAAACGGTTTCTCCTCCGGCTTGTAGGCTTGCTCCCGGTTGTCGAAGCCGGTGCCGTAATAGCGGCCGTTAAAAGCGTACAAGTAGATTTGCTCCGCCAGTCTGGACGGCCCGATGATGGCGGTCAGCGCGTCGGTCAGCACCTTGGCGTCGTTGTTCTGCCGAATACGCTGCTGCGCGGCCGAGTCCGTACCGCCGCCGGCTTGGCCGGAGGCTGCCGGGGGCGCTTCGTTTTCTTCCTGGATTTCGTCCGGCGCCCTTCTGTCGGACATGTAGCTGGCGAAACGCTCCTTGACCAGATTGGAGTACATCACGTTCAGGGAAACCCGATTGAGCTGCTCGATCTGCTGAACGAGCTGGTCCTGGATTGAGACGCCGAAGCTTTCCAGCGTGCTCATCGCTTGTCCTCGCAATTGATTAGTCGACCAGGAGTAGAAGAAGAGAACGAAAGTGGCGAAGACGATCAGGATAATGGAGGAATACGTCAGAAACAAAGCCGTTTTCATACTTTTAAACATGATTTCGTACTCCTTGTGCTAAACTTAACTAAACATTTTAAATTATACCTGATATTTTTATGTATGTAAGCGGTTAAATTTAGACAAGTTTAGGATTGATTAATCTATGGAGGAAAAAAATCAGCTCACTATACTTAAAGTATCATCCATCGATGAGCTAACGAACAACGAATAGGGGGATTAGGGAAATGAAAAAGTGGACGACGACATTGCTTTCCGTGCTTCTGATTATGACGGCGGTGCTGGCCGGCTGCGGCGGCAACGACAAGGGCGAACAAGGCAGCGCTTCTCCATCGGCCGGAGCCAGCGGGACTTCCGAGCAGGGAGGAAGCAAAAAGAACGTGACGCTGACGTATATGGCGAGCCAGGGCTGGATTAAAGATTCCGAGATGGAGCTGGCGAAGAAATTTGAAGAACAAACCGGCATTAAAATCGATTTTCAAATTGTACCCTCCGACCAATATTTCAACGTGCTGAAAACGAAGCTGAATGCCGGAGAGGGTCCCGACATTTTCGGCGGGCAGAGCGGCTACAGCGAAATTACTATGAATTATAACGTAGAGAAAAACGCAGTCGATCTGAGCGATCAGGAATGGGTGAAGCGCGAGGACCCGCTGTCCGTGGAGCAGCTAACCGCTAACGGTAAAGTGTATGCGCTTACGATCTGGGACACTTACAGCAGCTTCGTGATCGCGTATAACAAAAAGCTGTTCAACGAGCTGAATCTGGAAGTTCCCAAAACCTACGCAGAGTTCAAAAATGCGTCGCTCAAGATTCAGGAAGCCGGCGTTACGCCGATCTATCAACCGATCGCCGACGGGTGGCATCACGTGCTCTGGTTCTCTGAGCCTGGGCCGAACTACGAAGAGCTGGAGCCGAATCTCTATGACGATCTGAACCAGAACAAAAAGAAGTTCGTAGACAGCAAGGCGATGCTGGACTCCTTGACGCAGCTGAAGGAAATGTACGACTTGAACTTCTTCGGCGACAATACGCTCTCCGATACGGGATCCGATACGGTGGCGAAACTGGGCAGCGGCGAATTCGCGATGAGCCTGGTGGCGCAGAGCGCGGCGCTCGAAATCGCGGAAGAGTACGAGGAGTTCGAGATCGAGGACATCGGTTTCTTCCCGATTCCGCTGACGGACAATCAAATCTACTACATCAATCCGGGCGGACCAAGCAAATTCATCTACTCCGGCTCCAAGTACATCGAGGAAGCGAAGCAGTATTTCAACTTCCTGACGGAACAGGAAAACCTGCAATACATGCTGGACAACGACGCGACGATTTCCAACTTGAACTTCCCGGATCTTAAAAACAAATACACCGTCGAACAGCAAAAAATGTTCGATAGCTATCCGAAGCGCGGGACCGATATTCAAAACTATGTCAACTACGTGAATCCGCAATGGATGGACATCGGCAAGGACATGGTCGCGATGCTATCCGGCGTCATTCAGCCGATCGACGTGTTGAAGAGCATCGACCAGCGCCGCGCAGAAATGGCCAAGGTGGCGCAGGACCCGAACTGGAAGTAGGTTCGGCGAGCCGCGCAGAATCAAGGTTGGCAATGGCCCGGAAGCTGGCCGTTGCCAATCTTCATTCCAGGGGGGAAAGAGGGGATTTGCGATGAATCGAGCTGTCTATCCGTTTTATTTTGGCGTCGCAACTTTGGTCGTCTATTCGATCTTTTTCGTGGTGCCGGGCATTATGGGGATTTATTATTCGTTTACCGACTGGAACAGCTATACGGACGAAATCCATTTTGTCGGCTTCGACAATCTGGCGAAAATTTTCTCCGGAGAAGCAAAGTATCTTAGCTACATTGAAAATACACTGGTGTTCACAATCAGCACGGTCGTGCTCAAGACGGCGCTCGGTCTGCTCTTCGCGATTATGCTGAACGACGGCATCCGGGCGAAGGGGTTCCATCGCGTCATGCTGTTCATGCCCTCCATCGTCCCTATGCTCGTTGTCGGTCTGATTTTCAAGTCGGTGCTGAATCCGGCCACAGGATTGCTGAACGAATCGCTGCGGGCGATCGGCCTTGATTTTATGACGCAGAAATGGCTGACCGATCTGAACTGGGCTTTCAAGTCGATCATCGCGGTGGATATCTGGAAGGGAGTCGGCTACATTATGATCATTTTGCTGGCCGGCTTGCAGTCGATCGATAAAACCTACTACGAGGCAGCGGCCATAGACGGAGCGAACTTCTGGCAGAAGCTGATGCGCATTACGATTCCGCTCATTATACCGGCGCTCGTGGTCACGACGGTACTGAACCTGCTGCACGGGCTAAAAGTATTCGAGGCGGTATACGTGCTGACCAACGGCGGGCCGGGTTATGCGACGGATGTTATGTATACGGCGATATTCAAGGAGTTTTCTACCGGAAATTACGGAATGGGCACGGCGCTTTCTTCCGTCCTGTTCGTCGTCATGACGGTGCTCGGCTACTTTGTCATACGTCTGATGTCGAGGGAGGGGAACGAACGATGATGAACCGGGGAATCCTGCCGGTATTGCGTAATTCCATTGCCTGGATCCTGAGCGCGATCATGTTCATACCGCTGCTGCTCGTCTTCGTCAACTCCTTCAAGACAAGAGCAGAGGCTAACGGGATGAATATGTCTTTGCCGAAGGCATTCCAATGGTCGAACTATTCGATCGTTATCGAGGAAGGAAAGCTGATTCAGTCGTTCTTCAACAGTCTTCTGTATGCGTGCGGGGCGACTGTCGGCAGCATCCTGCTTGCTTCGCTGGCCGCCTATGTGTTCTCGCGCAACCGGACTCGGCTGAACAAAGCGATGTACTTTTATCTGATCATGGGGATTGCGATGCCGACCAACTTCGTCACCTTGATGAAGGTGATGCAGTGGACGCATCTGATCAATACGCAGACCGGCATCATTCTGATGCTGGCGGCGTCCAGCATTCCGTTCAGCGTGTTTCTGATCTACGGTTTTGTCGGAGGCGTGCCGCGGGAGCTGGACGAAGCGGGAATCGTCGACGGCTGCTCGCCGGTCCGACTGTTCGTATCGGTCGTGATGCCGATGCTGACGCCGGTGCTGGTGACGGTTGCGATTCTGAACTTTATGGGTTCGTGGAGCGATTTTATCCATCCCCTGTACTTCCTGAACAATTCGGATAAGTGGCCGATGACGCTGGCCGTATACAATTTCTTCGGTCGTTTCCAGGTGAACTGGAACCTGGTTTCGGCGGATATCGTGCTGACGACGCTTCCGGTCATCGTCATTTATTTGCTCGGCCAGAGATTCATCATCTCCGGCATGACGGCCGGTTCGGTCAAAGGGTAAAGAGGGTGATGAAGCTGCTATCGCAACGGGATACGCAATGCGTCGACGGCTCCTGGCATGTTGCGACCATGCAGGTCCGACAGATGCAAACGCTGGAAGGCCGCAGCGATACCGTGGACCTGCTCTGGCTATGCGAGGGCAAGGCGCATGCGGAGCGAGGGGGCTGGAAGCAGGCGCTGCAAAGCGGCGATTTGCTGATCGACGGACTGCTCGGAGCGCGGACGTCGGTCGTGCCAGCCGCGGCGGGCGGCTGCCGTCTGCTGCATCTCCGTTTGCCTGCTGAGCTGCTGCTCGGCTTGCCGCAGGGCGGAAGGCTGCTGGCGATGCTGTATGCGGCGTGCGATGGGGAAAGGGTCCGTCCGTATGCGCCTTGGGCGCAAGCAATGTTGAAGGCGGCTGAAAGCTTGGCCTCACAGCAGAAGGGCGTAGTCGGTCAGGGCGGCAGGCCTCTGCTTCAATATGCGAAGCTAATCGAACTGCTCGGTTATCTGTACGAAGGCTTGAGCAGGGAGCTGGCAGGGCAGCAGCGGGAAGACGTCGTTCAGGCGGTGGAGGAGAAGCTGCTGGATGCGGTCGCCTATATGATCGAGCATGTAACGAGCGATCTCGACATACGGACGGTCATATGCCGAAGCGGGCTGGGCAAGACGCAGTTTTACGAGGAGTTTCGCAGGCTGGTCGGCATGAATCCGAAGTCTTTTATTCATCGGTTGCGCATCCGGATGGCGATTCGCCTGCTGCGCACCTCGAATTTGAGCGTGACTTCCATCGCATACGAATGCGGCTACCGGTCATTGAACTATTTTCATAAGCATTTTAAGGAGCTGTATGCGGTCACGCCGCGCGAATTTCGCAATCTGGACAGAGCGACAGGTTAAGAGGAGGAGCAGTACAATGGCTAACGACAACGGGCAAACGGCCGCTAAAAATCGGCAGGACATTATGGCGGCGCACGATCCGCGCAGCGAATGGTTCACGGAGGCCAGGTTCGGGCTGTATATTCACTGGGGGCTGTACGCCTTGGGCGCGCGCCATGAATGGATGCGATCCCGGGAATTTCTGAGCAATGAGGAGTACGAAAAATATTTCCGGCGCTTCGACCCCGATCTGTACGATCCGGCCAAGTGGGCCAAGCTGGCGGCCGATGCCGGGATGAAATATATGGTGGTAACGACCAAGCATCACGAAGGCTTCTGTTTGTGGGATTCCAAGCTGACCGAATACAAGGCGACCAACACGCCTTACGGCAAGGATTTGCTGCGACCGATGCTGGAGGCTTTCCGCTCGGAGGGCGTACGAACCGGGCTGTACTATTCGTTGCTGGACTGGCATCATCCCGACTATACGGTGGATGTGAAGCATCCGATGCGTTACAACAAGGAATACGTCGCGATGGACGCGCAGCGGAACTGGCAGAACTATGTGGATTATATGCATGGACAGACGCGAGAGCTGCTGACGGAATACGGCGATATCGACGTACTGTTCCTCGATTTCTCCATTCCTTCCGAAGAGGGCTTCCCGGGAAAAGGAAAGGAAGAGTGGCAGAGCGAGCGGTATGTAGACATGGTGCGTTCGCTGCAGCCGAATACGCTGATTAACGACCGGCTCGGCGTGCCGGGCGATATTACGACACCGGAGCAGTATCAGCCGCGGGAGTGGATCAAGGTCGACGGCAAGCCGGCGCTGTGGGAAGCCTGCCATACGTTCAGCGGCTCGTGGGGCTATTATCGCGACGAGGAATCTTGGAAAAGCACGGAGCAAATTCTTCGTATGCTGATCGACACGGTGAGCAAGGGCGGCAACTTCCTGCTGAACGTCGGTCCCAATGCTCGCGGCGAGTTGGACGAACGGGCGGTCGAGCGGCTGGAGGAGATCGGCGTGTGGATGAGGAAGCATGAGCGTTCCATTCACGGCTGCACGGCTGCGCCGGCCCATCTGCCGCCATGTCCGGAGGATTGCAGGTTTACGTACAATCCGAAGACGAATCGGCTATACCTGCATCTGTTCGCATGGCCGTTCAAGCAGATTCATCTGGCTGATTTCTCCGGACTGGTGGAATACGCTCAACTGCTGGACGACGCTTCGGAGATTCGCATGGTGGCAGGCGAGAAGAAGCTGACGATGGAGGCGGGCGCGTTCGACGAAGGCCGTCCGGCCAATATGCTGACGCTGCAGCTGCCGGTCAAGAAGCCTAAGGCGACGATACCGGTCATCGAGCTGTTTTTGAGAAGCTAGCGCGCGAACGGGAGAGAGAGCAGCGGTACTATGTCAAGTCCCTAAATCAAACGAATTTGAATGACCCGTACTCTATTCAGGGGGTGACCCGAAAAAAGGCAAAGCCAAACTAAACCTGCCCTACCTAGAGTTTCAGA
>Ga0160454_100088_pt1 | contig 119831 bp, 86 predicted proteins | sample HID1971M_E6MG_FD_108218 | JGI IMG/M metagenome (GOLD analysis project Ga0160454, IMG submission 108218) | Enriched millipede-associated microbial communities from UW Madison campus, WI, USA - HID1971M_E6 MG | ecosystem: Host-associated > Arthropoda: Insects > Digestive system > Unclassified ...
TATCTGAAACTCTAGGTAGGCAGGTTTAGTTTGGCTTTGCCTTTTTTCGGGTCACCCCCTGAATAGAGTACGGGTCATTCAAATTCGTTTGATTTAGGGACTTGACATAGTACCGCTGCTCTCATTGTCCGATCTGGCGTTCATCCGTTCTCCGCGCGGCTCGCTCTCCCGTTCGTCCTTGACACCGTCGCCCGGCAGCAGGATGCTTACGCGAGTGCCCGCGCCTTGTTCGCTCTCAATACGCAGTCCGAAGGCTTTGCCGAAATGCAGCTTGATCCGGGCATCCACATTGCGAAGACCGAGACTGTCGGCTTCCCGGAACAGCGTTCCGTTGTCCTCCAAGGAACGGCGAATCTCCGCGAGCCGCGTCGCGTCCATGCCCGCGCCGTTATCCTCGATGCGGACGACGACCGTCTCGCCTTCCCGTTCGACGCCAAGACGAATGCGCCATTCCCCGAGCTGCTGCCCGAATCCGTGCTCGAACGCGTTTTCGACAAGCGGCTGCAGCGTCAGCAGCGGAATCGGCACCCCTGCGAACGTTTCCGGAAGCTCGACCTCGGAGACCACCTTACTCGGGAACCTCGTCTCCTGGATATATAAGTAGTTGCGCATATGCCGCCATTCCTCCCGCAGCGTTGTGACGTCGGGCCGATTGCGGATACTGTAGCGGAACATGCCCCCGATCGCCTTCACGACCCGATGAATTTCCGGAGCGTCTTTGTTCAGCGCCATGCCGCTGATGAGCTGGAGCGTATTTTGCAGAAAATGCGGATTGATCTGCGCTTGCAACGCCTTGACTTCGGCCGTGCGCTTGGCGATCGTCGCCTCGTACTCGAATTCGATCAGTCCTTTAATGTTGGCGACCATTGTCTGAAAGCTGTTCTCCAGAAGACCGATTTCGTCCTTGCGCTTCCGGTCGGCCACGTAGTCGGACTTGATCCAATCGAGCTTGCGCATATAGCGGACCAGGTTCGTGATCGGATTCGTGACCTTGTAGGCGAATAAGATGGATAGCAGCAAGGAGGCCGCGACGAATACGGCGGCAATGCCGGCGCTGGCGCGGATAATCTCCCGGCCGCTTCGCACGACCTTCTCGTTAGGCATCACTTTCACGACGGTAAAAAACGTATAGGGAACGGGACGGCGGAAGACGTAGAAATCCCCGATTTTCTCATAGGAAGACGGGCCGGCCAAGCGGCTCGCAAGATCGGTTGCCAAGCCCGCCGCCCCCTCGGCCGACGAAGGGGCATACAGTACTTCTCCGTCATCATTGAGCAGATAGACCTCCGATCCGTCATCGAACAGCACGCTTAGCATGCGGTCCATCATGCTCCACTTTACGTCGAGGGCGGCGTTGCCGAGCCGCTTGCGATCCTCGAACCGGTTGATCGGCCGCATGATCGTAAAGCCCGCTTTGGCGGCGTCGTTCCGATATTCCAGATGGCTATGCTCCAGTTCGAACGACGTCCATGAATATTCCTCGAGCGAACGGTCGCTGCGAATCCCTTCCTGGTACGCGCTGGCGCTATAGGTTTTATCGATGTTGACCACGTACAGAAGAACGCCGTTTAAGACGCTCTGATTGGCATAGAAGACGGAGGATAGCTTGTTCGTAATATAATCGTTGGCCCGATAAAACTGCGTAATGTCGTCATTGTCCAGCCGGCCCATCCGATCCGCGATTTTGTCGTCGATGACGATGGACGAGAGCATCTCGTTGAGTTGGCTGATTTTCTCGGACATGTATTCGCTCACGGTGGCGAGCTGTTCCCGGTTGAGATCGACGATCTCCCGCTCCATCGCGCCGGCCGACCGGGAGATCGCCATATAGGAAACCGCTGTGATCGGAAGCAAAGACAGCAGCAGCATATACAGCAGCAGCCGGTTCCGAATCTTGCTCTGAAAGGGGGCGAGCAGCAGGCGTCTCCAGCGTGCCCTCGCCCGATCGTTGTTCGGTGTCATGTCGTTCTCCTTGCCGGCCGGAAACGGCCAAGGCACCCCCCGGACGCAACCGGGGAATGCCTGAATGGTTAACTTATAAGTTCGTTTGCTTTATTCGTCGGGGTATGCAGCCTTGTCGACGATAATCGTTACGTCGCCATGCGTCCGCAAAAAGCTGGAAGGCACATTCTCGTCGATCGCCCCGTGCAGCGTCGCCTTCAAGATCTCGCGCTTGCCCGCTCCGGAAGCGAGCAGCAAAATTTTCCTTGAACCGAGCAGCACGTCCATGCCCGCGGTAATGCTCTCGCGCGGCACGCGGTCCAGCCCGCCCCAATAGGCGGCATTGCTGTGCAGGCTCTTCTCCGTCAGCGTAACGGCGCGCGTCGGGGAATCGGCTCGGGACGGCGGCTCGTTAAAACCGAGATGTCCGTTCGGTCCGAGCCCGAGAATCGTCGCGTCAATGCCTCCGGCACGCTCGACCTCAAGCTCGTATTCTCGCGCCGTGCGGGCCGGATCGTCCGTATTCTCGTCCAGCAGAACAAGCTGGTCTTCCCGCAGCTTCCAAGGCTCCACGACCGAACGGCGCAGCCAGCCTTCGAGCGAACGCGGGTCGTCGCTCGGAATGCCCAGATAGCCGTCCAGTTGGAAAGCGCGGATAGCGGAGAAATCGACCTTCTCCTCGCTGCGGAGGTCCGCCAGCCGCTCGTACATCCCCATCGGCGTGTTGCCCATCGCCAGCACGACGGATGCGTCCGGTTTCTCGCCGACGATGTTCGCCAGCCACTCGGCCGCCGCGCGGCTCATCGCTTCGTAGTCTTCGACAACGATCAGTTTCAAATTCGTCATGTCGGCTCCCCCTTATTTCAGCAAGCGCTCTGGCAAGTAGGCTTTGTGAGCTTGCGCCATCTCGTCGTACAGCTTCTCCGCGCGATCGATCGAGTACACGAGCGGGTGGCTGGCCAGCGCGCGAATTCCGTCGATGCGAGTGCCGCTCCATCCGGCTTCCGCAGTCAGCGCTTGATATTCGCCGAGCATCTTCACGAGACCCGCGGTTTGTTGCGGCATATGGCCTTGCGCGATCGGCGCGATGCCGTTGCGGTCCACGAAGCAAGGCACTTCGACGACGCGGTCGGCGGGGAAGTCCGCGATCGCCCCGTTGTTCGGCACGTTGCACGTCCACACTTCCTTGCGGTCGTTAAACACGGCGTCCATCACGTCGAAAGCCAGCTCAAGCTCGTGGATGCCGCCTCGGGAGCGGTTCGGATCCAGCTCCGGAGTCGCGCTCTCCGCTTGTTCCGTATAGTGTTTCCAATAATCCGGAACTTTCGCCAGAATGTCCTGCGAACGCGTCGTCGGCTTCGCTTGCAGCTGCCCAAGCACTTCTTCCTTGTAATAAAAGTATTGGAAGTAGTCGGCGGGAATCGAGCCCATCGTCACGGCCAGCTTCAGCATGCGCAATTGATGGCGGCTGACCGTCGGGTCGTCCTTCAATCGCTCGTAGGCTTCCGCGAGCAGCGGCATGATGTCCTGCCCTTTGTACAGATGGCGGTTGGACCAGCAGTTATGGTTAAGGCCGATCATGGAGACGTCGAGATGAGCCGGGTCGAGGCCCGCCGTTTCCGCGATCCACTGCGGGAATATAATCGGACCTTCGCAGAGCGATACCGTCTTGATCGGACTGTGATGGGTAATCGCCTCGGATACGATGTTAACCGGGTTCGTGTAGTTAAACAGCCATGCGTTCGGGCTGATCGCTTCAATGTCCTCGACGATCCCCTTCAGGACGTGCAGCGAGCGCATCGCCATGAAGAAACCTCCTGCGCCTTGCGTTTCCTGGCCGATAAAGCCGTGCTTAAGCGGAATGCTCTCGTCCAGGTAACGGGCTTCGAAGCCGCCGGGACGGAAGCTGGTCAAGACGGCGTCGCTGTCCCGAAGTGCGGCTTTGCGGTCGAGCGTTGCCGTAATCTTGATGTTCGTGCCTTGAATGTCGGCCATCTTTTGTGCCATCTTGCGCACGATTTCCAGACGCTCTTCGTTCAAGTCAACGAGCACGATTTCGGAATCCTTGAAATTGTCTCCCTGGTGAATGAAGCTGGCCACAGTGCCCGCCGCACGAGTGCTGCCTCCGCCGATGTATACCATTTTGATTGCTGCCATTGTCGAATCTCTCCCTTGTTGTGCGTGTTTATGGTAAACGAATCAGACCTAGTTCCCTAACAGAGTCGGCCAGAGGCCGGCTATCCAGCGGATACTGTTCGCCGGTCAAGCGATCCAAAGCCAGCAAGGCCGCTCCGACGACCGGCTCGTAGACCGAATGGATAATCCGAACGCTCGGAAAATGTCTCTTCAATTCTTCCTCCACCGTCGTCCTTAGCAACGGAGAACGAGCCTTGAAGAGACTGCCCGACAAGACGATCTCCGCCTCTTGTGCCGGAACGCCATAATGCCGAAGTCCGGCCGTCACGTATTTCGCATTGCGTGTGCCGAACTCGACGATGAGACGGACGGCAACCTCGTCTCCGGCTTCCGCCGCCTCGAATATAAGCGGCACGAGATGCTTGCGCGAGCCCAGCTTGCCCTGAATCCAACCTTCCATCAGCTCGTCCGTATTGTCCAAGCCGTAACGACCGAGAATCAACCGTTTCAAGTCGGTCGCCCGCTCCAGCCCGACCTCCGAATCGAGAGCGGCTCTCAGCGCCAAATTGCCCAGCGCCTCCCCGCCCGAATCTTCATCCCGGATATGGTAGCCGTAGACGAAGGGCGGCGCGCCCTGCCGTACGACCGCCGCATTCGTGCCGGTTCCGATACAGAGCACGGCTCCGGTCGCAGACGAAGTACCGGCGCGATAAGCGATCATACAATCGTTCTCGACTCGCACGTCCGGAATTCCCGTCGCGGCGATCAACGCCTCGCGCAGCAGCTCGTATTCGTACGGAAAGTCGGCGCCCGTCATCCCCGAGTGAAGACAGAGAACGTCTGCCGGCGCCGCGTTCGCGCGTTTCAGCGCTTCTCCGATCGCCTCGGTTGCCCGCTCCATACTATGGGCCATGCCATTCGAGCTATGAAGACTTCCATCCGCGTATCCCGCGGAGAGCAGACGTCCTTGGAGATCGGACACGACGGCGACTGTCTTCGTACCGCCTTGATCCAATCCGATGATGTATTTCATGTTCAACACCCGCTAACTCGTTATGGCTTTTGTTGCGTAACTTAAGAATACCCTCCCGAGAGGAAGGGTTCTTCGCCAATACGACTAGGGACTAATGCAATCTTACTGCTTTTGCCGGCCTTCCCGGACTTGACTCGGCGTACGGCCGACATGGGTCGAGAACACCCGATTGAAATTGGACAGGTTATGGAAGCCGCACTCCGCGGCGATGTCGATGATTTTGCGTTCCGTGGATTCCAGCAGTTGAATCGCTTGTCCGATTCGAATCTGCAGGCAGTAATTGAGAGGAGAGGTGCCGACCGTCTGCTTGAAAATCGCGCTGAATCGCGACGGGCTCAGATGGGCGATATCGGCCAATTCTTGGAGCGTCCAGGCGCGGACCGGATCCTCGTGGATCGCTTGCAGCACGGATCGCGCGAGCGATTGCTTCACGCGAAGCCGCGACGCGGAACCGACCGGCGCCTTGGAGAAATTGCGGTTCACGTAGGCCAGAAACCGCGCGAGCTGCGCGCGCATGACGGCCCGATAGGAATCGGCTCGCGTTCGGTATTCTCGCTGCATATCCAGCAAGAGCTCGCGAAGCTCGCCGATAGCCGGATTATCGCGGTCGAGCAAATTGTCGAAGCGGATATTCATCTCCGTGAACGGGGCAAGAATATCCGGCTCGTAGCGCTGATCGGCGGCGAAGAGCGCCGAGTCGAATACGGTAACCTGCAGCACGAGGTCCCGCGTCTCGAACGCCCGGTGCAGATCGTTCGGCCCGAGCAAAATAATGTCTCCTTCGCGCATCGCATAAGTCTGGCCGTTGATCAAGTAGGCGCCCTCGCCTTGCTTCACGTAGTTGATCTCCAGACTGTCGTGCCAATGCAGCCGATTGAAGTCGGGCACGACGCCGATATTGTCGCTAACCTGCAGCGGGAACGACTTGGACAGATCGAGCCAATCCCTTTTAATCGTGCCCATTCATTTCCCCCAGCCTTTCATTACAGGATCGAATAATTCCAACAATACTATAGCTGATCTTAAGAAATCAATGTCCGCCGCTTGGCGGATTCCCTATCCTCGAACGTCAAACCCACTCATGCGCCTGTTTTTAATACCATATTTTACTATTAATTATAAACATATCTCCTTTGTAGCCTAGAGATACTCCTCCCTCAAAATCTTATCCAGTTCTTGCAGAGCCCCACGATATTAGGAAAGCTCGACCGTATACTCCGCTAAGGCCCGGACGGACAAGAGGTCAGGCATCCGATCCTCGGACGGCCTGTCAGGCATGTAAACGTCCGTCGACGCCCACAGAGGAGAGACTTTCAGTATAATCGGATCCCGCTGCAACTCCTCGCGGAATCTCTTCAGCCCGATCGTCCAAGGAGTGCCGTTATAAAACTGATCCGCGACGCATTGTCCGCCGATATAAATTTGCGCGACGTCCCCAACGTAGTCGATGACCAGACGGATGTCGGCCGCTTGTTCGAAAGCCGTGACGTCGACGCGGATTTCCCATTCCGGAGCTTTCCCCTCCTGGCCCTCCTTCTCGAATAAATACGGGAAGAAGGCGGCATTTAACTTAGAGTCGCCGACCGGCATCGCTGCCGCGGAAATTTCCCGGGACTCAACGTGCGAACGGAAGGCTTGAAAGACCCCGTCTGGTCGGCCTTCCAACGCAATGCCTTCATGCACGACGTTTCGCTCGGCAGGCGGATAGATCGCGAAAGCCAGCTTATCGGCCTCCGTTCCACTGATCCGTACCCCGTCCTTTTCGAAGCGGACGTCTCCTTCGCACAGAACCAGCCGTTCCCGGCCGAATGCCTTGCCCTTCCAGAGATGAAGCGATTGCTCTCCGGTCAGCGTGAGTACCTTAAACGTCAGACCCGAGACGGTTCGAACGGCGAATTCGCATGACGTTCCAGGCTCCAGATCGCGCACGGCGACCGCGACGCCGCTCCGTTCGACGCGGCCGCTGCCTTCGCTCGCCACGATATGCGCAACTGAAGACGAATCCCATACGTACTCCGGCCGCACGCCCGGAACCTCGAAAAAGACGTAAGTCGGTTCCCCGTCTTCCCGAAGCGCGCATAACGGCTGCGCCGTTGCGTAGTTCAACCGTACGCCTTCCATATCCAGGTGAAACGGCCAGATGAAATAAGCGCCGGCTTTCAGCCTAAATCCGGCAGCTTCGGGAACGGTCAGCTGCCCTCCCGGCAAACGCAGCTCGACTTGAACATCCTCCTTGTCCCCCATTTTCGTTAATCGCTGGTAATTGTTGAAGAACAAGAAACCGCTATCCCCGCTTGCTCTAGCGGCAACGCGTACCGTCCCGGCATCTTCGAGAGATAAGGGGCGAACTTCCGGATATGCGGCAGTCATAGGCGCCAGCCGTTCTCCGAATGCTTGCAAGAACAGATGCAGTCGTTTCAACAGCCTGTAGCTCTCCCTAAGCTGACCGAATTCTCCAATTGGCGCCTGGAAATCGTAGCTTCGCACCGGTAACTGGTTGCCCTGAGGGTTCGATTCCTGCATCGTCGACAATTCCCCTACCGGATGCGTCCCTCCGTGATACATGTAATAGCCCAAAAGATTGCAGCCGTTGGCAAGTTTGACCGTCGCCATCGCTGCGACGTCATCCGCTTCGATGGCAGGTCGCCGATGATACGTCATCTGCACGCCGCCGCCCAGCTCGCAGCACCCGTCCGGGTAGCGTTCGATCTCCGCCAAATCCTCGATTTCCTCAGCTTTCTCTCCGAACAAGTCACTGCCGATGCTTGGATCGTTTCGAACAGAATGAAAGAAGTAGTGCGGTCCCGGAGGAAGCGGATTTGTGTGCTTCTCCCAAGGATGGTCCGGGTATCCTCCGAATAACGGAAGAACCTCGTCCTGCGGAATTCGCGCGCCGCCAGGCCCTCCCCAACCGGTCACAGTATACAGAGGCGCCTTCATCCCCAGAGCCAGCGCCATCTTCTTTAACGTACGCAGATGCTCGGCATTATCCGTCAATTCGTTATCGAACTGGAGACCGACGATCGGACCGCCGTCTTGGAACGCGAGCCCTTCAATCTGCTTAGCGACTTCCGAGTAGAATCGTCTGGCGTATCGTAAGTAATCCTCATCGTTCGTACGCAGAGCGCATTTTCCATAGATCCAATCCGGGAATCCTCCATTTCGGCATTCCCCATGCGCCCAGGGCCCGAGCCGAACGACGACCTCCAGCCCGCTCTTCGCGCATAACTCTACGAATCTCCGCAGGTCTTTGTCCCCGGACCAGTCGTAACGCCCCTCGATCTCTTCGTGATAGATCCAGAACAAGTAGGTGGCGACGACCTGAATCCCGCCTGCTTTCATCTTAAGCAACGCTTCCTCCCATTGCTCGTTCGGGAACCTGGAGAAATGAAACTCCCCCATGACGGGCAGCCAAGGTTTTCCGTTTCGTTCGAGATAGAGGCTGTTCGCCCCGATCGAAGCGCCTTCCGGATTGCTATCTCCCATTTTGAGATGGCCGCGTAGAATCGGTTTCCCGCCCTGCGCGACGACGTCGATGACCTGCTTCATCTTCTCTCCTCGCTTTATCTCCAACTAATTTCGAACTAATAGCTCGGCATAGTTGATGTTCCTGCCTCTAAATGGCATCTATGCTTATTCAGCATAGTTTGGATTTCAAGCAAGTCACAACAAGCAATTTTTAAGCTCCTTCTGCATTTTTCATACGCAGCTTTTTAATAATTAGGATACTGTTCAAAAATTCGTTTCATTAAGCCCTTTCCCTGTATCCAGAGGCTTATCCCCAACAAATGTACGAATCTCCCCCGTCTTTCGTCTTGTCCGGCAAACCGTCCGGGTCATATTTATAGTTCAGTACAACGCATCCAAAAATTCGAGACTGGAGTGTTCCATAAATATGCCGATTCAAAGAACATCAATAGCGAGAAAGTGCAGGAGCAGGCCTTATAATAAACCCGTAAAAAAATGCATCGTCATTCCAAGCAGAACCATTCAATTGCTTCAGGCGCAAATTCAAGCGCAGGCTGAAACTCAACGGCAACTCGAGGCGCAGTTGCAAGCGCAGGCCCAAGCTCAGCTGCAATACCAGACGCAAGTCCAGTCGCAGTTGCAGCAACAAACGCAATCCCAACAACAAGCTCAAAACCAATTAGTAAATCAGTTACAAACCCAAGAACAAATCCTGCAACAACATCAATCGCAATTTTTTGCGCAATTTCAGGCGCAATTTCAGGCCCAACATCAAACCCAGTTGCAAATGCAATCTCAGATGCAATCTCAGTCAGAGAAGACTATCGTCAATATCTGTCGTTGTCACGAACCGCCCCCGCCTCCGCCTCCAACCTGAATGAATAGATGATTTCGCAATCCTAGCTGCAATTGTCGAATACCGCTCAATCCAGCGTAATTTTCAGACAGACCGGGTACTTCGTTTCAATACTGCCGTTCACGCTCAATTTCAAGCCTTCAGCGCTTCGTCGGAACGAAACGCGATGATCGAATCCTAGCAGCTCTACGTTGGCGAGGTGGCCCTCGAACAGGGGGCCTCCGGCCTTCAACGCTTTAATGAGCACCTCGTTGTTTGCCGGCCAGCTAAGCACGTTGGCGTAGAGGTAGGGAGCTTTATAGGTGAACCGAATATCCTCGCTTGTAAATGCAGCCCGGTCCACATCTGTGAACGCTCCCTCCGGTACTTTAGTAGATCCTTCGCCGTAGATTTTCCAATAGGTCGTATCGTAGATCGACTCGCCGTTAACCTCCAGCCATTGTCCGATGCTGCGCAGCGCCTCCACTTCCTCGGCGCAGATCGTTCCGTCCGATTTAGGCCCGACGTTCAGCAGCAGACAGCCGTTCTTGCTTACGATATCGACCAGATCGCAGACGATGTCGACCGGATTTTTGAAGTCGTTATTGTTCGTGTAGCCCCAAGAGTTTTTGGCGATAGCCGTATCGGTCTGCCATAGCCGGGGGCGGATGTCGCCGAGCTGCCCTCTCTCCACGTCGAATACCGCCGTCCCGTAGGCGAAAGCGTCATACTTGTAGTTGATCGCCACATCAACGCCCCACTCTTGCGAACGGTTATAATAATAGGCTGCGAACTTCTTAAGATACGGCTTAAACGCGACGTTATGAATCCACCAGTCGAACCAGACGATCTTAGGCCGATATTTATCCGCCAGCTCGCACGTGCGGACAAGCCAATCCTCCAGATGCTCCCGAGTCGGAGGCGCAGAATAAATATCATGCGTAGTCGAGATATCGCCTGTCGTATACAGCGGGGCCGCATAGCCGTATGGCTCCCGGAACGTCGTCTCTTGAATTCCGGAATCGAACTCCCTCCCGCCGCCGAAGAACCAGTAATTTTCCGCCCGATGGCTCGAAGCCGTAAAGACGATGCCCTCCTTCTCCGCCGCTTCCTTCAGTTCCCCTACGATGTCGCGCTTGGGGCCCATTTTGGCCGCATTCCAGTCGGAGACTTCGCTATCGTACATCTGAAAACCGTCATGATGTTCGGCTACGGGCATGACGTATTTCGCTCCGGCCGTTTTGAACAAGGCCATCCACTCGTCCGCATTGAATTTTTCAGCTCTAAAGCTCGGAATGAAATCTGCATAGCCGAAGTCTACAGGCTCCCCGTACGTTTGCAGATGATGTTCGTATTCCGGAGTTCCCTTCAAATACATGTTGCGAGGATACCATTCGTTGCCGAAAGCAGGCACGCTGTAGATGCCCCAATGAATAAAAATGCCGAACTTCGCGTTCCGATACCACAGCGGCTCCGGATATTCGCTCAAGGACGCCCAATTATCCTTAAAGGCGCCTTGCCGAATGACTTCGTCTATCGTCCTCAAGTAGTTCTCGTGAAAGGTTTTCACCCGCCGCACCTCCGCAATTTAGCCATTTCAAGGTCATTATAGCAATGCGATTGGCGAATCAAAGGGCGTAAATGAAGAAGGATGTGGACGATATTAAGCCGATATGGTATGTTCCGAGAAGAGCCATTACCCCGCCGGAGGAATAAAACATGAACAGCTTCGAGCATGCCACTCTTCACAATCTCGTATGCCGATTCAACGTCTGCGCTCACGATTGGGGAGAGAAGAATTGCGTATATTCGTTCAACAAGTTTTATTATTTCATTGAAGGCGAAGCTACGCTCATCATCGACGGCGATGTCTTCACCCCTCTGCCTGAGGAGCTGTTTCTCATTCCTGCGCACACGAAGCACACCTATTTCCACAATCCTAGGAAACCGGTGCTCAAATACTGGTCGCATTTTAACCTTAATCTGGATCATGAACGGAAGCTGATCTATCATCCGGACACCGTCAAATGCACGATCTCCAAGCCGCGGATCGTTCCGATCTTCGAAACTTTGACGCAATCGGATCCTTCCGCGAATCCGCTCGACGCTCTGACCGAGAAGACGGCCTTGCTGCAGCTCCTGAAGCTCTTCCTGGAACGGGTGGATCTTATCAAAATATTGCCCGCGAACGAGAACGACTTCTCAAGCAAAATCAACGCCTATATTCGCAGCCGTCTTCAATCGGAGATTACGTTGGTCGAGCTAGCCGGCCTTGTCCATCTTCATCCGAACTATTTTATTAAAGCTTTCAAGAAACACTTTAACTTAACGCCAATTGAGTACGTCAATACGCTTCGGCTGCAGCAGGCCGCCAAGCTATTAACGCAAGACCCCCATCTGAGCGTGCAGCTTATCGCCGATAGAGTCGGGTATAACGATTATCGCTATTTCTCCCGTCTATTCAAGAAGAAATACGGCGTATCGCCTTCGCGCTATATGAGGGGATGAACGCTAGGTCAGAGCTTTTTCTTGCGAACGGCATACACGCCCAGCAATAGCAGAGGGAGCAATAGCCCAAAGGTCGCGCCGTACGGCATCCAAGCATGAGTGTACTCGATATCGTGCTGCATGTTGGGATGAACGACTAGCGACATGGCAACCATTAGCAATCCGAGCGGATACACAATAGATTTGCTATTCTTCAGCCCGAACACTTGCGCCAGGCTCTCGACGGCTCCGTAGAAATAAAAAGTCAGCCTGTAAAAAATCGAAATAAACCACATAATGGCCATCACGATTTCGATACGCTGCAGGAAATGGCCGACATTGATTTTTTTGGCGAGCGCATAGCTAGGAAAAGCTTGGATGGACGTGATCTCGACGCCAAGCACCAATATGCACAAAGCAATAATCGTGACGATGACGATGCCGCCGATTATCGTCCCTTTATAAAAAGCTTTGCTTGCTTCCTTAGGCCTATCGACGCAGGAAGGGAAAATCATCAGCAGCACAAACGAAGGAAACGATAAGACGCTAATAAAATAGAAGACAGCCCATGTTAAATTATTCATTTTCGTTTCCAGGACGGGTTGAATGCGCTCGAACTCGATTTGAGGCGACACAAACACGACCAAAACAATAAACAACGCGATAAATAATACAAACATCAGCTCTGCGGTACGCGCCAACGTTTCGATCCCGAGCCGGATTCCCATGACGATAATAAGAGCAAATAAAATATTCAGCGACAGAAGCGGCGTATTCGGCATCGACTGCGTACTCATGAAGTTTCCGATGTAATACAGTAACTCAGACGAGTTCACGAAGCAAAAAAAAGCGAAGGCGAGAACCACCGCTTTGCCAATCCACTTGCTAAGCAGCCATTCCAGCTTTTCGGCTAATGTTTTGTCAGGTGAAAGTCGGCCGACGGCAACATACAGACCAACGAAAGGAAGGGAGACTGCGGTTCCGATCAGGGGGACGATCCAAGCGTCCTGCTTGGCGATAGCGGCGAGTTCTGCGGGAATAACAAGTATTGGCGTCCCTATGACGAATATCGCAACGATCAAGCAGAATTGCCTAACGCTTATTTTTTCCTTCCTGATCATGTCCAACCCTCTCCCTTGTTGCCAAGCATCACCTGCTAACTCTCAACGCATTTTCGATGAATCGGCCAACCGGACTATAGATGTAATTGATCCAATCGATTGGATTCGGGATCGCGATGTGCAGGCTAAGCGCAATGCTTATTCCCGTTCCCATTATTAGCAGCAGCGAAAAGATCCATAGCTCCCTGATCTGCCTCTTCTTCCGCAGAGCCGGAACCTCAAGAAAAACAATGAAAGCGACTACCGCAACGATTCCCGTTATCGCAAGCATCGTTACCCTACTCCTTTAAATCGTTAAGGAACGATTCCCCGACTGTGCCGATCTGTCTAATCTTCACATGCACCTTATACCGGACCGGCATCTCCGCAAAAATATTGTCCCAGTCTTCCTTTGCTTTCTTCCAATAAGCCGGGTTCGCCCGATGCATCGCCACTCCGAAGCCAAAGATGTCGCTCCTCAGTTTTTTCGCTTTTTGCAGGGCCTGTTCGCAGTGTCTGATTACCACTTGCGCGGTTCTTTTCTCCAGCTCGGCAATCGTTTCAGTCTTTGTCAATTCCAGCTTGCATTCCACATCCGCTACGTTGGCATCTATATACATCGTCACTTCCGCCTCCGGCTCGCCGTTTCTCACTTTGCCTTTTATGCTCGCCTTGGCCCGAATAACTTCGATACCCAGCCTCCCGCCTTCCGGACAAGCCGTCTCAATGACCGTGCTGTTCAGCCTGTCGGTAAGATTGCTGAAGCCTTTGCTCTCCAGTTCGTTCAGCCATCCGACCAGCTTATCTTCGCGGAATACGGCAATACCTTTATACTGCAGTTGCGCTTTGGTATCCGGCGATTCCAGATTCGTTTTCTTTTTTCCTTCCGCCTCGTCCCCATAAATGACAATGCCCGTTAAAGCCGCTTGGATACCGGGATTGACGATATTCGTGATGAGCTCGTCCAACTGTACGGATACTGTGGGAGCCCAAGCTTTCTCCGAAACTTCCAGAGACGTAAACATTTTGGTCGCGGGAATTTTCTCGATCGGAGTTAGAACGTTGACGATGTTATGAGCGGTTGTCCCCTTCGCCACCACAATATAGAAGTCGGTTCGCCCCTCCTGATCGCGGGACATGAGATCAAGCGTCTTGCCGATCCCTTGCCTCGCTAATTGCTCGCCGATCACCATGATCCGCAGATGGGCAAAATAAAGCTTACGCGGCGTCACCGTCGTCATTTTCCGAATTGCCCCGAAAACGGTATCCCCCTTCGCATGAAAGGTCGTAACCGGCGATCGGCCGCTGCTTGTTCCTTTTCCTGTCGCGACTTCGCTGGTATCGACGACTTGAACGGTAACGAGAAATTGATCATCCACCCTATCGATCCCGAGCGCCGCTACGATCGCGAGATCGTTAAGCTCACGGCGATTCCAGCAGCCCGTCGCGATGAGGGTCAGAAACATAAGAAGCAACAACAGAGCCGTTTTCTTGGTCATTGCCGAGCCCCCGCCTCTCATGACTTCGACTTCGGCTCAGGCTTGGCCTCGTCAGGAGCTTGCTGACGATTCACGTTGTTCTGGCTAATAAGCCGCGGACGGGAGACCAGCGCCCAGTGGGGCAGCCTGAATATCGCATCTCGCTGGTCGGCCATAATCATGGGGGCAAACGGGCTCATATAGGGAACGCCGAACGAACGCAGACTGCATACATGCAGCGTGAGAGCAAAGATACCAACGATGATGCCGAACAGACCGAAGCTGGCCGCGAGGCCCATCAGAGGAAACCGCAGCATTCGGATCGTATTGGCCATGCTGTACGACGGAAACACGAAGCTGGCGATCGCGGTCGTCGACACGACGATAACCATCACCGCGGATACGATGCTCGCCTCGACTGCCGCTTGTCCGATCACGAGCGTGCCGACAATCGATACCGCCGGCCCGATCGTTCGCGGCATCCGCAATCCCGCTTCCCTCAACACTTCAAATGCGACTTCCATCATGATAGCCTCGATGAAGGCGGGGAACGGGATGCCTTCCCGCTGCGCGGCCAAGCTGATCAGAAGCTGCGTCGGAAGCATCTCTTGATGGAAGGTCGTGATGGCGACATACAAGGACGGGCCGAACAAAGCGATAAATACGCCGAGATAACGCAGAAGGCGGATCAGCGTGCTAACGTCGGAGCGATGATAATAATCCTCCGCGGAATGCAGGAAGGAAACAAACAACGCCGGAACGATCAGCACGAACGGTGTGCCGTCCACTAGAATGGCCACCTTCCCTTCCAGCAGCTCTGCGGCGATCACATCCGGCCGCTCGGAATTGTAGACCGTCGGGAACGGCGTATATGTGTCGTCTTGAATCAACTCCTCGATATAGCCGCTCTCCAAAATTCCGTCGATATCAATGCGATCGAGACGATTGCGTACTTCTTCCACCACCTTATCGGCGGCAATACCCGTTATGTACATAATTGCGACATCGGTCTGGGTGACGCGTCCGACCTGTCTCGTCTCCAGGCGCAGATTCGGATCCTTGATCTTGCGCCGGATCATCGCCGTATTCGTCCGCAGCGTTTCCGTAAAAGCTTCTTTCGGTCCCCGCACGACCGATTCGGACGTCGTCTCGGCGATACCGCGATCTCTCCAGCCTCTTGTCGCCGCCGCGATCGCGGTCGTATACCCTTCGATCAGGATTACGCTCTCCCCGGATAACAAAGCTTTGTACAGATCTCCGAAGGAATCGATTTCGTTAAGCTCGCTGGTCGCCAGAATATATTTCTTCAGAGCCGACAGCGTATCCGATACGTCGGGTCTGCCTTCCGACGCAGGCAAGCGGTCGTCGAGCATGGTCGCTTCCAATATAAAATCGGAGATGGCCAGTTTATCGGCAAGACCGTCCGTATAGAGGACAGCAATAGACACGCCGCTCACGAGCTTAACTTCGCGTATGACGATATCGCTGCTTCCGCCAAGATCGTTAACTATCGTTCGAATATTATCTTGAAGGCTGGACAGCAGCATCCGCTTATCCGTGGGCTGTTCCTTCGTTCTCTTGCCCGCGGAGCTGGACCGTTTCCATCTATTTTTGTTGTTCATATCGGTCACCTACAAGAATGGCATTCTTGTAGCCCAGTATGGTCCTTTACCGACAGTTTTAATCTGGATTTTCCCTTGAACGACAAAAAAAGCCGCAGATCGCGCGCGCCTTTCCTTCGCGGATTTGCGGCTGGTTCCTCGTTTCTTTCCCCACTTGTTAGGCCGTGTCCGATTAAGTCAATATGCCTTCAATCTCTGCGAGAACGTCATCCGGTAGAGCGATGCCCGAAGCGGTCGCGTTTTGTTCCACCTGTTCCGGTCTGGTAGAACCGATAATACAGCTGGAGATGTTCGGAAGCCTTAGGTTCCATGCCAATGCCAGCTGAACGAGCGTGAGGCCCAACTGTTCCGCCACTCCAATCAAACGTTCGATCTGGTCCAGCCGTTGCTCCGAGAGCAAGCCCTGGCTTCTGATCCAGTGGTTATGCTCCGGATTCGTCGCCCGCGAACCCTCGGGCAACGGCTGCCCCATGCGATATTTGCCGCTCAGCGCGCCGTGGGCCAGCGGAGAGAACACGACTTGGCCGATCCCCTGCTTCTCGCACATCGGTACGATGTCCGATTCGATTCGGCGCGTGAACATGTTATATTCCGGCTGGTTCACGACCACCGGATCCAGATTCAACCGCTCCGCGATCCCCGCCGCCTCGGCGATCTGCCACTCCCGCCATTCGCTGATGCCCACGTACAGCACCTTGCCCTGAGTAACCAAATCGTCCATCGCTCTTAACGTTTCGTCCAGCGGCGTATTCTCGTCGAAGCGGTGGCAATAGTACAGGTCGATATATTCGACTCCCAGCCTCTTCAGGCTCGCTTCGCATTGCTCCATAATGTGCTTGCGCGACAAGCCTTTCTGATTGGGCCCGTCGCCCATGTCGAAGTACACCTTCGTACCGAGTACATAAGAATCTCTCTCGTATCTCGCAAGCGCTCGGCCCATGACCCGCTCCGCTTCTCCGCCAGCATACATGTTGGCCGTGTCGAAATAGTTGATTCCCAGCTCGTACGCCTTATGAATGACGGCTTCCGCGGATGCCGCCTGAGCGGGATCGTCATACGTTAGCCAGCTGCCAAGCGCAATCTCGCTCACTTGTAAGCCGCTTCTACCCAATCTTCTATACTTCATATCCGTTAAACGCTCCTCTTTTCCTTATCCATTGTCCGTTCGTAAAATCGGGAATCGCCACCGGTTGGCCGCCCTTCGCGATGGAATCCTCCGTCAGCGAAGAAATGCTCATCCAAGAAGCCATATCGTATACGTCGATCGGCGTCTGCGTCCCGTTCCGCACGCTATCGAAAAACCCCTTGAAGACCAGCCAATCCATCCCGTCGTGGCCTCCGCGGACCCCTTCCTTCAAGTAGCTCTTCCACAGCGGATGTTCGTATTGCTCGCGATAATCGTCCACGTTGCCCCATTGCGTCTTCCAGTTCGTTTCGTATTGGGCATGCTCTCCGTCGAGGAACAAAGACCGGTTATCTTCCATATACATCCCTTGGGTGCCTCTTACCGTAAAACCTCTCGAATAGTATCTCGGCAGCGTCGTGTCCAACGTCAGCGTAATCGTTTCTCCGCGGGCGCATTGGATGACGGTCGTGACGATATCGCCTTGCTTAAAACGGGTATGGGCGAGCTCGCTGTCCCCCCGGTTGATCTTCACGTATTCCTGCATGCCTGCCGCTTTGGACGCGAGCGACACAAGCGATACCATACGGTTGCCTCTGTTAATGTCGAGCAGCCTGGCGATCGGCCCCAGCTCGTGCGTCGGATAATTGTCGCAGTTGCGATGAATATATTCCTGCAGCCGGTAATGCCGGTTTTCATTGCCGTAAGCGATCTCGTACCGCAGATCGTGATGATAACCTCCCGAGCAATGCACGATTTCGCCGAGCACGCCGAGCTTGACCATGTTTAGCAACATCAGTTCATCCCGTCCGTAGCAGCAATTTTCCAGCATCATGCATGGGACTCCGGTTCGCTCGTAAGCCTCGACCAGCTTCCAGCACTCCTGCATCGAATAAGCCCCGCCGACCTCGCAGGCGACGTATTTGCCCTTCTCCATCGCATCGATTGCGAGAGAAATATGCGCGGACCAGGAAGTGCACAAGACGACGGCGTCAACCGATTCCATATTCAAAATATCTCTATAGCAAGCGGCTGTCATCGGACGAGGTCTCCCCGTCTTTTCGATAACGTCCGCCGCTCTGTCGCGACGATCCTCGTGCAAATCGCACACAGCGACGACTTCCACGTCCGTCATTTTCAAAATGATAATTTCAAGAAGACCCATTCCCCTGCCGCCAAGTCCGATTAGTCCGATTCTCGCCTTAATCTTCATGCCCCTCACCCTTTCCGTGCTCGATCGTATTTCCGAAAATTTCAACTCCGCTGCATGCCGATAACTGAATGATTTCGCTCCAATCCATGGGGTCCTCGTTCCCTCCACCGTTCAGAACAACATGATTATCCGCGACGATCAGATCTGTCGTGCTCTTCGCTTCCAATAACGGGGCTTCCCCCAACTCGAAGCGGTTGCCGCTTATGACGATGTTGCGGTGAACGGGATGATCCGGCGATACGAGCGTGTTCTCCGGATGGATCCGAATCGCGGCGTGATCGACGTCTCCGCAAGAGACGAACCGGTTGCCGCGGATGCGAACGTGCCGAACCATCCCTGACTCGAACCAGCTTCCGGCATCGTCGGCGATCAGTATGGCGCTCATATGCAGCTTCTCGAACAAATTGTCCTCGATCGTTACTTTGCGTCGCGTCGTGACAAGAATGCCGCGAGTGGGAATTCTCTTAAAGACATTCCCGCGAATCTCGACCTCGGGTGTCCAAGTGACGTTCTCGACGACGTCCCCGTCCTTGATCGTCTCGGGAGTGGGGCCGTCCAACGTCAATTCGACCTCTCGCAGGTCTATCGGCTTGATGCTAACGACATGTCGGGTGGCGTATGGCGTTAAAGTCGTTGCGCAGACAAAATCGATCTCGTCGCCGGGATGAAACGCATCGAATCCGTAGCTTTGAGGATGCATAAATCTAACGCGAACACTTCCCCCATCCGCCGTCCCCACGACACGAAGATGAGTGCCATGAACGTTAATCGCATCGTCGTGCGCCCCCTCGAACACGCTGTCTACGATCGAGATTTTGCCTTTCACCCCGGAGAAATGGGCAAAATCGGCGAAAGAGGCCGCCGTTCTTCCGCCGGAAGGGTCCGGCGCCAACCGCAAGCCTTCGAACGACAGGTTCTCGCTGAACTGGCCGACGATTCCCAGTCCATGCATATACTGCATCCGGACATTTCGCCAGACGATGTCGCGGCACCCGACGATCAGCGCACCGACCTGGTCCCTGATCCCGTCCCGCATCTGGAACACATGACCGACCGCCGTACGCGGTTGCTCCTCAGGCGCAAACCGCAGCCGAAGCTTGCCGGGCCCTAACTGTTCTACCCGGCTGGCCGACGCTATCGGGTCGGAAACCCGCCATGTCCGATTGCTGGACGGGTCGTATTCCTGCGCGGGACCGCTTCGATAAGACCAGCCTTCGCCGACCCAACTCAGCTTCCCGTCCTCCAGCGTATACGTGGAGTCCGAATGAACCTCCGTATCCCAATAACCTTCGCCGATCGAGACGATGCGCATCTCGGAAATCGTCGGCTGGGCAAAATCGATCGTCAGATTACGTATTTCCGCTTCGCAGCAGCCGTCCAGCACGATCGTCGTCATTTTCCCGTGATAAAGCAGCTTCGAGCCGTTCCCTTCCAAGAAAATTCGGTTGGCCCCCTTGAGCCATAGTCCGATTGTCTTGGTCGGGTCGGGATGCTCAGCCTCGCTCGCCGTATTGGAGACATAATACGGCGCTTTGACGGCATGATCCGGATACAAGTCATAGCGGCCTTGAGGAAATTCGATGACCGCCGGTCCTTCAGCAGCGCAAGCGGCGGAGATTGCGGCTTGAATCGCGCCCGTCGCATCCTCGCCGGAGTCCGGTATCGCTCCGTAATCGGTTACCCGAAACCGTCGGATCGGCGGTTCGGTCCCTATGACGTTCGTATGATCTCGCAAGCTGCATCCCTCAATATGATAGATTTATCCATGCATCCTTCTCCAACGATAATACGTGCGGCTTCCTCATCGAACCGATTGTTCTGCATCACAACATTATAAGAATGATCAATCAACGCTACGGTAGAGCAGGAAGAAAACTCATTGCCCTCGACCAACACATCTTTCGCGCTTTCGATCCGCAGCGCCAGCCCGCCGCATCCGTGTACGACGTTCTCCGTAAACTGAATATGACGATGAGCTCCAATCACAGGCTCGGGAGCTTCTACGCTGACGATCATCGCCTCCGCGCCTCCGATCGTCCCTGCGCCGAACCCGCATTTCAGAAACCGATTGTTTCGTATCGAAACGCGATCGACAGTCAGGCTCTCATACCAATGAATCGAGCAATTCACATGAATGGCCGTGCCGGTGCAATGATCGAACGTACAATTCTCGATTTCCACGTCCCGCGTTTGCACGAGGAAGGCCCGGGCGCGATTGTTGCTCACCGTGCAATTGTGAATAGCGAGCGCAGCCGCTCTCGTTAGATTCGCAAGCATATCGTATTCGGCAACGTCATCCGGGATCGGCTGCCGGAACCGAAGCCTCAGAGCGCCGTCCGGGCAGAATTGAATATCGGCGATTTCGTTCGGAGCATAAGGTTCCAACGTACGGATTCGCACGAATTCGATCCGGTCCCCCGCGTCCGGGAAATCCGCGATTTCGGATTGGGCCGTAATGTCTACGAACGCTTCCACCGTATGTTCGTTGACGATTTTTCTCAGCTTGTAATAAAACCCGTGCACGTTAACTGCATCATCGCCCATTCCTTCGAAGCAGCAATCCTCAAACGAGATTTTTCCTTTACAGCTGATGAAGTGGGTGGCGTCCGTATTCGTCGATAATACCCTTCCTTCTCCCGGCTTCACCGTCAAACGCGAGAAAACCAAATGCTCGCTTCGATGCCCGATGATGCCCATCCCCGGAGTGTACAACAGCGTAACGTCCGATACTTGCACGAATACGCATTCGTAGAAGAGAATGCCCATCCGATAGTTCAGAATATGTCTGAGCAGCAGAGGCATACCCTGCTCTAAACGTTGAGGCTTCTCGTAATGGATACGCATCCGGCCGGGTGCCGATCGCTCCGTTCGGGTGATCTGGGAGAACGACTCCACCGAGCCGATCAGCGGATATTCCGAATCCGGGTCGATGTTCAGCAGCGCCGCGACGGGAACGAGACCTTCCTCCTTGGCGAGACCGCTTCGGATCTCGACCTCCGCGCTTTCCTCCCCGGCTGCAACGACGACGCCTTCCGAGAAAAGCGGCCGATCCCAATCGATCGTGAACCGGCGAAGCGCTAAATTCCGGCAGCGAACGCAGGAGAATGGCTGAACCAAGCCATGGAACGCGAACAACGAGCCGTCGCCGTCCCACTCGAAATCTTCCATCTCCTCCAGTAAGAAAGCAACCGCTTTCCGTTCGGCGGATTGGCCCAAATCCATGGGCACGCCCTGCTTCATCGCCAGATCGTATTGCTCGAGGAAGGACGGATGCTTGAAATCATATCTGCCTCGCTCGAATACGAGCCTACTTATCCCATTTTCCTTACAATGCCGTATCGCGTTCCGAACGGCTTCCGTACTGTCTTCGCCCGTATCGGGCTTGATTCCTAACTCTATTGCCTTCGCGATGCTTCGATTGGTCATCTCTCTATTCCCCCTTGAAAATGGACACCGCCATGCCCGGTTCCAACGATAAATCCAACCGCCCGCCTCCGACCTGCTGCCCCTTCCTTAGTTCCGTTAACCCCTCGGCGGTAATTCGGTAAATATCGACGGCGGCGACTGCGCTCCAATCCGGCGGAAGCGTCCAGACCTTTCCCTTGTATCCCTCTTTGCTATAAGCGATTAACTCGGAGCGCTCCGCCCACGATGCCGGGAACAGCAAATCGTCCCCTTCCCGCAACGGCACCCCATCCCGCCGAACCGAATGGTCCGCCAAACATACGTCATGTCCGCCGGAATAAGAAACGACCCGCTCGTCTCCTTCGCCTTTCATGCGAAGACGGTCCAACGCGTTCAAATAGGAAGCATGCAGCATTCTCGTGCAGAAGCGTTCCAGGAACAACGAATGCCAGTCAGCCCGTACGACGCCCCGGTCGAAATCCCAAAAAACATCCTCCCCGTGCACGCCCGCTCCGAACAGAAACTCCAAATCCGGTCGATCCGGAATGCCCGGATGGGAGTAGTCCCGAATCGCCGCCCCGCTCAGCAGCTTGGCCGGTCTTGCAAGAAAATTCTCTTCCTCGCACTGATCGAACCACCAGCACCAAGGCTGCAAGCCGATGAACGGATCATTGCGGTTGTGCGCGAAGTTTTCGCTCGTCACATCGATTCCCCGCTGCCGGAAATAGCGGATCGTCCGGCGCATATAGGAGGACTCTTCTTCCTGGGCAACGCCTCGGAATACGTTCGCCCTCGGAAAATAAGCATCCAAATGCACCGTACCCGCCTTTTCCAGTTCAAGCAGGTTAACCAGCCGATCGATCCGCTCGACGATCACTCCGCTTTCCCATTCGTTCGTGTAAAAAATCTGGTAGGCTGGCATATCGTTGTAATTTCCGATCTGGAGCAAGGAGCCGTCTTCGTTCCGAGAGATCAAATCTTTTTCCAAATACATGTTCCAATGGGGGCTGTTCTCGTAGGCGTCCGTCATATTCACGTGGACGCTGATCGTCGTATTCCACCTCTTCGCCTCTTCCGCCAGCCACAAATAGCTGTCTCTTGCCGTCGAGTCCTGCGGCCTCTTTAAATGAACGTTCACTTCGTCCCACGCCGGATAGCGGTCGTCGTGGCCATTGTACTGCCAGCCGACCAAATACACGATTTTCGGTATTCCTCTCGTCAACGCATCAACCTCACGCACATAGTCCAATGCGCGGGCGAACGTGCATAACACGCGTGAACCGCCCTTCCCGTCCGGAACCGCCATGCCGAGCTTCATCGTCAACGTCTGACTGTAATCGTGCACATACGGACTTTCTGGAAGCAGCGTTTTTTGCCAGTCATAGTAGTCTCCCGGAACCAAGCGCCATGCTTCCTCTTTTTCCAATGTAGTCGTCATTTGTTCCCCTCCCTCCTGCAATAAAGAAACCTGACAGCGCGCAGAAGTCGGCGCTGTCAGGCCTCTAGCTTCTTACTTGGACACCTGAGTGTTCATCATATCGACGATCGACTGATAATCGCCGATGTTCGACAGCTCTTTCGCGAAAGCATCCCATTCGCCGAAATCTCTTTCGCCGAGCAGGAATTTGTAAATATTTTCGTCCATATACGTTTTTACCGCGGTCATAATTTGCGCTTTCTTCGCCTCGTCCTCTTTGCTTAGACGAATGACCGGAGCTTGTTCATAGGGAGCGATGGCCGTTTCCGGGTTCGTGAATTTTCCCATACCCTCTTGCGGACGCATCTCCCCAAATTGGCCCTTGCCGAAAAACTGTACGTTTTTGTATTTGATATAGTCCGAAGAATAGTTTTGCGGAGCGTAGACAAAGCCTTGACGCGTCCACGGCTCTCCCATGCCAAAGTCGGACAATTCCTTCCAGTCTCCGTTTTTGTTAATGAATTCTTTTTTGCCGTCGACCACTTGATACGTTTTGCCTTCCACGCCCCAGTGAATCAGTTCGACGATTTCCGGCGAGTACTGGTAATCGAGCATTTTAACGATAAGCTCCGGATATTTCGTCTTCTTGGAAACCATAATGCCATAGTTCGCGAAGATCGTTTTGCCGAGAAGAGCCGGACCCAGCACCCATTGGTCGCCGTATTTTTCGTTTTTCGGATTGACCGCGGCTCCCCAGGATACGCCTTGATCCGGAACGGAGTATTTTTCCCACCAGCCGCCCCATGCGAGCGGAATCATGAAGGATTTGCCGGTCGTTACTTTGGCCTGCAATTGATCCTGGGACTGGCTCAGGAATTCGGGATCGAGCAGCTTCTCGTCGTACAATTTGCGGATGAACATCAAGCCTTCTTTGTACGACTCTTCCATCGGACCGTACACATATTTCTCCCCGTTCCAGTAGATGTCGCTATTCGTATGGTTAGAGAGAGAGGTCGCATCCCAGAATTTAGGCCACTCCTGAGCATTAACCGGATAGGAATCCGGGTATAGCTCCTTCAGCTTAACCGCCGCGTCGTAGAACTCGTCCCAGTTTTCCGGAACTTTGATATTATGCTTCTGGAAAATATCGAACCGGTACAAGGCCGGATAGGCCGAACCCGAAAAGCCGGTATCATTCTGGAAGCCGTCGCCGAAGAAGAACATTTTGCCTTCCGGCGTATACATGCTCTTGTCCGAGAACTTAGTCGACTCCAAATAGGAATTGTAGTTCGGGGCGTATTCGTCCAAATACGGCGCAATATCCAGAAGCGAGCCTTGATTGCCGAATTGGAACATAACTTCGGCGTCCTTCACACCCGACATAATGTCCGGGGTATCGCCGCTGGCCAACGTCAGCTTGATCTTCTCCGGATAGTCGTCGCTATTCACGTAAATCCATTCAATGTCGAGCTTCTTGCCGATGTAGGCTTCCATCTTTTCTTTCCACAGCTTGTACAGCTCCGTGTTCTTCGGATCGTCTCCGAAGCTGGACATGTAGGCTTTAATCTTGATCGTTTCTTCCGCCGGCTCGGATGCTTTGGATGCCGAAGCCTCTGAGCTGCTGCTGGCTTGCTCGGACGGCTTGTTGCCGTCGCCCTTGCTGCATGCGGAAAACACAAGTGTCGCGACGAGCAGAAGACTGAGCGCAAATATCATTTTTTTCTTCAAGCTAACCCCTCCATGATTGTATTTGTTAATCTATGGTCAAATTATAGATCAACCGCTGTTAACCTTTCACCGAGCCGATCATCATGCCGGATACGAAATGCTTCTGCAATAGCGGGTAGACGAACAAAATCGGCAAAATTGTGACGATAATCGAGGCCATCCGGATGTTTTTCGGATTTAAGTTGTACGTATCGATAAAACGCTGCAGTCCGCCTACGTCCGTGTAATCCTTCAGCTCGATCGTCATTCTGCGCAGGAGCAATTGAATTGGGTGGCTGCTCTCGTTATTGAGATAGATCATTGGCTCGAACCACATATTCCAAAACATGACCGCCCCGAACAGCGCGAACGTCGCCAGAAGCGCTTTCGACAACGGAATATAGATGCGAAGCAATATGCCGAAGTCGTTCGCGCCGTCCAGATAAGCGGATTCCCGCAGCTCTCTAGGGATATCCTGGAAAAACGTGCGAAAAATGATGATGTTGAAGGCGGACATAGCGACCGGCAGGACGACGGCCCACATCGTATTGAACATTTGCAAATCCCTGATCAGCAGAAACTGCGGGATAAGCCCTCCGCTGAATACCATCGTGATAATGACATAGAGGGCCATAGGTTTACGAAATACGAACTCGCTAATCGACAGCGGGTAGGCGAACAGAGACGTTAGCAGCAACTGCAAAAAGGTGCCTATGATCAAAAAGACCAGCGTGTTCTTATAGGCGTTAAGGATGTTATTGTCCTGAAAAATGTACTGATAGCTGTGATAATCGAAGCCTTGCGGATACCAGGTAATCTTGCCCTGCCCGACTAAGCTCGGATCGCTGATCGATACGGCAAACGTATTGAGCAGCGGGTAGAGCATTATGACGCATAGAAGGATCATAAACGCGTAATTCAAAATATCGAAAGCTTTGGACCCGAACCCTTCGCTATACGTTTTCAAGATAAATCGACTCCTTTACCACAAGCTGTTTTCCGACACTTTCTTGGAGAAATAATTCGCGAATATAATTAAGAAAAAACTGATGACGGAAAGCATCAAGCCGACCGCGGCTCCATATTCGAATTGTCCCCCCTGCACGCCTACCCTGTAGACGTAGGTTTCGATAACGTCCGCCGTTTCGTAAATTTTCGGATTGTACATGAGAAGCACTTTCTGATAATCCGTGCTGAGAATCGTCCCCAGCTTCAGGATGAGCATAACGGAGGTAGCGGGAATAATGGCCGGCCATGTGACATATCTCAATCTCTGCCACCGATTCGCGCCGTCAATGACCGCCGCTTCGTGCTGCGCCGGATCGACTCCGGTCAGCGCCGCCAAATAGATGATCGCCCCGTAGCCTAGCTCCTGCCAGATATTCATCGTCACGTAGATCGGCCGAAAAGCGCCCGAATTATAAAGCAGCGTCCGGGGCTCCGATCCGAACCAGGAAAGGATTGTATTGACGATCCCCTCGACCGAAGTAAACTCGTGAACGAAACCGACGACGATGACCGCGGACAGAAAATGAGGGAAATACGTAATCGTCTGCACCGTCCGCTTGAAAAACTTGTGACGAAGCTCATTCAGCAGCAAAGCGAAAAGAATCGGAGCCGGAAACCCGAACAGCAGCGAATAGAAAGCTAGCAAAAGCGAGTTTTTGGTTATCCTCCAGCTCATCGGACTTTCAAAAAACGCCTTGAAATGATCGAAGCCGATCCAGGGACTCCTGAGAAAGCCCAATGAGGAGTCGTAGCTTTTGAACGCGATTGTAATTCCATACATGGGCAAATACTTGAATACAAGAATTAACAGAAATCCCGGAAGCGTCATCAAGATCAAGTATCGCTGTTTGAGACATTTTCGCCAAAAGCCTGTTTTTTTTCCGAGTTGCACGTTCGCTGCAAGCGATTGATTCTGCAACTTCACCCCTCCTGTACGCTTATTAAAAGATACGGGCGCCTGTAAGCCTTTTCTTTTTGCTCCGCATCTTTCCGCCAATCCGTTGCAACCTTGGCCTCCACAGCATAATCGCGACAGTCGCCGATCAGCAATCGTCAACTCTTCACATGCTTTGGAAAAATTCATCTTTTCGCAGATATCGATGGGATATGAACGAACGGCAATCGTTGCCGTGCCTTCCCCGGATGAATTGCAATTCTTAATGTGCTGCTCATTATTTCACCTCCGCGAGACAAGGAGGAAATATCCCACTATAATGAGTTATGCGTCGACGCCGTACAGCAGAGTTTCTGCAAGCGGTTACAAATGAATGGTCGTCAAACGCTTGGTCGTGCCGCAAAAAAATAAAGGGGGGCTCCGACTTGCGAACCATTTTCCGATCCGTTAGCGCTCGCTACCACAGGAGCAGCGTTCTGTCCAAGCTGCTTGTCGTCAACATGATCTTTATCATTTTGCTGACCGGCCTGCTCGTGTTTAACTACTCCTATTTGAAAACGAACGTAAAAGAGCAAGTCGTACGGACGAACGAAGGCTTTCTGAAGCAAATGAGCGGTGATCTGACCGAGCAGTGGATGGACGTTCGCAATATGATCTACAACTTCAGCGTCAGCCTGGACACGAAGTTTCTGTCCAATAATCCGAACAAATCCCGGACTTATTATTCCGCGTTGCTGGCTTACAAAAATAAAATAACGGAGTCCAACATGCGGCTACCGTTCAGGGCGCAGCTGTCCACTTATTTTCCGAATCAGGATTTGGTCATCAGCAGCGATGGAACCCGCAGCTTAAACGTGTTCTACAAAAATTTGGATCTAAAAAACGGGGAGGAGGTTTGCCGCTGCCTGCTGCAGGAGGAGCTAGAGCGCGTGTACAACTTTGACAGCATGATCGTGTTCTCGTACCGCCTGTTCCCGGAAGGCTACATTTTCGTGCAGATCGCCAAATCCGAGCTGCTGGCGTATTTGAACAATCAAACCTCGCTGCTGGACAACGTCGTCATGATCAGCGACGGAGACAATTCGCTCGTCGTCAGCTCGGCCTCTCTCGATCCGGCCGTCTTCGGCCAAGGAAGCGAGGCGTTATCGGGGCGGGTCGTCATTGACGGGAACAGCTATACGCCAATTTCCCAGACGGATGCCTTGTTTACGTATACCGTCTTGTTCTCGGAGAGCCAGATGCAGGAAAAGCTGAAACAAGCCAACGCGTACACGATCCTGCTGTTCGCTCTGTTCCTTGCCGTCAATCTTGGATTTCTATTCGTCAACTGGTCTATGTTCCGACCGCTGCGGCTTATGGCGAACACGTTCAATTCCTGGACGACCGCTCCCGCCACGAACAACGAATTCGCCATTCTGTCGGATACATTTAAAGAATTGAATTCGGTCACCGTCTCCATGAAACAGGAAATTACGGAGCAGGCCGACATCCTGGAGCATAACGCGCTCCTGAGGTTGTCCACCGACGAGACCTATGCCATGAAGCCCGACATGAGCCGAATGCTGTCGGCAAAGTATCCTTCCTATGCCGTCATTACCGTAATCGAGGAAGACGAGCGCGGGCGATCCGTGCGGAAGTACGCTCCCTTGCTGGCGGAAGCTTTGCGTCAGGCAGGGGCGTTTATTCGTCTGCATGCCCATAGCGATAATCTGATTTATTTCATCAATTGCTCCGATGCGACGGCATTGGCCGAGCTTGTTTCCGGCGTGTTCGAAGACGGCCCCTCCGATACGGTAAGCGACGGGCTGACCCTCTGCGGCATCAGCTCGGTTCATACGCAGCTGGAAGATATCGGCCAGGCGCTTCAAGAATCTTCGGACGCCATCGACAAGCACGTTCCCGATCTGGGCGAGTTGAAGCGAATCGTTCTGTATCAAGCCCGCGACAGCGGTCAGGCTGCCGTCATCCACCTGTCCATCGACAAGGAGCAGGAGCTGGTCAACTATACGCTAAAAGGAAATGCGGATGCGCTCGGACAATTTTTCGATAAAACGATCCGGAAAACGTTCAAGAGTCTGACCTTCGAGCAGCTCCGGAACATGCTGCGTTATTTCCACGACCTGCTGCTCGTTATCTTGAACAGCAAGAAGATCGGCGTCGAGGAGGTATGGGAGACTCCCCCGGATCTCTCGCGGACTTACCATCTTCCCTATCTGTTCCGACAAATCCAGGAAGGATACCTATTCGTAGCCAAGCGATCCGCCTTGCCGAATACGCCTTTGCAGGAGCAAATCAAACAATATCTCGACAAGCATTACGCCAATCCGGACTTGTCGCTGACGGTGATCGCAGATCACTTCTCGATTACTCACGTGTATTTGTCGACCTACTTTAAGAAGCATACCGGATACAACTTGAACTACTACATGCATCTGATTCGCATCCAGGCCGCTATTCAATTGATTCAAACTCATCCGAACCTGGCGATGAAGGATGTCGCCGAACGCGTCGGCTATTCCAACGCAGGGACGTTCATCCGCCACTTCAAGAAAATATCGGGGACGACGCCCACTCAGCATGTCAGACTTTTGCAGGAATAACCGCGCTTCTCCTTATGTTCACGATTTAGATGTTAGGGGGCATGTATCTCCTTCCGGTTGCTGTTGTCGACGTGAATTTCTGAATGGGTAACCCGTAATAATGGGATTTCACGTCGATAAAGGCAAACGCTCCGCTCCTACAGGAGATACATACCCCCTCTTCTTCTTATCGTTTACGTCGAAAAAGCTTGCTCTATCGCAAAGAAACCATCCTTTGACATAGTGGATGGTTGGATGGCTTCGTCAAGGCACTTTTTTGGCCTCTACGGCCCGGCCTAGGCATCACCCTCACCCGGACTCCCGCGAGCCTTCGAAACGGACGATTCGGTCTTGCCCCGCTCCGAACCGGGTCATGCGCAATTCGCCTGTTGGATAATGAATGCTAACTAGATCAAACGCCGTTTCGGCATCCGTTCCGACCGTTCTTTCGGGGCATTCGTTGTAATTGCGGCAGCTGACCGCGTTGAGCGTCGAGATCATCGGAATGCCGTCCTGGTACAGCACCTGATCGATATGGACGTGACCGAACAAACAGGCCGCGACATGCTTGCGGTTCTGCTTGATGATCTTCCACAGCTTTTCTCCATTTCCCGCCTCTCCGTCGACATACCCTTTAACCCCGCGCTGAACAATCGGCAAATGCGAAAAAATGACCGCCCTCCATTCGTCCCCGTCCGGCAAGCCGCGAAAATTCAATGCCTTGCTTTCGACCCATTCCACCTGTCTGTCCGAAAAGCCGTATTCCCATTGCCCGTTTTGCAGGAGCATACCGTCCGACTTGATTTTGTAGACAATATCTACGCTATTCAGCATGACGATCCTCGTCCTTTTGCCGGGAATATCATAATAGGAGTACATTCCGGTTTCATTGCCCTTATCGAAAGCAACCGTCCCATCCAAATCGCGGTACAGCTCCTCATAAGTTTCGACCGGAAACAGCACATTCGGCGCTCCCGCCAGCTTGCGATGATAATCGTAGATCGAGTTATCGTCATGATTGCCCTGGATCGGGAAGACGGGACAGGAAGCTTGGCGCATCGCTTGCATGAATTCCGAACGGGCATTCAGAACTTGGGCCTTCTCGCCGTTCTCGAAAAGATCGCCTCCAATGACGATACAGTCGACCGACAGCTCCCCAGCGGCTTGAACGGCCGCGGCCGCGGCGCGAAGCTGGTTCCCTCCCGTCTGATGATGCGGATCAGTCAGGAACAAGAGATCAACCGTCCCCTGCTCCTGCACGCTTCTCGCTCTATCGACGGCCTTGCTCATGGACTCGCGATAATAATCCTGTATCTTGTAGCTCTGTATCCCTTGTCCGTCATCATTTTTCTCCTGACGCATTTCCCTCTATCTCTCCTTTCATTCCTTAACCGTGGGTGCCGATTAAGAGAATCCCCATTAAAATCACTGCGGCGGCGATTAGTCTTCCGACTCCGCCCTTCTCCTTCAGAACCCACACTCCCAGTATGGCGGCAAATACGGTTCCTACCTCGCGGATCGGCGCCAGATGGGAGACGGGGGCCAGTTCCATCGCCGCCAGAAACAGAAAATACGAGCCGGGCATTAATACGGAACCCAGCAGAATTGTCCTGCGGTTGCCTGTCCATTCCCGTTTCAGCTCTTCCTTGCGAAGCAGCATTCTCGTATTTCCCAGCAAAAAACCGAAATTGGATGCCCCGATCAGAGTCATAGGCTCAACGTAACGTAACGCGAATTTGTCCACGAGCACATACGAGGTGATGCAGAGTCCGACTCCTATCGCCGCCAGTACCGGCTTAAGCTTTACTCGTCGCCCCGACCTGCGCCGATCCGCCCATTCGCTTAAGGTCAGAATGCCGATCAGTATCATTGACACGCCGCCCCAGCCCCATGCCGACAGATTCTCTCCCATGAACGCTACGCCGATCAGGGGGATAAGCAGCACGCCGGTTCCTCGCTGAATCGGATACACTTGGGACAAGTCGCCGTAGGCATACACCCTGGACAGCATAAAAGCATACGCCGCTTGCGACGCCGCAGACATCGCCAACAGAGGATAGGCTTGCGGCGGAAGGCTTCCGGTCAACAGCCTGGACAGCAGCACCGGTAGCAGCACGATATTCGCAGCAAGCACGATTAGCGCCAAATAGGCTTGCCTGTTGCCGCTGCGTTTGGCGTTCAAATTCCAGACCGAGTTCATAAAACCCGATAAAACAACTAGCAGCACAGTCGTTAGCAGCATGTGATAACCCTCTTCGATACGGATTGGGAGTCATCGGCAACGCCGATCGCGGCGGGGCTAAAGTCGAATCGTTCTACTGTCGCCCGCGCCGAATCGCGTCGCAACCAGCTCCCCCTTTGCATAGTTCAAGCTGCAAACATCGAACGCAGTTTCCATAATCGAATCCTTACCTCTTCCGTAGGTCACCCCATTAAGCGTTGAGAGCATCGGAATTCCGTCTCGGACAATTACCTGGTCGCAATGGACATGTCCGAAGAAGCATGCGGCGACATGCGAGCGATGCTCGCGGATGATGTCCCACATCGCTTCGCCGCCCGTCACCGGATGATCCGCACCTTCCACGCCGTCTTGAAGAATGGCGACATGAGAGAAGATTAGCGCCTTCCATCTGTCGCAGTCCGGCTTGCCGCTAAAGTCGAGGGCTTCTTGACTCATCCAGATCAGTTGCCGATCGGAGAAGGCGTATTGCCATTGGCCGTTCTGCCGCAGCATCCCGTTGTCTCCCGTTTCGTAAGGAATATCGATGGCGTTCAAAACAACAATTCTTGTCCGTTTGCCCGGAATGTCATAATAGTAATACAAGCCGCTTTCGTTGCCTCGATCGAACGAAACGATGCCTTCCAACGGCTTCAGCAAATTCTCGTAGGTTTCGTGCGGGAAGATGACATGCTCGGTTCCTCCCGAATGGAGCTGATAGTCGTGTATCGAATTATCGTCGTGATTGCCTTTCACCGGGAGCAGCGGGCAGGTTGGCGCCCGCAGCGCGTTCACGATCTCATTCTGGGAGCGGACAACCTCGCCCTTCGGTCCGTTCTCGCTGAAATCGCCGCCGCAGACGATGGCGTCGAGCGGAAGCTCGCGGGCCAGCAAGCGAATTGCCGCCGCGGCACGCAGCTGATTGCCGTCCGGCCAATGATGGGGGTCCGTGTAGAAAATAAACCTGACGGAATGTTCCGATTGCTCCGCCTCCCGCCTCGCGGTTTCTGCGATGCGGATCAAATCGGCGCGGTAACATTCGGGCAAGGTTCCCGCATACTCGTGGTCCTTCATCGCACTGTCTCCCCGAACAAGCCGGACGGAACTTTGGCCGTCCAGGCGGCCGGCGCTTCTACTCCGAGCGAGAATGCGACGACGGCCGCCGTATCCTCGATACGGACGGGCTCCGAGGCAGCTCCGGACAACACTCCCGGTCCTGCGCAGCCCCAAAAGATCGTTACGTCCTGCGGATGATCGCTGCCGTGGTTTCTCGGACTCGCACCGCCTCCTCCATGATCGGCGAGCAGGATGAACAAAGTGCCTTCCATCAGTCCTCTGCTATCCAATTGCTGCAGCATATCGCCAATCAGGGCGTCCGTCGCGGCAATCACTTCCAAGTACAGCGGGTCGCCGTACCCGAAAGCATGGCCTGCGGCGTCGATCTCATCGAATTGCACGAACAGAAGCTTGAAATCGTTATCCCCTTTAATCAGTTCCCTCAAGCTTTGCACGTGCTCCCGATCGGCCCTCGCGTTGGCTGCACAATCGACGACCCCTTCTTCGATTATGCCGTCATTGATCGGCTTCCAAGAGCTGAAGGAGGCGACCGTCCGATCCGGATAGGCTTCTTTGACGACCTTCATAAAGGAAGGATACGGGGAATCCGTCGGGTATTTCTTCTGCTCGGCAATCGAATTGTTCAGCCCGTGAAGCTCCGGCTTCACGCCATGGAACATCGAGCCCCAACACTCCCCGCTGATGGTAGGAACAGCCGTCTGGGCCGAATACGTTAGAAATCCGCCGCCGAGAAGCCGGTCGATGTTCGGAGTGTTCGCCTCGCCGATCCTATTGCCTGCGCCATCCAGGCCAAGGACGATGACTCTTTGTGCGATAGGTTGCATAGTCGTTCTCTCCTTATTATGAAATTTGATTTTCGAAGTCGAAGACGATCGAGACGTCGGCTTCGTCGAATCGGATATCTGCTTTCAAAATACCGTCCTCCATCGCTTGGATGCCCGTTATCGTCCCGCCTGCAGCCGATCCGCCTTCATAACGGAACCCGTCCGGTACGGCCAGCCAATACGATTCCGTCGTTCCTCGGACACCGGCGACTTCGAGCCGCCATTTTTCGGCCTCCCAGCACTCCTCGCGAACGCTGATCGCGTCCATGCTCACATGTCTGGATGAACCGACCAATTGAGGGCGACCTGTATCCCTGCGCAGGCCGATAATCTGACAATGGCCGAGCGGCAGCTCTTCCATAGAGATTGCTCTAGCGACCTTGCCCATGTAGCGCTGCTTCCAGAAATCGAATGCATGGTAAGCGACGTCCGGAGCCAGCGCCAGCGCTTCCAGAGCGAGTTCCGTCTCCTGCAGAGGCACTACGGCGAATCTTCCTGCGACGCACCAACGTCCGGCGGGAGTATCGAAGTGAAAGCCCCAGAGCGACGCCGTCGGATGCGGCTCCCGGGAGTCGGCCGTCAGACCGAGCAAGGCATAAGCCCGTTCTGCTTGCTCGTCTCCGGCCGCGGCCCCAATCCCGGTTTCGGCGGAAGGAAGAGTCAGATCGAGTGGATACGAAACGTCCAGAGGCCCCGTCTCTCCCGTCGCGGTCGACAAGGAAGGGAGACACCTCTGGATCGTGTACACCCTCCCCTCATCGTACAATTCGGGATTGTCGCTGAGCATTAGCAGACCGCCCGACAGCGAGACAAGCGACAACAAGGAACGACCCCAAGCTTCCTCCGTCCGCGCGCAGACGTAATCCGGGTCGTTCAGGTACAGAATGCGCTGCGTATGGAACCAGCGGGCCGACTCGACGATCTGCTTGCACACCGCCGTCCAGCTCGGGTTCGAATCCCCTGCGATGCGGCAGGCGTCGACAAGGCCGACCGCCTCCGTCAGCACGCCCCAGCACGCGAGGAAATAAGCTTGTTCGCCAATCGCCTCCCTGGCCTTCCGCATATATTCCCGTAATCTGGCGGAAGCCTCCTCGTTCGACATCGCGCCATCGTTCACCAGTTGATGAAGTCCATCGAACAAGTAGTGCCTGATCTGATCCGTCTTGAAGTAACGGTATCCCGACTCGCCTAAGCCCCGATAGAACGGAACGACATGCTTTGCAAGCGCCTCTTCTTCTCCTTTCAGCACGTAGTAAATCCACTGTCCGTATAAAAGCTCCCCGTCCGGCCCGATCTCGAACGCTTCGCGATGCCGTTCGGTAAAGGCCTTGCTCGTCACCATCGCGCTCGTCCAAATACCGGCTTCGAACCCGCGCTCCCGAATGCTTCCGACGATACCCTCTTGGCCTTCCGGGAACCGCTCGTTCGTTCGCAGCCAAGCGTCGGCAAGCCTCCCGTTCTCTTCCGGCGGAATGACCTCGGTCTGGTAACCGTCGTCGATTTGCACATATTCGAGACCATAGGGCTTGAAATGAACGTCCAGAAAAGCGGTCGTTCGTTCCACATCCTCAGCCGTTACGCCCTGGCCGAACGCTTCCCAGGAGCTCCATCCGGAGATCGGCTGCAGCTTTGGCCGCCACTCCCACGGGCGATGCTCTCGAAAGTTCAAGTGGGTTCGATAATACTGCATTCTCAGATTCACGATCCAAGGCGTTAATCCGCCCTGCACCTCCAGCTCCGCTCGCACTCCGCCCTCGCTATCGGTTTTCAGCGAAGAGCCCGTCCAGCACCATTTCGCTCCGTGCCAGTCGATCAGCAAATCCTGAAGTACGTCGTACAGCCCGTTTACGCTATCGAGCAGCGGTCGCCCGACCTGCCCCAATATCGCTTGATCTTTCCCGGCTCGATGCGGGCGCATATTCAACGCCTCCTTGCTCATCCGGAACACGGCTTTGATCGTCGCCGGTTTATCCAAAGACAGATACACTTGCTGCGTGAACGGATTGCTTTGCAGGTTTCCGTTGGAAAATTGCCGATAATACGGCACGATGCCTGCAGGAATGATCAGGCTTAGCAGCGGTCGGCCGGCGTAATCGTAATGCAGCGTTCGGGTTTCCTCTACCCATCTGTGCGAAGCGTGCGCGATAGGCGGCTCTTTCGGGACAATCCGGTTCATTTTGCATCCCCCAGGCTTTTATGGAATCTGCGGCGAATCGATGTTGTTCCGCCGTTATCACAGTCATCGTACTCCGCGTCCATCCGCCCAACAACGCTCAGCTTTTAAGGTTGCTTGCGAAAATCGACTCCTTCGCTGTTTATATTTTCATATGGCTGTCATTTCTTCAGGTTATCCCTGCCGATATGCGACATTTTCGCAACGATCTTAAGAATAGAAAATAGTGCATTCCTCTCGCAGATGATACGGTGAAGCTGTGTGACGACACTACATTCGGAAAGGTGAGGCAAATGCATACTCATGACGAGAGTCAGACGATCGTTATCGAAAGCAACGGCTTGCGAGTCGCGTTGAATCGATCGGATCTAACCATACGCGTGGAATCGGAGGGCGCTGTCTGGGAGACGGTTGGCGGAGCGGCCGGCTTTCGGCCGGCTTCCGGAGAAGTCGCAGTGGGCGCAATCCCGTTATCCGCCGCCTCGGACAAGCGCTTCTCTCCGATCGTCTCGGGGACTTTCGCGGGCGTGTCGATCGAAGCCGGTCCGTTCGTCTGCGAAGATCGCGTATACGAAGGAACTCTCGCGCTCTCGATTCTGTTGAACACGCATAACGGAGAGCTCGTATTCGAGGTCCGCCAACCGTCCCGCGAAGTCGAAGGGATAGACGAGATCGTCTGGCCGGGGGCCTTCCGCTTCTCCGGAGGCGCTTCCGACTATACGGCGGTCCCCGCGATGCAGGGCTATCTGATCCCTGGCGACTGGAGCGAGCCGGTGCTTAGATACCATCAAGGCATCGTATTCGGCCGCGACGCCTATATGCCTTGGTGGGGACAGCGCAAGGAAGGTCACGGATATGTCGCGATTATCGACACGCCGAACGACTCCCGTATTTCCGTTGAGCATTTGCCCGGCGTACATACGCTTGCCGAGGCGGTGTGGCTCCATTCGCTCGGCCGTTTCGAAGACGTTCGCAGGCTTCGCTTCCGCTTCGCCCAAGGAATGGACTACGTCGCCATGGCCAAAGCATACAGAAACTATGTTCGTTCCCTCGGCAAGCTGCGAACCTTGGCGCACAAGCAAGCCGTCAATCCGAAGCTGGACCGGCTAAAAGGAACGGCGATCGTGCACACCGGAATTCATACCTGCATCGCTCCCACGTCGCACTACTACGATCATGGAGACTCGGGGAAAAACGATTTCGCCATTCCTTTCGAAGAGAGAGCTTCCGAGCTTGCGGAGCTGAATCGACTGTACGGCGGCAAGCTATACGTGCACGTAGACGGCTGGGGCCTGCGAGGCTACGACAATCTGCATCCCGACGTACTGCCGCCCAGTCCGAAAGGCGGGGGCTGGGAAGGGATGCGCATGCTCCAGAATACTTGCCGGGAGCAGAACATCCTGTTCGCCATTCATGACAACTATCGCGACTTTTACCACGACGCCGCTTCGTATAGTCCGGAGCTGACGCTGCTCGATCGCGGCGGGCATCGCGAGTTTTCCGACTATTGGGCCGGCGGGGCGCACGGTCTGCTGTGTGCAAGTCTATCTAAGGGCTACGTCGAGCGGAATTACGATAGGCTCAAGGATAACGGCATCGAGCCCGACGGAACGTATATCGACGTGTTCGCGGTTGTCCCCGGAGACGAATGCTACGATCCGCGCCACCCGATGACGAGAACGGAATGCTTGGCTTACAGAGCTTCGTGCTTCGAGGAAGTCCGATCGCGCGGCATGATCGTCAGTTCGGAGGAGCCGGCCGATTGGGCGGTTCCCCATCTGGATCTCGTCCATCACGCTCCGCACGCGTTGACTCCCGGACCTGGAGGAGGACGGGCGATCGGAGTGACGGCTCCGCTCTTCTCCCTCGTCTATCATGACGCGATCGTCGTTCCATGGTCGCTCGGCAGGGGGGCCTGGGGAATCCCGGAGCAGGATTTGGGCTGGCTGCACGGGCTCTTGAACGCCGGAACTCCCTACTTGTCAATTCGGCCGGAGGAGCTCGAGCTTGGGATCGTCCGGACGATGGCACGGCTTCACGAACTGGTAGGGTTCATGGAGATGATACGACACGAATATGTGGATGGCGACTGGCGGCGTCAGCGAACCGTATTCGAGGACGGCACCGTTGTAGAGGTCGATTTCGACGAGGATCTCTTCCGAATCGAGCTGCCAAGCGGAGAGTGCATAACCGAAATCGGATGATGGAGAGCGGAACGGCAAAGAAGCCAGGAATAGAGTAAAAATGCGCATTTCCTGTCCGATACGCTCGACGGGAATCGGGAGGAAATGCGCATCCGTTTTATGGCAGACGAAGCTTTGGGGATTAGGCGGTCACTTGGAAATGAACCTTCGTCACCGCGCTCTTGTTGCCGTTCGCATCCAACGCGTACAGTTCAATCTCGTATGTCTTTACCTGCGCCTCCCACGGAATCGCGTAGGACCACGAGAACGAACGGTCGCCTTCCTTTTTCATCACATCGTAAATACCGTATGCAGGAATCCGCAGCACCGAACGATCCAGAGCCGCCCCGGCATCCCCGTAGTCAACCGTCATCGTCACGCGTTCGCCTCGCTTGCCGGCCTCCGGTTTGAAACTGACTCTAGCTTCCTCATGTTGATTCATATTCCATTCTCCTCTCAATTTTGTACTGACCAGTCAGTTTAATCATAGTTCGGATAACTCTGTACTGTCAATAACGAAATTTTCATTTTATTGGTCGATTTCCATAGGGTTGACATGGCGGCAAGCTTCGAACTATATTTGTTGTACTGACCAGTCATTCCAAAAAATATCGGAGGGATCCCAATGAAACCAATTACCGTCGAAGGCTCTCGCTTCGTCGACGCTCAAGGACGTCACGTCATTCTTCACGGCGTCAGCATGGTTTGCAAGGATAAGAGCAAGGGATATATCGAAGACTGGAACGAACGGGATTTCGAGAAATTGCGGCAATGGGGATTTAACGTCATCCGGCTGGGCGTCATCTGGGACGGCGTAGAACCTTTGCCCGGCGAGTACGACGAAGAGTATGTCGAGAAAATCCGTAATTGGGTGAGGCTCGCTTATCGGTTCGGCCTTTACGTTTTCCTCGACATGCATCAGGATTTGTACAGCGCGGCTTTCTCGGACGGCGCTCCGGAATGGGCCACGCTGACGGACGGTCATGCCTACGCGCCAACCGCATTATGGAGCGACGCCTACTTGTTCGACAGGGCCGTGCAGACCGCCTTCGACCACTTCTGGCGCAACTCTCCCGCGCCCGATGGCGTCGGGCTGCAGGACCATTACGCGAAAGCGTGGCGCTTCCTAGCCTCGCGTCTCTGCTCCGAGCCGAATTTGATCGGCTACGACTTGATGAACGAGCCGTTCATCGGCTCCGAAGTGGCCCAGATGGTCGACGGCATGTTCTCCGCCTATGGACGGCTTGTCTCGGATCGCAACGGAGGGACGGCGCCGGATGAAGCCGAAATTCTGGAAATCTGGTCCGATCCGGATAAGAAGCTTCAAGCGCTTAGCTTGCTGGACTCGCCTGAGGCCTATAGCAAGATTATGGAGGCGACCGCACCGGCTCAGGATGCGTTCGAACGAGAGGTGCTGACTCCCTTCTTCCGCAAGGTGGGGCTTGCGATCCGCGAGGCCGACCCGGACGGCATCCTCTTTCTGGAGACGAATTATTTCTCCAATCTCGGTGTAGCCAGCTCGATTGCGCCGTTGACGGACCAGGACGGCCGCCGCGATCCGCAGCAAGCGTTCGCCCCGCACGGCTACGACCTCGTCACCGATTCGGAATACGTTCATGCCGCGGACGGCGACCGGGTCGATTATATTTTCGCGAACCACGAACGAACGAGAGAACGACTGGACATGCCGATGCTGATCGGCGAATGGGGCGCATACGGCGAGTCCGAGCATGCGGAAGAAGCCGCACTTCGCGTGCAGCGGAACTTCGAGCGCTTATTGTGCGGCGACGCGTACTGGTGCTATCTGTACCCGGACATGGATCGGTATTCCTCGTTCCGTGCCGTATGCCGAAGCTATCCGATGGCCGCAGCCGGAACGATTGTGAGCTATAAGCACGACCGCATCCGCGAAGCGTTCGAGCTGGAGTGGGATGAAGACGCCGGTGCGCAAGCCCCGACCGAGGTTTACTTTCCGGACGCCGTAGCGGCGCAATCCGCAAGCCTGACGTTGACTCCCGCGTTAAGCCGATACGAATGGAATTTGCTCAGGGGAACGAAGGCGGGCATCCTCTCCATCGCTCCGGCCGACGGCGGAAGAAGAAAACTGACCGTCGGCTAGGGCGTGTCTGCATACTCCGGGGACAGCAGATTTTGCCGAAAAGGCGGTGAAGCTGCCCCTGAGCGGGTTTGCAGACACGCCCTGATTCGCGGATATGCTATACTGGGGAAAATAACCGCTGCGCAGGAAGGGACCGATCACCGGTGAGCAGAAACAAAATCGTCGATGCCGCGATTAAGCTTTTCTCCGAGCTGGGCTATCATCGCACGAGCATGGACGACATCGCCAAAGAGGCCAATGTCGCCAAAGGCACGCTTTACTATCATTTCTCGGGCAAAGGCGAGCTGTTCGAGACAATCGTTAACGACGGCTTCGCCATGCTGATGGAGAAAATCCGCCAGGAGCTGGCGGAAGACGCGCCGGCTGACCGGCAAATCGAAAGCATCGTTCGCAGGCACGTCGAGCTGTTCCTGCAATATAGCGAGCTCGTTCATATTATTTCCAACGAGATTACGAACGGGATCGAGCCGGACATTCTGGAACGAATCGTCCGACGCAAGCGCGATTACATTGCCTTCGTAGCCGACGTCCTTCGGCGCGGCCACGAGGACGGGGAACTAAACGAGCTGCCCTACGAGCTGGCGGCGTCGGCCATGCTTGGTCTTATAGAGAGCGCGGTATTGCACGCCGTCAGACATCCGGAGACGGGAACGGACAAGCTTCACGCAACGATCAACGCCTTCGTGCTTCCCGCTCTGCTGCGGAAGAAATAGCCTTCTGACCGAGGATTATGCGATATCCGCACGATTTGTAATCCAACCGTAACATGACGCTCATCTGATCTTCATGTTCAGGGGTTACAATACAGACATGACCCCCCTTTTCAATAATATATACTTTGAGGCTAGCGGCCCGATGCCGCTGGCCTCCTTTTTTTGTCTTGGGGAACTTCCGTAATAACGTTACAATAGATTTCGAAAATCATTAGGAGATGGCGGAGAGAACTAAGATGCGTAAATTATGGGGAGTCGCGTGGATTGCGCTGATGCTCGCTTTCGTCGGGTGTTCTTCCGGCGCGCAGCAGGAACGCAGCGTGCAAAGCGACAGCTTATTCAAGCTGTCGACGGCAATTATGGCGAATGACTGGGAGGAAACAGTCGGGTACGACCGGATGCTTGTGTTGGTTCGCGGAATTCTGAAGGATTGGAGAGATCAGGGACAAGAGGTGTATTCCGTATCCGCCGACACGGACGAGGAAGCCGAGCTTTGGACCCAACTCGTGCTGATGTACTTCTCCTCGAAGGAGGGGCGCGATTCCACGTTGCTTGAAGCGATGGAGTTTTTCCGCGCCAATCAAGAGAAATTGAAGGAGCCGGCGACAGCGAGCACGGAGAAAGACGTTGAACCCGCTACCGGAGGCAACCCCGTAAGCGGCAATAAGCAGACGGCGAAGACTGACGAAGAACAGGCGCTGGGAGATGCAATATTTGAAGGGGATATAGAGGAGGTCGGACGGCTGCTGCAGCAAGGATACGATCCGAACGCGAACGACGCTTACGACATACCGATGCTGCTAGCTGCGATCTACCGTGCTGAGATGCCTTCGGACATGCCTGACCCTGAGCTGCTGCAGGCAGGCCGTCAGAAATCTCTGAAAATCGTTGAACTGCTGCTGGCTCACGGCGCCGATCCGAATGCCCGGAACCCCGAAGGAGATCACGCGCTCGTTGCCGCCAGCAGCCTGTTGCCGGATGCCTGCATCCCGCTCCTGGAAGCCGGGGCCGATCCGAACGCGACAGATCGGTTCGGAAATACGGCACTCTATTATGCTGTAGACGACCCCCGCTTGTTCAAACAATTACTTAAGCATGGCGTCACCCCCGATACGGTCAATAACGAGGGCGCTACCGTCTACGACAGAGTCCGGGAACGCAACGCCGTCGACACTGCCGGAATGATCGGCATGGAGCTGGAGGAACAGGAACTAACGCCTCCCAGCGAAGATGCAAGTATCGTGTTCCATTATGTAAAAAACGGTCTAACTCCCGCCAAAGCGCTAACCGCCTTCGGCAAAAAGCCTTACAAATTCACAGACGAGTTGGACGGATCCGAAGTTTGGGCCTACGCTTACGCGCAGTCAGGTCTTAAGCAACCGGTCAACGCAGCTGAGGTCGGTCAGGAAGACCTGGCCGCCGGCGAAGCAAGCCTGATGCTGTATCTCTACTGGACGAAAGATCGGAATATGGCGTATTGTATGATTTCCGTTCCCGGTCCGGACCATAACGTCTACGGTTACACGATACTGCCCGGCGATCGGAAAGCAATCGGGTCAATCGTTTTTGTAATCGAACCGTAATATGACTTTCATCTGATCTTCATGTTCAGGGGGTACAATACAAACATGACCCCCCTTTTCAATAATATATAACTTGAGGCTAGCGGCCCGTTGCCGCTAGCCTACTTTTTTTATTCAAGCGAATGCAGCGATTCGCTGAAAAAGGCCGTCACTGTCGGCCAAAATGCGGGATCGCGATCCGAAGCGCTATGTCCCTCCGCATTTACGAACAAGTGGGGATGATTCGGCGTGCGGGATAAAATGAGCTGGAGCTCTTCCGGAGGTATAAAACCGTCCTTGCGCGAGTGAACGAGCAGCACCGGCGTTCGGCGTGTACTCGCGTTGTCGTTCAGAATACGCACGGGATCGGCCCGTTTCAACATCGAACGCGGAATCCGACTGCGCCACAGCATCACGTTCGGAACGAGCTGCGCCAGTGGGAACTGCGGCAGCTTGCGCCGACGAAGCTCGGCGCCGATCATCGTGGACAGTCTGACCGGCATCGAGTCGGTAACAAGCGCGGCGATCGGAGCGCCCGCATCCAGCGCAAGCACTGCCCCGAAAGCGCCAAGGGAGTGACCGATGACGCCGATTCGCGACGGGTCGACTTCCTGCCTCCGCAGCAGCCAATCGATGGCCGAGAGCAGATCGTCGCGGAACTGAAGGCCCGTCGGGGTTTTATAGTAATCGCTGTCCCCGTGGCTGCGAGCGTCATACATCAGAATCGAATAGCCCTGCTCGCGGAGCGGAAGCGCATACCTCATTACCCGCGAACGATTGGAGCTCCAGCCGTGCGCAACGACGATAGCCGGTCCCGGTGCAGACGAGGACTGCTGCGGCATAAACCAGCCCTTCAACGTTGCTCCTCCGCTTTTCCAATTCGCTTCCTCGTAAGGTGCCGGAGGGCAAGCCTCATTCGGAACCAGCCGAGGCCGTTGCGCCTTCACCGTAATCCCGTACAGCGCTGCCGCGGCGCTTCCCGTAAACGCTCCCGCGCTCCCGATCATCCATGCGAGAATCGACATACTGCTCCCCTCCGTTACGAAAACATGGAATGCTTCTATTTTAACCCGGATCCCTCCGTTTTACAGGCTATTTGAATAAGAAAAAACGGGCAAGGAAAAGATGTCGGAAACTCGATCCCGACACCTCTTCAAGCAGCTTGAACATCCTTTACTTGCTAGCGGGAATGGACCCGTCGAGCAGTTTCTGTCCTTCCTGCTGCAACGACTCAAGCGCCTCTTCCGCTGTGATTTGGTTTGAAATTGTAGCCTCCATCTGCTCGGCGACGAGCTTGTTGAACGGTTGGTAAAATTCCGTCGGTATGACGCTGGTTACAAAGTTCGGCGGCTTCGGCCATCCTTTTTGCTGGTAAAAGGGCTCGTAGTCGAGATCGTTTTTCCATTTGGGGTAATCCTTCAAGGACGACAGGTCGGTGCCCGCCGAAGCGTAAACTTTGCCGACAGGCTCCGAATGGAGCTCGCGGATCGCATTCCAGGCCGATTCCGGGCGGCTTGCGACGGTTGGAACAACGAAGATGTAGTCCGAATTGAACCACCAGGTTCGTTCGGGATCTCGTTCGCTGACCGGTCCCGGAAGCACGCCCCATTCGAAGGACGGCGGCTTCGCCTTAAGCTTCTGCATCAGATCGACTTGCCCATAGGTCATGGCCACCTTGCCTTTGTAGAACAAATCAGAGGCTTCCTGCTCCTCCTTGCCGACATAAGTTACGCCGTCGACGACCTTCTGCTTTCGGCCGTTTAACCCTAGCGAGCCGCGGCGATAGGAATCGGCGACCATGCGCCACATCCGTTTCCATTCCTCGCTCTGCATCGTCATTCCGCCATTGCGGGTGTCGACAAAACTCAGCCCCTCCGTCTGGGCCACGACCTGAACCAGATCGAAAGGAGACCTGATGTACGGTTCGTAGAAGCCGTAGCTCCCCTCCTCCAAGGACGCATCCTGCGTAAATCGATCGGACAGGCTTAATACCCCGCTCCACGTCATCCGCTCCTGAGGCTCCTCAATTCCGTAGGATCGAAACATCGTTTTATTGTAATACAGGACGGAGGTTCGAAAGCTTGGCGATAGCCCGAACAGTTTGCCCTCTTCGTTGTCCTTCATCTGTTCGATCATACCGGGAGAAAATACATTCAAGTCCATAGCGTCACGCGACACCCACTGGCCTAAATCCCTAAATGCCCCAGCGTCTGCCAAAGGCTGATACATCAAACTGTTCATAATGAACAGATCGGGTTGATTAAGCTCCAGGTATTCGTTAAATACTTTAATGGCTTCCCCCCCTCTCATCTCATACAGCTTGCGGTCGCCCATCGGCGCAAGCGTAATTTTCCAGTCGGGAAAACGTCCTTCGAATATAGCCCGAAATTGATAATTGTAGGTTTCTTCGTCGATTACGCCCAACACGAGCTCTTTGGGCGCTTCCGGCTTATTCTCAGACTGACAGCCGGACAGCAGGACGGTCGGCGCGGCGACCGCAACCGCCCATAGCAGCGTTTGCCGCGCCCGATTCCGTATTTCGTTCATTGCTTATTCTCCTTTCGCTCTTCCTTCGTCGCCTTCGCGGAGGCAACGAGCTCTTCCGTTCGCTTCCGCAAATTGTCCACTGCTTGCTCCAGCGATTGGCTTCCCTTGATCGCCCCGCGCGCTTCTTCTTCTCCTGCAGCTAGTACCGATTGGATAAAAGACGGATTGGGCGGTCTGTACATCGACTCCTCGTCTAGCAGAACGGCAGAGCTGTCGACGCCCAGCCTGTAGAAGGCGCTCTCTCCGGTCGTCGGATTACTTTCCGAAGCCGGAGGTCTCGAAGACAAGGCCCGGTAATGCTTGCTCCGATTGCTCTGCGCATGCTCAGGCCCTGTCATATAGCGGAGCATCGCCCATGCGGCGTCCTTGTTCGGAGACTTCGCGTTGATCGCGTATACCATCGAAATCGAAAATTCGGAGGCGATATCGGAGCGATCCGACGAGACCGGCTGAGTGACAATTCCCCATTCGTCCCGGAAACCGATCTGATCGGCAGCGGAAAACACGTCCTGCCGGTAATAGCTCGGCCTGAACGTCATCGCGGAGTGTCCGGTCAGGAAAGGGTCGGCTTTGTACAAATCGGTCATCAAGATATGACCGTCAGATGCAGCGGCCGGCCATACCCCTTCGAATATCCACTCGTCCCGATAGCCGCGAATCACCTTGTCCCAAACGTTCCGCCACGAAGGGGAGTCGATCGTCGTATTCAGATCGGAATCCGTCAGGCGAAGTCCGTCCGCTTGCCCGACGCTCCGGATCAGCTCGAAGGGCGACATTCCCCTATCCGTCGCCAGCCCGTAGATCGGCTGTCCGGACTGCTTCTGCCCGTTGAACCGGGCCGCAAGCTCAAGCACCTCGTTCCACGTCATTCGGTCTTCCGGAGGCGTAATGCCGAAGCGGTCGAACAAGCTTTTGTTATAGTACAGGGCATAGGTTTCGAAATAGGGCGTCAATCCGTACAGAGCGCCGTCTCCGGCCTCCCGTATCGTACCGATAACAGGTGCGTGGAAGTCGTCCAGCTCGAAGCCGTCCCTCTTGGCCCAAGCGTCAAGCGGCTGAATAAGCCCCTCCTTCGAAAGCGAATCGACCAGAAACAGCGGAACTTGCAGCAAATCCGGCTCGTACTGTTGAAGCCATTCTTTATAATCCTCCGGGTCCGTCGATTCTGGAGAAGGCGGGACTTCAATCTGCGCATTCGGATGCCGTACGACGAACGGGAGGCCGAATTCGTTCATGAAGCTGGCTTGGTCGTAGTATTGGATTTTGAGAACGACATCCTCCTGATCCCAGGCGTCGGTCCGGGCTGGTTCCCCGCCCTCCTTGCCGGCGAACCAGCCCGATAGCGAATCTCTCATCCACCAGCCGGATACGAGAAGCAGAACGACCATAGCCCCGGCAAAGGCCGGCTGGAATCTAGATTTACGAGTGGCGGGCACAGTAACACGCTCCTTAATCTTTCGCATTGTGCGTTCGTTGAAGCCTCCGATTCCGAGCGGGGCTTCGGACAGCTCTTTTTCCCAGTCGCTCCGGTTCCGGTTCATAAGCGCTCGCTCCTCTCTTCGGCGTTCTCCGACAAGCTCGAGCCGATCGATTGCCTTGCCCGATGAAGCCGGGATTTGACCGTCCCTTCGGAAATATCCAGCAGTTCGGCAATTTCTTTCATAGACAAGCGGTAATGGGCAAAGAGGATCAGCACTTCTCGCTGCTTGCGCGGCAGCTCCAAGACGAGACTCCAAATGCGATTTTTCTCTTCGCTGCCGAACCACTCGCTCTCTGCGGAACGCTGGAAATCCTGCCGGAACCAGGAGGGAAACAGCTGCACCCTGCGCATCCAGGCGGTTTTGAGATAATCGAGGGCGGTATTGCGCGTAATGGATAAGAGCCAGGATTTTATGCTTGAGCCGCCGCGGAAGGAGTCCAGATGCTCGTAAGCTTTCACAAATACGTCCTGAGAGATATCTTCCGCAAGCTCCTTGCGCTTGGTTATGAAATAGGCGTAGTTCCATACGTCTCTGCCGTAAGTCATCATGAGCTCGTCGAACAGGGCGTGCTTGTCCACTCCGCAAGTCATATGCTTTAAGTAATCAAAAGCCACTTCCGATCCCTCCCAAGAAATAGGACGAGCCAGACCGGAGAAAGTTCCCTTTGCAGGAAATTAAATCGCCGAAACGGCAGATCAGGAGACTGATTTCACAGTAAAAAACCTTGCCTTCATTATTCGGCAAGGTTTTTACTGTACTATTGGGGGCTTATTATTTGTAAATATCAACCGTTTTCTTCTTGGCATTCCAAACTACATTAGCGCCAAGATTTTCTGAAATATACCGAATTGGCACAAATGTGCGGCCAGTTGGAGATAAAGTGGCAGAACCCATACCGTCAGGCAGTTGCTCGTCTACAACAAGTCTCAAGGTTACGCCGCCTTTAGCAATCACAACGGTTCTTGTACCCGCTATCCAGCTCACAGACGCATCCAACGCTGCAGCTACCGCACGGAGCGACATCATTGTCCTGCCCCCGGCGATATAAGGCGCATCGTCATTATCCATTTGCTCTCCATTTTTCGAAAATACTTGGTCGCCAATTTTGAAGTTGATTTTGTACAAATTGTCCGAAACAATCACTCCATGCACGCCTGTTTCATAGGTGTAAAATTCAAAGGTTTTGCCATCTGGCGAAAACTCGCCGCCTAACTGACGATAGGACTGCGTTTTTTCATCAAAAATGATACCGGTGAAGTTAGCTTTCTGCTCGTCGGTCAGATTGAAGTCGGAAACATGAATCGTAACCTTCGTTGGCGTCTTGGTTTTACCAACCGTCCGGTCGTCTATTTTAATAATGACATCATAGACCTCTTTCAGAAGCGTCTCATTCACCTTATCCGTCATTGCCCATTTATTAATGACATTATCCTTGATGATGACCTGGCTTGGCGCAAAAATGATTGTAACCTTGGAGTCCGCTTTAAGTCCCCATTCATTCATCTGTCCGGCGTCAAAGCTTGCTTGATAACGTCCATTTGCAATAACCAGCTCGCTTTTACTGCCGATCATTTTACTCAATTGGTTCGCTTCAACAACCGCGCCGACTTTGCCTTCAGCAATTGTAATGCCTGACGAAATATCATTCGGTGTGATCAAATCGCTTGATGTCGACGGTACCGATGGTGTTGATGGTGTTGATGGTGTTGATGGTGTCGAAGTTGAAGGTTGTGACGACGACGGCCCCGTGTTACCGGCGGAGTTCGTAAATACCGCTGTCGCCGTAACGTTATTCTCTGGCATTGTGAACGTCGCCGTTCCGCTGGTTCGGCTGCCACCTGTAAATGTAACGTCCGGGTTAATGTCCCATCTGACAAATCTCTTTCCGCCAGGGATTGTTGCTGTGATCTGAACCGATTCGCCTGTGTTATAATTGCCGCTTCCTGTTCCGTTGACAACCGTCACAGTATAGGAAATGCTGCTTTGTTGCCCTGCCAGCTTGAGATTGCCCCAATTGATGCTGGAGTTATAACCATTCGCATCGGGATCGCTCCAAGTGACTTGCGGTCTGCTGGCGGCAGGAGGCGGATCATTGATTTGAATATCAAAACCGACAACCCCATCCTCTTCCGGAGCGGTTTCTGCGCGCCATGGGAGTTTCATTTCCACAAGATAGCCGTAGCTCGTGCGCTCAGCAAAGGAGTAGCCCTCTCCCGAATCTATGCCCCAGCCTTTTGCATCTGTTTTTTGCGAGGTTCCGCCGTCGGCATCCACACGATACTGGTTGCCCTGCGTTCCGCTGTAGCCTCCCCTGAAGTTGGTTTCGCTTAAAAACACCTCAACGGAATCCCTCTCCCACGCATTTGCCGAGCTAACATCAACTTCATTGTCGGTGACCTCTACACGGACATACATGTTTTGCTCATCCCACAGAACTTTAACTTTTCCTGTTGCATTAGCGTTACCCACTACTTGTTTGTTCGCGTTGATCACCGGAGCCGTTGCCCAAGCCGGATCGTTCTCACCCAATACAGGCGTGCCATACACAGCGTTTGCTGTCGGGGGGACGTACACTTCCGGAAGCTCCGTGTTTTCTAAAAATTTTACCGGGTCCAATATGGCCTGGAAAGCCGGTTTGGACTGAAGCTTGTTATCGAAGTGCAATGGCGAAGCATCGCCGTTGTTGCCGCCGCGCCAACTGCTCGCATCTTCTCTGCCCCACAGGGTTACGCGCTCAATAATATCCGCATTCTGCTTGTAGAGCTCAAATAGCTGCGCGTATAGAATAGCTTGGATTTTCTTCTCCGCGTCGGTGGCTGTCTTTGTTGTGCCGGCATTTCCTGCGGGAATGTCCAGCTCAGACACGCTAATCTTAACGCCAAGCGTTCTGTATAGATCAATCGCCGCGGTTACGTTATCGATCAGAGAGCTGCTCTCACCGGTCCAGTAGTGCGCCTGCATGCCGATCCCTTCGATAAGCAGACGATCCTGATCCGTATTCCGAACATCCACTTTCCAACGATCGTTGTATTTTTTGACCATATTATAGATTTGCTGACGATTCAGAGAAAGGTGTTCATTAAAATCGTTGTAATACAGAGTAGCGCCCGAATCTGCCAGACGGGTGAATACATACGCGTCGTATAAGTAATCGTCGCCTTCTTCGCCTAGAGCTGTATCCGCTCCGTTGGCATAGGCTTGCTTCCATGGGGAATTCGATCCGCCGGAAATGGCTTCGTTAACAACATCCCAGGAAATGACTTTGCCTTTGTAATGCTCTGCGACGGTTGTGATATACGCTTCCAGATTCGCTTTTGCTTCCGCACGGGTGAGCGGTTGGCCGGAAGCGTCTCTCGTCAGCCAGGACGGCGACTGGGCATGCCATACCAGTGTATGTCCGTGAACCTTAATCTGGTTAGCGAGTGCCCAATCTACCAATCTGTCAGCATTTGCGAAGTTATACTCCCCGTTATTATTTACCAGACGCTCCGGCTTCATCGCGTTCTCAGCCGACACCGCATTGTAATGATGCTTATACATTTCGAGAGTTCCGGCATTATCCAAGGTTACAGGCTCCATGATGTTGCCGAACAGGAAGTCGTCTTCGTAGGCTTCATGGAGCGAAGGCAAACCGCTCTCCCACTCCAGCGGTACGACTGGAACAGGCTCTCTTAAAACCTCCAGCTTCACATCGTCAATATAATACTTGAGCTCTGTTTGTCTGGCGGCATTGATAAATCCGATTCTTTTGACAATCTCGTGGTTTTCCGGAACCTCAAAGTCAAACGAAATACTGGTCCATTGCCCCCGTGCCAGATTAAATCTTTGGCTAAATATGCCCCCCCATGAATCGGAACCGTTTGTCGTCGAATCCACGCGTATTCCGATTGTCGGAGTTCCCGTTGCCGGGCCTGCGGCATAAACCTGCGCAGTAAAGCGATATTTACCTGTAGGCTGCATACCCGGCGTTTTAAGCTTATCGTTGTTGAGGACAACACCGGCGTAGTCTTGAGCAGGCGACGGCGAGTCAACTACAAGGCTGCGTGTGCCGTTAGACGCAAAGTCGGTAGAGACCGCAACATTCGCAACGTCGCCGTCTTGTACGAATGGATCTGTATCGTTCTCGAAATCTTCGTAGAACATTACGTTGTCATCCCCATTACCGGTTTCTTCTATCGTGATGGTAATATCGTCGATATAGAAGTCTTTACTGGCTTCCTGTAATTGAATCTGTAATCTGGCAAAGTTCTTGCCGTTTCCATCGATGATTTCGTTGATGCTTTTAGTCGTAGTTAATTCGAAGCTGTCGCCTGCGGCAACCGCTTTATTGATCAACCACGCATAATATTGTCCTGTGTCGGTCTTGTCGCCCGTAGCTTGGAGGATGGCGTTACTTGTGGAAACGCCGGCAGGAAGGTGGCCTTTGACCGTAATGGTATATTTCTCATCAAGATCGGTAAAGAGCGAACCTTTGATGTCCAATCCGAAGTAGTTCTGCGTTCTTCCGGTCACCAAGAGCGATTTCTTGCCGTTATCGCCGTCTTTAAGGGTAACGGTGGGAGAACCGCTGATCTGTAAACCGTCAAACGCGGTAACAACGGTATCGCCAGCTTTACCTTCGATCCCGGTATCCTTCTGCATATCGTATACAACAGTGATTTGCGGCGCTTGCGTTTCTGAGCTGGCCGCAGCGCCGGTAGGCACTAGCGTAAACAGCATTATCAAGCAACAGAGAAACGCGAGCATTCTGTTGATTTGCTTTGACATTGGTTAAATTCCCCTCCATTTCTAGATCGGGCGCTTACTTTGGCACTACTCTTTCACACTTCCGAGCTGCAATCCCGAAACAAAATGCCGCTGCAGAAACGGATACACAACCAGAATCGGCACAGACGCAACCATCGTAATGGCGGCCCGGATCGACAACGGCGTAATCATCGTTGCAGTGTCCTTGGCGGCTGTAGACGACAAGCTCGGATTGGCATTGGAATTCACAGACGAAGACAGCAGCCTCATCAGCTCGTATTGAAGCGTACTCAGCTCCTGCCGGGACGAGGCGAAAATGAACGTATCAAACCACGTGTTCCATTGACCTACGGCCGTAAACAGCGAGATCGTGGCGATAACCGGCGTACACATCGGCAGAATGATGCTGAAGAATACCCGGAAGTCGCTTGCGCCGTCTATTTTGGCCGATTCGTTCAAGCTTTCCGGCAGCGTGTGAATATAAGTGCGGACGACAAGCATGTTAAATGCGCTGATCAGCCCCGCTCCCGCTCCCGGAAACAGAATGTAAACAAGAAACGTATTCAGCAAGTTCAAATCCTTGATCAAAAAATACGAAGGAATAAGGCCGGCGCTGAAATACATCGTAAGGATAAAAATCAGCGTGACGGACTTGCGGAACATATACTCCTTACGGCTAATCGTGTACGCCAGCATTGCGGTCAGGAAGACGCTGACCACCGTTCCGATCACGGTCCGGGCGACCGACACCCAGAATGCGTGGTATACTTTCCCGGTCGCAAACACCGCTTCGTAGTTCTTGAGCGTCCATTCCCGCGGCCACAAGTAGATGCCGCCGCGCGTCGTATCGAGCCCTGCGTTGAACGAGACTGCCAGCGTGTTGAGGAACGGATATAACGTCACAATCGCCACGAATATCATGAATAAAAAGTTGAGCGTATGGAACAGGAACGGCTCCGTTTTGAACTTTCTGATGGTCGTTTGCATGCGGAGCCCTCCTTATATAAGTCGCTCTTCGCCGAGACGCTTGGCGATTAAATTCGCGCAGTAGAGTAGAATGATGCTGACTACGGTTTTGAATATGCCGGCTGCGACGCCGAGCGAATAGTTTCCGAGTTTGAGCCCGTACTTCAGAACAAAGATGTCGATCGTCTCCGACCAGTCGAGCACTTGTCCGTTGCCAAGGAAATACTGAATGTCAAAACCGCCGCCGTTCAGAATCCAGCCTACGTTCATAATGAGCAGAATAACGATAATCGGCCTGATGCCAGGCAGCGTGATATTCCATATTTTACGGTAGCGCCCTGCTCCGTCTACCTCCGCCGCTTCGTACAAGGACGGATCGACGGACGCAATGGCCGCCAAGTAGATGATCGTGTTCCAACCAACTTCCTTCCAGACGTTGGTCATTCCTACGATTCCCCAGAAGTACTTGCCTTCTCCCAGCCACAGAATCGGTTCATTGATGATGTGCAGCTTCACGAGCACGATGTTCACGATGCCGCCTTCGGTGGATAACGCCATGGAGACGAGACCGGTCACGATAACCCACGACAGAAAATGCGGAAGATACGAGATGGTCTGGATCAACCGCTTAAAGCCCGTTTTCTTGATTTCGTTAAGCAGCAGCGCCAAGCCGATGGCCGTGACGAATCCGAGAATAAGCGAGATGAAGCTCATCGCGATCGTATTGCGCAGTACCCGGATAAAACCTTCATCCATGAACAGAAACTTGAATTGATCCAGTCCGACCCATTTCTGTTCAAAGATCGTTGCTCCCGCCATCGGCTTAAAGTTCTGAAACGCCATCAGCCAGCCCCAGAGGGGACCATAGGCAAAGAGCAGAACATAAGCCACCATTGGAAAAGACATGATGATCAGCTGTCGCTGACGGACCATCTTCCTCCAGAACGTTTCGGTCCGCGGAGCGGACCGGGGTGCGACTTCAACCTTGTGAATGCTATGCTGCGGCATCGCTTCCGCCTCCTGTCTCGAACGAGCGGAAGGCCGGAACAATCGCTCCAACCTTCCGCCTCCTTCGTCTTATTTACTCGTCCAAGTGTCTGCGCGCCATTTGAGTTGTTCGTTAACTCGATCCAAATAAGCTTGCGTATCCACTTTGCCCATTTGAGCGACATACTCGGCCCATACTTCTTCGAATTTGTCCGGCTGGCTCAAGATCGCCTTCGGCAAGTACTTGAAGTCCAGATCCTTCATCTTCTGGTTGGCGACTTTCGCCGGGGAGCCTTCGATGAGATCAATGTTCCATGCCGGATACGACACGCGGTTTTCCGGCGGAGTCGAGAAGAAGTCGGTCCACGTTTTGAAGCCGTAGGCGCTCAACAACTCTCTGTCGATGTCCTTCAATCCCGAGAAGAATTCGTCCGGCTGGTTGCCCGGACCGTCGGCGTTGCCGTCCGCATAGTTGCCTTCCAATTTAGGCAGGTAGCCCCAGAGCGATTCCGCCTTATACTTCTGCTTCCACGTAACGTCTTCTTGTTGTGTGCGCATTTCCGGCGTCCGATAGTAGAGTCCGTTGTCGCCGACGAGATAATCGACGCCTTCTTCGCCCCAGTTCAGACGCTTCGACCACTTCTCCGAAAGCATCGTGTCAATGAACTTGATGATTTTCACCGGATCTTCGGCATTAACCGTGATGCCGAAGCCGTTGCCCAGGTTGATCGGCGGACGGTCCAGATAGTAGTCCCTCGTGTTCAAGTCGTAGACGAGCGGGAATCCGACATAAGTGCGTTCGACCTTGCCTTGGGAGACGAGCGAATCGTGAGCTTGCCCGAAGTTCCAGCGCTGGTCGAACATCCCCAGTACGCGGCCGCTCGACAGCTTCGCCAAATACTGATCGTAGTTCTGTGCGAAAGCTTCTTTATCCATCAGCCCTTTGGCATTGATTTCGTTCAGTTTGTGATAATACGGCTTCGCTGTATCCGTGGCGGAGAATAGCGTCGCAACGTTCGTATTCGGATCGACGAGAACGCCTCCGTCGTTCGGATGGCCTGCCAAATGCTGCGGCGCGTTGCGCAGCCCCCAGTCGCGCCAGTCAAAGGCGAGCGAGGAGAACCCGATCGTCGGTTGACCGTCGATCTGAGGATACTTGGCCGCATAATCTTCAATCAGCTTGAAGTATTCGTCCAACGTCTGGATTTTCGGATAGCCGTTTTCTTTGAGAATCGCCTTCTGAATATAGAAGGCCGGTCCCATATAATCCGTCGGCTTGAAGTCGCCCTGATAAACCCCGTAGTTCGGCAGCCAGTAGATGTGGCCGTCTTCCGGGTCCTTCAATTGTTCCCATACTGCTCCAAAGTGCTTCTTCAAGTTCGGCGCATTCTGTTCGATCAGGTCTTCCAGCGGAATGACCGCTTTGGCCGCTGTCAGCTTCGGATTTGCCGTAATCATATCCGGGTAATCGCCGCCGGCGATCATAACGCCAAGCTTCTGCTCGATATCGCCGACCAGATATTCTTCCTTCAGCGTCACGCCGAGCTGCTCTTTAATTTCCTTGTAGATTTTGTTGTCGTCTGTCGGGATCGGCCCCGTAGCAGCCGTAAACAAAGAGATCGTGAACGGCTCGATTTTCGTCTCAGGCGAGTTGGCTTCGGCCGAGGAAGCGCTTGGGCTCTGCGATGCCGATGCCGATGGCGACGACGAACCGCCCTCATTATTGCCATTCTTGGAGCAACCTGCCGCAACCATACTGAACGTCAAAACCAGCGTGAACAATCCTGAAGCTGCTTTTCTAGTGCGAACCCCCATGTTGGATCCTCCTTAGCGGATATGGCGCAAGACGGCGCGCTTTCGTCTTGCTGTCTCTAATGTTAGCGCTTTCCTGTATACGGTTACAATTCACAGATTAAATGTGTACCCCCCTCAAAAATCGGTTTCCAGCAGCGGTTCGCTTCTCCAAACATCGCCTATCAAGGCTCGGTATGCCGCCGGTTTCCTGCCCGTACGCCGTTCGAAATGCTGCAAAAAATGATGATAGTGCGAATACCCGACCCGCTCTGAAATCGCGTTAATCGGTTCGGAGGTGCCGCGCAGCTTCTCGCACGCCTCGGCAATCCGCAAATCATGCATCCGTTCGAGTATGCTGCAGCCGAATTTGTCCTGATAAGCCTTGCCTAGATAAACGGGATTCAAGTAAAATCGTGCCGCTATGTCTCTGATGGACAGCGGATCGCGATAATGTTCGCAAATAAACCTGTCTATCTCTGCCATCGTGTTGCCGGGCCTTCGTTCGCGTAGCGATTGCAGCGCTGCGATCACTTGCTCCGTATATGAGAGAATACGCATTTGTACGGAGGCCGGCTCGCTATCGGGCTGGGGGCTTAGCAGCAGACCCGGATCGCCGCCGGATTCGCGAATCAGCTTGCTGCATCTGATGGTCAAAGAGCCTGCGAACAGTTCCACCCATTCGGCCGATCGACTGCCCGGCTCTTGGAACAAGCTGTCGATAACGATCGCTGCCCGTCCTCTGTCCGCATCTTCGATCGCTTGCAGTACGTCCTTCATCCGATGCACAGCCAGAGTCGGCAGCGACGCCTCTTCACCGTCGCTGCTCGCCGCACTCCGTAACGTACTGCGGACATCCAGCCGCATGCGAATCTGCGTCAGCACCTCAGCCGCCTCATCTCCGATAATCGGCTTCAGCAGATAGTGATGAACCCCGAGCTGCATGGCGCGTTTGGCAAACGCAAATTCACTATAGGCGCTAAGCACGACGAATTCAGCAGGGGCTGTACCCTCCCCTTGCAATTGTCCGATTAATTCCAAGCCGTCCAGCTCCGGCATCCGAATATCCGTCACGATGACATCCGGCATCAACTCGCGCGCCGTTGCCAGCGCCTCGGCGCCGTTCTCGCACACTCCGCAGATGCGAAAGCCGAGTCCTTCCCAATCCACGAACATCTGCAAACCTTCGATCGCCCAAGGCTCGTCATCTACCAGCAGCACTGTATACACATCATATTCCTCCTTCATTCGAGGACAGGGCAGGAATCCGAAAGCTGACTCGAGTCCCCTCGCCCGGTCGGCTGTCGATATAGAAATCGACGCGCTCCCCGTAATGAAGCCGCAGCCGTTTATACACGTTGCGAATGCCCACATTCTCATCCGCATCAAGGCTTCCGTTCATCAAACTTCGGATTTCAGTTAACCGTTCCTCGTTCATGCCTTTGCCGTTATCTTCAATCTGCACTTGCAAATAAGCATCCGTGCGCCGGGCCTCGATACGAATAATGCGCTGTCCCTTCACCGCCTGCAGCCCGTGCTTGCACGCATTCTCAACGATCGGTTGAATACACATTTTCGGCAGCAGACAGCCTGCAGCTTCTTCTTCAATGTTAAAGACATAGTCAAAACGGTCCGAGAACCGGAACTTTTCGATTTTCAAATACATTTCTGTAAAATGAAGCTCATCCTGCAGCGTGACGGGGGAATCGGTCCAACTGAGCATCCGACGAAGCATTTGGGACAAGTTGCGGATAATGTCGGTGACTTCCGTATAGCCGTTCTTGGCGCTGACGACGAGCAGAGCATTCAGCGTGTTGAACAGGAAATGCGGATTTACCTGACTTTGCAGCAGCTTCATCTCCGCGCGAATCCGCTCCAGCTCCATATCCTTCTGTTGAATTTCGAGCTTGTACACATCGTTAATAAGCGACTCGATCTGAGCCGCCATCCGGTTATAGCTGCGAATCAGCCCGCCGATCTCATCCGTCCCCTCACGCAGCACAATCAGGTCAAACTTCTCGTTCTTTGCTTTTTCCATATGGCGGGAAAGTCGGCGAATCCGGTAATTATAGGAACGCAGCATGATGAAGATAAGCGAAGTCGGCAGCAGCGTGCTGATCGCAGCCAACATCCAGATAAAGTGCTTGGAGCTCTGGACAGCCGTCTGGAAGCGGTCCTCTTCCGCTATACCGACAAGCTTCCAATCGCGGATATAGGAGGGGGTTCCGAGGGGGCTGCGAAACAGCAAGCCGTCATCCCCATGGTTGTCCTGCAATACGGCCTTCTGCAAATATTGCGAGGAGGGAAAGAGCACCTGATTTTGCGGTCCCAGCATGCTGAGCGTCATGTACGGCTCCTCTTGCTCCAGAATCTCGTCGAAGCTGCTGAGCTTAAGATCAATGCGCAAATACTTGGCATAACGTCCGAACATCGGGTACTCGTTCAGTCTGCGCACAATACTGAAGTATCCTTTACTCGCTTTCGCGTTAATAGGATCGACATCGGTATACATCAGAACGTTGACGGCAGACGGAGACGCCGAAGCCGCTTCGTACCACGGGGTTCGCTTCGCCGCCTCGTCCAAAATAAAGAAATTGCTCCCGGCCACGAGCGTTCGATTTTCCGTAAACACTGAAATATTCTCGACATACGTATAGGCGGACATGAACGGCCTCATCTTGCTGCTCAGCATATTATTGAAGCTTTCATAGAAATCGACAATATCGGCGTATTCCGTGTCCAGCACCTCGTACAGGTTGCGGTCTGTCGCGATGGAATGGCTGAGTGTTACTCCGCCCTCGATCATGTCTGTCGTCTTCTTGGCCGCTCGCTCGATCGTGATTTGCAGGTTGTTCTGTTCCCGGGTCTGTATATTCTCCGACATCTGCTGGAAGAAGAGGACATTGATCGTTAAAATCGGCAGCAGGACGCAAAGGAGGTAGATCAGTGTGAACTTCCATTTGAGCGGGATGTTGTTGACAAAGCTGAGCCAAACGATCGGCTTGCGCATACGGATGCCTCCTTCGAATCAGCCATTTTTGTATTGGGAGGGGGGCATGTCCATCCATTGCTTGAATTTTGCGGCGAATTGTTCGGGATCGGCGTATCCGACCGTCCGGGCTACATCGGCAATTTTCAGATCGGTTCGCCGCAGCAGCCTGCGGCTTGCCTCGATGCGCGTGCGGTGAACGTAATCGAGGAAAGACATCCCCGTCTGCTTCTTGAACAACTGCCCCAAATAAGCGGGCTGAAAATGAAGCATTTTCGCAACGGCCTGCAATTGAAGCGGCTCACGGTAGCGCTCACGGATAATCCGGGCCGCCTCTCCTACGGGACCGGTCATCGCCTTCTGCCGCGTCAATTGCTCCACCGTCTCGCAGGCAAACGACGCTAAAATATCGGGCCAGCGCTCTGGCCTGTTCGGCAGAACCGGAAGCGAGCGCGCGTGTTCGTCATCCGGAGCCGGGCTTGTCATTTCTCCCTCCATTACTTTCCAGATCAATTCCAACAACACATTCGATAAGAATGCTTTGCTTGCCTCCCTATCCCCTCTGAACGAAAGCTCCATTTGGCTGCACAGCCTTCCGGCCGCTTCGTCAATCGCCGCCCCGTCGCCAGCTTGAATGGCCAGCAACAGACTGTCCTCCGCAGCGAACAACGGATCATCGGCATCCGGCACCGTCCAGGCCGCTGACAACGGCAGAGCCGCATGGGGCGGGCCCGCTTCCTCCCTGCCTGGATGCGACCACTCCTTGCTCAGTTTTCCGAGTGTGGCGTTAATTTCCTCTACGTCGATGGGCTTTAGCCAGTAATCGAGCACTCCGCACGTCAGCGCCTTCTGGGCGAAGGCGAAATCATCGTGCCCGCTCAGAATGATGAACCGGCACGGCGCATTCAGCACCTTCGTGCAGTGCTCGACCAACTGGAGCCCATCCATAACCGGCATGCTAATATCCAGCACGACCAGATCGGGGCTCAGCTCCTGAATTCGATTAAGCGCTTCTTCCCCATCGCATGCTTCACCGCAAATACGGAAGCCATGGCTTTCCCAATCGATCATGAACGCTAAACCTTCCAATACAAGCGGTTCATCGTCAACGAGCAACACGGTGAAGATTGGGATCCTCTCCCTCCAAAAATAACCCTCATTATGAAAATAATCCTCATTATACCATGGAAATAAATGCTTTTGGCCGATCCGCTTGCCGCTGCAGCAAGGGATTGGCAAGCAAGCTTATCCTTTGTAAGGATCGATAGTATCGTGCGACGGATAAATGTAAACCTTGCCCTCGAACACGTTCATTGCAAATCGCTCCTCGCTTGATTTATTTTTTTAATAAAATGATACGCTCCGTTGTACCACACGTTGAAATCATGAACGCCGTCCTTGATTGTGACCCGGTAATGCTCATCGAGATAATCCCCCGCAAGATCTGCAAGCCCGTCCGCCGATTGCTCGTAGCAATCAAGCGATATATCATCGGCATCTCCGCATGTCATATACATAAGCGAACAGATCGGTCATCCCTCGCGCGGGAACCGTCGCGGTTAGCCCGTTCTTCCATACGCTCTCCGTTCCTGCAAGCGTTGCGGAATCGCATCGGTGACCGCCAAGGATCAGATTCAATGCCTGCATGCCGCCCATGGACAGACCTGCAATTGCCCTGTGCATACGACTGTATTCAACCGCTTTCGGAGCGCTGTCCCGAATATCCGCATAAGTGTTAAACGTGGATTCTATGAACGGAATCAGATCGTATCTCAGCTCATAATCGAAATAGTAGAAGCCAAGCATATTGGTCCCTTCCGGGTTGAACGTACAATCCGTCCAGTCATGCGAGCTTCTTCCGTTAGGCATCACAACGATAAGCGGATCGATCGCGCCGTCAGCGATGAGATTGTCCAACAGATTGCACAAGATATATTGGCCATCCTCCTTCCCTGCGCCGCGCAGCCACTCGTATTCGTCTCCGCCTACACCGTGAAGCAGGTACAGCACATCGTAACGGGTATGCGAATCCGATTGTTCGTAACCCGCCGGGAGATAGACGCTGCAGGATTTGTGAATGGCCGCTCCGCCAACCGTTGCCCTTCCCGCTTCCCCTGCATCGATTCGTCGATCCGTCACGAGCTGGCGCGACGGGTCGATATAGTGGTTTACCGGATACACGACCTCCCGTACTTTGCCTTGCTTGCCGCTTACAGCAGCACTCATGTATACGTCGGAAATTCCCGTGCCGTTCAAGGTGTCATCGCCTCCTTATGGTATATTAAAGACATGCTACCGGGAGGAATACGGATGACCCATATTCACTATGTTGAATGCAATACAACGCACTCTGGCCATTTTGTAATCGACGTTCCCGTTGGCTTTCACTGGCTATTGGTCATTACCAAAACCCCCGCGCAATTCTGGGTCAATGGCGCCCTCAAGGAATACCCTGCTCACAGCGCCGTTCTGTATCGTCCGTTACAGAAAGTTTACTACCAGACCTGCGGCGATTCCTTCATCAATGACTGGATCCGATTCGAATCGGAGGAAGCTTATATTACGGAATTGCCGCTTCCGTTCGGCGTTCCTTTTTCCTTGAACGATCCGGAATACTGCTCCAAACTATTTGAACTGTTGGTCACTGAACATAACTTTAATCGCGATTACAAAAAATCCTCCATCGACTATTTGTTGAGAACCTTGTTCAATAAACTATTGGAATCCATCTCCCAAGAGGACATTACGCCTCAATACTACAATCTGTTGCGACTTCGCACGTCCATTCAAAACAATCCCGGCGATTACTGGACAATTGCGAAAATGGCGGATCATCTGCAAATCAGCCCTGGTTACCTCCAGAGCATCTACAAGAAAACCTTCGGAGTTTCCTGCATGGACGATGTGATTAACAGCCGAATACGAATAGCTAAAGAATATTTGATTCATAACACCCAGAGCATTGCCGAGATCGCTTCTCGATGCGGCTATCAAAATGTGGAGCACTTCTGCAGGCAATTCAAAAAGATAACGGGATATCCGCCGAGAAAATTCCACAAACACGTCGCTAATCAGACCGATTGAATTAACTTTCGATTTTTAAAATACTGCCGTACCCTCGTAATCCGGGGGGCTGCTGCCGGCAGTCCTCGAACCGTTCCGTTCTCCGTCTTTACGATCCTAAGCATACTTCAAGCCCCCTTCCGTGCTTGGGTCTTCGATGCAAACCTCGAATACGTTCTCCCGCCGATTTTGAAAACGTTTTCCCTATTGTGCAAAAAAAGTGCTTGGCGACAGGCAATGCGAAGCATTGCTACAGCTCTCCAAGCCGTGCGTCCCTAGTCATTTACCCGCTTTCATCAAAAATTTTAAGTGGCCAACCCGATTAAAACAATGATATATACAAATATATAATTGATCTATACTGAGATTTATTGAAACGAGCCTCGGCAGCTAACCGCCCGTTTTCTTCCGTTCCCGATACTGCTGCGGCGTCGTCGTCCATATTGCAACGCCGGGCATCGACACGCAGCCGGCCGCAAATGCAGAAAACCTCAGCCTCCTGTGGAACCGGAGGAGACTGAGGTTTTCCCCGTAATGCCCTTATTGCGGAGTCAGGCGAACGTCGTCGATCAGCAGCGTCGTCCCGCCGGGCGAGTCGACGTAGAAGCCGACGTCGACGACGCCGGTCGTCACGTAAATGTTGTCGATGCGAATCGACTTCCAGACGCCGTCGTTGGAGATGTTGTAGTACTGCGCGCTGCCGCCGTGATTGGATATTTCGGCGCGCGCCGTCGTCGGAGCGGTATTGCTCAGCCGCACCCGCGCTTCGAACTTGTAGTTGGCGTTGTTGACGGGAACATCCACCTGTTGATGGATGCTTTGCTTATATGCCCCAGGCGCATAGAAATACGCGCGCTGCCAGCCGGTCGAAGGCGCTTCCGGCGGGTTCATCCCTTTGCCGCTGTCGATGCCGTAAGCGAGCGCCTGTCCGCCGGGATGCCATTCCGCCCAGTTGCTGTTAAAGGCCGTATTCCGCTCAAATCCGGGATTGTCCAGCAGATTCGTCTCTGAAGCTGCCGGAACAACAGCCGTCGGCGAGACCAATATGCGATCCAGATTAACACCGCCCGTATCCCCCGTATCGTATTTGACCGTTACGGTATTCGTACCCGCGTTCAGACTGACCGTCTCTTTCTTGTCCTGCCAGACGTTCCAGTTCACGGACGGACTGGACAAGCTGAGCTGACTATCCTTTACGCCGTTGGCGAATAAGCTGACCGTCTTCGCCGAGCCTGAGCCATTGGCATATCTAAGTGCTACCTCATAGCTGCCGGCGCTTGGCACTGCCACTTGGAATTCGGCCGAAGCGCCCGACGAACTGAAGCCGTCTACGAAGGCCGAGCCCGAATAAAACCAATGGTCCTCGTTCGTGGAGGCGCCGCCGGACAGCTTGGCGTTCTCGGCCTCGTACTTGGCCTGAATCGGATCGAAGGACACCGCGATATAGTCCAGATTCACATTACCGGTATCCCCGTTGCCGGCATCGTATTTGTACGTAATCGCATTGCGTCCCGCCATGAGAGGCAGCGTCTCCGTCTGCGTTCCCCACGTATCCCAATTTGCCAATTGACCGAGCGACGTCGTCTTCACACGCGCACCGTTGACGAAAATACTGAGCGCCTTGGCCGATCCGGTCGCATTGGCATAGCGGAGAGCCACCTCATAATCGCCGCCTGTGCGGACGTCCGCATAGAACGTCGCCGCCGCGCCGGCATCGTCCAAGCCGTCCACGAACCCGCTGCCGGCATAACCGGAATGATTCGTGTTGACGCCGGCCATCGTTCCCGTCGTATCTCCCGACAGCGATGCTTCCTCCGCCTCGTATTGATAAGCGGTAGACGCAACGCTGCCGCTGCCGGTGACGACAACATTTTTGGCCGAGCCCGCACCCGCGGCCACTTTGACGTAGGTGACCAAACCGTACACGTCTCTGCCCGTGCTCCAACCTTCCCCTCCGGCCGCTTTCAAAGCGTTCAGATCGGCGTAGGAGGCAAGCGCGCTGCCGTTCAACGTTGCGCCTGTGCCGGCTTTGCCGTGAAGCTTAACCAAATAGTAATCGACGTCCGGCACATACGTTCCGGATTTCGCTCCGACGGAGAACGCGTACCCGCTTCCGCCGTTGTCCTGAGCGGTCAACGTCTGCTCGAAGGTCGTTCCGCCTTCGTAATCGTACGTCTTGCCGTCATCCTCGTAATAAGCGAACGAGGTTGCCGTCGCTGAAGGGAATACGTCGACGTTCACCGTATCTACGACTCGTTGGCCGACATAATCCTGTACTTGCTGCGACGGAATTATCGCGCCCTGCTTGATAAACAACGGGATGTCCGTCCAGCTCTCGGAGTTCAGCGGGTAATGGATCGTCTGTCCGCCCGCATAGGTGACTCCTCGGAAATAGTCGGTCCACGTCCCCGCCGGCAAATAGATCGCCTTGCTCTTCTGCTGCTTGTCGACGACCGGAGCGGCCATAAGCCAGTCCCCGAACATCCAAGCGTCTGTCCGATTCGCGACATTGGCGTCCGCCGGGTAATCGAACGCGAGCGGCCGCACCAGTCCCGCTCCGTTCTCGTATGCCTTCCGCTCATAGGCGTACAAATAAGGCAGGAGCGAGTAGCGGAATTGAATGGCGCTTTTGCTGACTTCCTCCGCGGTCGAACCGTAATACCAAGGCTGACGCTGCTGGTTGTAGTTGCCGTGCACCCGGAACACCGGCGTCATCGCCGCAAATTGCAGCCATCTGGCGTACAGCTCGGGCGTCGGATTGCCGATCGTGCCGTTCTCCTGGTTAAAGCCGCCGGCATCCATTCCCCATTTGGCCTGCCCCAGATTGACGGAGGACAGCATGACGGCGCGCTGCTCCTTCATGCCCGCAGCCCACGAGACGTGCTCGCCCTTCTGAAACTGGATGCCGATGTCTCCCGACCACAGCGTCGTCGCATACCGCTGAGCGCCGGGGTAATACGTGCGCGCCGTCTGCCATACGCGGAGCGCGTCGTCGGTGTACGCCCGCTGGCCTTCGTAGAAAGCCTGCGACCAATGGCCGGTCATGAAATTTCCGAACCAATATTGCGCCATACCCGAAGAAACTTTGTCCGTCTCGTCGTTCCACCATCCGACGATGCCCTTGTCGAGCGCTTCCTCGGAGTTCTGCCACAACCATGTCCGGGCGCTCGCATTGTAAGGATCGACGCTGCGGACCGTAACGGGAATGAAATAGTCCGTATACTCGGAATGCCCCGGATACCAGTAACCGCCCGCTTGCGCATCGTCGTACTGATCCGTCCGGTTGTTGCCGAAATCCAGCGTAACGACGCGAGGCTTCGTAATGCCGATCAGCTTGATCCCCTTGGCGTCCATATCGCTCTTGAGCGCATTCGTGGCCGCATCGGGGAAATTCCCCGTATTCCACTTAAACTCCCCGTAATGATCCTCGCCGTACTTTTTCCAATCGTAATCCAGCGCGTAACCGTCAATGGGAATATTTTTCGCCCGGTAGAGCTCGACCATCTCCTCCAGCTCGTCCTGGTCGATGCCCCACTCGAAATTGCTGAATCCGAGCGACCACTCCGGCATGAGCGGAGCCGCCCCGCTAATCTTCGAATACGCGCCCATGATCTGATAGGGATCGCCCAGCATGATATAGTACTCCACATTCGTTTTGGAGTAGCGTCGTCCTTCCGTCGGCGTTCCTCCATAGTAGAATTCCAGTTGTCCCGTGGTCGAGTTCGTATACGGATACCCGCCGTCGCTGTCGACCAGAACGCCATAGCCGGCCGTCGACCAGATGAACGGGCCTCCGGCGTCGCCCTGCTCCCCGGCATGCGCCGCATGATCGCTATCGTTCCGCAAAATGTCTCCCTCGCCGTCGAAGGCGTTATAGCTGCGGATGCCGTACATGTTGTGCCCCGTGGAGTGCTGAAACCTGACCCCGTCGTAGAATACGCCTCCGCCGGAAGGCTCCCAGAGCAAAGTCGTTCCGTCGGCTTTCTTGACCGTCATCCTTGCCGGAGTTTTGGCAATTTCGATTCTCATCTCGGAGGTTGTGATCAGAATCGGATCACCCGTCGTATCGATCGTTGCCCCTACCGCGCTCCACGTGCGATTCGGATCGATCATCGGCGTACTGGCGCTTGAAGCGACGCCGTTCGGACGGTAATTCACCTTCAGAATGTTAAGGTCCGCCGCCAAAATTTCCAGAATGTCGTCGTTCGGCTCTGCACCGTTGTCGATCGTCAGCGTAAGCGCGTCTCCCGTTACGGAAACGCCGATTACATTGCCCAGTGCGCTCACGTAAGCGTTCGTCTTCGCCGCCGGATAGACGGTCATCACCGACAACACCAAGCTGAACGTCAGCGCAACGAGGAACCCTTTCCTCAACTTCTTGCCGATCACCTTTCGGATCATAAGAACATACCCACCTCTCCCATTGGATGAACGCTCGCAATTCGGATCGTGACGCGGGCTTCCCTATTCCTTGATCGTAATGTTGTCCAGATTGATGCCTTGAGAATTGCCGTGATCGTACTGCAGCCAGATCGTATTGTGCCCGGCATTCAGCGTGAGAGTCGCCGTCGCCGTTCCCCAAGTATCCCAGTTCGCCGTCGCCGGCATCGAGAGCGTCTGAATGTTCGAACCGTTCACATAGATTTGCCGGGAAGCCGTGCCGGCCGCGGAGCTATACTTGAAGTCGACATCATAGGAGCCCGCCGCATCCACATACACGTCGAACAGTACCGCATCGCCCGTGCTGGCGAATCCGTCCACGAAGCCGGTTCCGGTATAGCCCGTATGGTTCGTATTCGTCGATACGTTCACCTGCGTCGCGTATTCGGCCTCGTACTCCGACTTGTGGACGCCGTTCAGAACGACGGTGCGAGTAGAGCCGCCGGAAGCGACCTTCACGTAGACGAACTTCTCCGCAGCGCTGTAATACCAGCCTTGCGAGCTGGAATTCAGCGCGCTCAAGCTGCCGTACTCGGTAAGCCCGGAGCCCCCGACCGTGACGGAAGACGGCTTCGTCGTGTACACCTGCAGCGTGCTTGCGGTGCTGATCGCCGGAAGCGTTACAGTAACCCGATTCAAGTCGTACTCCTCGTCGGAGGAGATCGTCTTGACGGAGCCGCCGATGTCGTCGTTCCAATCGTAGGATGTGCTGCCGTCCGGATAAACCCGGAAAGTCAGATTCGTATAGCTCGTCATGCTGTTGCCGATTGTGCCTCCCAGCGCATAATTCGAATTGAGGTTCATCGGAATGATCGAGCCCGACTTCACGAATACCGGGATGCTGTCGACGTCCGCATAGTAGGAGATTTCCCGATCTCCCGGTCTTGCGGCGCCGTAGAAGAAGTCGATCCATTCTCCCTCCGGCAGATAAATATCCTTGTTCGTGACGCCTTGATCGACAATCGGCGCTACGAGCAGATTATCCCCGAACAAATACTGATACTGATAGTCCGGATCGTAAGAGTTCGCCTCGTCCGGGTACTCGAGGAACATCGCTCTCATCAGCGGCGCGCCGGTGGCGCTCGTCTTCGTCGCTTCGCTGTAGATATAAGGAAGCAGGTTCATCCGGATGTTCATATACTTGGCAAAATGGTTGATGACGGTGCCGTCGCCGCTGCGCGTCTGCACGTTCCACGGCGTTCTTTCCTCGTTGACCGGCGGGTTGGATTTCTCCGAGTGAATCTGGACGACCGGCGCGAATATGGCCATTTCCACCGAGCGCTTATACAGCTCCGAGGAAGGGAAAGTTCCCGTAAAGCCGGCAAGATCCCAGCTCCAATAAGGGACGCCGGACATATTTGCATTCAATCCTGCCAGAATCGACTGCTTCATCGTGCCGAAGGTCGACTCCTGATCGCCCGCCCAGAATGCCGGGTACGCGCCGACGCCAGTCGTGCCGGCCCGGCTGAACGAGATCGTCTCCCCGCGCTTGAGCTTGGCGTAGTCGTAATAAGCGCCGATGTACAGATTCGGATACAGATTCCGCATCTCGTCGCCTTTCTTGCCGTTGGAGAACGTCGTATTTTTGCCCCATACCAGCTCCCCGCCGTCCGTCTTGAAGCCGTCGATGCCGATGTCGTCGAACAAGTAGGAGCGCTTCGACATCCACCAATTGACCGCCGCGGAGTTTGTGAAGTCCAGAATCGGGCTGCTGCCGAACCAGCCGTCCGGAGTTTTGTAGGCTCCGCCGTTGCCGTCTCCTACCGCATAGCCCTGCGAGATCATATAAGACTCGTCGTTATCTTTCTGCGCATACGGAGAGCCTGTGTGCTTAATCGCCGGCGTCTGCCAGAGCAGCACCTTCAGCCCTGCGGTATGAATGTCGTCGACCATCCCTTCCGGGTCGGGCCATTTCGTGCCATAGGTGAAATCGCTCGAAGAGAACGCATCGCTGCCGGCCTTGGGCGTATAGGTGGCGTCGTTCCAAATATAGAACGTCTCCTCGTCGCTCCACTGCTCCAGCACAAGCGTCGTCGCCGGAATGTTGTACGTGTTCAGATTGCTGAGCACGGTGTTCACTTCCGACTGACGGTCCCACTCGTTGGCGGACAGCCACAATCCGAAGCCCCATTTCGGCATCAGCGTCGGCTTGGCCGTCGTATCCGTATAATTGTCGATGACGTCCTTCAGGTTGTCTCCCGAATAAAAATAGTAATCCAGCATCGAGTTCGCGCTGCCGCCCGTATCTACGGTAAATCCGTACATATCGGAGCGAGCCGTCGCCATTTTGAACTTGGAGTAGTAGGTGCTGTTAGCGAGAATGCCATAGCCTTTGGAGCTTATAAAGTAAGGGATCGCGAGGTAGGTTTTTTCGTTCTGGTTGAGGTATTGGTTGTAGATATAGGTCTCGATGTCTTCTCCCCGCTTGTCGAAGTTGTCGTACCGTTCGCCGAAGCCGAAAAACTTCTCGTCGGACGGGGAATAGAAATTGTCCTCGACCTTGTCGATGATCGAGCTGCCGTCGGTCAGCCAAGCCATATTGCGATTGACCGTGCTGTCGTACTGCTTGGCGATCAGCGTCGTTCCGTCCTCCTCGTACACGCTGAGCTTAAAAGGGGACTTGTCCACTCTCAGCACAAGCTCGGACGTCGCGACCGTATAATACGAGCCGTGATCCGTCAGCGTATAATTGGATAACCCGGTATCGAAGCTGCCCGTCCCTGTCGGGGACAGTTGCACCCGGAAAACGTCGTCCGCCGCGAACGAGATGTTCAGCTTGGGCGACAACGTGCCCGTATTCGGAACCGCGTTGAACACGACGTGGTTGGAGCTGTTCGTATAGCCGCTAACGCTGGCTACCGATTCCCAGTCCGTAACCGTGAATTCGAACGGGCCGATCGTCTTCTGGTTCGTGCCGTATTGGTCGGCGCGAACGGTATAATTAATGACATCGCCCTTGGCGAAGCTGCCCAGCGCGACTTCCCAATACGTATCTCCGCCGCTGTTGTACTTCCATGAGCCGTTAATGACGGATTGGGGCACGCCGTTCTTCGTCCAAGTGACCCAGACGGCTTGTCCGGGTTCGATCGGCCAAGTCTTGAGCTTGATATACACGTTCTCTCCCGCAATCGGGTCCTGCGGATAGCGCTCCGTCACCTCCGCGACGTAACGATCCTCCAGCCCGTACGGGCTATGAAATACTCCATCAATTGCGAACGCACTCGGAACGGAAGACAGGAACAACAGCAACGCCATTACCGGATAAGCAAGCCGCCTTCTGATCGTCTTCAGTCTGATCATCATTCTCGCTCCTCGCTATTAGTGGATTGCAAGCTGCGGGTCTAGCGATTACAGCTCCCCCTAAGATGCCAAGCCCAGGCATCACCTCCTTTCTTGAACCGGCTTTCTCCGGCTTACTCTACGCCCAACTCTATCGTGAAAATAGAAACGCCTTGCCCCGCGCAGACGAGCGTCTCGCCCGTTCTGGCATGCCAGCTCCCTGCGGACAGATCGCCGACCGAGCCTGCGCGCCGCCAGCTATTCCCTTCCTGCGTCACTTGAACGACATCCCGCTCCAGTCCTCGGAATAGCAGCGTTACCGGAGCCTCCCCGCCTTCCGCTTCGACGCGAATCTTTAGCGCTGCGTCGCTCTTGGAGACGGTCAGACCGATGGAGCAGCCCGCTTCGTCCTCCAAGCGATAGATCAGGCTATCCGTCGCATAGATCATCAAGGTGAGATTCGCATAACGATCCACTGTGTTGCCCACATCGTCGGCCAGCTTGCGGACAGCGCCGAGATTCAGCGGCACGACGGCGTTCTCCTTCATATAGACGGGAATGTCCGACCAGCCTGCCTCGACCTCCGCCGTCCGAGGACCGACGATAATATCCTCATTAAACAGCGACAGCCAACGACCCTGCGGAAAATAAACCTCGGTCTCCAAGGCGCCTTCCTCCGCTACAGGAGCGACTAGCAGGCTGTCTCCGAACAGATACTGCGTCGTCAGGTCCGCGCATTTTTCATCTTCCGGGTAAGCGAGCAGCAGCGCCCGCATCAACGGATATCCCGTGGCGGCGCTCTTCCGAGCCTGCTCCCACACGTACGGCAGCAGGTTCATGCGGATATCGGCGAACCGCTTGTACAGGGACAGAACCTCCGGACGCCTCGTGCGTTCCGCAATGTTCCACGGCGTACGGTCCATGTTATACTGTCCCTTGCTCTCGGCATGGTACTGCATAACCGGGCAGAACGCGGCCATCGCCGCCGAGCGAACGTATAGCTCCGCCGTCGGAATGTCTCCCGAGAAGCCGCCCAAATCCCAGCCCCAGAACGGAATGCCCGATAGGCCGCAGCTTAGTCCGGCGACGATCGTCGCGCGAAACGCCTCGAACGTCGACTTCTCGTCGCCCGCCCAATGCAGCGGCATCGCCTGCGCCCCGGTATACCCTGCGCGGCTGAACGTAATCGCCCCTCCCGACACGTAGCGATCCGCGAATTGCTGGAACGCAGCGATATAGCTGTTCGGATATTCGTTGCGCATCTCCGCTCCGCTGCGCCCGTCATGGAATTGCAGCTCCGAGCCGTAGATGCACTCCCCGCCGTCCGTCTTAAAGCCGTCGATGCCGATGTCCTCCAACAAATATTGGCGCTTGCCGAGCCACCAGTCTGCAGCAGCCGGATTGGTGAAGTCGGGCACCAGGCTCCCTCTGAACCATTCGTAATCCGGGATGCGGTAAGGGCTGCCGTCCGCATGCCGCACCTCGTAATCCTGCTTCACCATGTATCGCTCGTCCTCGTCCCGCTGGACGTGAGCGATGCCGTCCATAAACTTCATTACGGGAGCCTGCCACAGCAGGACGCGGATGCCATGCCCGTGAATTCTCTCGACCAGCTTGCGCGGGTCCGGCCATCTCCCCCAAGCCGGAAAACTGAAATCATCGTATGCAAATCGTTCCGAGCCCGACTTCGTCTCGTACCCCGCATCGTTGAAAATGTAAAAGGAAGACTCGTCGCTCCACTGCTCCAGCACCATGACCGTAGACGGGACGGCGTGCTCCGCCGTACGCGCCAGTTGTTCGTCCACTTCTCGCTCGCTGTCCCAGTTGTTGCTCGACATCCAGGGGCCGAACGCCCATTTCGGCGGCAGCTTCGGCTTGCCCGTCAGCTCGGCGAACGTACCGACGAGTTCGAGAGGCTTGCCGGCGAACAGCCAATAATCGACGGTCTGCCGCTCCGGCCCGACGTTCGCCTCGATCTGCATAAGATCCTCGCGTACGGTGCCGAACCGGAATACCGAATAGAGCGAGCTCTGCAGATAGAGGCCGTATCCGCCGGAGCTATAGACGACAGGCACCGGAATATACGTCCGGAAGCCTTGATCCTTATATTGGTTAAAGACGTAATTGTCCAGCTCGCAGCCGCGGAATTCCATCCGGGCGAATCTCTCTCCCATGCCGTACAGTCGCTCCCCGTCCTTCAGAGCGAAGTTTAATCTCAGCTTATAGACCGTTCCCGTTCGATCGATCAACGCCTGGAAAGGCGCCGCTTCCTCCTGCTCATAGGTGGCCGACACGCGCTTGCCCTCTGCATCGAACAGGCTTGTGGCGAACCGACCGCCTTCCACGCTCACCTCCGCGCCTCCAACGCGGCAGCGCCCTTCCGTCTTCCATGTCTTCCGCGCCTCCGAGCCGGGGTTATCCCCGTCGATCAGTTCCAGCCGGAACGATACCGCACCGCTCGGATGGCTTCGTGCGTTCAGACAAGGCACTGGGCCCGCCTCTATCACCGGCTCGAAACGAACCGTTACGTCGCCGGTTTCCGCCTGCGCGATCCCCGTCGCCCGGGTCAGATTCGTCCAGCGCAGCACTTCGAACGAATACCAATCTGACGCCTCTCCCGCACCTTCCGGATCGCGGACGAACCGATAGCGCACCTGCTCCGTTTCCGCGAATGGCGCAAGCTCCGCTTCCCAATACTGTTCGCCCGCTTCGTTCTCCACGGCTTGCATGCTTAGGAAGGTTGGCGCGCTTGCTCCCGTAACAACTTCCAGCGCAATCTCGTCGCTGGATCGAAATGGCGCGGAGAATGTCCGAAGCGCGACCCGTTCTCCAACCGCGACCCACCTCGGGTAGCGTTCGTTGTTGCCCGTCTGATACGGACTTTCCCCTCCAACCGGCGCATGGATGAAGCGTACGCCCGCATCTCCCCCATCCGGCGACTCTCCCGGGACAAAACCCGGCGACTTGATCGCAAGCTGGTCCCCGGCCCAAGCGAGGAAAGCGTTCGCTTCGCCTCCAGACAGAGCCGCCGCTTGGTCGCAAAGCGTGCGAGCGCGGCCGATCGCCCCGACTTCGCTATAATAGGCGGAGAGAAGCCCCGCCGATTCGGCAGCGTCAACCCGGTCTGCGTCGAGGCGGGCAATCGCCTCCAGCATCGCGAGATCGCCGGCGCTGAGCAGGCCGAACGGCACGGCGGCGGCCACGATGTCCGGCCACACTTCGTCCGTTCCCTTACGGCTGACGAAATGCTTGCCGTGCATGAACGAAGCGAACGTCGCTTCCCGAATGTCCTTGCACAGCTTCTGCGCCTCTTCCGACCGATAGACGTTGCCTATCGATCTTAAAGCGGCGTAATAGAGAGCAAGGTTGCTCAAATAGACGTCCGCTTCCTCCTCCCACAGCCAATGCGAATCGACCGCGCTCCAAGCGTCGGCGATGCTTGCGATTCCCGCTTCGATCAGCCCGGAGTAGCGCTCCAGCAGCTCCCGCTCCCCGCCGCGATTGATATATTCCCCTGCAATCCAAAGCCAATAGGCCCTTTCGCGGGAGGAGGAATCATCCGAAGCCGCCAGACTCTCCGCAACCTTTTCCAGCCATGGTCCGACTTCCCTTACGATCCCCATCTTCATTCCGCCGAACCGGAGTAGCGCCCCGTCTCTGAGCGCATCGCGCAGCATCTGTCTCGTCTTGTTCATCGATTACTTGATTCCTCCCATCTGAAGTCCGGCTTTGAAGAAGCCTTGCGCGAACATATAGAGCACGATGATCGGCAGCATGGAGATCAGACTGCCCGCCATCAACGTGTTATACTCGCTGCCGTATTGTCCGTTAAGCGAGCTCAGCGCCAGCGGCAAGGTCATCAATTCTCTGTCCGACAGCACGATCAACGGCCAGAAGTAATCGTTCCACGCCCCCATGAATGTCACGATGCCAAGCGTTGCGATAATCGGCATCGACAGCGGCACAATAATGCGCAGGAAGATATTCGGCTGGGAAGCCCCGTCGATAAACGCCGCGTCCAGGAAGTCGTTGTGGATCGTCTTGATGAACTGTCTGAGCATGAAAATCGCGAACGGATTAAACACGCTGGGCAGAAGAAGCCCCGTAAACGAATTGAGCAGTTGGAATTCCTTCAGCACGAGGAACACAGGAATCATCGTCACTTGGCCGGGCACCATCATCGTCGCCAGGAACAGAGCGAATACGGCCTCGCGGCCCTTAAATTCGATCTTGGCGAAAACGTAAGCGGCCATCAGCGCGGATACGAGCACGATGCCCGTACTGGCCACCGAAATGAACAAGCTGTTGAAGATTGCCTTGGCGAACGGGAACACGGTGAAAATTTTGCTATAGCCTTCGAACGAGATTTTCTCCGGAATCCATTCGATCGGAATGCTGATCAGGGCGCCCTTGCTCTTAAGCGACGTACTGACCATCCAGAAAAAAGGGATGAGCGCGAACACCGCCAGAATCGATGCGAACACATAGAACAGCAGAGGCTGAACGAATCGGCTACGAGTCATAATGCACCCACTTCCTCTGCAGCTTCATCTGCACGATAGTGAACACGAAAATGATGACGAACAAAATCCAGGAGAACGACGAGGCGTACCCCATCTTGTAATATTTGAACGCGTATTTGTAGATTCGCTCAACCATGACCTGCGTGGAGCCGTACGGCCCGGCGTCCTGCGTCATGATCATCACCTGCGGGAAGAGCTGGAACGAATTAATAATGCAGATGACGAGGACGAAAAAGAGCATCGGCGACAGCAGCGGCAGCGTTATTCTCGTGAAGCGGCTCCAGAAGCTCGCTCCGTCGATATTGGCCGCCTCGTAATATGTCGGGTTAATCCCCTGCAGACCGCCTAGCATAATGAGCGCGAAGAAGCCCATGTCCTTCCAGATGCTGGCGAACACGATGCCCGGCATCGCCCATGTCCGATCCTGAAGCCAAGCGGGGCCGTCGATGCCGACGAAGCCGAGGATCGCGTTGACCGGGCCGTAATCGTCGCTGAGCAGCCATTTCCAGATGAGCGCCGCGGCTACCCAGGAGGTGAGCACCGGGATGAAGAAGACGACCCGGTAGAGGCCGATCGCCTTGTACGTATTGTTGAGCAGCACGGCCGCCAGCACGGAAGCGGCCAGAATGAGCGGGATGTACAGCACGATGTAGTACATCGTGTTTTTGAGTACGCGCCAGAACTCCTCCCCCGCCAGAATCTCCTTAAAGTTGCCGAAGCCGAGGAAGTCGGGCGTCCCCGCCGCAAGGTTCCACGGATTCAACCCGTTCCAGTCCGTGAAGCTGATGACGAGCGAGTAGACAATCGGGATCACGCTGAATACGAGCAGCCCGATCGAGGAGGGCAGCAGGAACAGGATGATCGTCAGCCATTTTCTCCGGTTTCGTTGAGTGAGCATGAATTCGAAACACCTCGCGTTAAGAAGTAGCGGCTGCCTGACCGCGAACGTTAGCCTGGATCAGACCTTACGAACCGGAGGCAGCCGCGTCGTTTCTTGATATCGAACGCGTGTTACAGCTTGATTTTCTCGGTCAGTTCCTTCTGCGCGTCGTCAAGCGCTTGCTGCGCGGTTTTCGCCCCTTCGGAGGCGGCCGTCAGATGAATGCCCAGAATGTCCGACATCTCTCCGAATTGCTCGATAACCGGCGGCGTAACGAGGTAGTCCAGCGAATCGAACACGGCTTGGCGGTTCGCCGGCGGCGTCATCGACAGATACGCTTCCAGTACGTCCGGATAGGTGACAGCCGGCAGCTCCCAGCCCGCGTCAACGCGGATTTTCGCCGCTTCCTTGCTCGAGGACAGAAACTTAATCCATTGGAATGCCGCTTCAGCCGCTTTGCTGTCCTTATTGATGACCAGTCCGTTGGAGAAAAAGTGCGTCGCTTTCTTCTTGTTGCCCGGCTCGACGGCCACGTCCCAATCGAATGTGACGTTCTGCATGAAATCGGAGAAGGCCCATACGCCGGTGACGATCATGCCAAGGCGACCGGCTTTGAACAAATCCCAATCCCCTACGCCGCTAAGCTGCGCTTGCGTCGGCATGACATTTGTCGTAAGCACCCGATCGACGAGCCTTTGCAGCGTTTCCACGTTTTCCGGCGTGTTGACGGTGAATGCGGTTTTGTCGGCGTTAAGCAAGCTGCCGTTGTTCTGCTGAACAAGCTTATAAAATTCATGGAACTGAATCGGCTGGAATACGCCGAACGTGTTCTTGTCGAGGGCGCGGATCTTCGCCGCAGCGTCGTCGAACTCTTTCCAGGTCCAATCCTTGGTCGGAAGCTCGGCGTTCGCTTTCTGGAACAATTCTTTGTTGTAGATCAGCAAAACGTTGGAGAAGCTGCCCGGCATGCCATACTGCACCCCGTCGGAGGAAAAGGCGTTCAAAGCCTGCTCGTTTAAGGTCGATCTATCGAACTGCGTCGCGTCGAAGAGAGGGTTAAGATCGAGCAGCACGCCCTTCTTCGCATAGGACACGAAATTTTCATAGTTTAGCTCGTAGGCGTCAGGTGCTTGCCCTGCCGCTACCCGGGTCTGCATCTGCGTAAAATAGTCGCCGTATGCGATTGTCTCGATTTCGACTTTGATGTTCGGATTGGCTTGCTCGAACTCCGCTTTCATCTGGTCCAGGTATTTCGCCGTGTCCCCGGCGCCGGAGAAGTTGCCGAATTTGACCGTGACGATCTCGTCCGAGGAGGCAGGTGCGGACGAAGATGCGCTTGGCGAAGCTTGGCTCGGACTTGCGCTGCCGCTGCCGTTGCCGTTGTCGGATTTGCCGCCGCTGCATGCGGCCAGAGATGCGATCATGATCACTGCGAGAATGAAAGAAAGCGCCTTCAATAATCCAGTCTTAACCATCGAATAAATCCCCCTATTTCGTAATTTGAAGATCATTCTTGCATGGACAGGCGAGATTAAGCGTTTAACTTTCGACACCGATCGACCGTTTTTGCGGTCTTACGGTTGATCCGCTTGCTTGCGAAGCCCGGCTTTAGATTTAATGCAGCTTGCGCACCGTCTCCCGATCCGCAATTTCCAGCGGGATGTTCGTTCTTTTTTTGCCGTGCGCCTTCGCTCCGCGTTTTTTGCGAATCTGGTCGATCAGCAGCTTCGCTGCGGTTTCGCCTTTGAGAAAAATTTGCTGTCTAACCGTCGTCAGCGGCGGCAAAAACATATGCGCCATCGAGATGTCGTCAAAACCGACGACTGAAATATGCTCGGGCACTTCCTTGCCGGCTTCCTTGATGCCGCGAATCAGTCCGAACGCCACCATGTCCGCCGTGGCGAACACTCCGGTAATCTCCGGATATTTCTCCGCAATCAAAGTTCCCGAGCTGCGGCCGTGCGTATAGCTGACCGAATTTTCGAACACGTAGTCCGGATTGTAGAACAAACCGGCCTCCTGCAAAGCGCGCTTGTAACCGAGAAATCTTTTCTCCACAACGCCGTCCTTGCGGATCATGCCGGTGACGAGTCCGATATTGCGATGACCGTTATCGATCAGATGCTTCGTGGCCATATAACCGCCCAGCTCGTCGTCGATGCCGACGTTCGTGAAGTCGCTGTCGTTCACATAGCTGTCGATAAGCACGATCGGGATGTTCGCTTGCTTGCATTCTTCGTACAGCTGCTCGGAGTAGATGCCCATAATGATGGCTCCGTCCAAGTTGCGCGAGGTGGAAATATCGAGATACGTTTTACCCTTGTCGACGCCCGCAAGGATGATGTGGTAACCGTCTTCCCGAACAACCGCTTCTATTGCGCTGATCATCTCGCTGTAGAACGGGTTTTCGAAGACAAGCTGCTTATGGTCCTCTGTCTGGGGAATGATGACGCCAATCAGCTCCGAGGTGTTCTTGACCAATCCCCTTGCCGTAATGCTCGGAATGTAGTTCAGTTCCTTGATCGATTCGTGGATTCTCGCGATCGTGTCCTGCGACACTTTGCTCTCCTTGCCGTTGAGGACATACGATACGGCTGCGATGGATACTCCGGCGTTGCGGGCTACGTCTTTTATCGTAATTTTCCTCATGATCTCCTCCCACTCAGACCCCCTTCGGTTAAACGTTTAATTAAACTATAAGCGGGGACTATTCAAATTGTCAATAAGAAAAAGAAAGCGTTTTACCGCTTTCTTTTTCTCCCACTATTGTCCAATCTTATAATCGAGCGGCCATACGATTGTTCCGCTGCGGTCGATAAATCCTCTCACGTAGCCCGGCGATTCGGAACTGGGCAAATAGACTTCCGCCAGATCTCCCTTGAAGGAGTTGCCCCATTCGAACTGATCCTTGATCACGAACGTGCCGGACTTATTGATATAGCCGTAGGTGTGCCCGCGACTGGCCGGGGCCAAACCGCCGGAGAACAGCCCTCCGGCTGTAATATTTTGAATGACCTTCTCGCCCTTCTTGTTGATGTAGAACGTAGCCCCGTTGCGCTCCACGAATGCCAGCCCTTCGGAGAAAGGCTGCGCCATGGTGAACTGAAGCTTCTGAATGTATTTGCCCGTCTTGTCGATATATCCGTATTTGCCGTTTATGCTAACGACAGCCGCTCCATCGGAGAACGGCGTAGCGTAGTCGAATCGGGGAGAGATGACGAGCTTGCCGGAAGTGTCGATATATCCGTATTTGCCGCCTACCGTTAAGCTGACAGCCGCCATTCCTTCGGAGAAGTCTGACGTTTGACTAAATCGATAGGGAATGACCAGCTTGCCTTTCGTATCGATATACCCGGAGGCTTTCCCTTGATTCACTCGGGCCAGACCTTCGGAAAAATTGAAAGCTTTATGGTAAATCGGTTGAACGGCTATTATCCCCTGCATGTCGATATAACCATACCGGGTCGCAGCGGTCCCGTCGGCTGTCTGAACCTTCTCCATATATAGCGCCAATCCTTCGTACGGAATTCCGCAAGCCCTGAACGCGCATTCGAACAGCTTCTTACCCGTCAAGTCGAAATAGGTTTGCTTCCTCGCGGCGCCGTCTTCGACATAATACACGGAGCCCCCGGTCTGCGTATCGTAAACAAGACTGTCGTTCACCGGCTCGAGCACAATCTCGCCTCTGCCGTTAATGAATCCGTATTTTCCCTTCTCCTCTATGAAATACACTTGATCTTGATTTGTCGTTGACTTCCAGGCAACGTCCGCCTCCGCGGCAATCGCTTGACCCTGTCCGTGCCCCGTTCCCGCAACTCCGAACAAAATGACCGCCAAGCCGGCGATTCCGACCATTTTTCTCAACAACTTCCCCACTCCCCTAGCTAGTTAACTTCGTTATTTATCTATTAGACGCCGGTTCAACCGTTTTTGTTGTTCCATGATCCGATATTTGCATCCAACCGAGGAAACGGGGCCTTCGTCAAGCGTTCGCCTCGACCGGTCTTGTCGAATTCTTGCCTCACGCCTCTATTCGCAATATCGTGGTCATCCCGATCATCGGAGGAATCGAAGTCCGGCTTCGGTACAACGGCCTGGGCATCAAGCAGTCGCTGCCCGACTCTCCTGCCGAAACTGGCGCGATTCCCGTTCGCTCTTAAGAAATAACGAAAAGGCTGACCCATAAGCCAACCAAGTTGCCTGGAAGATAATCGCTGATAAAGGCGCAAAGGGGTATGAACCTCCTTCAGATGCTATACGCTCCTTAAAACCTGAATAGGTAAACCCGTTACAGGGTAATTTCGGAAGCGTATGAGGCAATCTCCAGGGAGGCACATCCCCCTTGCTTTATCTATCGATCTTCTCAAAGCAACTCTGCTTATGGGACAGCCCCTTCGAGGGCAGCCGGAAGCTTATCCTCTATGTTTTCAAGTTAAGCGCACGGTGCGTCCCCGGTCGTTGGACATTATGGCACTTTTTTGGCCTCCGCTCCCCCATTCCGCCATCGTCAGGGCACTTTTTTGGCCTCCGCTGCACCATCCCGCCACCGGTCAAGGCACTTTTTTGGCCTTCACACTCCGGCGCGGGTTGAGTCGAGGCACTTTTTTGGCCTCCGCTGCACCATCCCACCACCGTCGAGGCACTTTCTTGGCCTTCACACTCCGGCCGGGTTGAGTCGAGGCACTTTTTTGGCCTCCGCTCCCCCGTCCCGCACTCCACAGCTCGGATGGCACTGAAGTCTCGGCCTCAAGCCTCGGTTTTACCAAAAATACAATCTGAGTCGCCTGAGTCGCGGAGAGGCCCAAGTTGTAGCGCTAACCTGTTGACGACACTCGGCTCATCGCCCCTCAAAATCAACGATGCGACGTACTCTCACGGATGATCAGCTCAGGTTCGATAACCGTCTGCTTCTTGACCTTCTCCTTACCAATCAGCTTATGGAGCACCTGGACCGACATCCGGCCGAGCGTCTCCATCTTCTGAGAAACCGTCGTCAGCTCCGGATTGATCGCGGTGGCGAGCGGGATGTCGTCGAATCCGATGATCGATAGATCCTCCGGAATGCGATAGCCCGCCCTGGCCGCCGATTTCACCGCCCCGACCGCCGTAAAATCGTTCACGCAAAACACCGCGGTCGGTCTGCGCGGCCCTTCCAGCAGACGCTTCATAAGGTGCTTCCCCGATTCGATCGAGAAATCCTCGTTCAGCACCCACTCCCGGGGAATATCCAGGCCGTTCTCCTGCATGACCTTCTTGAACGCTCGAACCTTCTGCGCCGTCGTCGACATATTGTCGTGTCCGCCGATAAACGCGATCTCCCGATGTCCAAGTCCGATCAGATAACGGGTCGCCATCTCGGCGCCTTTGGTCTCGTCGATATACACGCGATGCAGCGGGCTTCCGGGCAGGTTGCCGTTAATGAGAACGAGCGGCGTGCGGCTCGCAGCCTCCCGCACCTCCTCGGCCATCTCGGGACTGCAGCGGGACAGATTGATCCGCCCCCCCATAAACAAAATGCCGTCTACCTGCTTCTCCCGCAAAATGTTCAAATACTGAGACTCCCGCTCGTAGCTGCCGGTCGTATCGCACAGCAGGAACGTATAGCCTTTGTCCCTGGCTTCCTGCTCGATTCCCGAGAACACCTCCGGAAAAAACGGATTCGTAATGTCCGGCACGATGACGCCGATCGTTCCCGTTTCTTTTTTCGACAGGCTTCTGGCAAGGGCATTCGGTTGGAACTGGTATTTGTGAATCAGCTCCATAATTTTGTCCCGAGTCGCACTCTTGACTGGCGCGGTGTTGTTAAGCACTCGCGACACCGTTGCGACCGAGACTCTTGCTTCATGGGCGATATCGTAGATCGTTACCTGCTTCAAAACCATCCATCCTTAGCACAGCCGACTTTTTCGTTCATCATAGCATTTTCTTCCTAGTAATGGAAAGTAAAATCCGGGAACGAAACGGCCGTTCGATTTATTCGATTTGCTTCTTGAATTCGTCCAGCTGACGTTGAATTTCTTCAATCGCTTTGTCGTACCCTGCGGCTTTCAGCTTGGCGCGGAATTCTTCCACCGCCTTGGCCGGATCTCCGGCTTTGCCCCAGAGGATCGCCGGCCCCAACTCTCCCGTCACCTGGGAGATGGCCGTCAGCTCGGCATCGATCTTGGATTTGTCGAAAATAAATCGGCCGTAGGGGTAAGGCTCCTTGTAGCTGTCGTATTCCTGATATAGCGTGGAGATGCCGTCCCACACCGTGTCCGAAGGAATTTCGAAACGATCGACGCGTCCGCCCCAGAAATCGGAGTAATAGGCGTCGCGGGCCTCGTCGTAGCCGGACGGCAGCACTCTTTTGCCGTCCTTGAGCTCGTATTGGACTCCTTCCAGTCCGAAGTTGATCAGCTGATAGATTTCCTTATCGTTGCGCATCAAGTCATACGCCATAAGCGCCCTTTCCGGATTTTTGCTGTGCGCGCCAACGGAAGTGCCTCCGTGGGTAATGGACAGCTCCGGAAGATTGCCGCGCGTACGGGAGAACGGGAACATGAGCAGCTCCGAGCCCGGCTGATCCTTATCCATGTTTACCCGAAGCGAAGCGTAGGTCTGGGTATGGTGCTGGTCCGTGCCGGTCAGTCCGGCTCTCAGCAGCGATCTCGTATCCCCCTTGTAGTTCAGGACGTCTTCGCGCCAATAGCCTTTGTCGGCCCAATCCTTCATCATCGTCGCCATGTTCACGAACACGTCGTCGAAGATCGGACTAGTCGCGGTATATTTCTCGTCGTAAGATTTGGCGTGAAATACCGGCATGTAGCCGGTGCCGATCGGCAGCTCCAGCATATCCGTGTACGATTGCGTGAAGCCGATGTAGGGCCCGATGCCGCCCGACTGCGTATCCCAAGGCACAACGCCTTCTTTGCTGTCCTTCACGTACTGAAGGTACTTGCCAAGCATCTCGAAATCTTTGATCGGCTCGTTGATCCCGGCCTCCTTTGCCCAGTCGCCGCGATAATAGATGCCGTGGTTTACCCACTGGGTAAAGTCGTTTTCGGGTATTAGCACGATCTTGCCGTTGAACTTGCTCTCCTCCCAATCCTCCGAAGGGATCGATTCCCACGTCCGGGGAGCGTATGTCGGCAGCAGATCGTCGATATTCATAAACGCGCCGCGCTGGGCGTTGTTCCACGTATCAAGCCAGTCGGTCGCTATCGTGATCAGGTCGATCGGTTCCCCCGATGCGAGCGTCAGGTTGTATTTCGTCTGCCAGTCCGCCCATTCGATCCATTTCCATTCCAGTTCGGCATTTATTTTCTCACGCATAAGCTGGTTGACCTTCTCGAACACTTTTTCGAATTGGCCGTTGGTCGGTTTGTCCCCTAGCACCAGGTAGCTGATTTTCACGAACTTCGACGTATCTACGCCTCCGTCGCCCGTCGATGCTGCAGCGGACGGCGATTGGCTGCCGGACGACTCGACGCTTCCCTTGCTTCCGTTGTTTCCCTTCCCGCCGCTGCATGCGGCCAAAGCGACGACAAGAACGAGCGACAATACCGCGAACAGAACCCTTTTGCCTCTGAACATCCTTCTTCCTCCCCTAGAACTTCGAATTTTCCACGCCACTTCTGCAACCGGTTTCACCAATATGTGAAGGAGCTTCGCCTGACGGCGTCTCCAGCACACCTTGCTTCGGCCTTGCCGCCGTCGGGGCGGTTTTCAACCTTTGACCGCGCCGACGGTGAGTCCTTTAATGAAATACCTCTGCACGAACGGGTAAAACAGAATGACGGGCCCCGTAGCTACGATCGCCGTAGCCATCTTCATCGATTCGAGCGGCATATCGCGTAGCGGAACGTTGGAAGCGGCCGAGGAGTTGCGGATAAAATCCGCTCTCGTGATCACGTTGTACAGAAACAGCTGGAGAGGCCGGTATTCCACATCCGAGGTCAGGAACAGCATCGCGTTGTACCATTCATTCCAATAGCCGAGCGCGATAAACAGCCCAATCGTGGCCAGAGCCGGAGTCGTCATCGGCAGAATCAGCTTGCGGAAAATTATGAAATCCCCCGCCCCGTCAATCTTCGCGGATTCGGTGATCGCATGCGGAATCGACTGTACGAACGCCTTCATCATGATGATAAGAAACGGAGTCAGCAGGCCAGGCAGCAGCACTGAGAGGTAATTGTTCTTCAGACCGAGATACTGCGTCATCAGCAGATAAAACGGGACGAGGCCTCCGGAAAACAAAGTCGTGAAGTAAATCAGGAAGGAAATTCGGTTCCGGTATGGAAAGTCCGGCCGCTGCAGCGCATACCCGGTCATAGCAACGAGGAAAAGTCCGATTACGGTTCCGGCGGCGGTGAGCAGAATCGTTACGATATAGGCGCCGATGACGAGATTCGGGTTTTCGAAGACGATCCGATACGCGAACAGCGTGAAGTCCTTCGGCCAGAAATTGAAGCCGCTCGACTGGATCGAACGTTCCGTAGTCAGCGACGTACTCAGGACGAGCACGAACGGCAGCACGCACGCGAGGGCGAATGCGCCGATAAAGACATAGCCGACGAGACGGACGAGGCGCTCCGAGGCGCCCGAGCGAATGCTTCGGGAGATTTGTTCCATCACTTTCGCCCTCCTAGAACAAAGAATGGTCCGGGGATGTTTTGCGGACGACCCAGTTGCAGGTTACGACGATTACGAAACCGAAGACGGACTGGTACAGGCTGACGGCGCTTCCCGTGGAGAAGTTGAAATTGTTCATCAACGAACGGAAAACGTAGGTTTCGATAATGTCGGTGGTTGGGTACAGCATCGTGTTGTTGGCTCCGACGAGGTTGTAGAAAAGACCGAAGTTGCCCTTCAGGATGCCGCCGAGAGAGAAGAGAAGCAGGATGATGAAGGTCGGCTTGAGCCAGGGAAGGACGATGTAAACGATGCGCTGCAGCGCGTTCGCTCCGTCGATCTCCGAGGCCTCCACGATCTCGTGGTCGAGGCCCATGATCGCCGCGAAGTAAATGATCGAGCCGTAGCCCGTCGTCTGCCATAGGTATACGATGACGATGATGAAAGGCCAGATGTGCGGATTGGAATACGTTTTGACGGGATCAAGCCCTAGCGAAACAAGAATGCTGTTCAACACCCCGTAGTCATAGCTGAGAAAATTGTACGCGATCAGCCCGATAAGCACGGCGGAGATGAAGTAGGGCAGAAAGAGAAACGTCTGGGCGATTTTCTTGAACCATTTTCTCCGCAGCTCGTTGAGCAGTACTGCTACGAATACTTGCAGAGCGTTGCCCAGCAGGATGAATGCCAGATTGTATAAAATCGTGTTGATTGTCAGACGCGCCAAGTCTCCGTTAATGACAAGAAAACGGAAGTTTTCCCATCCGACGAAGGGACTGCGGAAAATCCCGTCGGTGTAGTTGTACTTAATGAAAGCCAAGTACAGGCCCGGCATCGGCAAGTAGGCAAAAACGAGGAAGAATACGATGGCGGGACAACACATGAGCAGCAGCGTGCGATGAGTCCATAACCGTTGTAGCAGCATTGGCGGCACCTCCTCCGGAATGGTCAGGCCGGTATAAAATCGAGCCGTTCAAGCAAGCCGGCCGCATGAGCATCGACCGCCTCGAGCAGAAGCGACAGCCTTTCCCCTGAACCTCCGTCGCCTAGCCAAGGACCGGGAATCCAGAACGAGCTCGCGTCTCCCCCTCGCATGATCGGACGTTCCTCTCCGCCTTCGAGCCACAGACGCGAGACGAGGCGTTCGCCAACCAGTACGCTCAGCTTTAGGCCGGTTCCGTGAACGATAACGCGCCAGCCTTCGATGCTCGGAGAGGCGGGAATCGGCGCGAATAGCCAGCGTACCTCTCCAGGCTCTAACTTGCAGGGCCAGCGGACGGCTTCTCCCGAAGCTTCGGCGGATCGGAGGCGCGCTTCTACCGCTAGCTCCGGCTCGCCTGCCGCGGCCAACCGCCACTTCCCGGCGGCGTTGCCTTCATAGACGAGCACGTCTCCCGCCCCGGTTTCCGTCGTGCGCTCCAGGAAAACCGTCAGCAGCGCGTACTCGCCCGGAACGACATACGGCGTAATATCCAAATAGGGGTCGTACGGATCGGCCTTTCCCACGTCGGCTCCGTTCACGAAGAGGCGAATAAGGCCCTGCAGTCCCTGGAAGTGAATCGTCCAAGAATCCGCGTCCGACGCTGCCGGATACGAACGTCTGAAGCATTCGAGCGCCGGTCTCTCCGCTGACAGCCAGCCCCCGAATCCGGAGATCGGCCATGAGCGGTCGTCCAGCTCCGCGCTTGCCCATTCGGCGAGCCGTTCCCGTTGCGCCCCTCTGACGTATCGCGTGCGCCAATTGCCTCCCAGCCGATGAACCCTGGCGACGGACACGATGTCCTTTAACCCTTTCGAAGATGAGATATCGAGCCCGGGCTGGCGAACGTCGTGGAAATTGGAATGCCCCCATATCTCCGCCCTGACGGTCAGCTTGCGAGTCGCCGCTTCCGGCGATTCCACGTAGCGGTCGGAGCCGCCGGGAACGTAAGTTCCACGATACGCGCCGTCGACGTAGAGCGACAGAACGTCGCTCGCCCTGCGAAGCAACCAGCCCTTGCTTTCGCCCGAGGCTGCTTTACCGAGCTCGGCTTCATACCAGGCATAGCCCCGGTAGATGCCATGCTTTTCAAGGAAGTTCAGATGCGGGACGGAACGGAATTCCGCTCCTCCGGGAGGCGCCGAAGGATCGACCCGGACGGCCGTCCACCGCAGAGGCGTGTCGACAGGCCGGTCGGCATATTGCTCGCGCTTCCTCGTGTCGATCTCTCCGTTCGCCTTGATCCGCTCGACCTCCAGAGCGGTGGCCCTGTCGACGATCGTCAGCGTCAAGCGGGCTCCGTCCGGAGCCTTGGCGCGAATCCATGCCGGTCTCCGCTCCCCGAACGCAAAACGAATCCGGCCTTCCTCCTCCACAAGCTCGGCTTCCTCCGTCTCCCAGACAAGGGGTTCAACGCAATCGCGGAAAGCCAGTTCGCCCGATCCGTCCGCATGGAATGCGATCAGAAGCCCCATCTCGTCTTCCTGTCGCAGAAACAGCTCTGCTGTCGCATGCAGCAGCGTCCCCCATGCGGAGATCGGCACGTTCGCCGGCAGCGCGACCGACTGCCCAGCAGCCAGACGGATCGCCGTTTCCCTTCCGTCGGGAAGAAGCAACGGAACTTGCGAATATCGCTCCTCTTCCTCATCTCCGGTACTCTCGCCTGCATGGTGAACAAATACGAGCTGCCCTCCGCGGCTCAGCCGGAGCGCCCGGGGATTCAGCACGGCTTCCGGCGCTCCTGCCCCCAAGCTGAACGGCGAGGCTCCGTTCAGCGGAACCGCCTCTGCGAGCGATTCGCCGTACGCATCGATCAGCCTTCCGAGCAACCGGCCTTCGTAAGCCTCCGGACGAATGCGGCCTTCGGGCGAGATCATTCCTCCAAAGTCGTAGTCGGAGGTCAGGAATGCAAGCGGATCTCCCCAATTATTAGTCGCGTTCGAGAAGCCGAAATCCGTTCCCGACACCTGCAGGTACGGGCCGAGCATCTTGGCGCCGCAGCCTAGCAACCTGCGCAGCAGGAAATGGGATCGGTTCGTCTCGGTCACAAGCAGCGGATAGTTCCGCTCTGCGAGCCGCTCCCGGTATCCGAGCGCCTTCTCTTCAAACTCTGGGTCCCGATCGTTCGGATAAAAGTTGCATGTCGGGACGACGCCTTCCGCATCGCCCGTCGCCTCGAACAATCCGCCTTGACCGGCGCATGCGATGAGCGGCACGTCGATGCCGTGCCCAAGAGCCATATCCCGCAGCTCCATTATGTAGCCGGCAGGGTCTTGGCAGCCGTAGAAGTCCAGCTCGTTCTCCAACTGCACGCAGATGATCGGGCCCCCTTCGGACAGCTGGTGTCCGCGTATAACCGGCAAGATAAGATCGTACCAGCGAGAGACGTGCCGGAGATAGACGGGATCGTTATCCCTTAAGCGAATGCCTTCTTCGGCCAGCAGATAAGCAGGAAGACCGCCGCCGTCCCATTCCGAGCAAATGTACGGTCCCGGTCTTGCGACAGCGAGCAGACCGGCTTCGCGTACGGCGTCCAGAAAGGCGCCCGCATCACGGTTTCCGTCAAAGCGCCATACCCCTTCCGACTCCTCGTGATAGTTCCAGGGAAAGTAAACGTCGACGCATTCGTACCCGTGCGCCCGAAGCGCGGACAACCGTTCCGTCCACCGCTCCCGAGGGATTCGGAAGTAAAAGACGGAAGCGCAGAGGACGATTTTCGCCTGTCCGCGAATCCGGAGAGCCTCTTGAGACAATTGAACGGAAGCAACGCTTGGCAACATTCGTTTTCCTCCTTTTTCCCGAACCCAGGAAACCCGTAAGTACTTGCCTTATTAAAATCTTTTGTTTATGAAACCCGTTTCATGAATCCGGTTACATTATGTCGAAATAACAAGGATGCTGTCTAAAGAAGCATCCTTAATCATCTCTAGTGAAACGGGTTACATTCAAGAAAAGCGCTTTCATCTAGAATATAATCTGCCTTTTCTCTTCTGTCAACAATTTTTCGTTTTACATTTTTTTGGGCTTGCCCCCGAATTAACGAACGGTTTGCAGTAGAACGAAACATGGCATCTGCACCCGCGATCAGGTAGGCGCATATCCTGCATTAACGTCATACGCCCAGAGCGAGGAGGAACGACAATGGCGAAATTACGATCGACGGACGTCAAGCCGCTGCTGCGCAAAGCGCCCGCTGATCCGAAGGCCAAGCTGTCAGCGCCGAACTTTTCCAAGAGCACAGTGAACAAAACGAATAAAAAAGAGACCAACAAAGAGGAAATTGTGCATCTGCATCAGAACGAGGATACGGAGCCTCGTACGACCCGGCCGATTCCATGGTGGGTATTCCCGCAAGAGCAGGAACGAAACTTGTTTGGCGGGCCGGGTCACGGTCCTGGGGGCGGACCGGGTCACGGCCCTGGGGGCGGGCCGGGTCACTTTCCTGGAGGCGGACCGGGTCACGGTCCTGGGGGCGGGCCGGGTCACTTTCCTGGAGGCGGACCGGGTCACGGTCCTGGGGGCGGACCGGGTCACTTTCCTGGAGGCGGACCGGGTCACGGTCCTGGGGGCGGACCGGGTCACGGTCCTGGAGGCGGGCCGGGTCACGGACCATTCCCGCCGCCACCGCCACCCTTTCCCGGGCCCGGACCTTTCCCGCCCCCTCCGCCGCCGTTTCCGGGACCCTTTCCACCGTTTCCCGGACCTTTTCCACCGTTTCCGGGGCCTGGACCGATCCCGATTCCCATTCCAATCCCGATTCCGATTCCGGGTCCTCAGCCTCAACCCGTGCCTCCTGCGTTCGTGACAGTGCGGATTACAGGGGGAACCGCCTTCCCTAGGGTCGACTACACGAACTATGCGCCGTTCTACCCGGGGATCACGATTCGTCAAGCGCTCGCCTCGACCGGACTTGTCGAATTCGGGCCTAACGGATTTATTCGCAATGTCGCGGGCATTCCGATCTCCGGTCCGGTTGAAGTCCGGCTTCGGTACAACGGCCGGGTCATACCGCAGACGCTGCTCGATTCTCCCGCCGAGCCGGGAAGCATCGTCGGCTTGGAGCTCTATTATTCTTCGACAGGCGCGATCCCGGTTCCGCTCTGAGCAGTTGCGCTGAAAGATAATCGATAAACAAGGCGAAAGTGTAATACTTCCCTCCATGCGATACGCTCCTGAAAGTTGAATGGGTGAACCCGTGACAAGGTTTCAGGAGCGTATGAGGCAGTCTCCAGGCTAATCATGCCGCACAACGCTTCCAGTTATCTGGAAATTCAACCTTACTCCGAATCTAACTATTTGCCCAAAAAGTTTACGTAGGGAAGTTTTGTTCGGAAAATCGTACAACTCAGCTCGAATCAGGCTAGAAACGCGAACTTTTGTTCGAAAAACCATACAAAGCTGCTCTGCCCAGGCTCAAACGACGAACATTTGTGTGGAAAAACGTATAAATCAATATCAGGGATTGTGTATGCCACTAAAGCGTCTTCCACGATTATACGGATAACATCTGGGAATTATCTCGAAGTGTTGTGAATCATGATTAGGTCTCCAGGAGGTATATACACCATCTTTGATTAACGACCATCATGCAACTCCGCTTATAGGACAGCAGCCTCACAGTTCCTCTCTCCCCCTCTATCCTCCTATCAATAAGAAGATTTTTTTGGATCGGCGGTAAATTTTTGGATTAAATCAGGACAAGTATTGGACAAATATCCGGCCCAAAGCCCCGTTCCAACCGTTTTGCTTACAAAATTAGCTTCTCTAGCCCCTTTATTTCGACTACACTTAGGGAAAAGGGTTGACCGATGTTTAACATCATGACGTTGGAATAGGGTGAAGCTCGTATGCAACGAAATTTGCTCCTCCTGCTCGGACCGGGTTTTCATACGCTGAACGCGGCGCTGCAAGAAGAAATCTATCGTGAGTTTTATCATTTCCTATATAAGCCAATTATGTATATGATCAACGACCATCCCTCTGCCGAGGACATTATTCAAGAGGCGTTCATGAAGACGCTGGCCAAATCACCGCCCGCTGAAAGCGAGGAGCACATCAAGGCATGGATTAAGGTCGTTGCCAAAAACTTGACGATAAATTACATACGCAAGCAAAAAAAATGGAAAAACGATATCAGTCTCGAACTCACGTGGGACGGAGGACCGTACATGCACGCGGTGGCCGCATCGGTCGAGCAGGAAGTCGAAGCGAAATCGCTGGAAGAACAAATTTCCCGGCATTTGATGGGAATGAAACCCGAGCAGCGCACGCTGATCGAACTGAAATGGAAGAAGGGTCTTTCTTACAAGGAAATTGCACTAGAGGTTCAAGATACGGAGATCGCAGTCAAAACTAAGCTGCACCGGGCTCGAAGCTACCTCAAGCGCAAACTGTTCAAGGAATGGGGGAACCGCGATGAATAATGCGCAAATGGATCGGCTGTTCGACGCCGCGTTTGAAGCCGCTCACGAGTCCGGCGAAGACAATCTGACCGTCGATCACCAAGCTTCCTGGCAGCAGGTGCAGCGCCGCTTAAACGCCAGACGCCGCAGAAGGAGCATGCGCTCCATCCTGTCCAAGCTGGCAATCGTCGCGGGTTCTCTGTCGCTTGGAGCGCTCCTATTCGGCAATGACCGCGCAGTCAAAGCGATCGAACCGATTTACGCGTCGATCAAAGAATATCCGTCGGGACTGATGAACTTGATTTTCGGCCGGTCCGACGAGACGGAGCCCTCCAAAGCGAAAACTTTGCCCCCTCCTGCGCATTTGGAAGGACTGTCTTTCGAAAGGCTCAACGATTCGACTATCGTAGCAACCGTTACGGAAGCTCAAGCAAGCAGCCTGTTGTCTTTTCGCGCTCCGGCATTCGGTTATCTTCCGGCGGGATTTTCATTTGATCATGCATCCCTGTACTTCTCCGAAGATAAGGAAAAGTCCGATTATGCCATTTTCAGATTTCGCTCAAATCTAGACTCCAGCTTATCCGTCATTATGCAGAGGGTCGGTTCCGGTGCGGGCTTAGGAGCCAAAAATATTCAGGACAACGTAGCCGTTCAAAGCTTGCAGCTAGATGATGAACCAGCCATTCTCATAACGGGAGAAGGTGGAACAAGTACGTTGGAGACAATTACCAATGGTATCCACTTCGCTATAAGCGGTACATTCACAGGTGAAGAACTTGCCCTAATTTACGAAGGGATGCGCAGCAAGTAGCAAAAAAAAGAACGGCGCCGTCTATCGCAGACACTGGCGCCGTTGTTCATTTTGTAGTGAACCTCAAATGATACGGAATCTCCATTTTTTTATGGTTAATATTAGAGATTCTCCCTGTCAATATGACCTCAATTGCATTCCCCGCCCCTAGCCGTTCCGATTCTTCTTTCAGATAGATGAACAACGTCCGCTTGTCCGATTCATAGCGATATAAAAATCGGCTGGATATCAAACGGCCGCCGTTGTTTCCATCCAGAATCAGAACATTTCTCATATTGAGCGTATTACGATTGATCTCTTGATGGAAGGAAATCGCGATCAATGTATCTTCGGGAACTCCTTCTGCGTTAGGTTGAGGATTCGTTGCCTTAATCCAATCTTCGATAAAACCCATTATATTCCTAGGACAGAACTGGTAATCACTTCACCTTGTTCGTACTTGCCGTTATGAATGACCCAGTGAATTGTCCGAGCTCGATAGTAGTAGCCAGCGTCAACGGTCTTGCTTAGCGTATTGTGGTAGTAGGCTTGCGAATTTCCTCCCATTGTGGATCCGGATCCCACTGTTCCCCATGAGCTTCCGTTCCACTTTTCAACGTAAAAAATAATGCCGATCGAGTCGACCGTTGTTAATGCAGTAGTCGTAGCAGATACGGTTACTTTTCCAGTAGTTGGGGTTATCACACTAACTCCATTGTCCAAATACAAATGAGTAGAATCAAACACACTAAATGATTCAATAGGAGGCGCAGACGTCAACGCAATCACTCCGGACGGTGCTGCCGGGGATTGAGCCTCGGCGGCCCGGACAGCTTCTCCAGACGGCCCGAATGCGATGCCGGCAACCAGAATCGTCGCCAGTAAACCTTGTGCTGCTTTCTTAACTTTGCTTTGTCTCATCGTCATCAACCCTTCCCTTTTCGTTGTTGTTCACTATATACACAATCGAAAAAGAAAAAGGTTGCATCAGATTTCGACATTTTTTTATTTTTTTCTTAAGATTTGCAATCGCCCGATATTCGACGCGGTCCGATCTATGAATTTCTCTAGTGTCGGTACATCCGCGAGGACTGCAAGGTTCTTCACTGGAGGATTTTCGTCGGAAGTATCCGCTCTATTAAAAGCCAACAGGCCGCGACTCTCGCATGCATCGAGATTCGCGGCCTGTTTCTTTAATAGAGAGACGCCGTAATGCGCCTAGTGAATTCGAATCAATTTCGTGACACGACCAAACTCGGTCCACTCGGCAACAAGTACGTTGCCTTCTGAATCCACGCATACGCCGTGCGGCGAGCTGAACCTGTTGTCGCGGAAGTAGTCTAGACGAACATTAGGCCAGCCTTGCTGGCTCTTTGCCTGCAAGTCTTCTCCCAAATGCGTGATCAAATTGTCATGGCTATCGAGAATCGTGATCCGGCTATGAAGATCCGGGAAATAGACCTCATCATTCCAGTAATAGAAGCTGCAGGGCATATCCATGTTTTCGTCGATAAAGCGCTTATGCTCCCCCTCCAGCGTAAACACTTGAATCCGATGATTAGATCGGTCTGCGACGTATATTTCCGGTTCTTCGTGACGCAAATCGATTGATATGCCGTGAGGGCAATCCAGCTTACCGACTTCCGTTCCTTTGCCGCCCCAAGAACGAATGCGCTCACCTGATGCGTTGTATTGGTGAATCCAGCTTTGGCCATAACCGTCCGCCACATAGATATCGCCATTTGGCGCAACGGCAACATCCGTCGGGACAAACTTGCGTTCCTCGTCGTATACTTCCGGCATATCCGGTGTGCGGATCGTTAACAGCGTTTCTCCGTCGAGCGTCATTTTCGCCACCAAGTTTTGATTAACGTCTGTCACATATAAGTATTCCGTCCCGCCTTCCGCATGCAGCAGAAAACCATGGGCGCCCCCTTCGAACTGCTCCCCCCAAGATGAGAGGTAGTTACCGTTCTTGTCGAACTTCACGATCGAAGGAGCATTCGTATGAAACACGTAGACGTTGTCCTTGGAATCCGTAACGATGCCGTGCGTGTAACCTAAACGAATGTTGTCCGGCAGCTTGGCCCAACCAACTGCGACTTCATAGATATGTGTACCGCTTCCCATTCTGACTGCCATGATTTCAGTCCCCCTGCCGGATTTTAGAATAAGATCGATTGCTTTCGATTCGTCTTCGTATGCAAAGCGTAATCAATTTCATCGGTTCCTAGGGCGTGTATGCATACTCCGAGGATAGTAGATTTGGCCGAATTTTCGTTCCATGCAAGGAACTTTTGTGAAGGCGTACCGGTGGTACGTCAAGCAAAAGTGACGCAGCAGGCGGCGAAAAGGCGGTGAAAGAAACCTCTGAGCGGGTTTGCATACACGCCCTAGTATAAATTGAATATTTCCTAATTACAAATGCAACGTACCCGTTTCAGGGCCGCATGAGGCAGTCTCTAGGCTAATCACGACCCATAACGCTTTCAGTTAATTACCAGCAGATATACGCACAATCATCAAAGACGCTCAAGTGACATACAACCCTTCATTTTGTTCGATTTGTACGATTTCCCCTACAAACCTCCGCCGTTTGCGCCTGATTCGAGTTGCTTTGTACGATTTTCCCTACAAACCTCCGTCGTCTGCGCCTGATTTGAGTTGCTTTGTACGATTTTCCGACTAACTTTCAATCCATTGGAAATGTTGTGGTTCATGATTAGGTCTCTAGGTGAGATATGCACTTCTTACACTTCATATGGAGCTGTACGAAACTCTCGCGGCGATCTGCCGCTTAGCTGGCGAAAAAGCTTAGAAAAATAATGCACAGACGAGAAACCGTGCTTTTCTGCGATTTCTGTGACGCTCAGATTCGTAAAGCTCAGATCGTCCTTCGCGCGATTAATCCGATATTGGTTGATATACTGCACGGGTGGCAATCCAGTTGCCTGCTTGAACAGCTCGAAGAAGTAGCCTCGGCTGACGTGCAGTTCATTATAGTAGACTGCCAGAGGCTGCAGATTTCCCCGCACCAAATCCTGTTCCAAGCGTTCAAGCAATTTGTACATGCGGGGATCGGGAATGTGCTCCTCTTTCAGGGCAAAAGCGAGGAAATACTCGATAAACTGCTGAAAACGACTCTGGATCTTTAGGCTGCGCATGAACGTCCGCTCGTTGGTATACTCGTTATCCGTATAAAATTTCTCGAACATATCGATCCATGTCCGCAGCTTTTCCACTCTCATGTGTTCGGGGATAAAATGAGGAAATGCCGGTCCGATTAAGGACGGTTGCAGTTGAGTTTGGTCGTAGCAGATTACGCTGGGGTGGGTAGAGACGATCCGTCGATCCATGTAAGCCCAATCGAAATAACAGCAGACATGGACCATCGGCTCTTGGCTGTCGGCCATCCAATCGTGCGGTTGTCCCGCCTGCATGTAAACGAGGGAGCCGGGAAGCACTTCATAAGAACGCCCGGATGTATGCAGATTACCTTTGCCTTCGCTAATCAAATAGAGCGAGGAAGCATAGCAAAACCGATTGCGGCTCGCCTGTCCTCTGGAAAAAGGATACCGGGTTGCGTAATACACATACGGGTGAAAATCGGTGAAATCCATCCTCTCAACCGCCCCTCCCCTAGCCAAATATTCGAACAATTGATAGGACGATTGTATAAATTACTGACGCTTCTGTAAATACACAACAATCGCCGCTTGCTACAATATTGTTGAATATGAGCTGCATTTAAGGGGGAGGTCAACTATGTTGGATAGCAAGTATTTGTTGACGGATGAACAAATGTTGCAATTCATTGCCAAAGGTTATCTCGTGCTTCAGAACGAGTTGCCGCTTCAGCTTCATCAGGGCGTCATGAACGAAATTTATCATGTTTTCCACGAAGAGGGGAACCCCGGCAACAACATTTTGCCGCGTGTTCCGGACATTCAGCAATTTTTCGATACGCCGGTCGTCCGAGGCGCCTTGACCAGCGTGCTGGGGCCCGACTATTATATGCATCCTCACCGGCACTGTCATTACAACCAGCCGAAAAACCAGCAGCCGGGCGGCGGACAATGGCACAAGGACGGTTACTGGTCCTCCATGCGCAGCCACCGGCCATGGTGGGCGATGATTTTCTATTACACCCACGACATTACGGAAGAGCTGGGTCCGACAGCCATCATGCCGGGCACGCAATACTATGAGAAATTTATCGGCGATCGGGGCGAGACGCTGTTGCCGACGGGCAAGGCGGGAACGATGGTTTTGGTCCATTTCGACTTGTGGCATAAAGCAACGCTTAATGTGACCGACCTGGATCGCTACATGCTGAAGTTCCAGTTTGTCCGACTTCACGAGCCGGAATATCCGAGCTGGAACCATCAAAGCAAGGAGATGATTGTCCCGGAAGGTACGCCCGCGCTCCATCTGAACCTTTGGCAGGACGTATGGGATTGGCTCCGGGGAGAACGTAAAGCAAGACAAGAATTCAAGCAGCCAGACGCGACCCGCTTGTCGCATGCTCGGCGAGAGCTTGCAGCCGAGGATGCAGCCGCTCGCGGGCGGGCTGCAGACGAACTGGGACTGCTTGGAGAAGCTGCGTCATCTTGCGCTTCCGAGTTAGGACTTCTTCTGAACGATCCGGCGGAAACGACCGCCTTGAATGCCGCCTACGCGCTTGGCCGCATGGGACCCGCAGGGGTCGAAGAACTGATCGGTCATATCGCTGGCGGAACGACTTTGGTCGCGGAACGGGCTGCTTACGGGTTGCAGGGAGCCGGTGCGGGGGCCGTGCCGGCATTGCTCCAAGTTCTGGAGCATCAGGATGCCAAGCGTAGGGCGCTAGCGGCGTTCGTGCTTGGCATGATCGGAGCTTCCGCCGGAGAGGCGGTCCCCTCGTTAATCGCCAGGTTGCGGGATGGAAGCGAATGGGTTCGCCGGAATGCGATCGAAGCATTGGGCATGATCGGCAATGCTTCAGGGCATGTTGTTCCCGCCTTGACGAAAGTATTGGAAGATTCTCTCCTTAGCGAAAACGATACTTCGAAATCGGACGGCAAGGATGTAAGCAATCAAAGCTATATTATGAACAAGATCGGCTATACGGCGGCACTGTCCTTGCTGCGCACCGGCAGAGACGGCGATGCCGGGCAGGTCGTCCGTTCGTTGGAACGCGCTCTTCATAGCAAAGATCGTTACGTCCGGGCCTATGCAGCGGAGGCGCTCACCTACCTTCGGACAGACGAAGCAATCGATGTCCTGATCCGGTACTACCGGACTTCCCGTTGGTGTTCGGATACGAGTAAAGCGAGTACCTTCTAAGTGGCGGTCAAGCATCCTAGAACCAGTCGCTATTGTTGCTGTAACACTTCCCCTCTGTTCAGCGCAAACGACGGAACGCCCCCGGCGGTCTGCCCGTCTTCTTCTTGAACGCTTTGGAGAAATGATGAATATTCGCAAATCCGCAGTAAGAGGCGATCTCTTCCTGCGAGAGCTCCGTCGTTTCAATAAGTTCCTTCGCATGGCTTACGCGCAATTCCAGCAAGTATTGATAAGGAGCCATGCCGAACCGTTGCCTGAACAAGGCGCTGAATCGGGATGGCGATAAGTTGGCGCGTTTGGCCATTTCGCGGATGGACAACGGTTCGTCGAGATGCAGCGACAAATAAGGCATGATCCAATTAAACGATTGCGGTGAGGGGCGCATCGGCTGATGGACTGCTTGATGCTCCTCGATTACGGCCATAACCAGCTCTGTCGCCGCATGCTGAGCCTTGAGCTGCATCAGCGGCTCCCTGTGCTGCCAACATTCTACTAAATGGAGGAACGTATCGCGGAACTTGACCGGATGTTGCGGCTGGAGTCTAACGGGCACTTCGATGCCGTATACGTCATTCAACCTAGGCTGCAGCAAATTCGAGTAGGGGGACAAATCGATTTGCCCAGCCCTGGTAGGAAAGCTTTGTTCCCGTTCGGGCTGATAGAAAATGTCCATATGGGCAAACGGCGTAACCGTATCCGTAAGCCCTTCAAGCAGGTTCAAGCTGCCCGGTTGGATCAAGCAAAAATCGCCATCTCTGAAATTGTATTCGATACCGTCCACTTTGAAGCGACAGCGGCCATCTTGAACGTATACAAGCAAATAATCAAGCAGCCGGCGCTCCGGCATAACCCAACTCTTGCGCACGGCATAGTCGCATTCACGAATGTAAGGGACGATCGGTTTCTCCGCTATCAATTCTCCTAAATCGTACATGGATTCGTTCCTCCGTTGGCTAAACACAGTTGTTTTTGACAAACATTTAATCAACTTAGGCAAAGCTATTCCGGGGAATTCTTCTATAATCATAATTAAATAAACAACTATAATCAAAGGAGAATTCCCACATGAACGATCAGAAGAATGCGGAGATGACGGAGCAGCCTGCATCTCTACCCGGTCTTGACGATCAGTATCATTTGACAAAAGAGCAAATCGGCGCTTTCCAGCAAAACGGGCACATTCATCTCCGCGCAGTGGCGAAGCCCGAAGAAATCGACGTATACGAACCGTTAATTAGTTATTGGGTGAAGAAGCTGAATTACCACGATAAACCGGTGCAGGAACGCGATACCTACGGCAAAGCTTTTATTCAAATTGCGAATCTGTGGCAGCAAAGCGAGGAGGTGCGCCGTTTCGTTCTGGCGAAGCGGTTTGCCAAAATTGCGGCGGATTTGATGGGGGTCGACGGCGTTCGAGTCTATCACGATCAGGCGCTCTTCAAAGAACCCGGAGGAGGCCATACTCCCTGGCATCAAGACCAAATTTACTGGCCGCTCGATACGGACAAAACGATTACGATGTGGATGCCGCTAGTCCCGATTTCCGAAACGGTAGGCTCCATGACCTTCGCTTCCGGCTCCCATCGCCAAGGTTATATCAGCAAGCTGGAAATTTCCGACGAGTCGCATCGAACCTTGCAGCAGTACGTGGACGGCAAAGGCTTGCCGAAAGTGAACTACGGCGCCATGGCCGCCGGAGACGCCACCTTCCACTACGGCTGGACGCTGCACAGCGCTCCGGGCAATCCGACGGAGACGATGCGCGAAGTGATGACGATCATCTATTTCGCAGACGGAACCCAAGTCGCCGAACCGGACAGCAACGCTCGCCGCAACGATCTGAAAAACTGGCTTCCGGGCTGCCAGCCGGGCGAATTAGCCGCTAGCCCTCTGAACCCTCTTGTTTATTCGGGGCTTAAGGTTCTCTAGCTTTGCAATTCCATTCAGCAAAAAGGGAGCCAGCAACGAGTGCCGGTCCCTTTTTGCTTTCCTAATGTTATTTTGTGCGGTACGCAACCGTCCCCGTGTTCAAGCTATGGCAAATTTGAACGGCTCTTTTCACACTGTCAATCGAGCTGCCCCATTGCAGCATAAAACGGAACTCGTAAAATCCCCCGAGGGTGGCTTTGAAGTTCGTCTCCCAATAATTCGTGAGCACCCATGCATATAAAGATTGCCGGTCGTTCTCTTGCTGCTGTCCATGAACAAGCCGTTGTCCGTATTCGAGCGGCCCGGTCTGCATTAACGGCGTATCCGGAGTCGCGATCAGCAGTCCGTTGTCAGGCGCAATCAAGGCCAGTCCTTCCTGGATGCAGTAAAAATCCGTACACGTCCCCGGGATTTGATCCTTGCCCGGCCTTACGTTAGCTCCCGCTTTTTCAAACCATAGCTCCCCGTTGTCCGCTTTGTTGAAGGGCAGAGACACATAGACGTTCTCAGGATCCCAGACGCTGTCCTTATGAATGCGAACCGACACGTCCACGCGTGGTTGCTCTCTGTAAACTTTAAGGAACAGGGAATAATGACTCATTCCTTGGACGCGATACTTCAATTCCACGATACCGTAAATCGGTCCGTTCGTGATTTGTTTAACGCCGGACAACACCCCGATCGAGCGCTCGACATCGATCCCTTTGCGATTTCTTCCCATCGTTCTCCGAACGTTCATTTGATCTCCGGCCGCACCGCGGGTGACTTCGTAGACAGGAGTGAACGCTCCGCAAGCTTGAGCGGGGTCGATCCAATCCTTGCCCGATTGCTTGTCGATCCAGGAAACGATCCCCTCGCCCGTCTTCCACGCGATACGCACGAACGGAGATTCAATGTAGTTTTCTGCTATTGCCAGCTGAAGAGGCTCCTTTAGACCCAGGGGAATCAAGTCGGCCATATCGTACATTCCGTCGGAGCCGCATAATCGGGTGCTGCTTGTCGTACGCGTCTTCGCGCTCGAGGCATTGCGAATCGAGAATCTTTTCTCTTCCTTTCCTTCAAGCTGGACTTGAACGGCAATTTGGTACCCTCTGCTAACTTCCTCCTGCTGATGCGGGATGACCGTGCCTGTCTGTTCATCGACAACTTCAAAGCCCTCTCTGAAGCAATCGGCCTCCCATTGTCCCTCCAGGTAGAAAAATGCCAAATCCTCGACAGGGAAATCGTGGGGATTGACGACTTTATAGACGAAGCCCCGATCCGGTCTTAGCAACGCGTCTCCCCGCTGCTTCAGAACATCGTCCAAAGCGGTATGGACCAATCTGCTCGCATTGCCCGCGTAGGCTTCCTTCCGTACCCCAAGCTCTTGCACCATCGGATGCCACGGCTCGGAGATAGAGGAATGGTATCCCCAGGTGTGCTCGGCATACATCATCAATTGATATTCCGCTTGTGCGATCGTATCCGGCTTGACGACTTTGCGATCCGGGTCCAGACTTTTGACAACGTTTAATGTCCGCTGCGCGTTTCTGAAGATTTGCGTATGCATCGCGGTCGAGGCGACGCCGTCGGACCACCAGTCCGGCCAATCTCCGCGATAAACGGGAATCGTCTCCGGCCGCTGCTTCAATAAATCGAAATAACGGTTAAGCGTCGTCATCTCAATCTCGACTTGATCTCCGTGCTTCCGGTTCCATTCCTTGATAAAGCTCATCACCTTGCCGCTTGGCGGCGCGTTATCCGTGAGCAACCCCATCACGTTCACGAGAGTAAAATCATACGGATACTCCTCTTGCTCAAGCTGCCCCAGATAACGGGAAATTCGAGCTTCAGCAAGCGTCCAATGGTCTTTCGCTATGCCCCATACGGACCATTCGTCCCTTATCGTATAGGACAACGTGGCATCGGGGTTGAGGCCAAGCTCGTTCCCCACCATATAATGCTCGCCGTTCCATACGAGAATCCGATTTCCTTTGGGCGTCTCCCAATAGAACGGATACTGCTTGCGACCGAGGGCGAACATCCCGTGATGCGTATGAATGCACGATAGCAAATGTTCAATGCCGGCATCGGCCAGCGCTTGCGAGTACCCCCAGCTATAGCCGTTGATATCCGCTGTCATGGCCGATCTCACTTGGAGTCCGAGAGGCTCTGCGAATTTCCCGGCTTTCGCAAGCATGACGCCCAGCAGTTCGTAATCAATCAATTCCGTCATATTGAGATAACTGCCGGATAGTTCAATATCGCCTCTGCGCAAGGCGGAGACGAACTGCTCTTTTTCTTCCTCGGTTGCCTGCTCCAGAAACTTCTCAACCGCCCAGAACGTTTCGCAGGTCCATTTGAATCCTTCCCATTCCGGATGATCACCTGAATGGGATGCGTTGCAGACGGCCACTGCTTGTCTGATAAAATCTACTTGATATTGCTCGATCTTCTCTTGTCTTTGCGTATAGCCGATATCCGTGTGAGAATGCTGGATGACATAGATTTTCCACTTGCGCTTCAGGGAATTCACGACATAACCTCTCCTTTTCTTGTTTCGTATAAATCTATTTTAGCGATCAAATCCGGCCGAGTATTTGTAAAGAGGAGTCAAGTTTTTGTGCGATGCGGACATTAAAAATAGCGAATGCCAAAAAAGCCGCCGTCTTGTTGCTGAGCGCAACAAGACAACGGCTTCCTTCGCAACTGCCCGCCTTTAGCGGGATGCCTCATCTTTAAGAGCTTTCAAACGCTTCATCACGTCGTTAGAGCCGCGTCCGAAATAATCGTGCAGCTCGCTGTACTCGCGGTACAGCCTTTCATACACCGCCACATTTTCCGGAATCGGCTTAAACGATTCCTCGCGCACCCGAGCCATCGCCTTCGCGGCGTCGACGACGCTGTCGTATCCGCCTCTTGCGCTGCCGGCGGCGACCGCGCCGAACATCGCCGCTCCGACCGCAGGCGTCTGCTTGGAGTCGGCAACTTTAATCTCGCGGTTGGTCACGTCCGCATAGATCTGCATGAGCAGCGCATTGCGCTGCGGCAGTCCGCCGCAAGCGTACACTTCCTCCACCGGAACTCCGTTGCTGTGGAAGGCGTCGATAATTTTGCGCGTGCCGTACGCCGTTGCCTCCAGCAAAGTGCGGTAAACCTCCTCCGGCTTAGTAAGCAGACTGTAGCCGACGATCACTCCGGTCAGATTCGTATCCACCAGCACGGAACGATTGCCGTTCCACCAATCAAGAGCTAGCAGCCCCGTCTCCCCCGGTTTGTACGCGGACGCACGTTCCGTCAGCCATTGGTGGACGCCGACGCCCTCTTTGTCCGCCGCTTCCTTCACATAAGCCGGAACGGCTTCCTCCACAAACCATTCGAAAATATCGCCCACCGCCGATTGGCCGGCCTCATAACCCATATATCCCGGAATAATTCCGTCTTCGACAACGCCGCACATGCCCTCGACCGCTACTTCTTCCGTACCGAGCAGCATATGGCAGATCGACGTCCCCATCGCCATGACCAGCTTGCCCGGCGTAACGACGCCAACAGCCGGCACCGCGGCATGCGCGTCGACGTTGCCGACGGCGATGGCCGTGCCCGCATTCAAGCCGATCAGCTTAGCCATCTCCTCCGTCAGCTCGCCGGCTTTCGAGCCAAGCGGCAAAATCTCGCCGCGAAGCTTCGTTTCCGTCAGTCTATCCAGACGGGAATCGAGCGCCTTGAAGAAGTCGTTGCTCGGATAGCCGTCCTGTTTGTGCCAGATCGCCTTGTAGCCGGCCGTGCAGCTGTTGCGCGCGAATTGCCCGGTCAACCGGGATACGACCCAGTCCGTCGCTTCCGTGAACAAATCCGCCGCTTCATACACTTCAGGCGCTTCGTTCACGATTTGCCAGATTTTCGCGATCATCCATTCGGACGATATTTTCCCTCCGTAACGCGGCAGAAACTTCTCTCCGCGCTCGGCGGCGATTGCGTTGAGGCGGTCCGCCTCGTCCTGCGCGGCATGGTGCTTCCACAGCTTTACCCACCCGTGGGGATTGTCCTTCCACTCCGGCTTAAGACAGAGCGGCACTCCTTGCGCATCGACGGGCAGCATCGTGCACGCCGTAAAATCGATGCCAAGCCCGATGATATCGGCGGGCGAAACTCCGGATTGCCGAAGCACCTCCGGGACGGAACGGCGCAGCACCTCCAGATAGTCGTCCGGATGCTGCAGCGCCCAATCATGCTCCAGCTCGAGGCCGGAAGTCGGGAGCCTCTCGTCGATAACGCCGTGAGGATAAGGAGTAACGTGGTCCGCGATTTCATGACCGTTAGACAGATCGACGAGCACCGCTCGTCCGGACTGCGTGCCGTAATCGACGCCAATCGCATATTTCTTGCTCATGAGTAACCTCCTGACAAAAGAATAGGATGATGACTAACTGCGCGAATCTCCGGTCTGGCCGTAATAGGCATTCGCGCCATGCTTGCGTAAGTAATGCTTGTCGAGCAGCGCCTGGCCCATCGGGGCGACTCCCGCATTAAGCTGCCGAGTGTGGTAGGCCATCTTCGCCACTTCCTCCAATACGACGGCATTATGAAGGGCGTTCATCGCATCCTTGCCCCACGCGAACGGTGCATGGCTGTTCACAAGCACTCCGGGAATGCGATCGGGATCGAGGCCGCGAAAAGCTTCAACAATCACATTTCCCGTCTCCGCCTCGTATTCGCCGCCAATCTCCTCGTCCGTCATCTGCCGCGTACAAGGAATCGACCCGTAGAAATAGTCGGCCTGCGTCGTTCCGAGCGCCGGAATTCCTTGCCCTGCCTGCGACCAGATCGTCGCCCAGGGGGAATGCGTATGCACGATGCCTCCCACATTGGGAAAAGCCCGATACAGCACCAGATGCGTCGGCGTATCCGAGGAAGGGCGCAAGTCGCCTTCAACGACCCGCCCGGCCGAATCGACGACGACCATCTGCTCCGGCTTCAGCTCTTCGTACGGAACCCCGCTAGGCTTAATGACCATAAGGCCCGACGCCCGATCGAAGCCGCTTACATTTCCCCAAGTGAACGTAACGAGGCCGTATTTCGGCAGCTCCGCATTGGCCCGACACACCTGTTCCTTAAGTTGATCTAACAAGTGATAACACTTCCTCCCTAAGAAGGACGAGGCTTATTAAAATCCCCACCCTGAGCTCCCTAGAAAGATTATACACTTGTACGTACAGGTGTGTCGAGATCCTCCGTCAATGTCTTTCCGAGACGGATTGGCGAACGACCAGCTTTGGCGCATACAGCACGTCCTTGTCGGGTAGAGGCTTGCCGTCCTCCAGCAAGGAGATCAGCAGATTTGCCGCCCGCTCCCCCAGTGCGGATTTCGGATGCTCAATCGTCGTCAGCTTAATTTCCGTCGCCGTCGCCAGGAACGAATCGTCGTAGCCGACCATGGACAGATCCTCGGGAACTCTTAGGCCAAGCTCTCTGACCGTATCGAGCAGCGATACGGCCATTTGATCGTTGTAGCACACGATCGCCGTCGGTCTCTGCTCGGCCAGCAGCATTTCCCTGAGCATGCGCTGCGGCCGTTCGCCTTTATCTTCGGTCGAATATCTGACGATCTGGCTCGCATCGGATGGAAGCTTGCGATCCCGGCAAGCGCGAATAAATCCCTTCATTCGCCGAACGCCCTGCATGTCGTCCGTCTTGAAAAAACCGGCGATCCGCCGATGCCCCAATCCAAGCAAGTGATCCGCAGCCATATAGCCGCCTGCGTCGTCGTCCAACCTGACGCTGGGGTTGTCCAAATCCGAATACCGCTCGTTGATCATCAGCATCGGAATGCCGTGATCCTCGATCGCCATGTAATTATCGAAATTCGGATTTCCCTCCGCGCTCTTGGTCGGCTCCACGATCAACGCGCACACCGAATGGCCCAGCATCATTTCCAGACATTCGCGCTCCCTGTCTTTGCGATGATCGGTGCTGGAAAGCAGCAAACGATAGCCTCTATCCTTAAGCGCGGATTCCACTCCCCGGACGATGGACGGAAAGATATAATCCGAGATCGACGTCGTAATGATCCCGACCGTTCGATTGCCCGACGATACGCGCCGCTCCGGAGATTGCCTTCCGACGAAAGTTCCTTTGCCCTGTTCGCGGGCCAGCCATCCTTCCTGTACAAGCTCTCCGAGCGATTGCCTTACCGTCTGACGGCTTAAGGAGAACTGCTCCGCAAGCTCGTTTTCCGACGGCAGCTTGTCCCCCGGACGGTATCGTCCGGATGCGATCCAGGACAGCAATTGTTCTTTAAGCTGTATATACTTCGGCGATTGCACGATTATCGGTTCCTCCTCGTTGAGCGGCCAATCCGTTATTGCATAGAGTCATTATAGCATAAGCCCCTACTTGTACGTACCAATTTCAGACCTGTCTATTCGGGCAAAATGTGCTATAGTTTAGTATTATGAATTCGGAGGTCGGTTCCGTGGCAAGCCGTATGGTCTATTCGACGGAAGAAATCGATATTAGCGCCGACAGCGACAAACGACTTGTCCGCATCGAGCTGTCGAGCAGCGGGTATCGTCAACGATACGTCTCTCTCGTGATAGAGGAACGCGAGGAACTGGAACGTATCATTGCCGCTCTGCAGGAAGCGAAAGCTTCGTTGCCCTGAGTCTGACCGCAGCCGCAATTTTCTTTTCGGGAGGAATACCGTTTTGGTCGATATTACGTATAAATACAGCGAGCATATGACAAAAGCGATCCGCGACTATCATCATCATTCGCTCCGATTTTGGGTTTCGAACGGAATCGGACTGGCTATCGTGCTGCTGGAGATTGTCCTTTACTTCACCAAGTCCAACTTGAACATGCTATGGATCGCCCTGCTCGTGCTCGTATTGCTGGCCTTGCTCTACTTTATCACATGCTATGTCCAGCCGAACAAATTCGCTAGCGACGCGCGCTACGCCAAGCCGTTCACCTTGTCTGCGGACGAGCGCTCGCTCCGTCTGAAATCCGACGATCTCGACAACACCGTTCCATGGAACGACATTAGAAAAGTATGCGAAACGGACCGATACTACTTCCTCTTCCTGGATCAGACGCAATTCTGGATCGCTCCGAAGGAAGCCTTCTCCGGACGCGAACAGGAGGATCTGTTCAGAGAACTCGCAGGCCGCTACTTAACGATTAATCGCGGCTTGATTCGCTAAAGCGGATAGACTATAGTGAATTTATCCAGAGTTTAAAATGAAGTTGACGAGTGAAGCACACTCCGATAGCGCGGCAACGCGCTCGGGGTGTGCTTTCTTTGCGTTGACGAACAATCGCGGAACAGAAGGGATGTGGTGTATAATGAAGGCAAAGAATCCAGATAAGAAGCAGCAGCATGAGAAGGAACGGCTGAAGCTCGATCAGATGATGAGCGTGCTGTTCCGACTCTCCAAGCAGTTGCAGTTGCAGCTGCTTAACGGATTGTTCGGCGAGAATTTTACCAGAGCCGACGTAAAATCCATTCATTACGGCAACGCCAAATTCGATTCGGACGATTACAATCGCATCATCGGCGATCTGTTTATGAAGCTGGATACGATTCGCGGCGTTTTTCACTATCATGTCGAGTTTCAGACACTAAACAGCAGGTCGATGGTCATCCGCATGTTCAGATATGGCTTTGAGAAAGCGTTGGAGCTAGCTGAAGGAAAGGCGGAGGACGGCGTGCAATTGGTCGCGTTCCCCAAGCAACTCGTGATTTTTCTGGAGCAAAACAAAGCGATCGGCGACGAGCTGCGCGTCCGATTGCGTCTGCCGGACGAGACGGAGACCATGTACACGGTGCCCGTGCTGAAGCTCTGGACGCTGACGCCCCGCGACATGCAGGAGAGAAAGCTGTTCGCGCTGCTGCCTCTGCAAGTGTTTCGCTCGCGCAAACGGATGCGCCGCATTGCGTCAAGCCGCCGGACGGAAGAAGAGAAGCAACGACTGTTCGCTCAAGAATTCGAGAACCTTAAAGCGACGATCGAGGAAACAGTGGAAGTGCTTCGGGAGTTGCGCAGGAAGCGTCGGCTAAGGCTTGAAGACTTGGATAAGATTTTGCAGGTGCTGCGGAATATTCTGAACTACTTATACCGTCATTACGGAGAATATAAGCAAACGGAGAAGGAGGTAAGCGAGATGATTAAGACGTTTATTCCCGAGGCGCTGAAGCGAGGAAGACGAGAAGGAAAAAAAGAGGGCCTGCAAGAAGGTAAAAAACTCGGAGTCCAGCAAGCCAAAGCCGAAGTCGCCGGCAACTTGCTGCAGCTTGGCGTTGATATCGACACGATCGCCGGAGCGACCGGACTATCCCCTGACGAAATAGCCAAAATAAAACCGTAAGCCGAAGTCCGGCTTACGGCTCCTCCAAGGGCGGCACGATCATCTGACGGTGCAGCTCGCGTCTGCTCAATAGCGGCTCCATATCCTCGATCGGGCGGCTTACGCCGAGCTTCGGATGTACGGCTGCGTCCGGAGAAACGGCGATCTCCGCCACAAAAGGATCGCCGATGCACGCAGCAGTCAACGATTCCAGCAGCCGGTTCAGCTCTGGCCAGGAGACCGCCCTTGCCCCTGCAACGCCGTAGGCTTCCGCCACCTTCACAAAGTCGGGGCAGCTGTATCCGGATACCGTAGAGGCCTGCCGCCCCGCAAAATATAAATCCTGAAATTGTCGCACCATACCCAGGGAACGGTTGTTCAACACAAAGACGGAAATCGGAAGCCGCCAATGAACAACCGTCTGCAGCTCCTGAATGTTGACCTGCATCCCCCCGTCCCCGGCCACGAGCGCTATCCTTCTGCCGGGCAAGGCGAACGCCGCACCGATCGCGGCGGGTAGACCGAAACCCATCGCCCCCATACCGCCTGCGTTCAGCAGCCTTGCTTCGCCTTCAACGGGTAGAGACTGGCTCGCCCACATCTGATGCTGCCCGACATCCAGGCAAATGATCGCATCCGTGCCAAGCGCCTCACCGAGACGCTCCATCAGCCGATTCGGATCAATGTCACGATCTGAGGCTTTCATCAGCCGACTCGAGTCAATCTTGCTCCCCGATCCTCCAAACGTCCCAGTCGGATATCTCTTTCGATAGCGCGTTAGCCTGTCTTTCCAGGGCAACCAATCCCCCTTCTGCGCCTCCTCCCCCCATACCGCTGCCAACGTGCTCATAAAAGGCTCCAGATGGCCGCGAATCGCCAAATCAAGCTTTACCTTCCTGCCCAACTCCGCCCAATCGATTTCCACTTGAATGATTTTGGCCCCGCGGGCAAAAGTTTCCGGTCGCGTACCCGTCTGCCGCGTATCCAGTCGGGAGCCGAGCACAAGCAAGCAATCGCAGTTGGCCACGGCCAGATTGGCGTATCGATGGCCGTACGAACCGATGAGTCCCAAGTTCCACTCGTAGTCCGTCTCGATCGCATCCAGTCCCATCAGCGAGCATACGGCTGGAATTTCCGTCCGAGCAAGCCATTCCCTCAGCTCCCGCACTGCTCCTGCCGAACGGACGCCGCCGCCAACAAGCACCATTGGCCGCGATGCGCCGCGCAGCATTGCCGCAGCCTGTCTAACTTCGTCTGCCGAAATCGTACACCCGATTTCCTCTTCTTCAGTCAAATCCGAATACCCTTCCATAAGCTCCGGATCGACATCCTCGCGCTGCACGTTCATGGGGATGTCGAGCAGCACCGGCCCCGGCCGGCCCGATCGCGCGATCGCCCACGCCTTCTCCAGCTCGAAGCGCAACCTGCTCGCATCCGTAACCAATGTCGCATACTTCGTCAACGGGCGCGCAACGCTCACAATATCGGTCTCCTGAAAACCGTTCTGACGCACCGGATCGTCGAACTTGAATTCGTAGGTGTTCACCTGCCCGGTCAGGAATACGCAAGGAACGGAGTCGAAATAACAGCTGCCGATTCCCGTCAGCAGATTTAACGCTCCCGGGCCGCTCGTCGCCATCGCCACGCCGACTTTGCCGCTCGCTCGCGCATATCCCTCCGCGGCGAACGCAGCCGCCTGCTCGTGATGCATCGACACCGCCGCGATGTCCTCGCGTTCGGCCAGTGCGTCGAGCAGATGAGCGATCGCCCCGCCCGCCATCTCGAACACGTGCGTAACGCCTTGCCGCACCAAGTAATCCACGATGTACTTGGCCGCCTTCATGACCGCCATACCTTCCACGGCGCGCCGCCGGTTTTCCACAGCGTCTCCAACGTCATTTTATCCCGCAGTGTATCCATGGGATGCCAGAACCCTTCATGACGGTAAGCCACAAGCTGGTCTATTCGAGCCAAGCTTTCCAGCGGCTCCTGTTCCAGCATCGTATCGTCTCCTCCCATGTAAGCCAGCGCCTCCGGCTCGAACACGAAGAAACCTCCGTTCATCCAACCGCCATCGCCCTTCGGCTTCTCCCGAAAGCCTTGCACGACACCCTCCTTGCCCAGCCGCAGCGCTCCGAATCTTCCTCCCGGCTGCACGGCGGTCACGGTCGCCAGTTTGCCGTGCGAACGATGAAACTTCACCAACTCGGCCAGATCGACGTCGCTGACCCCATCCCCGTAAGTCAACATAAACGGACCGTCCGCCAAGTAGGCGCCGAGCCGGGAGATTCGACCGCCCGTCGACGTGTCTTTGCCGGTATCGACCAGCGTCACCTTCCACGGATCGGTCAAGCGCTGATGTATCTGCCTTTTTCCCCCCGCCGAGAAATCGAACGTCACGTCCGATTCATGAAGATCGTAGTGGGCGAAATATTCTTTGATCAGAACCCCCTTGTAGCCAAGCGGGATCACGAAGTCGCAAAACCCGTAATGAGAATAAATTTTCATAATGTGCCACAAAATCGGTTTGTCCCCGATCTCGATGAGCGGCTTGGGCCGAACCGCCGTTTCTTCGCTGATTCTCGTGCCGTAGCCCCCGGCGAGTATGACGACTTTCAAGGGTTAGCCTCCCCCTCTCCCGTCCATGCGGACGACGTTCCGACAGCAACTCCTATTACTTATGCCGAAGCGGCGACGGGGGTGTGGACAAGTAGGCGTTCGACCCGGGCTTTCCACAGCTTCTGTGCCTGAAAAGAACCTCTACCATGTCAATTACGATGCTGGAGCACCCGGACTGACAACATTTGAAAATGTACAAAGCGGAAACTCCGCCTTATATAGGATAAATCTTCTATTTCACAGAAAATAAAGCGGATTCTCCTTTTTAATTACGGGAAAAGCTGATTTTCCGAAAAATAAGCCGGGAAAGCCGCTTTAATCGCCCCGAATATGACCAGCAGCCGAAAATAAAGCGGGAGATCCGCCGTATTTAAGATGTGGAACCGTAGGCTGCATACCCTGCCACGCAATTAGCTCCTGTACCTTCAATTCATACGGTATACCGAACTGCTTCCACCTGAAAAAGATTGCGGACAATCGCGAAAAAAAGTACGATGAAAGCATATCTGAAAAATGGAGACGGTTTCCATGACGCGTAATCGAAGCAATGCCGTGTCAGACCGCCTGCCCGTGACCGGAAGCCGAGGATCGCCGAAGATCGGGTCTCACAGGCAGCAGAGAAATGCGCCTACGGTAGGCTTGCATCTACAACGGCAGCAGCCCATACTGCCTTCCGTCGGCAATCAAGAGATGCTCCGCGCCATGTATAGCGAAGGGGCTGCCATGCAGCAGATGACAGAAGAGCTGGACCCGTCGTCCGGCCCGAGCCGCAGGGGAGCCTACGAGCAATTCTCTTCAACGGGTGCAGCAGCCCCCGGAAACGAATCGGGAGGCTTCATTCCGCAGCAGTCGGGAGCCCAGGAGCCGCGCAATTCGAACGGACAATACATCGGCCGCCTTCCCGGCAGCGAAAATGAGAAGAACGAAACGGAAGTTGAGGAAGAACAGAAGAGGAAACGGATGCCTGCCGAGAGGATGAGCGCCGAGTTCATCGGCAAAGACGAGACGGCCTTGGACATTACCGACAAAGACACTCTTGACGAGGATGGAAAAGATTGGCCGGACTTTGAGATGCTTGCGGCAGCTCTGGAGATGATCGGCTACTCCAATCGCGGCAATTCGGAAAATGCCGAAAAGGAGACGGCCGCAAACGCTAATCGAGCCCGAAAAAACGGCTATCTGGCCAAGCTGCTTGGCGCGGCGGGCAAATCCAAGAAGAAGGACGAGGCCTCTTCCTCCGGAAGTTCCAGTGCATCCAGAGGAAGAAGAAGGTAACATGATCCGAGGCATCCCTGCTTAAATATATTCGTTCAGAAACTCCGACTGCAGCACTTAAATCATTCGCACCGCGTTCTGAGCGCCGACGCTCCCTGCCGAGCGTACAGCCTGCTCTTCCGACAGCTCCGCGCATTCGCGAAAAGCAAACTGCCGACAGCCGACGCACCTTCCCTTGTCCAGGCAAGTCAGCGCATAGCCGATCGCCTCGCCCGTATGCGAGAAAAACCGCTCGCGCCCGATCATATCCGCGAGCCCTGTCCTCTCCAGCACCTCGCGCGGTTGCTCCTGAATGCCGGACACGAGCACGACTCCGCCAACCTTGCGAAACTCCGCGACAAGCGCGGCCAGATTGGCTTCCCCCGTCAGATCGATCATCGGAACCTTCCCCATTCGGATAAGCAGCACGCGATGCGACTGTCTGACCGTTTCATGCAGCGCACGTCCGAACGACTCCGCCGCTCCGAAGAACAGCGCGCCCTCCACCGTAGCAATACGGATTTGCGGACAATCCCGCTGCTCCGTTACCGCTTCGGGCGCTACCTTGCCATGGCGGGCGACTCGATCGGGCAGCACCTTGTCGACCTTGATCATCCCGCCCATTCGCTTCACGAACAGTACGACCGCCAACACAAGGCCCGCCGTAACGGCAGCCGTCAGGTCCATAAACACCGTCAGCAGAAATGTCGCGGCCAGCACAAGCGAATCGCCCGTCTTCGTGCGCAGCAGCTTCGCGAAGCTGCGATATTCGCTCATCTTCCATGCGACGACCATTAGCACCGGAGCCATGCCGGCAAGCGGGATGCGGGAGGCAAGCGGCGCGAACAGCAGCAGTACGGCGAGCACGACAACGCCATGAACGATGCCCGATACGGGACTAACCGCTCCCGACTTGATGTTCGTCGCCGTTCTGGCGATCGCGCCCGTCGCCGGGATGCCGCCGAACAACGGCGTAACGACGTTGGCGATGCCCTGGCCGATCAGCTCGCGATTGCTGTCGTGCCGGGTTCCGGTCATCTCGTCCGCAACGACGGCGGACAGGAGCGACTCGATGCTGCCGAGCATCGCGATAACAAAAGCCGGATACAGCAGCTGTTCGATGCGCTCAAGCGTAATTTCCGGCATGTGGAAGGCCGGCAGCTCGCTCGGAATCGCGCCGTAGGCGGACCCGATCGTCGCCACGCTTCCGTCGAACAGTAAGCTGGCGATCAGCGTCGCCGAGAGCAGCCCGACGAGCAGCGCAGGCAGCTTTGGCGCATACCGCGACACAAGTAAAATAACCGTCAGGCTGACGAGCGCCGTCGCGATGCTGTAGCCGTCGATCAGCGACAGATTCGTCGCGATCTCTTTCATATTCGGCAGGAACCGCTCGTGCTTTTCCAGCCCTTCCATCCCTAGAAAGCCGGGAATTTGACCCGAGAAAATAATGACTGCAATGCCTGCCGTAAATCCCAGCGTCACCGGCCTGGGGATATAGCGGATGAGCGCCCCCAGCTTGAACAGCCCCATCAACAGCAGCATGACGCCCGCCATCATCCCGGCTAACAGCAAATTTTCGTACCCGTAATGCAGCACGATCATTAGGAGCACCGGCACGAACGCTCCCGTCGGGCCGCCGATCTGAAACCTCGAGCCCCCGAGCAGGGAGATCAGCACGCCTGCCGCAATCGTCGTATACAGCCCATATTGCGGGCTCACGCCCGACGCAATCGCGAACGCCATGCCAAGCGGAATGGCGACGATGCCGACGATCAGCCCGGAAAGCAGATCGCGGCGCAAGGAACCGACATTGTAACCCGCAAATCTCCCCAACCTTTGCAGTTTCATTATAACCCTTCTTATCTTTGAATATTTGATTATTTGAATATATTGAATATAAGAGTCTGGCCGAGGAAAGTCAAAATGGATTTGCCCCGTTTTAAGCGAGTTTAACCCGCTGCGGCATATAAAAAACGAGGCCATGTTCGCCGTTCGGCGATTAGCCTCGTTTAGCGCGCGTTTACTCGCTTCTGATCGTCTCCAGCAGCGAAATCGCATCGACAAGATGATTATCGAAGATATGTTTGGCGACTTCCAGCAGCTCGCGGATCAGCGGGTCCCGCAGCGAGTAGATGACGTTCGTCCCGTCCTTCACGCCGCTAACGACGTTTTTCGCGCGAAGCACCGCCAACTGCTGCGACACCGCCGATCCCTCGAGTCCGAGCACCGCCTGGATTTCGTTGACGTTTTTCTCCCCTTCGCACAACACCTCCAGAATCCGAATGCGCAGCGGATGCGCAAGCGCCTTAAAGAACTCCGCCTTGAATTGCTGCAGCTCCCGATTCACGGCCTTTCCCCCTTTCAGTCGAACCAGCCTTTGCGTTTGAACCAAACGTACATGCCGAGACCAAGCGCCAACATGACTCCGATCACGATGTAATAGCCCGCCTTCCACTCCAGCTCGGGCATGTTAACGAAGTTCATTCCATACACTCCGGCAATAAATGTAAGCGGCATGAAAATCGTCGTCATCACCGTGAGCGTCTTCATGATCGAATTCATTCGATTGGAGCGCAAGGAATCGTAGCTGTCCCGGAGGTCGGCCGTCATCTCGCGATTGGATTCAATCATCTCGGTAAGTTTAAGCAGGTGGTCGTAAATATCGGTAAAATAAGCGTGATGCTCTTTGACTCCGGGAATTTTATCGGAATTGAGCAGCCGATACAACAGATCGCGCATCGGAATCACCGTTCGGCGAATGCGCAGCAGATCCGCCCGGATATCGTAGATTTGCTCCGTCATCCGCTGCAAGTCGACCCTGTTTTCTCCCTGATCCTCAATCTCGTTTAATTGATCCTCTATCTTGTACAGCGTCGGGAAAAAATTGTCCACGAGCTTGTCCATCAGCAGATAAGCCACGTAGTTGTGATCCCTTCCCCGGCGAAAATTGGGATCCAGCATACGCTTCCACGCTTCCTCGACTTCCTGCGAAGGCGCAAGATGGAACGTGACGATCCCTCTCGGCCCGAGGAAAAAGTCGACCTCCTCCGCCATCAGCGTCTCCGGATGCAGCGAATGCAGCACGAAGAAATTCGTCTCCTCGTAATGGTCCACCTTTGGCCGCTGCAGCAAATGCTGGCAGTCCTCGATCGCAAGAGGGTGAAAATGAAAATAGCTGTCCAGCAGCTCGATCTCCTCCGGCTTCGGACAATCGAAATCGACCCAGAACCAACTGACATCCCCATTCGTCAGCTCTTCCAGCGGAATGTCCTCCCTGAGTCGTCCATCGTCCATAACGGCCAAAATCCGCAGCACTCGCCTCACCTCTTATCGTCCATTATGCATGGAGGAGGCAGCGATTGGCAACTCGTCCTCGTTACTCGAGCCTTGGGAGAATTCGTGAAATGCCGAATAAATTTAAGCTTGCGATAAAAAACATTAAGAAGAACTTAAGGAATTATAGAGAAATTGTTTAACTTTCCCATCTACACTCAGGTAGAACGAAACGACATAGGAATGAGGGAGTTATTCAATGAGTAAAAAGATGGCGGTGTCGCTGGGCCTCGCAGTGTCGTTGCTGGCGGGCTGCAGCGCGGCGCCGAAGGCGGAGACGCAGGAGACGACGGCGGTAAAGGTGATGTTCTACTCGGAGGATGGATTTTATTATCAGTACGGAATGCTGTTTTCGGCCATACATCCGGAGATCGAAATCGAGGTTGTGTCGACGAACGGCATCGAACCCAAAAACGGAGAGACATACAATGACGCCATGGTGAAATTCATCAAGGAGAAGAAACCGGACGTGTTAATGCTGAACGGCCCTCAATACAAACAATTGGCGGGCGAAGGCTATCTGTTCGACCTCGAAGCGAGAGCCGCGAAGGATAAATTCGATCTCGAAGGCATCGCGCCAGGCATTTTGGACTACATAAAGGGGCTAAGCGACGGCAAGCTGCAAGGGCTGGCTCCGGAATTTTATTCTCGTGCCGTCTTTTACAATAAAGACCTGTTCCAGAAATACGGAGTTCCGCTGCCGGAGGACCGCATGAGTTGGGAGAGCCTGTTGCAGCTGGCGGCCCGGTTTCCGACCGACGGAGAATCGAGCGAACGCATATACGGCCTGAAGCCCGACTATATGACCGATTTGACGAGCCTGACCAGGCAGATCGGAGGCTCGCTCGATCTGAGCTACTTCAACGGCTCCGGCAAAAAGATGACGGCGAATTCGGATTCGTGGAAACAGACGGTGGAAATGGCCGACAAAGCAATGAAGGCCGGCTATCTGTACGTTAGCAATCCGAACGAGCAGAACTTCACAACCTATGAGGACTACCTCCTGCAAGATCCTTTCATTAGCGGGAAAACGGCCATGGCTATCGACGGCAGCTACTTAGTCTCCCAGATTAAAGAAGCGCAAACCGCGCTCAAGGACAAAGCCGTAAAAAATTGGGGCCTCGTTACTGTACCCGTCGATCCGAAAAACCCGAATTCCAGCAGTTTGACGTCGGTGGATCAGATTCTGGCCATCAACGCCCAATCCCCGAACATCGAGGCGGCGTGGAAATTCATTACTTACGTCAACGGGGACGAATTCGCCCGCGTCAAATCAAAGGCGGGACCGGGCAGCTTCATGGCCAGGACGAAATTCGTCTCCGACGAAGAGGGACGCAATCTGCAAGCCTTCTACGCCCTCTCGCCCAAGGAAGATGCCGTCTACAGGGATTACGAGAAAATCCCCAACGAAATGTTCACGCAGCTTACCAACTTGATCTCGACAGAGCTATCCGCAACGGAAAAAGGCAAACAAACGGCCGCCGAAGCGTTGGATCTCATTCAGAACAAAGGGCAGCTTATTCTTGACGGCAAAGGGGAAAAGCCGGTCGAATCGTCGGATGAAGCAGGGTCCGGTCTAATGATCTCTCCGCGCTCGTAATAAGGCGTGCTCCATAAGCACTTCAAGTTTTAGGGCGGATCTCATTGCTCATATCAGCTTACGCAGAGAAGTTAGGGCGGAAATTCGTACAATGTAGCTCGAATCAAGCTCAATTGACAGACGTTTGTACGAAAAATCGTACAGAGCAACTCGGATCAGGCTCAAACGATGAATGTTTGTAGGAAAACCCGTACAAATAAACCAAGGTCAACAATTGCATGTCGCTAAAGCGGCTTCAAACTCTGTTTAGGGACAGCCACTTCCCCGCTCAATACGGGTTGTTCCGCACATTCAGAACATCGGCGAGGAAAGCCAGCGTCAAGCCCTGGCCCCAGCCCTGGATACGCTTGTCCGGCACGCCTTTGTAGCCGTCGGCGTTCTGCATGACCGCCGTTCCGGCGGACACGCCGGTTACCGTGCCGTCCTCGGCGATGCGGGCAAGGATGCCGTCGATGGAGCGCTGCGTGATCTTGTTGTACAGTCGCCCCTTCGACAGCAGCGCGGCGGCGATGCCGGCCGAGCCGGATGTCTCCAGCGGCGAGGTCGGGTCGTCGAGGATCGTGTGCCAGAGGCCGGACGACTCGTCCTGCAGCCGAGCGAGCGCGCTCAGTTGATCGCGCAGCGAGCCTTCGATGACCATGAAGTTCGGCAGGTCGACCGGCACAATGTCCAGCGCCCGCGTCATCGTCAGTGCCGCCCAAGAGTTGCCGCGCGCCCAATGCACGCCGGACATATGATTGCCCGCGATGTTGTCCCAGCCGTGGTAATACAGATTCGTGCGCGAATCCTGCAGCACGTTCTCGTGTCCGTGATACTGGCGCAAGCCGTCGTTGAAGTAATCGTCGCGGCCCAGCAGCTTGCCGATCCGCAGCAGAAAGTAGCCCGCCATGAACATCGTATCCACCCACGCCTGCTCGGGGAAGTTGTACGTCTCCGAGTTGACGGTGTGCTGGAAGATGCCGTCCCCGAACCGCGGAGCGTCGTGCGTCAGAAACTCCGCCATCTCCTGCGCCGTCTCGATGTATCGTTCCTCCTTCGTCGCCTCGTACAGCGTGAGCAGGGAATGGCCGACGGACACCCCGTTGACCGACAGCTTCGGCAGGCCATCCTCCCTATTTTCATCGACCCAGGCTTTGACCCGTTCCAGATACTCCATTTTCCCCGTAGCCGCGTAAGCCTCGCATACTCCGTAGAACGCCACGCCTCCGGGCCAATCCCAACTGAAATCCATGCGGAACGTCCGCTCGACCACCCGGTCGATTACCTCTCTGATTTCGTCGTCGTTAAACTGCAATGCCGGCATATCCTCTGCTCCTCCCAATGTAGATTACCCCTTCAAACCGCTTGTGCTGATGCCTTCGACGATGTACTTCTGAAAGGTGAAAAAAATAACGAATACCGGTACGAGCGACAACGTCGACATCGCGAACATCCCGCCCCAGTTGTTCAGTGACTCCCCGTCCAGAAACAGCTTGAGCGCCAGCGACACCGGGTATAGCTCTGGCTGGTTCAAGTACAGCAGCGGATGGATGAAGTCCTCCCACGTCCAATAGAAGGAGAAGATCGCCGACGTCATCATCGCCGGAACGATCAGCGGCAGAATGACCTTAAAGAAAATGCCGTATTTGCTGCAGCCGTCGATTTTGGCCGCTTCGTCGAGGTCGGCGGGTACCGTCCGGATAAACTGCATGATCAGGAAAATGAAAAACGGGATGCCGAGAAACTGCGGCACGATCAGCGGCTTAAACGACTGCAGCCAGCCAAGCTCCGAAAACATAATGTACTGCGGGATAATCGTCACGTCGCGAGGCAGCATCAGCGTCAGCATCATGCACCCGAACCAGAGACCGCGGCCGAAAAACGGAATCCGCGAGAACGCGTAGGCGACCAGGGCCGAGCTGCACACCGCCCCGACCGTCGACAGAATGACGATGATAAACGAGTTTTTGAAGAACGTGCCGAAGGAATTGCCAGCGAAGCCCGCCCAGCCGGAGGCGTAGTTGCCCCATTCCAGAGAGCTGGGGATTAAGCTGTACGCCGTCGTGAAAATTTCGTCGTTCGGCTTAAGCGAGCTGGCGACCAGCCACAGGATCGGGTAGATCATGCCAAGCGCCAGAAAACCGACCAGTAGATGATAGGAGATCGTTTTCCATTGTCTGCGCGAGATTGCCATGTCACCTGTCCCCCTTCGATTCGTAATGGACCCAGTAGCGTGAGGACTGGAAGATCAGCAGCGTCACGAGGCCGATCGCGATCAGCGCCACCCAAGCCATCGCCGACGCATAGCCCATCTCGTAAAACGTAAATGCCCGCTTGTACAGATACAGGGAGTAAAGCAGCGTCTCGTCAAGCGGACCGCCTTCTCCACGCGAGATGATGTAGGCCGGCGTAAATGTCATAAAGGCGGAAATCGTCTGCATAATCAGGTTAAACAGAATGATCGGGCTTAGCAGCGGCAGCGTAATTTTGAAAAACTGCCGAACCTTGTTCGCGCCGTCTACGCTGGCCGCCTCGTAATAGTCCTTCGGGATGTTTTTGAGTCCCGCCAGGAAAATGAGCATCGAGGAGCCGAACTGCCAGACGGATAGCGCGATCAGCGTCCATAACGCGGTGCCGGGATTGCCGATCCATGACGTGCTGGATTCGATACCGATCAGGCCAAGCGCGGAATTGACCAGCCCTTGGTCGCCGAACACCTGCGACCACAGAATGGAGACGGCCACGCTGCCGCCGATGAGTGACGGAAGGTAGTATGCGGAACGGTACAGCCCGATGCCCGCAATCGCCTTGTTCAACAGCATCGCCACGCCAAGTGCGAAAGCCAGTCTGAGCGGCACGCTCGCAAGCACGTAATTCAGCGTGACGGAGATCGACTTGGCGTACTTCTCGTCGTCGGTGAACATTTTGGCGTAGTTATCGAAGCCGACCCAGCTCGGTGCCTCCAGCAGGTTGTAATTCGTGAACGAATAATAAAGGGATGAAAAAACCGGATAAACGATAAACAGCAGAAACCCCAGGATAAACGGGGCGGCGAACGCGTAGCCCACCACGTGGTCGTTCTCTCGCAGCTTCATGGCTTCAGCTCCTTGGGCAGTTTCGGGTTCGGACTCGCTCGGGTCAACCGGCAGCCTCGATAAGTAAACGTTTGCTTATATACTTATTATGAAGCCCGAAAACGCACATCTGAAGGCAAAAAACCGTTGTTTTTGTTCAATTTGCCGACTTCGAGAGAAAGAGGGGATGGGGGAATTTTACCTGCTATAAGAAAAACCATCAAGGATAAGTCCTCCCTGACGGCCCTTAGTTTCTACGTGCCATGTGACTATGTAGAGGCGTTACTTACATAGTGCCTTTATGTTGCCTTTTTGTTCCGAGCATGCACGTATATAAAACTGGCTAACCAGAAATTTCCGGCTGACCTGATCATACGAAAAGCCCCCCGTTACCGGGAGGCATGCACGAATTCTTGTTATTCAAAGCAAACATTATCGCTTTGCAAATGCTCTTACAATCATCGCGGCAGCTTCTGCTCGTGTTGCTTCTCCCTGTGGCTGAAGCTTATCGACCGTGATTCCTGCCAAAATTCCGTTAGCAACGGCTGTGATTATTTCTTCTCGTGCCCATTTAGAAATGGAGTCCGCATCTTTATACGTCATGTTTGCAGCAGCAGGTTTTAATTCCAATGCCCTCACAAGCATTACAGCCATTTGCTCGCGTGAAATGCGATCGTTTGCTCCGAAATACGTATCCGTATAACCACTTACGATCCCTTTGGCGTGTGCCGTAGCAATTGCATTACGGGCCCAATGATTAGCTGTATCATCAAACCCTCTGCCACCTTCGAGCGGCTCCAATCCGAGTGCACGTACAAGGAAGGTTGTAAATTCTGCCCGAGTCACCTTTTGATTCGGAGCAAATGTGCCATCGGGCAAGCCTTGAACGATCCCCTGTTCCACCAATTGGATTATTGCATTCTCTGCCCAATGCCCTTCAATGTCGGAGGGGTGCTTAGCTTTCGAAACTTCCTCTCCTTGCTCAGCAGCGGCGCGGCTTGTATCTAGGAAAAGCGCGACAATTGTGGCCTCTGCAAGCTCGCCCGAAATTGTTTTTTCGGCTTGGTTGACTGCCTGATTGCTCAGTTCCTTCCACTTGCCTTCTTTAGATGACCACTGATAGAGAACAAGCTGCGACCATTCTTGGGTAGTTAACGTGGAGGCAACCTTCATCGTGATCTGTTGCGCTTTGTTCCATGTGACGGCCTTATCTGTGCTCAGCTTGTATGCTTCCTTCATATATTGCAAGTTGGAAGGATGAGCGGGAAAATCAGTTTCAGTTATTTGTTCGACAGTTAATGTGACTTCGTCGGAAACTGTATTTGGCAGTACTTTTACCGATATTGCTCCTGCCGTCACGACTCCGCCATCCACTTTTGAAATCTTTTGTTTAGCAGTTGCTTTATCTGTGGTTGTTGGAATTCCTCCGCCACCACCAAAAACTGGACCACCTGGCCCTGGGCCTGGGGGAATTACTTTCTGATCATCATAGGCTACAAAAGTGGTAAAATGCTTTGTCCAAATGACGAGATCTTTGCCGACATTGATTTTGGCCTCTCCGTTAACCCTAATCTCGCGACTAGCTGCCTCCAACGTATCAGCAGTAAGCTCCTGATCTATTGGATGAAAATTCCCTTGCTTAATGTAGCCCGTCTTTCGGCCTGCTTGCCCCGGAATGACAAGTCTTACCGGCTGATCAAAAAACAGCTCCTGATCGCTAAGTCCGACTTCGATAACAGTAAGAATAGATGTTGCACCGGCAACCGCTACGCTATTGTTCGGTCTGACTGCAGGCAGCATAATACTTCCATCCCAGTTAGCTGCCCCACTGATTATGGTTCCTTGGGGAACTACCATCTCAACCTGACCGGCAGACGTCTGCATTTCCGTCTTAATGAGTGGCGAAGTCGCCACTTTCAAACTTTCGTTCACTTGTTGAGCATCATACTGCAACTTGGTATTGTTCGCTTGTTCCGTTACAGTCACGGTAAATCCATTTTCTCCAACCGGTATCGTTTGGTTTGGATTGTTAACTTCTACTTTTTTATCATGCACTGTGACTGGTATTTGTGCCCACTCTTTTTGGTCAAGCGAACGTATGGTAATCGTCGCCGTACCTACGCCTACTGCTCTGACCTCGCCTTCTCGGCTAACCTCTGCTACTCTTTCATTGGAGCTCGACCAGAGCAATGTATTGAAGGTAGCGTTCGTCGGTACAATGGTTGGCCGCAGTTTGGCAGGCTGATCGCCAACCGTAAGAACGAGCTTTTCCGGATTAACAGTTATAGCGGTAATCGGTATGAAGTCGATTTTTGTAAGCGTAAAATCCTTGTTTGATAAGTTGTTGTAATAGGCTGCAGTTGGCGTGAAATCGGTAATAAGGTTGCCTGATAAGTATAGCGATCTAGGATTTAAGAGATGACTTAAAGCTTGAATATTCGTAATCCGATTCTGTTTTAACTCTACAGACCACACCCCCGCCAAACTTGCCAACGGCGTAATATCTTCGATCTGATTGTTATTCAACGTCAGATACCTCAATTGACTAAGCTGGCTTAGCGCATCTATCTGTTGAATCTGATTGCCACTCAAGTTTAA